>OFMK01000616.1_pt1 | contig 35266 bp, 38 predicted proteins | sample 1541781 | NCBI WGS metagenome assembly OFMK01 (sample SAMN04209250, study PRJEB22552) | human gut metagenome | biome: gut; material: feces | host: Homo sapiens | place: USA: Oklahoma
GGTCCCAACAGGAGGGACATTGGGCAAAGGCTGTGGCAAATGGCATCGTGGATGGCACCAGCCCGGAGCGCTCCATGAAACGGGATGAGGTGATTGCAGTGCTGGGGCGAAAAGGATTACTGTAAATTATGTTTGCTCAGAGGTAAATGGAAAACCCCTCTGGGATATATCCAGAGGGGTTATTTTAAGACGTCAGTTGAAAGTATTTCGTTTATATCATGGTTAAAATCTTTGTAAGATGCAATACAGTCCGAAAGATAATCTAATCCTGTTTCTGTAATTGATAAGTATACGCGGATTCTGTTATCTTCACTCACTTCTTTAGACGCAACACGGACAAAACCTAATTTTTGAAGTTTATTAGATAAAGCGTATAGAGTACAAAAAGAAATTTTTCCGTCACTCATTTTTGAAATAGATGACATAATTTCATAAATGTACATAGGTTTCTGACGCAACAGAAAAAGAACCAACATACTTGTTGTCGCTTTTTTTAGTGACTCGTGGAGAGAAGCAGGTGTTCTTTTGATTTTTGCTTGTATAATGATCATCCCCTTTATACAAAGAATAATTCATATTTGTAAATATGTCAACTGTTAGTCCTCTTTAACCAGAAAATGGAGGAGTTTGGTTTATGAAGATTCCAGAAGGAACAGTAAACGAATTAGAAGAGTGTAAAGCATTATGTTTAATCCTCTTTGATTTACTGGCACAGAAACAAAATTCAAGCCCAGGACACATTGAAACAAGACGAGCATTGAAAGAGATTCCGCTTGTATCTGAATTTGATGCAGTTTTAGCGCGATGCACACTGAATGATGAGGACAAAGCTATTTTGAGGATGCATTATGTTCAGAGAAAAGATTTTCGATATATCGGTGATTCTCTTGGGTTTTCCGAACGTACAATTAAAGAGAGGCACAGGGAATCACTTCGGAAAATTTCCCATGTACTTTGACCACCCTTTTGGGTGGTCTTTTTTTGTGCTTTTCCTGTATTTAGGATGAACATTTTATCGAAAGAATTGCAATAGAATAAAAATTAAAGGAGGATGCAGTGAATAGTGGAATAACCACTGGCCAATAGGCGCGAACTGTATCCTTTTTTATTTAGGTGGTTTTATGTTTGTTTATTACAACCCGAATCCAGAAAAGAAAAACGTCGGGGATTGCACAATAAGGGCTTTGTCAAAAGCGTTAGGACAGAGCTGGGAAAAAACATATATCGGAATTGTGCTACAAGGGTATCAAATGGGAGATATGCCATCGGCAAATCATGTTTGGGGGGCATACCTCAGAAAACATGGATACCGAAGAAATCTGGCAGAAGAAGATACAACGGTAAATTCCTTTGCAGACAGGAATCCCGAAGGGACCTACATTCTTGCCCTATCTGGACATGTCGTTTGCGTGCAGGACGGCACCATTTACGATACTTGGGATAGTGGAAATGAAATCGTTTTATATTTTTGGGAGAAAGGATAACAAAAATGGCTTATCAATATTATCCAAGCTATCAGTCTCCATATTATCCGCCACCTGCGCCGGATCATCTTGCGCAGCTTCGTGGACAACAGCCGTTCCAAGCTCCTATGCAGGGACAACCTGTTCCGCCACAGGGAAACACAGCTGGAAATGGAATTATCTGGGTGCAAGGGGAAGAAGGGGCAAAAGGGTATTTAGTTGCACCAGGAGAAAGCCGTTTGCTGATGGACAGTGAAAACTCCACGTTTTATATCAAATCAACTGATGCGTCAGGGATGCCCCTGCCTCTTCGAGTATTTGATTATACCGAACGTACGGGGGCAAAGAAAGCCTCACAATCCGTGCAGGAATCGTCTGTTCAGTTTGCCACCAAAGAGGAATTAGCCGCTCTGGCTGCCCGCTTGGACGCTCTGACAGCGCAGAAACAACCTGCAAAAGAGCAGGGAGCTAAGGAGGACGAGAGTAATGCCTAATCCGATTTTTCAAGTTCTTGGTGGAGGGAATAGCCAATCCAATATGATGCAGCAGTTTCAGCAGTTCATGAATCAAATGAAAGGCAAGGACCCAAACGCTATGATCAACGAATTGGTGTCCAGTGGCAAACTCACCCAATCCCAACTGGATGCAGCCCAGAAACAGGCTCAGCAAATGCGAGGGATGTTCGAGGGGATGCGGGGGATGTTTGGGAAATAAATATAATCAAAATCCCGGCCGGGTTTTGAAAATAAATTTACAAAGGAGAAAAAACAATGAGTCTTTCTTCGGACAATACTGTGATGACCATGCCAGTAACTCCCGCCTATCAGGGCGGCGGTTATGGTAATTCCATGTGGGGTGGAGATTGGGCCTCCTGGATTATCCTGTTTCTGATCTTCGGCATGTTTGGCTGGGGGAACGGTTTCGGTGGCGGTTTTGGCGGTAACGGTGGTACCAATGGCCCTGGCTTTCAGGGCTGGGCTACTCGCGCCGACATCAACGAAGGCTTTGCTCTGAATGGTTTACAGAATGGACAGAATTCCATTCGTGATGCAGTGAGTAACGGATTCCATGGCGTTGATAATGCCGTTTGTACTCTTGGTTATCAGACGCAGCAGGGCTTTAATGCTTTGGGGGCACAGATGGCTCAGTGTTGCTGCGATACCCAGCGCGCTATTGATGGTGTGAATTATAACATGGCCACCCAGGCATGCGATACTCGAAACACTATCCAGAACAGCACCAGGGATATCATTGACAATGCCAATGCGAACAGCCGAGCCATTCTTGACTTCTTGACCCAGGACAAGATTACAACGCTGCAAGCCGAGAACCAGTCTCTGAAACTGGCTGCCTCTCAGGCTAATCAGAACAGCTATTTGACAGCGACTCTGGATGCGCAGACCAATGAGCTGATCCGACGCATCAACCCCATGCCCGTTCCGGCCTATCAGGTCCCGAATCCTTATGCCGGTTGTGGGTGTAATCCCTGTGGCTGCGGCTGCTAAAACCTAATATATCAACTTTCCGGCATGACCGGAATGTTCGGCCCCGTGCCGATTTTGGAACAAGCGCGGCGGGGCAATAGCCTCGCCGCTATCTTTTTTTGAAAGGAATGATCTTATGGCTGAATTTACTGGCGTATTTGTGCAGCAAGTGGCTGCGGGACAGAATGTCGTATTTACAGAGACCCCCGTGAGCGGATCTAATTGTGTTGTGCATAGAGATGGTTCTGGCATCATTACCTTGCGCGGTATGACAAATCAATGCCGAGCCCGCTACAAAGTTGTATTTGGCGGCAATATTGCCATTCCCACAGGTGGCGCAGTTGGACCTATTTCTATTGCTATTGCGGTGGAAGGTGAAGCATTGGGAAGCGCCACTGCTATCGTGACCCCTGCCGCGGTGGACGAGTTTTTCAACGTGTTTGCTGCGGCCTTTATTGAGGTTCCCCGTGGCTGCTGTGTGACTGTGGCAGTCAAAAATACCAGCACAGAGACGATTGAGGTTGAAAATGCTAACCTAATCGTTGAGCGTGTGGCCTGAAAGGAGAGTCAATATGTATATGCATGAACTGAAAGAAAAGCTCTGTGAAGAGCTGAAGGAAATTGCTCGCAAGGGCGAGTTGGGCGCCGGAGACCTGGAGATCGTCCACAAGCTGACTGATACCATTAAAAACCTGGACAAGATTGAGATGCTGGAGGAACACGGCGATTACAGCCGGGCTGGTGACTGGGAGGCCGATATGCGCGGCACCTATGGACGAGGCTCCAGCTACCGTGGCCGGAAACGGGATTCCATGGGCCGGTATAGCCGGGATGGACGCATGTATTCCCGCACCGATGCTAAAGAACACATGATGGACCAGATTGAGGATATGATGAGTGGTGCCAACGAAAGAGAAAAGGAAATCCTGCGCCGGGCTATGGAGCAGCTGGAGAAAGCGTAAGGGGGTGCCCCCATGCTTGACCGAAAGGAAATAGATATTGAAATTGCCCGTTTAGAGTATGGGGAGAGTAGCTACCCGGCTTATGCCAAGCTGGCAAACCTTTATACTATCCGGGACTGCATGGATCGGGAGGAAGGAACGGCGGTTCCTATTGCTTATGATGGAGGGCATTCTACTTCCCCAGATCCTCCCCGCTGGGGGGAAAGTGATTTCCTCTGTGAGGTGAAGAATAGGGACCCGGACGCTGTATGGGAGATCATAGATGACCTTATGGACACATTGCATACTGTTAATCCCCGTGTATATGAAGGAGTAATGAGAAAAATAAGGTCCTGCTAAGTGTTAGTGATTTGTTAGTAACCGTTTCTGTTCTTAAACGTCTACGATTGTTTCTCCATCGGAAAAACAGTTGAAAATGGCTGAAAATAAAGGTAGAATACTTATCAACCGGTGTCAGGAATCCTCTTCCTTTCTTTGGTAAGGATGAGGTCGGCGGTTCAAATCCGCCCAGCAGCTCCAGAAAGTCCTGAAACCATTTGGTTCAGGACTTTTTGCTATTTTCTCAACTTTCTTTGCCAAGGCGGTTTCAGAGATGCAAAAGATTACGATTGTAGAAGACGATCCCGCCATGCGGGAGGAGCTGGTTCTCTTGCTGGAAAATGAGGGGTATCAGGTCCAGGCGGTAACTGAGTTTACGGAGGTGGTGGCGCAGGTGCGGGCCTTTGGCGCGAACCTGGTTCTGCTGGATTTGGGCTTGCCCGGCCGGGATGGCTTCTCCCTGTGTGCGGACCTGCGGAAGACCTGTGGGGTTCCCATCATCCTGGTCACCAGCCGAAATTCCACGATGGATGAGCTGCGGGCCCTGAGCCTGGGAGGGGATGACTATATCACTAAGCCGTACAATATCCCCATTCTGCTGGCCCGGGTTAAAGCGGTGCTGCGGCGTGGAGGTGGACCGGCGGAACCGGATGTGGTGGAAGCCGGTGGCCTGCGGCTGTCCCTCACCAGAGGGACGGTATCCGCAGATGGGAGGACGGCAGAGCTTAGCCGCAATGAGCTGAGAATTCTGGCCCATTTGATGACCCACGCCGGAGAGATTGTCTCCCGGGCTGATCTGATTGAGGCTCTGTGGGACAGTCAGATCTATATTGATGACAATACCCTCAGCGTCAATGTCACCCGTCTGCGGGGCAAGCTGGAGGCACTGGGTGTGCCAGGAATGATCCGAACCCGCCGGGGCATGGGGTATCAATATGACGGTGCTTGAATTTCTCTCTGACCGGCTGGGGCGTCTGGTGCTGTGGGGGAGCTGCACGGCGCTGGCAGCAGGGATTCTGCTGGCCACAGGGACTTCCCCAGGGGTTCTTATCCTGCTGCTGGCGGCTTTGTTTCTGGTCTTTTTGGCGGCCCAGGCCCAGGCCTTTCGGCGGATGCGCCGGACCATAGAGACCTGGGAAAGGCTGCTGGAGGGATTGGACCAGAAATATCTCTTCCCAGAGTGTGCCCCCAAGCCCCAACGGCTCTATGAGCGCAAGTTGCTGGACATAACCCGCCGGTCTGGCCAGGCGATGATCGGCGCAGTCTCAGAGGCCCAGGCGGCTCAGCGGGACTATCGGGAATACGTGGAACGCTGGGTCCATGAGATCAAAACCCCCATCACCGCTGCCCGCCTGATGGCCCGGCGGAGCGGGGCAGACACCCGGCGAAAGCTGGAGGCGGAACTGGACCAGATCGGAGCCCATGTGGAACGGGCGCTCTTTTACGCCCGGGCGGAGAATCCGGAGAAGGACGTTCTCATTCACCCGGCCAATCTGTCGGACCTGGTGAACCAAGCGGTACAGGCGCATCGGGCTTTGCTCCTGCAAAACGGGGTGAGCGTGGAGCTCTGTGACCTGGACTTTGTGGTCTATACCGACAGGAAATGGGTGTGTTTCCTGCTGGGGCAGCTGCTGCAGAACGCAGCCCGATACCGGAGGGCACGCCCTGTGATTGCCTTGTCCGCCCGAAGACAGGAGAAACGGGTGGAACTGACCGTGTCGGACAACGGGATGGGCGTTCCGGCCCATGAGCTGCCCCGGGTTTTTGACCGGGGGTTTACTGGCAGCAATGGCCGCTTGCGGGGCGGTTCCACGGGGATGGGGCTGTATCTGGCCAAGAAATTGGCGGATGCCTTGGAGATTTCCCTGGCGATTCGGTCGGAGGAGGGGGTGGGCACCCAGGTGCTGCTCACCTTTCCCGCCCAGGAAAAGCTTACAAAACTGTAAGATAAGATGGGGAAACCGCGATACCACCGGCACCGCATTTGCTGTATGCTGGGGCTATCAGCAAAGGAGGCGGGTATCATGCTGCAAGTACAGAACATTGAGAAATACTATGGCAGCCAGAACCAAGTGACAAAGGCCCTGGACCGGGTGAGCTTTACCGTGGAGGATGGGGCGTTCATCGCCATTATGGGGGCCTCGGGCAGCGGAAAGACCACGCTGCTCAACTGCATCTCCACCATTGACACCATCAGCGCCGGGGACATCCTGCTGGATGGACAGAGCATTGCCCAGCTCTCCCCCCGTCAGCTGGCCCAGTTTCGCCGGGAACGGCTGGGGTTTGTCTTTCAGGATTGCAACCTTTTGGACACCCTGACCCTGGAGGAGAACATCGGCCTGGCCCTCAGCCTGAACCATGCCGATCCCCACTCCGTCCAGCAGAGGGTTCGGGCCATCGCGGAGGAGCTGGAGATTGGGGAGATTCTGGATAAGTTTCCCTATCAGGTCTCTGGGGGGCAAAAGCAGCGGGCGGCCTGCGCCCGGGCCATGGTAGCGGGCCAGTCCCTGCTGCTGGCCGACGAGCCCACAGGGGCGCTGGACTCCAAGGCATCCAAAAACCTGCTGGAGATCATGACCAGGCTCAACCGGGTGCTGGGAGCGACCATTTTAATGGTGACCCATGATCCGTACAGTGCCAGCTATGCCTCCCGGGTGCTGTTCCTGAAGGATGGACGGCTGTTCAATGAGCTTCTCCGGGGCGAACGGGACCGCCCGGCCTTTTACCATGATATCCTGGACGTGCTGGCTTTGCTGGGGGGTGACGTCAGTGACGTTACGTGACCTCTCCTGGCGCAATGCCCGGCGGCAGGCCCGGGATTACCTGGTCTATTTTGTCACCATTGTCATTGCCACGGCGCTGATGTACGCGTTCAATGGGCTGGTGTTCTCCCGGGAGATAGCGGAATTGTCCGCCAAGCTCTCCAGCCTGCCCTTGGTTATTGTCCTGGCCAGCGTGGCGGTGGTGCTGATTCTGGGCTGGCAGGTGGCCTATATCACCCGGTTCATGCTGACCCGAAGAAGCCGGGAGCTGGGGACTTACCTCCTCATCGGCTTGGAACACCGGCAGGTGGCCCGGCTGTTTTTCCTGGAGAATCTGGCGGTAGGGGCCGTTGCCCTGGTGCTGGGGGTGGTGCTGGGAAACCTGATGTTTCAAATCCTTCGGGCCATTATGCTGGCCCTGTTTGGGGCGGAGTACCGGCTCTCCTTTGCCTTCTCCCTGGAGGCGGTGGGGATGACGCTGCTCTACGTGCTGCTTGTCTACCTGCTGGCCCTGGGCCGGAGCAGGAGACGCATCCGCAGGATGCAGATTCACGACTTCATGGAACTGGACCGTCAGAATGAGAACGTAGTGATCCGGACCAGCCGCCGGCGCCGGCGGGTCTTTGTCCTCTCCCTCCTGCTGGGGGCGGTGGGGACGGTGCTGCTGCTGGCGGGGGGGCTGCTGTTTGGCCTGGTGGGGGCGGGGTGTATCATCGCCTTTCTCTATGGCTTCTTTCTCAGCTTTGCCTCGGGGGTGCCCGCGTTTTTTGAAAAACATCCCGGAAGGAAGTACCGGGGCCAGACCCTGGTGATTTTCCGCACCCTCACCGCCAAGCTGGCCACCATGGGGGTGGTGATGGCCACCATCTCCCTGCTCTTTACCGCTACCCTCCTTTCAGAAGGGAGCGGCATGGTCTTCAGCGCCCTGTTCCAGAATCGGATGGAAAAGGTCTCTGCCTTTGACCTGTACATTGGCACTAAGGATCAGGCCCACCTGGCGGCGTATCAGGCGTACCTGGACCGGGCGGTCCCTGTGACCAGTGCCCGGCAGTACTCGATTTATCAGGGGGAGAACGCCCAGGTCACCACGTATTGCCTGGAGAAGGCGGACTATCACCAGTATTATGACGAGGATACCTTGCTGGGGCTGTCGGATTACAACGCTCTGCGGGCCATGAAGGGCTGGCCGGCGGTGACCCTGGCGCCAGGGACGTGTCTGTTCCACTGCCGGGACTACCTGGCCCAGGCATTGACGGACTATCATCAGCCCATCCCCGTGGCCGGACAGCGCCTGACCCCGGCGGAGGTCCAGACCGGGGAATTGAACCAGGACCTGTGGGATGCCAACGGCCACGGCTTTGTGATCGTGGTCCCGGACCAGCTGGCGGCGGCGCGGCCGGTGAGCCACAGTGTTCTGGCTGCCATGACGGAACAGCCGGTGACGGCGGAGCAGTTTGCCGCGTTATGTACCATCCGGGACGGTTACGAGGAAGCGGGGAAGGACTACGACACCCTTTACAGCAGGGCGGATCAGCGGGAGGAGTTTGCCGCCCTGTCCGCTATGACGGTCTTTCCCCTGTACTATCTGGCGTTGGTTTTGGCCATGACTGCGGCCACCATTCTCACCGTACAGCAGCTCAGCGAGACCGACCGTTACCGCCGGCAGTTTGAACTGTTGCGAAAACTGGGCATGGATGGAACGGAGATGGGGCGGGCGCTGAGGCGGCAGTTTGCCCTATACTATGCCATGCCTGTCCTGCCGGCAGGGATCATTGGGGTGGCCTTTGTCCGAAACCTGGGGGGCGCGGTGGAACCGGGGACCCTCACGGGGCTCTATTCCCCCGGGATAATCACAGCCGCCGCGCTGGGTCTGTTTTTCCTCCTCTACGGCATCTATATCCTGATGGCTTACACCAGCCTAAAGCGAACGGTTCTGCCTGAGCCGTGAGAAAAGACAAAGAATCCTGAACCCAACTGGGTTCAGGATTCTTTGTGTCAAAAGGTGTGTTACGCCCCAAAGAAGCGGGCCAGGTCCTCCTCCACGGTGCCGATGCCGGCGATACCAAAGGTGTCCACCAGCAGCTGGGCCACGCGGGGGCTGAGGAAAGCGGGAAGGGTGGGGCCCAGGTGGATGTTCTTCACCCCCAGGGAGAGCAGGGCCAGGAGCACAATGACCGCCTTCTGCTCATACCAGGCGATGTTGTAGACAATGGGCAGGTCGTTGAGGTCCGCCAGACCGAAGACCTCCTTCAGCTTCAGGGCGATGAGGGCCAGGGAGTAGGAATCATTGCACTGGCCGGCGTCCAAAACCCGAGGAATGCCGCCAATGTCGCCCAGGTCCAGCTTGTTGTATTTGTACTTGGCGCAGCCGGCGGTGAGAATGACGGTGTCCTGGGGCAGGGCCTTGGCGAAGTCGGTGTAGTAGCTCCGGCGCTTGGCCCGGCCGTCACAGCCGGCCATGACCACAAATTTCCGAATGGCGCCCCTCTGGACCGCTGCCACAATTTGATCGGCCAGGGCCAGCACCTGATGGTGGGCAAAGCCTGTCACCAGTTCTCCCTGCTCCAGGGCCTTGGGGGGCGGGCAGGTTTTGGCCTGGGCGATGAGGGGGGAGAAGTCTTTCTCCTGGCCAATGTCCCCGGGGATGTGCCGGCACCCCGGCCAGCCGGCGGCCCCGGTGGTGTACAGGCGGTCCTTGTAGCTGTCCTTGGGGGGGACAATGCAGTTGGTGGTCATAAGGATGGGGCCCTGGAAGGCCTCGAATTCCTCCTTTTGCTGCCACCAGGCGTTGCCGTAGTTGCCGATGAAGTTGGGGTATTTGCGAAAAGCGGGATAGGCGTGGGCCGGGAGCATTTCCGAATGGGTGTAGACGTCCACCCCGGTGCCCTGGGTCTGTTCCAGGAGCATCTCCAGGTCCCGCAGGTCATGGCCGGAGACCAGAATGCCGGGGCGGGTTCCCACCCCCAGGGACACTTTGGTGATCTCCGGGTGGCCGTAGGCGGTGGTGTTGGCCCGGTCCAGCAGCGCCATGCCGGTCACGCCGTACTGTCCTGTCTCCAGGGCCAGGGCCACCAGTTCCTCCTGGGTGAGCCGGTGGTCCAGGGTGGCGGCCAGCGCCCGCTGGAGGAAGGCGTCCAGATCAGGGGCCTCCTGCCCCAGGGCGTTGGCGTGCTTGGTGTAGGCGGCCAGTCCCTTCAGGCCGTAAGTGATCAGCTCCCGCAGGCTGCGGACGTCCTCATCCTGGGTGGACAGAACCCCTACCCTGGCGGCCTTGTCGGCAAAGACAGCCTGAGGCCCGGTCCAGTGAGCTGCCTCGGGAAGGCAGGAGGGGGCCTGGACCTGGGCAAGCAGGACGGCCTTCCGGTCCAGGGTATCCTGCACGCGGGCGCGGAGGGCGGGGCCGTCAAAGTTGGCGTTGGTGATGGTAAGAAATAAGTTCAGGGTGACCCAGTGGTTGGTCTCCGGGTCCACCGGGGTACCCTCCGCCCGCAGCTGGGTGGTCACGGCGGACATCCCTTTGGTGACGTAGACCAGCAGGTCCTGCAGGGCGGCCACCTCCGGCTGTTTTCCGCAGACCCCCACCCGGGTGCAGCCGGTGCAGCCGGCGGTCTCCTGACATTGATAGCAAAACATGTTGGATTCCATGAAAAACCTCCTTGCCTCGGGCCAGCGGCGAGGTACGGCGCCCTGGGGCCCGAATATGGTACCCATAGTATAGCGGAGGCGGAAGGAAGTGTATGTTGGAAAACCAACAAAAGAGAGGCGGACTGGGGGAATTCCGACAAAATAAGAGGGGAATTCCCCAGGGCTGTCGGTTGACCTTTGGCCGGCAAGCACGTATAATGGAGCAAAACGCCAGGAAACATGGTCCGAAAAGCGGGGGAGTTTGCCCGCCGCTTCCATGGGGACAGGAGGGATTGGTATGATTCGATTGGAATGTGATTACGCCGAGGGCGCCCACGAGCGGGTCCTGCGGCGGCTGTTTGAGACCAACTTGGAGCAGACCCCTGGCTATGGGGAGGACCTCTACTGCGCCCGGGCCCGGGAATATATTCAGCAGCTGTGCCAGCGGGAGGGGATTGACGTTCACTTCCTGGTGGGGGGGACCCAGACCAACACCACTGTGATCGCCGCCGCGCTGCGGCCCCATCAGGGGGTGATCGCGGCCACCAGCGGGCACATCAATGTCCACGAAACCGGGGCCATCGAGGCCACCGGGCACAAGGTGCTGGCGGTGCCCAGCGCCGACGACAAGCTCACAGGACGGGAGGTCCGCCGGGTCTATGAGAGCCACTGGCAGGATGCCACTCGGGAGCACATGGTGCAGCCGGGGATGGTCTATCTCTCCCAGCCCACGGAGAATGGGACGCTGTACAGCCTGGCGGAGCTGACGGACCTGTGGGAGACCTGCCAGGACTGCGGCCTCTTCCTCTTTGTGGATGGGGCCCGGCTGGGGTACGGCCTTATGAGTGAGGCCTGTGACATGACCCTGCCCGACCTGGCCCGCCGGTGCGATGGGTTTTCCATTGGGGGCACCAAGCAGGGCCTTCTCTTTGGGGAGGCGCTGGTTTTGAGCCACCCCGCCCTCCGGCGGGATTTCCGGTACCACATCAAGCAGCACGGCGGCCTGCTGGCCAAGGGTCGGCTGCTGGGGGTGCAGTTCTGTGCCATTCTGGAGGACGGACTTTACTTTGAACTGGCCCGCCATGCCGACCGGCTGGCCATGGAGCTGCGCCGGGCCTTTGAGACCCGGGGCTATGAGATGCTCTTTGACTCCTACACCAATCAGCAGTATCCCATTTTGCCCGATGGGCTTTTGGCCCAACTGGAGGAGGAATTTGCCCTTACGGTTTGGAGCAAGGTGGACGGTGGCCACACGGCGGTGCGGGTCTGCACCAGCTGGGCCACGGAACCCCAGGCGGTCCAGGCGCTGATCCGGGCGCTGGACCGATGGGAAGAGACATAACCGCCCCACGAAAGAAAAAGGAGGCAGATGCCGATGAAACTATACACCATTGCCTGGCAGAACCGCCCGCTGGTCTGTCTGGAGAACCGCCCGGGCCGGCTGACGCCGCTGCCCTATGAGACCATGAACCACCTGCTGGCAGACCGGCCGGACCACCGGGCGGGGGTGCTGGAGAAGGCGGGCAAGGGCTCGGGCGAGTTTGCCCTGGCGGAGGTCCAGGTGCTCGCCCCCATTCCCCATCCCCGGCAGGATGTGATCTGCCTGGGGATGAACTATCAGAAGCACAAGACGGAGGCCGAGCGGTTTGACGCCGCGGCCTTCACCCGGGAAAAGGCCCAGGCGGTCTACTTTTCCAAGCGGGCCACCCACTGCCCCGGCCCCGGCGCCCTCATCCCCGGCCACTTTGACCTGGTGGACAGCTTGGATTATGAGACGGAGCTGGCGGTGATCTTGGGAAGGGATGCAAAAAACGTCACGGAGGCGGAGGCCTTTGACTATGTGTTCGGCTATACCATTGTCAACGACGTGTCGGCCCGGAATCTCCAGACCGGCCATAAGCAGTGGTATTTCGGCAAGGGCCTGGACGGCTTTACGCCCATGGGCCCCTGTATCGTGACGAAGGAGGCCTTTCCCCAGCCCCCGGCCCAGGCCATCCGCACCTGGGTCAATGGACAGCTGCGCCAGGAGGCGGTCACCGATCAGCTGATTTTTTCCATCCCCCACATTCTCCGGGAGCTCTCCCAGGGGATGACCCTACAGGCAGGCACCATCATCGCCACCGGGACCCCGGCCGGGGTGGGGATGGGCTTTGATCCGCCCCGGTTCCTGCGGGCGGGGGATGTGGTCCGCTGTGAGATTGAGGGCATTGGTGTTTTGGAAAACACCGTGGAAGGATAACAGAAACCAAACCGCCAGCGGCCTTGCGCCGCTGGCGGTTTCATTGGTCAGTCAGGAAACGCTTCTTCCACGGGGGAGGGGAACAAATCCTGGGCCAGCAGGTCGTCCAGTGTCTGCTCCAGTTGGGTCTGTCTCTCCTCCATCCCCGTCAGGAGGGCGGTGAGATTTTGGTCCAATTTCTGCTGCTGCTGCACAGTCAGATCGGCCGCGTCCTGCAGAAGGGCAAGGGTGGAGGGGGTGCGAAACTGTTCCACGCGCTCGGCCAGACGGAGGGTTTGCCGGGCCGCGTCCAGGACGGTACGGCACTGGGCGCACAGATCGGTGAGACGTTGGAACCAATCTTCCCCCTGGGCAAGGGCCTCTTCCAGGATACGCAGCTGGCGGCTTTGGGGCAGGTCAGCGGCTTGGAGGGTTGTGGCCCGGGCCTGCCGGGCGGCGGCAAAGGCGCTGTCACAGCCGGCCAGCGGTTCCAGGGAACGCTCAGTCTGGGCCAGATCGACCTGGGCCTGGGCCAGGTCCCAGGATGCCTGTTGGTCGTCGGCCCGGGCCTTTCGAAGGGTCTGCCGGGCTTCATCCAGCCGTTTTGCTTTGTCCCCGGCGATGGTGTAGAGAAGGCCCATGGGCCCCTTGGATTCCAGGGTGGCCACCTCCTGTTCCGCGGCTTGCCTGGCCTTCCGGCAGGCTTCCGCCTGGACGGAGAGGACCTGGCACCGGTCTGTCAGGGCAGCCCGCTGGGTCTCCAGCTGCTTTTTCCGGGCCGCTTGGGCCCGCAGCTGCCGGAAAGCAAGAAGGTCATCGTTTTGGTATGCCATAATGGGTTCCTTTCCCGATGGGCTGGAGCGGAAAAAAGGGACCCGTCCAGAGGGCGGGTCCCTTTCGAGAGAACATAGCGGGGTGAAATTAGAAGATGCCCTGCTCCATCATAGCCTCAGCAACCTTCTTGAAGCCGGCGATGTTAGCACCAGCAACCAGGTTGTAGCCCAGGCCATACTCCTCAGCAGCCTCAGCAGAGACTCTGTGGATGGTCTCCATCATCTTCTTCAGCTGGCCATCGACTTCCTCAACGGTCCAGGACAGACGCTCGGAGTTCTGGGACATCTCCATAGCGGAAACGCCAACGCCACCGGCGTTAACAGCCTTGGAAGGAGCAACGATCAGGTGCTTCTGGCCCATCAGGAAAGCCAGAGCGTCGTTGGTGGTGGGCATGTTAGCGACCTCGATGTAGTACTTGGCGCCGCACTCAGCGATCTTCTTGGCCTGCTCCATGTTGACGTCGTTCTGCATGGCGGAGGGCATGATGATGTCAGCCTTGACACCCCAGGGCTTCTCGCCGGGGAAGAACTGCACGCCGAACTTGTCAGCATAATCTTTTACCACGTTGCGGCCGGAAGCACGCATCTCCAGCAGGTACTCCACCTTCTCGTCGGTGGACACACCGTCGGGATCGTAGACATAGCCGTCGGGGCCGGACAGGGTGATGACCTTGGCGCCCAGCTCCTTAGCCTTCTTGCAGATGCCCCAGGTCACGTTGCCGAAGCCAGCAGCGGCAATGGTCTTGCCCTTGATGTCCTCGCCCTCGTGCTTGAGCACTTCCACCAGATAGTAGACAGCGCCGAAGCCGGTGGCCTCGGGACGGGCCAGGGAGCCGCCATAGGACAGGCCCTTGCCGGTCAGAACGCCGTTCTCGAAGGTGCCCTTCAGGCGGCGATACTGGCCATACAGGTAGCCGATCTCACGGCCGCCCACGCCCATGTCGCCGGCGGGAACGTCAACGTCGGGCCCGATGTAACGATACAGAGCGGTCATGAAGCTCTGGCAGAAACGCATGATCTCTGCGTCGGACTTGCCGGCGGGATCGAAGTCAGCGCCGCCCTTGCCGCCGCCGATGGGCAGACCGGTCAGGGAGTTCTTGAAGATCTGCTCGAAGCCCAGGAACTTGATGATGCCGGGATACACGTTGGGCTGGAAGCGCAGGCCGCCCTTATAGGGGCCAAGAGCACCATTGAACTGGCAGCGATAGCCGATGTTGGTGTGGGTCTTGCCGGCGTCGTCGGTCCACACAACACGGAAGGTGAACATACGCTCGGGCTCAACCATACGGCCCAGCAGGTCAACAGCCTCGTACTCGGGGTGTGCGGAGACAACGGGGTCCAGAGAGCTCAGGACTTCTTCAACGGTCTGCACGAACTCGGGCTCACTGCCGTGCTTTTTCTTAACGGTTTCAATAACGCTTTCGATATAAGCATTCATGATGTTTTGGCTCCTTCGTTGATAATTTATTTTTACCTGGCGACTCCAGGCGAAAATACAAGGATACTTGCAATTTGGAAGAATCACCTCAAAACTTCCCATTTGCAAATGAAAGTATAGCACGTCACTCCTCTAAATGCAACAATTATTTTGAAAAATTTCCGATAAAATTTGCGGCATCCCACAAATTTCTCAACCCTGGTTCGGGATGAAAGTCCAAGGAAAGGAAATTGCAAAAAGACGCCGAAATTGCATCGGCGTCTTTGCATTTGAGGTACAGAATGGGGGAAAGGCTGCAATTATTTCCGCAAGATGGTGTGGCAGGCGGCCAGGCGGAGAGGCTCAATGACCACCAGGGTGATGATGGCGGCGGCCCCCACCTGAATCAAATTGCCCGGGATGGAGGTGAGGGGCACCACCCAGTTTTGATAGATCACGGCCTCGGCCAGGTAGTATCCGCCGATCTTGATGGCGCAGGCCAGCAGCAGGGCCAGCAGATAGAAGGGGAAGGACTTTTTCTTCTCGGTGACCGCCCCCACCACAAAGCCCATGCAGCCGACAATCACCAGGGTGAAGGGGGCCCACAGGGTCCAGCCGGAGAGCAGATCAAACAGCGCCATACCGATGCCCCCGGCGATCATGCCGGTGCGCTTGCCAAAGAGAATGGCGGCCACGAAGAGGGGGACGTTCCCCAGATGGATGAGCCCGCCATTGGGGGCGAAGGGTAAGCGAATGTTCACCACGGCGGTGAACACATAGACCAGCACCAGGCAGATGGCGGTGATGGCAAGGGATTTCACAGAGACGGCGGTGCCGCGCTGGGCGGCGGTTTTTGTGGTCATGGGGAAGGGCCTCCTTTTCTGGGCTGGTTTTCTGACGTGGTCCCAGGATACCATGGACCTGGCCTGGTTCAAATCCCCAAAATAGAAGTTTTTTATAAGGCCAGGTGCGGCGGTACCAGGAAAGGGCCCAGGCCAGATCTCCCTTGCCGGTTGTCATCTGGCCTGCTTTCTGGTATCATACCTTATACTATTTTGATCCATTCCTTTGCAAAGGAGGCCTTTTTATGGCAGAAGAAGCAGGACGCGCTCTGTGGGAGCGCATGGAGGCCCATCATAAGGCGGGGTACCTCTCCCTCCACATGCCGGGGCACAAGGAGAACGCCGCGCTGGCCCCCTACCTGGCCCGGCTGGGGGCCGAGCTGGATATCACGGAACTGCCGGAGTTTGACGACCTCCACGACCCCTCCGGCGTGCTGGCCCAGGGGATGGACCGGGCGGCCAAGCTCTGGGAGAGCCGGAAGAGCTATTTCCAGGTCAACGGCAGCACAGGCGGGCTGCTGGCGGCCATCCGGGCGGCCACCCGCCGGGGGGACCAAGTTCTGGTGGCCCGCCACTGCCACAAGGCTGTCTACCACGCCATTGAGCTTTGCGGCCTGGACCCGGTGTTCCTGCTGCCCCCGGTGGAGGAGACCTTCGGCCTGGCCGGCTCCCTCTCCCCGGAGCAGGTGGCCCAGGCGCTGGAGGACCACCCGGGGGTGAAGCTGGTGGTCTATCCCAGCCCCACCTATGACGGGGTGGTCAGCGACACGGCGGGGATCTGCGCGGCGGCCCATGCCAAGGGGGTTCCGGTTCTGGTGGACGAGGCCCACGGGGCCCACCTGGGGTTCCACCCGGCCTTTCCCCCCGGCGCCATGGCCCAGGGGGCGGACTTGGCGGTGGCCAGTCTGCACAAAATGCTCCCCAGCCTGACCCAGACCGCCCTTCTCCACGCCGGCGGCAAGCTGGTTCCCCTGCCTCAGGTGGCCCGTCAGACGGGAATTTTTCAGTCCAGCAGTCCCTCCTACCTGCTCATGGCCTCCATGGACGGGTGTGTCCGGCTGCTGGAGGAGAAGGGAGAGGCCCTGTTTGCCGCCTGGCACCGGCGGCTGACGGAATTTGACCAGGGCATCCAGGGCCTGCGGCACCTGCGGGTGCTGGGCCATGGCCGGGAGGCGGGGGCGCACTATCCCGGCATCTTCGCCCTGGACCCGGCCAAGATTCTGATCTCCACCCAGGGGACCGGTCTGACCGGGGTGGCGCTGCGGGACCTTCTGCGCCGGGAATACCGGATCGAGGTGGAGATGGCCCTGGACCACTATGTCCTGGCCATGACCGGCTTGGGCACCGACGACGCCATGCCGGCCCGCCTGGCCCAGGCCCTGCTGGCCATCGACGAAACCTGTGCCTCCAGCGAGGAGACCCCTTCCGTTTTGACGGTGCCCGGTGCGCTGCCCCCCCGCCGGTGTTCCTTGGAGGAGGCCGCCCAGGCCCCGGGGGGACTGAGCTTCCTCTACGACGCCATGGGGAAGGTGTGCGGGGAGTACATCTGGGCCTATCCCCCGGGGATTCCCCTCATCGCCCCCGGGGAGGAGATTACCCCTCCCCTGGTGGAGACGGTGGAGGGACTCTACCGGGCGGGGGTCCGCCTGATCGGCACCCGGGGTAAGCCGCCCTTCACCACCTTTGCCCTGGGGGATCAGGACGGGTGAGCCAAGGGAGGGCGTTCCCGGCGGGGAGCCGGTTTCTTCTGGGCCGGCAGGCCCTGCTGATTCTGGACGGCTGCCTGTGGATGTTGGCCGGGGCGGCAGTGGCCTGGCTGGGACTTCGGGCCTACGGGACGCTGCCCCGGGTGGGGTGGGTCCGGCCCCTGCTGACCTTCTTGCTCTTCCAGGGACTGGACGGGCCTTTCCTGGCGGTCACCTGGAAGGAGACCCGGCGGATTCGCGGAAGCGCCCAGCCTGCCCGGCGGCCCATTTGGCAGGCGCTGGCGGGAAAGTCCTGGCTGGTGCTGGCCGGGTCCGTGGGCGGGAGCCTGTGGCTGTGGCGGTCCGGCTGGGTGCCGGCGGAGGCCGCAGCGGTGATCTGCACGGCCCTGGGCGGCGCCCTGGCCCTGGCGGGGGTCCTGTTCTGGGTGGCCCTGGTGCGGGCCCGGCGGCGGGCGGCCCGGGGGGAGGAGCACGTCCCTGATGGCAGCCCAAGGAGTGAAACAGAGTAAGGAGGAATACAAATGAAGATTGTCATGATAACAGGAAGCCCCCACCGGCACGGCACCTCGGCCCTGCTGGCGGATGCGTTTATCCAGGGGGCCCAGGAGGCTGGCCATACGGTGTTCCGCTTTGACGCGGCCTTCCAGGAGCTCCATCCCTGCCGGGCCTGTGAGCGATGTCACAACACCGACAAGGGCTGCATCTACAAGGACGGTATGGAGGAACTCAACCCCCATCTGCTGGAGGCCGACCTGGTGGCCTTTGCCTCTCCGATTTATTACTATGACTGGAGCGCCCAGCTGAAGCTGGCCATCGACCGGTTCTACGCCAACAGCACGGCCCTGCGTACCCCCAAAAAGGCTGTCCTGCTGCTGACCATGGAGGACGACACCATGGAGTCCGCCGCCGGCGCGGTCCTCTCCTTCCAGGGCATGACCAATTACCTGGGCTGGGAGCGGGTGGGGGTGATTTCCGCCCTCTCCTGTGGGGACTTGGCGGCCATGGAGCGCACCGATTATCCCCAACAGGCCTATGAATTGGGGAAAAACTTACGATAAAAAACCAGTGGGCCGCCCGGAGAGCACCGGGCGGCCCATTTTTGTCCTGGAAGGAAATCCCTTGCGCGCCAAGGACTTTCCCAATGGTCGAGTGGAGAAACGGGGGAAAAGGGTTGACGAATTGGTCCGGTTCCTGTATGATTTTTGTATGCCTGTATGAGGTCAACAATACAAAAAACCCAAGCAAGAAAGGAATGGAAACGGACATGAGCGAGAGAAAACAAGCGCCTGAGACCCCATGGTATCTCCGGCCCTTTGGGCCCTTGGTGTCTCTGGCGCTGCTGTGTGTGGTGTGGGGAGTCTACGGAAAGGCCCGGCTGTCCGGGCGCCGGACCCGGGCCCAGCGGGCCTGGCAGGTGGTGAGCCAGGGCTGCGTATACGATTTGGGGCGGGACCTGACCCGGCACAACTGCTTCCGGTACTGCAACCGGGGCAGCCTGTCTTCGGCCTATTTTGCCCAGGCTACGGCGGCGCTGTCCGACGGCTATATTTACCTGGCGCTGACCCACTCCAACAGTCCCGCCGGAGAGGTAATCGGGCTGTTTACCGGCCGGGCCTACAACCACATCTCCCTGGCCTTTGACCGGGCGCTGAAAACATTGGTGAGCTACAACGGCGGCGAGGGCAGGGAGGCCCCCGGCCTGAACCCGGAGACCCTCAAGGGGCTGGCCGAGCGGAAGGGGGCCTCGGTGCGGGTGTACCGCCTGGCGGCCACCCGCCATCAAAAACAGATCATGCTCAAGCGGCTGCGGAAAATCAACCAGGAGGGCAGCGCCTATAATCTGCTGGGCCTTCTCTTTCCCATGTCCTGCCAGCCCAATATTATGTTCTGCTCGCAGTTTGTCTACGCCATGCTGCGCCTGGCGGGGCTGCACTATTTTCGAAAGAACCCCTTGCAGGTGCGCCCCACAGACTTTGTGGAGTGGGACCGCCGGGGGAGGCTGGCCTTTGTGGCGGAGTTTACCTTTGACGGAGTTTGCCTGCACTGCCAGGATAGCATCCCCCAGATGAGGCCCACTGCGGGCTAACGGGAGGGGGCCATGACGCTGGAGAAGGATTCCTCCAGCCAGGTCAGGGGAAAGGCGGTCTCCCGGGAAAAATAGCGGGTGCCATTGAGGTCCACCGCAGCGCCGTACCCCTCCGCCTGGGCGGCGGGGTGCAGTGTCAGCATACAGGTTTGCCCATCCTTCAAATGGAGGGTAATTCCGTAGGTCCATCCTTCCCACTGGTTGGGCACTGCGGCATCCGGAGAGAACCGGTGAAGGTGATCCATCACATCCTGGATGACCCGCTGTGCCTTGTCCAGATGCCGGGCGCCAGTGGTCCCGTTTTGGAATTCGACGCACGCCACTTGCTCTGTGCGATAGGGAAACAGGCTTTTCTCTGTACCAAGGGTCAGTGCCTGTGCCGCCAGGACCACCAGCCATAGGGCCAGGCAGAGAAGAAAGCCAAAAAGGATGCGTTTTGCTGGCATAAAGTACCCCTCCTCTTGGGCTGAATAGAATGTGGTTACCCGTTAGGAACCAGGCGAAAACGGGCAGACTTTGCCCAGGCATTGATTGTTCTGCCCGGCGTAGTCGCACCGGATTGCGGGCACGGGCATAGAGAGGTGAAACCGTTCTTCGACAAATGCCGCTGCAGCCAGAAGCGATAGGTAGGAATTTCGTTTGCAGCATCGAGGTCCTCCGATGGTTCCAATGGCATCCAGGGCACGAGCGGTCATCTGGTTGGAAAGGCCGAGGGGCTCTTTGCTGAGCGGGGTGGCGTTTGAGAGAATGGAGAGAGACATTCCTGTGCTGATTCCAGCACCGCAGGCCCCCCAGAAACCGCAGGCGCCGCCGGGGACGTGTTGCCCGCGGCGCTGAAGCTCTACCAGCGCCGGCGCCAAGTCGATCTCACCGCCAGCGTTTCGGTAGGCGGTGAGCAGGCTGGCGCCAACCAGGATGTGGTGCTCTGGGCCGTGCATATGACAAAAGGGCTGGGCCATCAGATGGTCCAAAATCTCAACCGGGTTTGCGGAGGTGGTTTCCAGGCAAAGGGTGAGGACCTGGTCAATCCCTTTGGTATGGCACTGGTTGCAAATGAAATGCCCTTTAATACAGCGGGTTTTGCTCCACTCTTTTTTGTGGCAGAGCGCGCATTCCATTTTTCTGCCGCGGGTAAGATATTCCAGCGGCGCGCCGCAGAGCAGGCACTCTTCCTTCATGACCATTGTCTCCTCTCCGTTCTATTTTAAGAAAGATAAGGTGATTATCATTATAGCATGTCCAAACGGTTCTCACAAGCCGGCCAGGGAAATCAAAGGGGTACCCATTGACATCCCTGGGAAAGTACATTATAATAACCCTGATTTATGACGTAACCCCCCGAAACGGGGGAGGAAAGGAGCGGTTTCTTATGAAGAGAATCCAGACCCTGGAGACCCGGGACCTGGCCAAGAGCCTGAAGACCGGCGGCTGCGGCGAATGCCAGACCTCCTGCCAGTCTGCCTGCAAGACCTCCTGCGGCCTTGCCAACCAGCAGTGCGAGAATACCAATCGCTGAGAACGCTGACACACGAGGAAAGCTGCCGCCTGATCGGGCCCGATCAAGCGGCACTTTTTTCATTCGACGGAAGTGAGAAAACAGATATGATCCATCAATACAAGCTCAATGGCTACAACATTGTCCTGGATGTTTACAGCGGCTCGGTTCATCTGGTGGACGAGGTGGCCTATGACATCATTGCCCTCTATGAGACCACCCCCCAGGAGGAGATTGTGGCCCAGATGCTGGCCAAGTACGGCCACCGGGACGACGTGGATGAGGGGGAGATTTTAGACTGCCTGGCGGACATCCAGGCCCTGAAGCAGGCGGGCAAGCTCTTCTCCCAAGACCTGTGGAAGGACGTGGAGCAGGAGGCCTTCCAACACACCAAGCCCGTGCTCAAGGCCATGTGCCTGCACGTGGCCCACACCTGCAACCTCAACTGCGACTACTGCTTTGCCAGCCAGGGGAACTACCACGGGGACCGGGGGCTGATGCCCTTTGCCGTGGGCAAGCAGGCCCTGGACTTTCTCATTGCCAGCTCGGGCAGCCGGGTGAACCTGGAGGTGGACTTCTTCGGGGGCGAGCCCCTGATGAACTGGCAGGTGGTCAAGGACCTGGTGGCCTATGCCCGGACCCAGGAGCCCATCCACCACAAGAAGTTCCGCTTCACCCTCACCACCAACGGCATGCTGCTGGACGACGAGGTGACCGCGTTCTGCAACCGGGAGATGCACAACGTGGTCCTCAGCCTGGACGGCCGGAAGGAGGTCCACGACCGGCTGCGGAAGAACCTGGCCGGGGTGGGGAGCTATGACATCATCGTCCCCAAGTTCCAGCGGTTTGTCCAGCAGCGGGGAGACCAGAGTTACTATATGCGGGGAACCTTCACCCATGACAATGTGGACTTTACCAACGACATTTTCCACATGGCCGATCTGGGCTTTACCGAGCTGAGCATGGAGCCGGTGGTGAGCCCGCCGGGCGAACCCTGGGCCCTCACCCAGGAGGACCTGCCCAAACTCTTCCAGCAATATGAGCTCCTGGCCCAGGAGATGCTAAAACGGGAGCGGGAGGGCCGGCCCATCACCTTCTACCACTACATGCTGGACCTGGAGGGGGGACCTTGCCTGCACAAGCGCATGTCGGGCTGCGGCTCGGGCACGGAGTATCTGGCGGTGACCCCCTGGGGGGAGCTCTTCCCCTGCCACCAGTTTGTCAACGACCCCGCCTACTCCATGGGGGATGTATGGAAGGGGATCACCAACCCCCAGCTGGGGGAGAAATTCCACCGATGTAACGTGGTGGCCAACCCCGACTGCCGGGACTGCTGGGCCCGGCTCTACTGCGCCGGCGGCTGCGCGGCCAACGCCTACCACGCCAGCGGGGACATCAACGGGACCTATACCTACGGATGCGAGCTGTTCAAAAAACGGATTGAGTGCGCCATTATGATGAAAGCGGCCCAAGGAAACGGGCAGTAAGGAGGAGAGGCAACATGGAACAGAAGAAAGTGACTTACACCGGTGTGGACACCGAGGACGTGACCGAACAGTTGGAGCAGGGCAACGCGAAGCTGGCGGAGAAAGGCTGGCGGGAATACCGGGTGGATATGCTCAGTTCTTCCGCGGTCCGGGTGACCTATGTCCGGGGAGAGCTGGAAGAGGATGAGGAGCTCCCCCTGGACGGAGAGGAAGAATAAGCCCCTGCGGGGGGTTCCCTCCGCGCCAGAGAAAGGAGGCCGCTATGGTCATCGGACTGATCGTCGGCATTGTGTTTATCGCGGGGGTGCTCTACTTCCAGCACCGGAATAAAGACCAATGAGCCGGGGAAAGAAATGGATTCTGCGGGGCCTGGCCGTGCTGGGAATCCTGTGTGCCTTGGGGGCGGCCCTGGTCTTTGGGCTCAGCGGCTACGTGGTTCTCTCCACCCGGCAGCAGTTTCGCACCCTGGAGGATACCCCGCCGGAGGCGGTGGACTGCATCCTGGTGCTGGGCTGCGGCGTCTATGCCGACGGAACCCCCACCCCCATGCTGTCTGACCGCCTCACCCGGGGGGTGGAGCTCTACCAGGCCGGCTGGGCGGACAAGCTGCTCATGTCCGGGGACAACCGCAGCCAGGATTACAACGAGCTGGCCACCATGCACCGGGTGGCCCTGGAAAAGGGCGTTCCCCAGGCGGACGTGGTCCTGGACTACGCGGGGCTGTCCACCTATGACAGCCTCTACCGGGCCCGGGACATCTTTGGGGTAAAAAAGGTGGTCATTGTCACCCAGGAGTATCACATGTACCGGGCCCTCTACCTGGCCCGGGCCCTGGGCCTGGAGGCCTGGGGCGTGGCTGCCGACGGGCAGAACTACCGGGGCCAGACCATGCGGGACCTCCGGGAAATCCTGGCCCGGGACAAGGATGTCCTCTGGGCCATCTTCCAGCCGGAGCCCACCTACTTAGGCGACCCGGAACCCCTGACGGGCACACCATAACAGAAACACGCGGGCCCCCGCCGCACTGCGGCAGGGGCCGTTTTTTACCAATGGAAGGTCTGGACGATGAAAAAATGGATGCTTCTCCTTCTGGCCGGCCTGGGCGTTGCCTTGGCGGGGTTCTACTTTGCCGGAGGCTTGTTTGTGGGGCTGCTCGGCAGCGGCGATGCGGGGGTTGATCTGACGGTTGGCCTGCTGCTTTTCCTCTGCTTTCTCGTGACGGTCTGCACCGGCCTTATACTGTCAAAATTAGACGCCTTGAAAAAGCAGCTGGGCCAGAGAGATCCTGTGGGGGACGCTTCTGACCGGGGCCAAGAGCTGGCCCGGGAGGAATGAACGGCGGTTCCACAGCAACATCCCAAAGCCCCTGCCGGGTTCCAAGGAACCGCGGCAGGGGCTTTTTTGGTGCATGGGACCCAGGAGGGGTCATTTACGCAGACCAAAGCTCTCCATCCAATCCAATGGGAAATACGCATCGCCCTCCGAGGCGGGCTCTGTGTAGTGATGGTCGATCCCGTTTTGGGAAAGGAGAAGGCGAACCGAGGTCCCGTCGGTCAGGCGGAGGTCCGCAAAGAAGTAGAAGCCTCCGTAAGGCAGGGGATTTTCCTGGGCGGTGTACATGAAAGCGTTTACCTTCTCTAAAAACCGCTGGATCTCCGCCGGGTCTGTTATCACTGCCTGGGGGCCGCTGCCCTGCTGAAGACGGATGGAGCGCACGTCCTCCGGGGAGAAGCGGTACAGCTGGGCCGGGTTTCCCTCCACCAGGCAGTCATACTGACGCAGAAGGTGGATCATTTCCCCCCGGGTGATGGGGCCTTGCGGCAATAGCTCCCGCGCGTCTCCCTCCTGGCGGAAACCGGACAGGAAAAGGTCTCCCACCGCCCAGGCCATGGCGTCTTGGGCAAAGGCGCTGACCGACTGGGCATCGGCAAAATCCGCCAGGGTGGTGACATTGTTTTCCCCCACCTGTTCCGGCACGCCGTGGCGGTCCACTAAGAGGCGATACAGGGTCGCGGCGAATTCCTCTCGGGTCATAGGGTCCCCGGGGCGGAACGCGGTTTCCGTTTTCCCCGTGATGAGCCCGGCCTGAACGCACCAAGCCGCCCCATCGGCATAGTAGGCGTCTGCGGGGACGTCGGCAAAGCCGGAGGTACCCTCCACCGCCGGAGAACCGGCGTAACGGTACAGCACGGTCACCGCCATGGCCCGGGTGGCGGTATCATCGGGGGAGAGAGTGGTGGAAGAGGTCCCTGTAAGAATCCCTGTTTCCTGGGCCCAGGTCATCTGACACTCGGCCCAGTGGCCGTGGATGTCTGCAAAGGGGGCGTCTGCTGCTGCATACGCCGGGGCGCAGAGAGACAGCAGAAGCAGCAGGCAGAGGGGCAGGACGAACCGTTTTTTCCGTCGTTTCATAGTGTTGGCTCCTTTCTGCTCTTTGGGATTTATGTTTATAGTGTACAAGAAAAAAGCGGAAGGATCAATATGGATTGGATAAAAATTATGGAAGACACCCCTTCCTGCGTATTAAAAGCGCAGGAGGGGGTGTCTTATGCGTTTGGATTGGAGACTTGGCATTACGCCAGGTTCTTTTGGGAAGAAGAAGTCTCGACAAATTCCTCTTTGTCTATGTCCAACTGATAAAAATGGGGGTTAGAAGCATCAGCGTATTGGACAACGAAGGTCCAGTCTTCTGGCGTAAATAGATCGTGCCACGTCCCAGGACGCTGAATAGAAATCAGAAGAGAATCTTCAGAATCTTCCTGCAATTGCCGCTTGATTTGCTCTGTAAGATTGGTTTCCATATAGGATAAAGCAGATGGATTGATCTCCAAGAAGAAATACGCGGCAAAACCCAGACAAGCAACCAGAGCGATCAGGATTCCCGCAACTTTTTTTTTCATGTTAAAGGGTTATCCTCCTACCCATACCTTGACTCCTTTTATAACTGGGAAATAATTGAATTTAACGAAACGACCATAATCATACCATCCATCCATAACAAATAGGTAATTTGTACCAGCAGTACTTTTTCCATAACCGAATGCCATAACGTCATGACCACTCGAAGTTATTGAAGAAGAGGCACGAAGCATGGTGTGAATAGGACAGTTGTCATTCAACGCAGTTACGAAACTATTGTAATTATTTTGTGTTACAATTTTTGTATTGTAATTTTTCCCTTTAGGAGATAAATAGTTCACATAAGCACCTCGAACAGCAGAATCTAAAGTACCAAGGCTCGAAGAAGTCCACATGTTATGTTTCATATTTCCAAATATAAGCTTTGCCAGAGCAAGACCGGTTTTACTGCTATTAAGTACCCATGTATGTCCACGTTGGACACCCCAATACCACATCAAATTTGTAGCTGCAGTTGGAGCGCACACGGATTCAGTAGGACCAGCAAGATCGGTCATAAGCCAGTAGTCCGATCCATTTCCAAAACCAGTAATCTTATAGACGGAATTAGTGTTAATGCTTGAGTTTGCCCAATCAAGGATTCCGTCTGCAATGGAAAATGAATAAGGAGATACCGTAAGTGCAGCACTATTGTATTGAGAATCAATATCTGAAAAAGAATATTGTTCTTTAGTTACAACATCGTATAAATAAGAGTTTGAGCTATCTTGCAAAAATAATGCGCCCGCACCCAAATAGTAGATGGGTGAAGTCTCAAAATTGGAATTTATAGTAGGAGTTCTACTCAATTTGCTTTGGGTAGAACGTTGAATGGTATCCACTAAACCGGGGCCTTCAAAAGAAAATTCAACAATCGGATCTTCGGAAGTTAAGAGACTAATAAGGACATACCCTTTTGGCTCTTGAGAGAGGTGAAAAGAAACGCAGTAGGCGGTGATGTTACCATCCAAATCATAAAAAGGTGTCGTTTCTGAAATTTCAATATTGCTATTGAGAGAATTTTTCATAAAAGAAAGTGCGACGATTTCAGAAGCGGTTTTTGGGGATATATCGGTTTTAGGATTAGAAGCAGTAGAACTTACGGACACATTGGCGGCACTGATTGAAACGAGGGAAAGTGCCATTGCTGTTGCAAGGAACATCGCAAAAAATCGTTTTTTCATCATTGGCCTCCTTTTTGACAGACATAAAATTTGGAATTTTCTACAAAAACCTCCTTTCTCTTTAAGAATAATTGATCATTCTTGAAAAGTCAATGCTTTATTAAAAAATATAATAAAGAAGCAATATTTTTATCATTTCCCCGTGCGGGCCCGCATAGGATGGAGGGACAACCCACAAAAGGAGGATGCGGGCCATGACCTTGGATCAGGGGAAGGTGGGACAAGTTTACACGGTGACCCGGGTGGGCGGGCAGGGGGCGGCCCGACGGCGGCTGCTGGACTTTGGCGTTCTGCCGGGAACGGTGGTGGAGATCATCCGGGCGGCGCCTTTGGGGGACCCGGTGGAGCTTCGGCTGCGGGGGTATACCCTGACCCTCCGGCGGGCTGACGGCGCTCAGGTGACGGTGGAGCCCGGCCGGCAGCTCCGGCGGGAGGAGGGGAGGGACTGGATATGGTGACCATTGCCCTGGCCGGCAACCCCAACGCCGGCAAGACCACCCTTTTTAACGCCCTCACCGGGGACAACCAGTTTGTGGGCAACTGGCCCGGGGTGACGGTGGAGCGGCGGGAGGGAGGCTGGCGGGAGGACCCGTCCGTCCGGTTTGTGGACCTGCCTGGGGTGTACTCCCTCTCTCCCGACACCCCGGAGGAGGTGGTGACCCGGCGGTTTCTGGTGGAACAGCGCCCCGATGCCCTGCTGAACCTGGTGGACGGGACCAACCTGGAGCGCAACCTCTACCTCACCACCCAGCTGCTGGAGCTGGGGATTCCCATGGTGGTGGCGGTAAACCGGGCGGACCTGCTGGAGCGGCGGGGACAGAAACTGAACCGGGACCTGCTGGCCCGGCGGCTGGGGTGCCCGGTGGTGGTTCTCTCCGCGGCCCGGGGCACCGGCGTGGCGGAGGCCGCCCAGGCGGCGGCAGCGGCGGCCCGGCGTGGGGAAGCGGTCAAACCGGCGCCGTTGTTTCCGCCCCGCGCCCGCCGGGCACTGGAGGATGTGGAGATTCTGGCATCGGATCACCTGCCCACCGCGGGACGAGCCTGGTACCTGGTCAAGCTCTTTGAGGGGGACCAGGCGGTGGACCAAGCCCTGGGGGTGGGACTGGCGCTGCGCCAGCGGCTGGAGGTGGTGATTGCCGCCTGTGAGAGGGACCTGGAGGACGACCGGGAGGAGATCATTGCCGCCGGCCGGTATGCCTTTGCGGGCACGCTGGCCCGGCGCTGTCTGACCCGGGGGCAGGGGGGCCAATCCCTGTCCCAGCGTCTGGACAGGCTGTTGCTCCACCGGGTTTTGGCCCTGCCGCTGCTGGCGGTCATTCTGCTGGGGATGTTCTGGGTCTCCATCTGCCTGGTGGGGGGCTGGGCGGAGGGGGCCAGCCAGACGCTGTGGCAGGGGTCCTGGACCTTTTTGGGCCGGGAGCATCTGGGGGTGGTGCCGCTGCTGGCCTACGGCCTGGAAAAGCTCTCCTGCGCTCCCTGGCTCACGGCGCTGCTGGTGGACGGGGTGGCGGCTGGGGTGGGGGCAGTGCTGGTCTTTCTGCCCCAGCTGGCGGCGCTGTTCCTGTGTCTGACCTTTCTGGAGGGATGCGGCTACCTCTCCCGGGGGGCCTATCTGCTGGACAGGGGGGTGCGGCGGTTTGGCCTGTCGGGGAAATCGGTGGTGCCCTATGTGCTCTCCTGCGGCTGCGGGGTGCCGGGCATCCTGGCCTGCCGGACCATCCGCCGGACCAGCTGCCGGCGGCTGACCGCCATGACCGCCACCTTTCTGCCCTGTGGGGCCAAACTGCCGGTGATCGCCCTGGTGGCCGGGACCGTGATTCCCGGGGGCTGGTGGGTGGCGCCCCTGGCCTATCTGGTGGGGGTGGCGGCGGCGCTGCTGTCCAGCTGGCTGCTGTCCGGCAGCCCGTGGTTTCCCCGGGAGGACGTGCCCTTTTGGATGGAGCTGCCCGATTACCGTCTCCCGCCTCTGGGGGAGCTGCTGCGGGGGACTGGCCAGCGGCTGGGGGCCTTTTTGCGAAAGGCGGGGAGCCTTTTGCTGCTGGCCTCGGTGGCGGTGTGGTTTGCCGCCAGCTTCGGCTGGGATCAGGGCGGGTTTGGTGATTTGTCCGGCGGGGCGTTGTCTGGCAGCCTGCTGGCCGGGGTGGGGCGGTATCTGGCCCCACTGTTTGCCCCCTTGGGATGGGGGGACTGGCGGCTGGTGGTGGCCGCGTGCAGCGGGCTGCTGGCCAAGGAGAGCATTGTGAGCACCTTGGGGGTTCTCTGCCCCGGGGGATTGGCCGGGCTGTCCCTCACGGTGCCTGCGGCCCTGTCGTTTCTGCTGTTCAATCTCCTCTGCGCCCCCTGCCTGGCGGCCCTGGCCGCCCTGCGCCAGGAGATGGCCTCCCCCCGGCATTTTTGGTTCGCGGTGGCCTATCAGACCGCGTTGGCCTGGCTGACCGCCTTTGGGGTCTATCAGGTGGGAACGCTGCTCCTCCGGCTATAACCCCTTCCCAGGGGGAGGGCAGGGTGTGCCGCGGAAAAGAGGAAAAACAAACCAGCGCCCCCTTTTGTCGGGGGCGCTGGTGCTGTTTACAGAAAGGACAAGGTTTCGTTCAGGGCCTGGCACCGGGACAGGAGAGCGGGGGTGTCCGATGCGATTGTTTCCAAGTCTTCGGACCGGCCGGCCATCTCCAGGGCTTCAGCCTGGTCCCCCAGGTCCATGGCGCCAATCCACCGGGCGGCGCTTTTCAGGCTGTGGACCTCGATGACGTAGTCCTCCCAACGGCCCTCATCCCAGGCCTGGCGGATGCGCCGGAGGCGGCCGGGGATCTGCTCCCGGAAGAGGAAGAGGGTTTTCCGATAGACCTGGCCGGTGCCGCAGTAGGACATGCCCCGGGCCACGTCGATGTCCGGCAGGTCCCGCAGGTCCTCGGGGATGGGCTCGGCCACCAGGGCGCCCAGGGGGAGGGCGGGGGCCTTCTGCTTGTCCTCTGGAACCCAGGCCCGGAGCACATCGTCCAATTTGTCCAGCTCCACTGGCTTGGAGATGTAGTCGTTGAAGCCGCTCTGGAGGAATTCCTCCCGGACCCCTTTCATGGCGTTGGCAGTGAGGGCGATGATGGGGACCACGGCGAAGTAGGGGTCTTTCCGGCCCATGTCCCGGATGCGCTGGGTGGTCTCCACCCCGTCCATCTCCGGCATCATGTGGTCCATGAGGACCAGGTCGGGCCACACCTGGGTCATCTGGCGCAGGGCCTCCTGCCCCGAGCGGGCGGTGTAGACCTCCATCTCGTAGGGGGCCAGCAGGCCCTGGCAGACCTTCAGGTTCAGGGGCTGGTCGTCCACCACCAGGACCACTGCCTCGGGGGCGGTGAAGGAGTTGCGGTTCTGGTTGTTCTCCCGCTGTTCTCCCTCCCGGTAGGGGCCGCAGGGGGTGGGATCGATGACCTTCTGAGGCAGGCGGACCCAGAAGTTGCTGCCCACGCCGTAGGTGCTCTCCACCCCCAGCTGGCCGTGCATCAGCTCTGTCAGCTGCTGGCAGATGGGCAGGCCCAGGCCGGTGCCCTCAATGTGCCGGTTGGCTTTGCGGTCCAGCCGGCCATAGCTTTGGAAGATATAGGGCAGGTCCTCCTGGCGGATGCCCACGCCGGTGTCCTCCATGTGGATGACCAGGCTGCCGTCCTCTCCCTGGGGTTCCCAGGTGACGGTGAGGGTGATGGTGCCCTCCCGGGTGTATTTGATGGCATTGCTGCCCAGATTCATGATGATGTGGCTGATGTTCACGTCGTCCCCGTAAAGGGTGACCGGAATGGTCTCGTCCACCTGGGCCCGGAAGGTCAGTTTTTTCTCCTGGGCCCGCATCCGCAAGATGGTGATGGTGTCGTGGAGGGTGGAGAGCACATGGTAGGTCTCTGGGGTGATCTCCATTTTCCCCGCCTCGATTTTGGACAGGTCCAGAATGCTGTTGATGTTCTCCAGCAGGATGCGGCCGCTGCCCCGGATGTCCCGGAAGCAGTTGTCTTTCTCCTCCGCCGCCTCCTCCCGCAGCCCCAGCTCCGACATGCCCAGAATGGCGTTGAGGGGGGTGCGGATGTCATGGCTCATGTTGGCCAAAAATTGGCTCTTGGCCTGGCTGGCGGCCTCGGCGGCCTGGGCGGTGATCCGGGCCTTCTCCTCCTCCTGCCGGAGGTTGACGGTGGCGGTGTCGTCCTCGAACACCCACAGGGTTTTTTGCTGTTCCTGGCTGTAACCGGGCATGGCGAAGACCCGCAGCCGGAGCCAGGTGTCGTTCTTCTTGCGGTAGAGCAGCTCCACCTGGTGCTTTTCCACCAGATGCCGGCGAATGTTATCGTAGTTGGTGACCTCCCGGAAGGCGGGGACATAGGCGGGGTCCATCAGCTCCTGACAGTACAGGTCCAGGGCCCTGCTCTGGCAATGGTCTGTCCGGCTGAGCAGGTCGGCGTAATACCGGGGGACCTTGATGCTGCGGGTCTGGTCCGCGGCCAGGTCCACCACGTAGATGCCCTGGTAGTATTCCGAGATCACGTGGACAAAGTCCAGCTCCTCCTCGGATTCCACCAGCTTTTTGGCCTGGAGGAAGAGGATGTGCTCCTTCTCCTCCAGCTGCCGTTTCTCATCCAGCTGCCGCATCTTGGCCTGGGTGACCTGTCGGATAAAGACATTGCACTTGGCCTGGCGGGTGCCGGGGTCCCGGAAGTAGTAGAGCTCGGCGGCGTGCCACTCATAGCCCGGGGCCCGGTCCACCTTTACCCGGTACTCCTGAAGGGCCGGGGGACGGCCCGCCAAGAAGGTGGACAGCAGGGCCGAGCGTTCCATGGACTGGCAGTACTGCTCCCGGTCCCGGGGATGGATGGTGGGGCCGATGTAGTCTCGGATAAACACGCTGTACGGAGCGTGCGCCCCGGCCCGCTGAAGCAGGTCCTGGTAGGTCTGGGTTCCCCAGAGCAGCCGCCAGGTGTCCTCCTCCAGGGCGATTTCCAGCCCGGCCATGGTGCTGTCCATCATCCGGGTGAGGAGCTTGGAGGCCTCCTCCCGGCGGTGGCGCTCCTTGACCTTCTGGGTCACGTCCCGGATGGTGCCGATGGCGGTGGTCTCCTCATTGTCGGGCAGGGGCTCCATCCGCAGCTGAATCCAGGTTTCCTCCTGGTCCATGGTCTGGAACTCCACTTCGCTGTCCTGGCCCAGGGCGGCCTGCTCCAGGGCGGCCAGGAAGGGGGCCTCCCACTGGGCGGAGCAGTTGAGGTAGGACAGCAGGCGGCGAGGGGTTTCCAGGGTGGTTTTCAGCTGCCCGCCCTGGCCCTTGCCCGGGGAGAGAACCCGGATCATCCCGTCGGGGAGCAGCTCGAACAGACGCACATCCCCCCCGGGAAGGGCGGCGTTCATCAGAAAGTTGCTCCGGGCCACCTCCTGGTCCAGCTTGTCCCGGTCGCTGCGGTTGCGGATGAGCTGATACAGCAGCACCGCCACCGCGGACAGGGCGTAGATGAGGACCAGCAGGTTGTACTCAATTTCCAGCTGCAGCACTACCGTCAGGCCCACAAAGCTGCCCCCTAAGATCATCAGGTTTCGCAGCAGGCCCATGGTGCGTTTTTGCAGTTTTCTGCCCGGTTTTTTCATGGGACGGTCCCCCCTCTCTCAGAGTTCCGGCGTGAAAACAGCCCGCCGGGGGCCGGGAGGCCCCGTGCCGGCGGACTGTCGTGGCGTTTTGTGGCAGGTTATCGGGCCGACACCAGTTTTTTCAGGCCCCGTCCCAGCCCCTCCACGGTGAGCTGGTACATGTCCACGGTGTTGCGGATCATCTCAATGGTCTGGTAGCCGTAGTCATACTCCCACATGGCCTCGGGGATGGGGTTGAACCACACCATCTTTTCAAAGCGGCTGTGGAAGCGGTTGAGCCAGGTCAGGCCGGTCTCGGCGTTGTAGCGGTTGTAGTAGGAGCTGCCCCCCACCCAGGTCAGCTCCGAGGGGGCCATGGAGGCATCTCCCACCACGATGACCTTGTAGTCCCGGCTGAGGTTGTTGATGACCCACTGGGTCTGCACCGACTCCCCATACACGCACCGGGGACCGGTGTAAAGCTCAGAGTACCAGCAGTTGTGGAAGTAGAAGATTTTCAGGTCCTTGAAGTTGTTGGCCCGGTTCACCGCCTGGAAGAGCTGGCTGCACAGACGGGCATAGGGGGTCATGGACCCGCCGGAGTCGAAGAGGACCATGACTTTAATGTCATTGGTCCGGGGCCGGTCAAACTCCAGCTGGAGATAGCCGGCGTTGTTGCAGGTCTCGTCGATGGTCCGGTCCAGGTTGAGCACGTCCATGGGCCCGTCCTGGCGGGTGGTCATCTGGCGCAAGCGGCGGAAGGCCAGCTGGAAGGACCGCTGATCCAGCACGTTGTCCTCTCGGAAGTCCCGGAAGTCCCGCTCCCCGGCCACCTGGAGGGCGTGGCGGTGCTGGCTCTTGCCCCCCACCCGGATGCCGGTGGCGGCGTAGCCTGAGTGGCCCATGGTGGAGGTACCCCCGGTGCCCACCCAGTACTGGCCGCCGTCGTGGCGCTCGTGCTGCTCCTGGAGGCGCTCCTCCAGCATCTGGCGGAGCTTTTCCAGGTCGTAGGTGGTGCGGGCGTCCACCTCGTCCTTGTCGTATTTCTTCATGTTCTTGGGGTCATGGAGCCAGTCCATGAGCTCCTGGGGGATGTCCTCGATATGCTGAATCCGGTCGAAATAGTCCAGGAAAACCTCGTCGAACTTGTCAAAGTCGGCCTCGGTTTTGATGAGGATGGCCCGGCTGAGATAGTAGAACTCCAGCAGACTGTTCCGGCACAGCCCCTTCTCCAAGGCGTCCATCAAGGACAGCCATTCGTTCATGGACACGTTCAGCCCCCGTGCGCGCATGAGGTAAAATAAATCAATAAACACAGTGGCCTCCTTTTATGAAACTTGGCGGACAGGTCCGGGGCGCTTTACCAGCGGTATCCGTTTCTGACACGGTTTTTGGCGTTTTTTACCGCAGTGAGGTCCTCGTTCTTTTTCAGGAGGATGCCGGCGTAGGGCAGCTCGTTTTCGATCTTGTCCGGGTCCACCCCACCCAGGCGGAGGGCCTGGAGCCAGTCCAGCAGCTCCGAAGTGGAGGGCTTTTTGGCCACGGTGGGCAGGTCGCGGATCTGATAGAATGCCTTCATGGCCATCTCCAGCAGGTGGTCCTCAATGTTGTTGTAGTGGGCGTGGACGATGTCGGCCATCATGTCCTGGCTGGGGAAGGCGATATAGTGGAAGATGCACCGGCGCAGGAAGGCGTCGGGCAGCTCTTTCTCCGCGTTGGAGGTGATGATGACGATGGGGCGCTGCTTGGCGGCAATGGTCTCTTTGGTCTCGGGGATGTAGAACTCCATCTTGTCCAGCTCCCACAGCAGGTCGTTGGGGAACTCCAGGTCGGCCTTGTCGATCTCGTCGATGAGGAGGATGACCTGCTCGTCGGCGGAGAAGGCCTCCCCCAGCTTGCCCAGCTTAATATATTTCTTGATGTCGTCCACCCCTTCGCCGCCGAACTGGCTGTCGTAGAGCCGCTGGACGGTGTCATAGACATACAGGCCGTCCTGGGCCTTGGTGGTGGACTTGATGTTCCAAATGATGAGCTTTTTGCCCAGGGCCTCGGCGATGGCGTCGGCCAGCATGGTTTTGCCGGTGCCGGGCTCCCCCTTGATGAGCAGGGGCTTTTGCAGGGCGATGGAAATGTTTACAATCCGCAGCAGGTCCTCCGAGACCACGTACTTGCTGCTTCCCTTGAATTCGTTCATGGCGCTGTCTTCCTTTCCTTTGTCAATTGGGTATGGTTTATGACAAAAAGTCATAGAGGGAGCGATACATATAATCCTTTTTATTTTACCACGAAAAGCAACAAAAGTCATGGGATTTTCCCTGACCGCTCCGCCAATTTTGCCTGCTGCGGCCGAAGGTTTTTTGTCAGATGGGGAAAACACCGTTTAAGCGATGAGGTGCTTTCCCAGCCACACCCCGGCCAGGCAGAGGGTCACGCTGAGGAGCACGTACCCGCCGAAGAGTACGGGCCGGCCGTCCTCCAACAGGACCAGGGATTCCAGGGAGAACGTGGAAAAGGTGGTAAAGCCGCCGCACACCCCTACCCGCAGAAAGAGCAGCAGTGTGGGGGAGAGGTTGGCCCAACGCTGGCCGGCTCCCACCACCAGGCCGATGAGGATGGCGCCCAGCAGGTTGGTCAGCAGGGTGGGCAGGGGAAAGGCGCCCCGCTGGAGCACGGGGAGCAGGCTCATGCCGTACCGGCACACCGCCCCCAGCGCGCCGCCGGCGCCCACGGCGAGACAGTTGCAGAACAAATGCGATCCCTCCCGGTGGCCTGTCTGGGGGGACAGGCGGTTGTTGTCACCTCAGTATACCATATCCCGGGGGAGGGGGGAAGGGGGAGTTCCCGGCGCTGTTGGAGCGGGTGGGGGAGTTGGCTCTCCCGGGCGGGGGGGGG
>OFMK01000618.1_pt1 | contig 35256 bp, 42 predicted proteins | sample 1541781 | NCBI WGS metagenome assembly OFMK01 (sample SAMN04209250, study PRJEB22552) | human gut metagenome | biome: gut; material: feces | host: Homo sapiens | place: USA: Oklahoma
CTCATCGCTAAAGCTCTACGGAACCCCCAGACTATCTGGGGGTTTTCTCATACAACAAGAAGAATGTGGTTTATATTATCACATTCTTCTTGTTTTTACTTGTATCAAATTGATTTAAAAAATACTTTATGTATTTTTCTTTTGACTTTTTCTGATATGCAATACCATATTCGATAGGATTTTGTTCCTCAATAGGACTTATCTTAACATCTTTAATATTTTCTGGAATACAATGTTCTGGAAGAATTGCTACTCCATAACCACTTTTAGCAAGTAAAATGCTTGCTTGGTCATTTTCACATACAATATTAAAATTGTCTTGTGAATGAAGAGCAATTTTAGCCTGCAAAACATTTCCGTGCTGAAATGGTATAAATTTAGGATTTAGAGTGATTAAGCAATAAGATTTTAAATCCTCAAACGAAAGACAATCTTTTACAGAAAGGTCTGATTGAGCAGAAAAGATTGCATAACTTTTTATATCTTTAACCTTTTTAAAAGAACAATCCATGTCTTTAAGCATTTCTTTTGTAGCAAGCATTATATCTAAGTGCTTACTATCGAACATCGTTTTTAGTCTAAAATAATCTTCTACATAAATCATAGGGTATGTGTTGGGATATTCTTTTTGCATATCTTTTAGTACATAGTGAATATTGTCTAGTTCAGCATAACTTGAACAACCAATTCTCAAAAATGACAAATTGCGTGTTGAAGCTTTCACAATCTTTTTTTGTGACAAATCAATTTTATTAAGTATATCCTTGGCGTCGCTATAAAATAAAGCACCTGTTTCTGTTAATTGCACCATTTTGGAAGTCCTATGAAATAATTTAGTGCCGAGTTCTTCTTCTAGGCTTTTTATATGATGAGTAACAGTTGGTGTGGACAAATATAATTCCTCTGCGGCTTTTGTAAAATTAAGTTTATCTGCCACACAAGTAAAACATTCTAACTGTTGCGTATTCATGACATAACCCTCCTTAATCACAGTATAATAAAAATCTAAGTATATTTCAATACATCGTTAGATTTTTTCTAACGATATTGCTTTTTTTGAAATTCTCAATCGATTAGTATGGTGCTAAACTAATATTGCTTTGAAAGCAAATGAATTTATTATTCTGAGAAAGGAGCAGGTAATTTGAATGATAGTAGTGAGTTTTATATTGATACATACAACTTATTTATTTCTTTAAATCAAAAAGTTGATGCAATCATGGACAGCTTAGACCTTGATTTGTCATTTGGTCAATATATACTTTTGAAAATCGTATTTATTCAAGGCAAAAACAAAGTGAGTCAAAAAGATTTATTTCATTCATGTTGTTTATGTAAAGCTACAATTAGTCAACATCTAAAAAGTTTATCTATAAAAGGATTTATAATTCATTATCCTTTGGATACTGATAATCGTTGCAAAGAGATAATCTTGACTCAAAAAACAAAAGATTGTATCCAAAAGATTGATAAAGCTATGTCTGATTTACTGCTAGAAAAGATGACTTCTAATGAAATAAGTCATTACACTCACACATTAAAACAAATTAAAAAAATCATGGAGGAAACAAATAATGTTAAAGAAACTAATGCGTTCTATTAGAGAATACAAATTTGCTTCTATTTTAACGCCAATACTGGTAATTATAGAAGTAGTCTTAGAAATACTCATACCTCTCATTATGGCAAAAATGATTGATATGGGGATAAGTGGAAATGATGAAGCCACTCTAATCAAGCTAGGCACTATCTTGATTATAAGCGTTTTTCTTGGATTGTTTTTTGGTATTTTGTCTGGGAGTTGTTGTGCTGTTGCTTCAGCAGGGTTTGCCCAAAATTTAAGAAAAGACTTATATTATAAAATCCAACAATACTCTTTCGCAAATATTGATAAATTTTCAACTTCAAGTATTGTCACGAGATTAACCACTGATGTCACGAACGTCCAGAATGCTTATATGATGATAATTCGTGTAGCAGTAAGAGCACCTCTAATGCTTATATTTTCATTGATTGCATGTTTTATGATAAATAAATAACTGTCGGTCATGTTTTTAGTGGCTATACCCATTTTAGGGATTGGTCTATATATTATAGTAAACCGTTCACACCCATATTTTGAAAAAGTATTTCATATTTACGACGATTTAAATGGTGTGGTACAAGAAAATTTAACAGGAATTAGAGTTGTAAAATCCTTTATTCGAGAGAAATTTGAAATCAAAAAATTCAATCATGTTTCTGATAAAATATTTAAAACCTTTTCAAAAGCGGAAGGTATCGTAGCTTATAATATGCCTCTTATGCAGTTTGCGGTTTATATTTGCCTACTATTATTATGTTGGTTTGGAGCAAAAATGATAGTTCTTACTGGCGCAACAACAATGACAACTGGAGATTTAACCAGTTTAATTGCTTACGCTATGAATATATTAAATTGTTTAATGATGCTATCAATGGTTATGGTAATGATAAATATGGCAAGAGCTTCTACAGAACGTATTGTAGAATTATTTGATGAAGAAAGTTCTCTAACTAATGGAGAAAAACCTGTATATGAAATGAAAAACGGTAAAATAATTTTTAAAAATGTAAGTTTTAGTTATTTTGTAAATAAGGATAAAGAGTGTTTAAAAAACATATCTTTACATATTCCCAGTGGTTCTACTCTTGGAATAATTGGAGGTACAGGTAGTGGAAAAAGCTCTTTAGTTCAGCTAATACCTCGACTATATGATGTTACAGAGGGAGAAATAACCATTGGTGGTATTGATGTAAAAAAATATGATTTGTTTACATTGCGAAATGAAGTTGCTATGGTTCTCCAAAAGAATGAACTATTTTCTGGTACGATAAAAGAAAATCTCCGTTGGGGAAATAAAAATGCAAGTGATGATGAAATAATTCATGCTTGCAAATTAGCACAAGCTGACTCTTTTGTAGAAACATTTCCTAACCAATATGATACATATATTGAGCAAGGTGGAACGAATGTATCTGGGGGACAAAAACAACGTCTTTGTATTGCTAGAGCATTACTTAAAAAGCCTAAAATTTTAATTCTTGATGACTCAACCAGTGCGGTAGATACTAAAACAGACGCAATGATAAGAAAAGCATTTCGTGAAGAAATTCCAGACACAACGAAAATCATTATTGCACAGCGCATTTCTTCTGTGGAGGACGCTGACCACATTATAGTAATGGATCAAGGGAAAATAAATGGTTACGGTACACATGAGGAATTATTAAAAAATAATGAGATTTATAAAGAAATTTACGCTTCACAGACGAAAGGAGATAATAATTGATGAAAAGTAAAAAAAATGTTCTGCAAGTTTGGAAACGACTCTTATCATATATTGCAGGAAAACATAAGGCTCTATTTAGTGTTGTTGTAGTTTGTATACTTCTAAGTTCTTGCACAGTTGTGGTAAGTTCATTATTTTTAGAAATACTGATTGACGACTATATCACACCGTTATTATTGGAAAATACACCTTCATTTACACCACTATTGCATACAATTATTTTAATGGGATGTATTTACATAATAGGTGTGTTGGCAACGTATTTATACAATCGTTTTATGGTGAAAATCTCACAGGGAACATTAAAAGAAATAAGGGATGATATGTTTTCTCATATGCAAGAATTACCTATTAGATATTTTGATACTCATACACATGGAGATATAATGAGCCACTACACGAATGATACAGATACACTTAGGCAATTTATCTCACAGGCTTTACCACAATTTATATCCGCTATTGTAACTGTTATAGTAATTTTAATTTCAATGTTTGTTAGCAATGTTCTTTTAACTATATTAGTCATTGCGGTAACGGTTTTAATGGGATTTGTTACAAATAAAGTTGGTGGGGCTAGCGCTAAATATTTTATTAAACAACAAGAAACTTTAGGAAATGTAACAGGTTATATAGAAGAAATGATAAATGGGCAAAAAGTTATTAAAGTATTCTGTCATGAAGAAGAAGCAAAGAAGCAATTTGATGAAAGAAATAAAATATTATGTGCTGACTCAACTCAAGCAAATAAATATGGAAATATTTTAATGCCTACAATTATGCAATTAGGAAATTTGCAATATATACTAATTGCTTTAGTAGGAGGTTATATGGCTTTACATGGAATAGGGGCTATAACAGTTGGAATGATTGTTGCATTTTTAAATCTTTCAAAAACATTCTGTATGCCTGTTTCTCAGATTGCTCAACAAATTAGCATGATGGCTATGGCTCTGGCAGGAGCTGAACGTATTTTTGAATTGATTGATGAAGAAGCAGAACAAGACACTGGATATGTAACGCTTACTCATGTTAAAAATAAGAACAATGAGTTTATAGAAACAACGGATAAAGATGGCGTTTGGGCATGGAAACATCCTCATCATGATGGGACTTTAACTTATACACCATTAAAAGGAGAAATTGAATTTTGTAATGTTGATTTTGGATATGATGATAAAAAATTAGTTCTCCATAATATTATCTTAAATGCAACTTCTGGACAAAAAATTGCTTTTGTAGGTGCGACAGGAGCTGGAAAAACTACGATTACTAACCTAATAAATCGTTTTTACGATTTGGCGGATGGAAAAATTCGATATGACGGTATAAATATCAATAAGATTAAAAAAGAAGATTTAAGACATTCTCTGGGAATAGTATTACAAGATGTAAACTTGTTTACAGGAACAATTATGGATAATATAAGATATGGTAATTTACAAGCTACTGACGAAGAATGCATTGAGGCGTCAAAGTTGTCTAATGCTCATAACTTCATATCCAGATTGCCAGACGGTTATCAGACATTTCTGACACAGAATGGAGCTACTCTATCACAAGGACAAAGACAATTAATTTCTATTGCACGAGCAGCTGTTGCCAATCCCCCTGTCATGATACTAGATGAAGCAACATCTTCCATAGATACAAGGACAGAAAAATTGGTACAACAAGGCATGGACAATCTGATGAATGGACGAACAGTGTTCGTTATTGCTCATCGTTTATCAACTGTTAGAAATTCTGACTCTATTATAGTTTTAGAGCAAGGAAAAATTATTGAACGTGGTACTCATGATGAATTGATAGAGCAGAAAGGTGTATATTATAGCCTTTATACAGGAGCATTTGAATTGTCATAACATACAAAACTATAAAAGGAGGTAAAGAAATGGGAAGATATTAGTTATTGAATTTAGCGAAAGTGAAGAATTTATTTTAAAGCAAACTGTTGAATGGTTGTCTTCAAAATTATCTGTAACTCCTACTATACAAACTACTGCACAGTTATTTAAAATTAATCCTTATACCAGAGAGTTTACTAATCATTTAGGAAACAGTGTATATTTGACAGCCAAAGAATTTGACTTACTCTATTTTCTCTTTTGCCACAAAGGGCAGGTATTTACGAAAGACCAACTATATGAAAATGTCTGGGGCTTTCACAACGCACCAGAGGGAAACAATCTCACATCATTCATACGGAAACTAAGAAAGAAGATAGAGCCGTCCCCAGACAATCCGCAGTACATACTAACTGTCTGGGGTGTTGGCTATAAATTCAACGAAGAAAAACCGTAGCTGTAATTCACATTCATGTGATCTACAAGCTACGGTTTTGCATATTTATCATAACGTCATATCAAAGCTCTTTCGTAAGTGGTAAATTAGTGGTAAACTGGACTTCAATAACTTAAGTTATTGCTGATAAATCCAATGTTTAAGCGATAATTGGCATTGATGTTTTAAGTTTATTGTAAAAAATTTACGGTCATAATGGCAATACCGAGAACTGTTAAAACAACACCGGTAGCACGATTTAAGGTAATCGGTTTTGCCTTATTGGCAAATTTAGCAGCCACTCTTGCCCATAACAAGGTAGATAAGATACAAAACAACATTGCCCACCAGTCTGGTGCTCCTCCAATAGTAAAATGTGAAACAGCCCCGGTAAAGGCAGTGAAGGTCATGATGAAGACACTGGTTCCAACAGCTGTCTTTAATTCATATCCTAAAACACTTGTTAGAATTAACAGCATCATCATACCGCCACCGGCACCGATGAAACCACAGATAAAGCCAATCAAAATGCCACACAGTACCGATTGCACAAAGCGTTTTTTGGGATCTATATCTCCCATTGATTCTTTTGTCGTCATCACCGGTCGCACAATAAATTTAATACCTAATAAAAACGTCATAAAGACCGAGAAACCGCCCATAGCTGTATTCGGCACTAAAGAAGATATCCAACTGCCCACCATTGTGAAGATTAATACCGTCACCATCATAACCAAGCCGTTTTTAATATCCAAATTCTTATTTTTACCATACGTGTAGGCACTGACAGCACTTGCTAATACATCACTGGATAAGGCGATGCCAACTGCCTCATATGCCGGCATGCCTAAAAATGTAATCAGCATGGGACTGATGACTGCTGCAGCACTCATTCCTGCAAATCCCGTACCAAGACCGGCACCAATACCGGCTATAAAACAAACGATAAACTTCATCAGCATGTTTCTTCTTCCTCCTTTAAAGCTGCTTTTACATTTTCATTCATCCGCCGAAAAGTGTCTTTCATCCTCTTTAACTCTTCTTCGCTAAAGTTCTTTAACAAACGCTTTTGAAACCGTTCCTGTGCTTTTCGACCATCGGCAATCACTTTATCAGCCTTTGCTAACATATGCAAATATATCGTCTTATGATTGCCTTCTTGATAATATTTTTCAATATATCCCTGTTCCTCTAAAAATTTTAAGGATGTTGAAACATGTGATTTCGTTAATTTACGACGTTGGACGATATCCGTCGCATTTTGACATTGTGGATGATTGGCCAGGAATAATAAAATATCGACATCCATTTTATGTAGGTCATAACGTTTGCAAACATTATGCAATTCCTTCTCATACAACCGTTTCCATAAATCAAGAATCTCTAAAAATTCCAACATGTAACCTCACCTCTTTGTTCTATTTAGAACTATATGATACCATGGTTAGCTTTTTTGTCAAGCTATAAATTCATCAGATAAACTATACGTGTGTATCTGCATATACTTTTTCGTAGATTCTTCTTTTTGACAAAGAAAAAATCCTATTCATGGATAACACCCATAAATAGGACAATTATTAGATTCTCATTGCGAAAAATACAGTGCACCTTTATCCTAATCTCTTACTTATGCCATCTTTTCATGATCCGCTATACATAAAGGCAATGTGAACCAGAACGTCGTGCCTTGACCTCGTTTACTAATTACCCCGTATTCAGCCTTATGTAATTCTAAAATTGCTTTCACGATACTAAGACCTAATCCGCTTCCTATTTTAGAGCGAACATGTGTTTTATCCACTTTATAATAACGTTCCCAGATATAAGGCAGCTGTTCTTTTTCAATCCCATCACCATGATCCATCACTTCAATGCGTACTCGATCTTTTTCAATGAGCTGACGGACATATATCTTATGATCATCTCCACAATAATTAATGGCATTGTTTATCAGATTATATATCACCTGATTAATTTTAATGATATCTGCTTTAACAAAAACCGGTTTATCATACTGAAACTGAATTGTAAAATCTTTATTTGTCAGCAGTTTATCATATCGGGCGATAATATGTTCAATTTCTTCTGTTATATTAAAGCTACTGCTATTAATTTCTTGAGCACCGGCTTGTAACTTAGATAAATCCAACATATCATTTACTAAATTGGTCAGCCTTTTCGTTTCGTCAATGATAATCTGCACATTTTCTGCTGTATTTTCACCAGGAATATCTCGCATAACTTCACCATAACCACTAATCATTGTCAGCGGCGTTCGCAAATCATGACTCATATTTGCGATTAATTCCCTGCGCAAGCTTTCAACCTTTGACAGCTCTTTCGCCGCATAATTCAAGGTGTTGCTGAGCTCTTCGATTTCCAGATAGCCTTTCCCCTTAAATGCTACATCATATCGTCCTTTCGCAAGTATCTTGGCGCCATCATTGATTTCAATAATCGGCGTAGCTATTTTACGAGATAAATACATCGCTAAAAGCGACGCGATTAGAATGAGAATTACGGCAATGATAAGAAACTGTGTCTGAATCGTTTCGATGGTGGCATTCACTGGTGTCAGCTGTGCATTGACCACAATGGTTTTTATACTTTTATCTGCCTGCATGACTACACTGATATATGTCATCATTTGGGCATTTTTATTAGATGGTAATAGCTTTCGAAGCTTTTTCTCATCATAAGGTGTATTTAAGATACTATGATAGCGATCCGTTAGTTCTACTTCTTCTTTGAAATTAAAATCCTCTTTATTCGCAGATTCTTCTAATAAAGTAGAAGCAGTACCATCATGTTCCTTCGCCTCTTTTTGTAGCTTAGCAATGATATCCATGTGCTTTTTCATGCTAAACTCGGTGATGCCACAGCGAGGATCTCCTTTTCCACTACTGGAATATAACGGTGTTTCATTTTCATTCTCATAAACAATGACACAGAATTCATTTTCTTTGATAATCGCATCAATTTCATCCTTATAATTCTCATTATTTATTACCTGATTGATATCACTTGCGGCATCTTTTACGGAACGTGATTTGATCAACACATAAAATTTTTCTAAGAAAAAAACCTGAAAAAGCCACAGTACCAAAATGATGATGGCAATAAAGACTAGTAAACTGCCGAAAATTTTCCATTTGATACTGGTATCTTTTCTATTGTTTGCCTTCAAAACGATAACCTACCCCACGTAAGGTAACGATTGTAGAACTATAAATTCCCAGGCTTTTTCTTAATAATTTAATATGTGTATCTAACGTGCGATCGTCACCGTAAAAATCATATCCCCATACATCATGAATCAGCTGTTCTCTTGTTAAGGCAATGCCTTCATTACGCACCATGTAAAACAGCAGAACATATTCCTTAGGCGACATTTCGCTTTCTTTTTCATTTATGAATACCTTTCTGGCTGTAAAATCAATACGTAAGCCTTCATATTCATACACATCCTTATGTTTTTTATCCTCTTCTCCATGAACTCTTTTTAAAATCGCATTGACGCGCATCATCAGCTCTTTCGGTGAAAAAGGTTTAACGACATAATCATCAATCCCTGTTTCAAAACCATGAATACGATCATACTCTTCTCCACGCGCGGAAAGCATAATAACCGGAGTAGAAGCCTCTTCACGTATCTTTTTCACTGCTGAAAACCCATCAAGATTAGGCATCATGATATCCATGATAATCAAATCAAACTGATCTTTTCGACATTTCTCAATCGCGTCCATGCCATCCACTGCCTCAGCAATTTCATATCCTTCAAATTCCCCATATTTCCGAATGATGTTACGTATTTGCGCTTCATCATCAACGACCAACAGCTTGCTCATGTTATCACCTCTATGTTCATTATAACGTGTTTTTGACGTTGCTGTGTGAATGTTTCATGAATTTCTTACGTTATACAAGTGATAATGAAAGCAAAGGATCATGGATCCTATTCCTCCATAAAATACCAATAAGTCAGTTTCTCAGAAGTTTTCATACCGGCTTTCTTTTGCAGCTGTAAGCTGATGATATTGTCTTCAACAATTTCGCCATAAGGAATACGTCCCTTTAACATTTGTGATTGTACTGCCCGTTGTAATAATGCGGTTGCAATACCTTTTCTTTGATATTCTTGCTTTACTTCTAATAGACCAATACTTTCTTCTTCATGCACACCAATAAAGCCACAAAGGATTTCTTTATCAAAGACAGCAAACATGTCATCATTTAGACATTCTTTTATATATTCCACTGTTGCCAAAGAAGGCATGGAGTGCTTATATAAAGCAATAATTTCTGGTATATATGCTTCTGTCAGCGTTTGCATGGTAAAACCATGAGGAAGTTTTACTTGCGGTAATGTTTTTTCGATATAAGCACTGTGATAACAACGTAGTTCACAGGTGATATGGTATTGTTGTTGAATAAAACGATCGGTATACATATCATGTGCCACCAAAATAGCAAAAGAGGAAGGAAGATGTGCTACAACAGCTTTTGCACTTGCTTCATTCTCGGCAGCACAATATAACATATGTGATTTCGGACTCTCTATTAATAATCCATGGCTATCTTCATAATAAATCTTACCTTTCTTTCGGCGACATTCTAACATATCGGCATATAAGATACGATCTTCAAGCTTCATGCATCTAACCTCCTTTTTCCTATGAAATTAAAATCATAGTTCTTTTATACTATCTTTTGATATAGAATATGACATCATTTTATTTACCTGTTTTCTGAATAGTACTTTCCTTAATCGATTGGCACACTATAACGAATAAAAAAGTGTCTTCTCACTTAAGCTTCCTACTCAAGAATAGATAAATTAGAAGTAAATCATCATATCGTTTTTGAAATGATGGTAACCCTTTTTTATCTAAGGTGAGTATGGACTTCGCTTCGTGATAAGACACGCATTCCTTTAGCTTAAGCCATGGAACTCTTTATATAAATCGTTCTTAGAAAGACCTCTTTCTTTCGCGACTCTTTTTATCGCTTCATTGGTCGTTAAACCACCATCAATATATGTTTTAATCTGATCGTGGACCAAAGGCATTGCCTGATCTTCACCGGGGTCTTTTTCTTCTTTGCTGCCTTCGATAATGACAACCATTTCCCCTTTTAATTCCTCAACAACCTCCAGCAATTCCTCAATCGTGCCACGTAAGAATTCTTCATGCTTCTTCGTTAATTCTCTTGCCAGACACATTTGACGATTCCCCAACACCTCTTTACAGCTTTCCAGCATTTTACGAATACGATGGGGAGCTTCATAAAAAACAAGGGTGAAAGGATAATACTTCAAATCATGCAGTTCCCGAATACGTTCTTTTTCGGATGCCTTCAAAAAGCCGTAAAACAAGAAATGCTGTGTATCTAAGCCACTGCATACCAAAGCATTTAACATAGCATTGCTGCCGGAAACAGGAATAACACTGTAGCCTGCTTCAATCACCATCTTACATACGATACTGCCAGGATCAGAGATCAAAGGATAACCTGCATCTGAAACAATTGCAATGGAATTCCCCTGATCTAGCAAATCCACTAACCCCTTAGCACTTTGCAGTTCATTATGCTGATGATGAGAAAGCAGTCTGGTCTTAATACCAAAATGTGTCAATAGTTTCATCGTATTGCGGGTATCCTCAGCTGCTATGACATCAACGCTTGCTAAGATAGAAATGGCTCTTGGTGTCATTTCTTCAAGATTTCCGATAGGCGTAGCCACCAAATATAATGCCGGTTTCTTTTGTTCAAAGCTTTTTTGTCTGTTCATGTTTGTCACCTACCGATCAGAAAAATCAATGTCCGGCCAAAGTTCTTGGAAGGATAAAAATTGTACATCTTCCTTATTTTCAATTTTTACCTGTTGTAGTAAAACATTCATACTGGTAATACGATAACGACTGCCTTTATATTCTATCTGGCTGTTCATTTTAGGCAGCCCTTCTCTTAATTTTTTATATTGTCCATCTTCATATTTTAAACAGCACATCAATTTTCCACATTGGCCGCTTAATTTCTGAATATTCAATGCCAATAACTGATTTTTTGCCATATTGATAGATACAACATCAAAATCATTAAGAAACCGTGAGCAACAAGTTTCCATACCGCACATACCCAAACCACCGATAATTTTTGATTTATTACGAGGTCCGATCTGTCGCAATTCAATACGGCATTTGAAAATACTAGCTAGATCCTTTAATAATTCACGGAAATCTACGCGTTCATCGGCTACATAAACAAAAATGATCTTACTGCAATCTAACGTATATTCAGCTTCAATTAAATTCATATCCAAGCCTAACTTAGCAATACATTCATTGCAGATTTCCATCGCTTTTTTTGCCTTTTCTGCGTTGATTTCTACTTGTTTTAAGTCTTTCTCCGTAGCTTTACGCAAAATTGGTTTAATTTCCATACCGTTTGGTATGAACGTCTCTGTTTCCTTTACGATCTTTCCTAATTCCTGTCCGCGAATCGTTTCAACGACAACATCATCACCAACATGGTAGTTATTATCGTTACATCCAAAAGAATAGACCTTCTTTGATTCTGAAAAAGATACAAAGGCCAAATATTTATATGTACGATTTACATGTTCTCCATGTTCTTTGCGATGATTATCATAATGATTTTGATTGTGTGCTTCTTTTTTATCCTGTCGTGCATCATTGTTCTTATGATTGTCATGATACGTGTTTCGCCCGTTTTGTTTATGCTCATTTTTTGCGTTATTCGTTTTATTTTGTGTATTCTGATTCATCGTGTCACCTCTTTCATTTCATATAACAATTGATCTATCAGCATCTGCAGATTTACAGAGCGTAAAAGCATATCCTTTCCACGCATCAATATCTGCATAATTTTTATGATATCCATATCTTTCTGCTGCATGGTTTCCAGCTGTTTTTTATACCACATATCTTGACATGCACTTTCTTTTTTCATGCATTCCTTAAAAAACAGCAGCAACATATCTAATACATATTGCAAAGCCTGTTTCCCATATTTTTTTTGTTTTGCCGGGAAACCCTCCAACTGCAAGAACAATAAGGCTTGATAGCAAGATTTCTGATACCGTTCCAACATTCCTTTAAATACATATACAGCATGTTGGTAATCTTCACTTTCTACCGCCTCAAGAATACTTTGTTTCTGATGCAAGATATGAGATAACAAATAGGCATCTAATTCTGCTATTTCTGCTCTGACCTCTTGATAGCAACTAAAAAATCCCGGTGCTGTAAAAGGTATATTCTGACAGCGTGAAATGATGGTTGGCAGCACTCGATCCATTTGTTCAACAATCAAGATTGCTGTCATATCATTCGTTGGCTCTTCCAAGAATTTCAATAGAGAGTTTAACGCATCTGGAGTGGCATTTTCTGCATGATCAAGAATATAAATTTTCTTACCGGTTGTTTCTAAACCGGTTTTATTAAATTCCTTCTGCAGTTTTACGATATCTTCTTTTTTAATCGAAGTCGTTGTCCCATCAATATATTTTAAATCCGCAAATTCATTTGCCGCTATACGTTTACAGGTATCACAGCACTCACATGCAAAACCATGCGTAGAACATACCAAACTTTGTGCAAGCAGATAAGCTGCCTCTTTCTTCATTGTCCCAGCAGGCCCGGAAAACATATAGGCATGCGCAAGCTTATCAAGTTCGAGTGCATGCTTTAAGGTTGTATAAACAACCGGCTGTTGTTCTTTTAATAGTTCCTTAATCATGAGCGTTTATAATCTCCAACAGACACTCTATCGTTGCCTTTAACACATCCTCAATGGATTTGGTCGCATCTATCACATGCATGCGTTCATGAAACATTTCCCGTATGGTATCATAGCCTTCTGAAACCATCTGATGAAATTTCATACTTTCATTGTCCAGACGATCCTTTTCTCCTCTTGTTTCAATACGGGAAAGTCCTGTATGCAAATCAACATGAAGAAATATAGTGGCATCTGGCAAATGTCCTTCTATCGCAAATTCATTAATTTTATACACTTCTTCGATACCTATTCCACGGGCAATTCCTTGATATACCAATGAACTGTCCACAAATCGGTCGCAGAGTACAATTTGATGTTTTGCCAAGGCTGGCAGAACTTTTTCTACCAGATGTTGTCTGCGGCTAGCGGCATATAATAATGCCTCACAACGCGCATCCATGGCTGTATTTTTAGGATCAAGTATCACATGACGGATTTGTTCAGCAATATCAATCCCTCCCGGTTCTCTTGTATAAACGACCGGATACCCCATATCCATTAACTTTTCATAAGCCATCTTTGATATTGTAGTCTTTCCACTGCCATCATTTCCTTCAAATGTAATAAATAATCCTTTTTTCATCATTAAAACACTCCTTAACCAATCTTCTTTATTATAGCATATTCGCTATATCTATGCATGAAATTTCATGGATTCGCAACACCAAAGAAGAAACTTGCTAATTAAAAAAACATAATATACCTTACATATAGATCCCATATAAAAGTTTTAATTAAGGAAGGAACCTTATGTATCGCATAAATGGTTTATTCAGCAGTAAAAAAAGTGCCGTATTTCTTTTTTAAACAAGAGAAAAACTGCATAATCTGTATAACTCTGCATACGCTATGTGTATAGCTATTCCTTTTAAATATAATAGTTTTTAACGTTTTTGTTAGACTATTGTTAGATTATATATTTGTTTTATATCTTTCATATATTTCTTATCATATAATATTGCCTGCTTTTGCTACTATAAAGTATTGAAATCTAATTTCAATACATCGCAAATTTTTTTACACAAATAAGCGTTAACATCGTTAAAATTATTTTCGATGTATATATAATCTCGCTCGTGTATATGTAATATTTCTGCCATTTCTTTAATAGATATAGATTTAATAATTCTTTTTTCCATAATTATATTCATATAGTCGCCTACCTTTACTTGTTAGAGCGTGCAAGTAAGGTTTTTAGCAGGCAATATACAGTTATTTTTTTAACTGCCTTAATATTTTACAATAATTTCCTAAACAATTCACTGGTAAAATATGGTTGTGAATATTTACACAAAAGAGTGTCATTTTTTGCGATTTTTATGTTTTATTTCCAAAATCGCGATAAAATGCTATTTTTCATTTACATTCACTTACATTTAATTTTATGTGATAGTATTTTTACATAAAGAGCGTGCGGTAGGGTTGCAGGGGAAAGCCATAGTCACATTTTTGTAACTATGGCTGTTTTTTTACTATGAGAAACGATGCAACACACATATTATCTTCACCGATCAGATATATAACTTCTTCTTTAATTATGCCGTATAGAAATTCATTATAATAGATTTTGAATCCTTTCGTAAAACGGATTTCGTTAACATCTGCATACAATGTTTCAAATCTATCTTTTAACATTATAGTGTGTATATCGGGGAATTCTTGCTCACATAATTCTAAAATTTCAATTACCTTCGATAATTTTTCACATCCCTGAAATAACGTTACCAATTCATTTTCTATCAAAATCTCCCATACTGTATCCTTATTAATTTTTCTCATTTGTATATCATCCTTTCGATTTGATGATACATTACAATGAGTGATTAATATAATGGTAAATATTGTAAATGGTCCTTGCCTTTTGATGTTTTACATATGTTTGATATTCAAGTAGTCCACGATAAGAGCTATGAACTCCTTGTTTGTTGGGCGCGCTTTACGACCATCAACCGTATTGTGAAAGATGCACATAATCTCATCCATATCACCACGCAACCATGTAATTTCAATGGCAACACGAATCGTACGCTCTACACTTTGCGATGATGTATGATGCTGTCTTGCTATTATCGTATATACATCTTTTATGATATGATTTAATCTTGTAATATCTTTATAAACTAATATAATGGCATCTCTAACGTAATAAAATCCCCTAATATGAGCCGGCATACCAAAATCCTGCAAGATATCTGTTATTTCTTTTGTTAAATTTTTTGTTTCTATGATCATTCTGTTTTCCCCCTGCGTTAAAAGGCAAAGACCATCTAAACTATACTTAGTTTATATCGATTAATAATGTCGATATTGCGCGATTTTATCGATGACAAAAATTAAAAATATTTTTAATACATAATCATAAAAATATCATATTATTTTCATTTTCTTGACAAAAAAAATCCCTACCTCTCAGTTAAGAGAAGTAGGGATAATTACTATTTAAGATCTTTTACATTTCGCACGTGTAATAACGTGCCTTTAGGTTTTTTGCAATGACTTTTTCCACACGCTTCTCCGTTTTTATAGCTTAAGAAACAATTGCGTGCACCATCTGTGCCAATGGTTAGAGTTTGATTATATCTACCATGGCCACTGCACTTAGTAAGTTTGTCTTTTGAGTATACATTAAGGTAGCACTTTACCCCTTTTTCTGTCATATACTCTACAACAGCAATAACATTAGACGTTTTCTTTTCCTCAATTTTTTTGCCCATAATACCTTCTGCGATTGCTTTAGCACATTTATCTGCATCCCAGCGTTTTACATCGTCCTTATCATCCACAAAGCAGCACTCGATCAACATTGCTGGTGCATTAGTATATCTTAATGCATAAAGATTAGGGTTGACTTTTACTCCACGGTTACGGATACCTAAGGCCTTTGAAATATTAGCTGCAACACGCTCAGCCGCAGCTACTGGAGAGCTTGCTGATTTATCATAAATAATCACTTCAACACCTCCGGTATTGCCGTCACCTTTTTTATCATTACGTCCACAGTTTAAGTGGATGGATGCATCGACATTAACCTCATGTGCATTGCATTTTTTAACAATGTTTACGAGGTTATCATCCTCAGTCTTACCTTTGTCATCCGTGCAATCATACACTGTATGCCCTGCAACTCTAAGTAAATTGATTACTTTAGCCTTGACTTTGCGGTCCTCTGTTAGCTCGTCCAACAAGTTATGTGCCCCTGGTGTGAGTTTATTGTGTCCGCCATGTACATTGATTTTCATACTATTCCTCACTTTCCTTATTCTGTAATTGTTCTAAAGCTTCTTTTAACTTATCAGGAATAGGCAAGCCCAAATTACCAGCATTTTCTAGCAAACTAATTCCTTCATTTGCAATATAGAAATAACATACCAATGTTCTAAACATCCAGGTACCGTTATTCATCAGACGGTCAAGCATGACCGCTCCGATTAAAATTAAAATGATCATAAATTTCTTTGTTAGTCCTTTTAGACCAATTTCGCTTGATATCTTTTTATTGATATAAGCGACCAATACCCCCGTAACATAATCTAACACCATAAATCCAATCAATACGATAATAGCTATATCCCAATCACCAAATAAAAATGTGAATGCCGTAGCTATAACAGCTACGGCAGAGTTGAATACTTTATCCATATGTTTCATAACCTCACTCTTTCCTGCTTTCTTAGCATAATGAAAAGGGTGTTGACGTACACCCTTAGAAACGAGATATCAGGATCATCTCCTAAAAATTTGATTTGCCAGTCATATATGTAAAATGCATATTTAGTCCAAATCCTGCCGGTAATTTTTCCGGTGTTACAAACACCACTCTTCCGGTCGTTGATATGTCTATCTTGATGTTTTTACCGGTATAAGATATATTGGGATATGCAGTAATATCAACATTAGGGCAATATTCTGCCGGCATTGATAATGCAACTACATAACCGGCATTTGCCGGTACATCTTTTGTCAACGTACCAGAGCATTTTAAATATACTACCTGTCCATTCCGATAACCAATTGTTATTGGATAATAAGACGAGTTGGTCAATTCGATACGATTTTGATTAAACTGTCCTTTTAGCATATCCAACAACCTAGACTTAAATCTTGATAGTGATGACAAACTTACATATTTTGCCATATTGCATCACCTAAAATAAACTGTCTATTTCGCTGTTTGTGACAGCAGTAAAATTACTTGTATTATAATAATTAGATAAGTCTACATCCGTAGTACCGATCTTTTCGTACTTTTTAGCATCAGTTAGATAAATATACTCATCATAGACATTATTACCGGATCCCGAATTAGATAGCATATATATCGTACCTTTTACACCAGTGGAAGGCAGCGATGATACAACCTTAAAATCAATGCCTGTTATATCAGCCAAAGCTGCATTGATAGACGATTGAACATTAGCTGATGTTTGGTATCCCTTGCTAATGATAGCATTATTTACCTGTTCGGCAGTTTGATAGCCTTTCCCACTTATCGTCGTTTCAACATCAGATGCCGTCTGATAGCGGCTATCATTTTCAAGTAAGCTCACCTTTTTGATTATGTCCGTCTTTTTTGCATATTCTACATCGTCATTCAACTGACTAAAATTAACCGGTATTTCTTCTTTTTTTGCGAATATTGTATCTAGTTTTTGTTTGAAATAAAGCAGTGATTCTTTACTTACGAAATGTCCCATTAGTTACCTCCTAAACATCTCTTCGATTTCTGTATTTGTTACCTCTTCCATGACCTGCATAAGTCCCAAGTCCTCATCTGATTTGTTACCTGCTAAAACAACACCGTTTATACTTGGCTTATCTTGCAGCTCATCATAAGATCTAATATCATGACCAATTACCCTACCTTGCAATGTTCTTTGTATTTGTAAAGTGCCTTCTAGCTTAGCCATCAAATGTCACCTCATATCCGACAAATAACTCGCTTGGTGGTATGACCGTGCAAACATCACCGTTCGCAAGAGTTAGCTGTACATCGTAAACATATGACCGATATTCAAGGTCGGCTGTATCCTGATGATCTATGACAATTGTTCCTGATGTGATCTTCTTTTGTATGATGATATCTTTATCAAACACATTTTTCTTAACAGTGAACAGTAATTTGTCGCCATCTTTTAAAATATAAGGATTCCCATCGGCAGTAGTGATTTCTATGTCCTGTCTTATCGTATCGCCACGGATCATGTGTATATTGTTGCCATCCATACAATGCATCTTAACTTACCTCGCTTCGTGCCTTGCGAATTTCAGCAGCTTGTTTTTCAGTGATTGCTCCTAGCACTACATAACGATCCAATTGTGCATCCGTTACCCAATTACGCAAATAGTTAGCTTTAATACGATCAAACATTATACGCACCTCCTTCCAACACCATTTGCTCAATGTCCGTCATACGTTGCCCAAGCTCCATACGTTCCAACTCTGCATCGGTCGCCATTTGTCCTAACAGTTCAAGCTCTGATGGTTGTGGATCGTTGTACAAGTTTGGATAAACAGACGCAAGCTCTTTGGCTGTCATTTTCATGATCTTCCCATCTTTTACTTTATATAAGATCTGATTGATGTAAAGGTCGTCGCTTTCTTCCATCTCAACCTCTATGTAATTAGGATCAAACACTTCTTTACTATTTATGGTTAAGATAGGTTTCTCATCAACAATACCGTTCAGAAATTCACCATCTACTAACCCGCTTTTATGCTTTAAAATGTAATATTTCATATTTCCTCCTATAAGTATACTATGAGATAATGCAGTGTTACGTTGGCATTAACAGTAGCTCCTAAAAACACCCTTACAACGGTGTCTGTGGTTTGTACTTTTTCTATGGTATCGTTAGCGCCGCTAACAAATAAAGGCACAAAGAAGGTATTTGCCGCCCTGCTTAGTCCGATGTAATTTTTATTAGCAGGATTTGTGGTAATTTTTGTGTATTTAACTTTGCTGAAACTATCTAATTGACTAGCCTTAGCAAAATAAGTGTTAGGATTGTTGCCGTTAAGCAACTTGACTGTCAATGTATCAATGGATCCGTTATCTGTGTTGATGTTGCCGATATCGACATGTCCATCACGATACATCCTAATGGGAGTTGATACGTAATTTGTGCCATCATACATAGCGAAACGTATGCTCCCGTCAGCCTCACTGAAAGCGATCATTTGGATCTTGTCGTTGCGATACAAATTTTGTAAAGCTACTTGACCGTCTCCTGTACCCTTAAATAAAGCAGATCTAGTGTTCAAAACATCAACATTTGCGTTTTTTATATCACCATTGTTTGTTTCTAGCTTGCTTGGCTTTAGTGTTCCTCCAACTTCCACTGTTCCATCTCTGTGTAGTATCAACGGAGATGATACATATTGCGTACCGTTAAACATTGCGAATCTTACAGTACCATCTGATTCGGTCATCAAGATCATTACTTGAGATCCATTGCGTAATACTTTGAGCATATATAGCTGTCCGTCTCCGCTCTTATCAAGTGCAATCTGTGACATTTCATTGTTGCCATCTGGTAATTCTGCCCACGGCGTCAATGTGTTATTTAATGCTTGTGCTACATAGGTATGTCCGTTTGTGCTATATCCAAGCACAAAAACACCAAATTTAATAAAGTAGCAATTGTTTCCGGTACTGTTAGGTAAGTCATCACCGATAGTTACACCCTTAGCCTTATGGTATACCGTATAGTTTTTTGCTGTTTGTATAAATGTTGCTAATTTTATGCCGGCAGTAAGTTCTTGTCCTGGATTGCTTTCGTATTTGACACAAGATTCCAACAATTCTTTTTTAACTGTTCTTGATGTTAATTCAACCCATCCCGTTAATGCATCGTTAAAAAAACCGGCGAACCAAAACGAATTGTCGCTTGCTCTATTGCACAGCACATACGACCCCATACGTACATAAAAGCAAGTAACACCATCACTATCAGGTATACCGTTTGTCACCTTGATGTTGTTAGCTTTACGATAAAATGTATAATGCTCTGTAGTACGCGCCCATTGCTCAATATTTGTTAACTCAACAAAGTCTATACTGCCAGGAAATTTTTTTGTTACCATATCATTACTACATTCTTGTAGACCATCGGTAAGCGCTTTGATAGCATAGGCATCTGCTATATATTTACCTTGCTCTGATATAGTTGTAGAAGCGGTTATTTGCTCATGTGTTATAAATGTTTCAAATTTACTTAGTGTGCCATTGGTATATCCGGCAATCCATGTTGTTTTATCACTACTACGGTATCCCAATACCGTGGTTCGCATTTTAATATAAAAACACATTGAAGCATCACTGTTAGGTATGCCATTCAATATGTTTGTATTTATAGGTTTACGATAATTTGTAAAATCTTTAGCTGTGGTCATGAAGTTGGACAGATCCGTACCAGCTGAAAGATCCACCGTACGGTCATTAAACTTAACTAAATCGTTTTCTATTATCGTATTTAAGGTTTTATCCGCATCTGTTTTAATGTCTTCAGCAGCTATGTAAGCTTTGTTCTTTTTTGACTTATCCAACCAAAATTTTACCAAGGCATTTTGATATGATGCAAATACAGGATTATCTGTTTTTATCTGTTCAATCTGTTTTTTTAATTTTTCCCCTTCATCTGCATTATTCCTTACATATCCACAAACATTTGCATCATCCCTTGTATCTACGATCATGGACTGCGTTAATTGTGTGATGCCGTTGTCTACTTTAATATAGCAAATTTGTAGTTCATAGGTATCACCGTCACGTACTAATGGAGGCACTACAGGGTTCCCAGAGTTATCTCCTTTTTTGATAACAATAGTCATGTTTCTATCAGATTTGCTTAATCGCAAAACAACACTGTCAATCCTCTTATAAAGTCCATCGGCATTAGCCAATGTTATAGGTTTTTCTTCGGTATTAACATACATGTGTCCATCGATAAACGCATATCCTTTGCTTATGACGATTTGCATACCGGATGATGCACTGACAGACAATGAACCATCATCTCTTTCTAATACACCTGTATCAAATAATGATGCAAAATATAAACAAAAATCATCAGCATTATATAAACGGTCGCGACTCACTGAATTAAAAAACATTGATTTTTCCAATCTAATCACCTCTTCTTTATCACCTTCATCAAGGTTGGTAATTCTGTACCAATGATGAGATCAACTCTTTTGCCTGACTTTTCATAGATTTCATCGGCACCTAGTATTTGTGTATTCATCATTACATTCCAGTTGTTTTTCATGCATGTAACATAATCACCTATATCGTAATCAACAAGGTATTTGAAATTACACATATCCGCATTTTTAAATTTAAACGTTTCAATCACTGGATGTTCGTTTAAAACAGTTTCACAACTTGATTTCAGCAACTCACGATACTCTTCTTCTGTATACTCTTCATCAGTATCTTCCTTACTTTTAGATAAACCTCTTTGATCATTAAAAATCTCAATACGGTCTACTCCTTCCAGATTGCCCATAGATTCCAAGATTCTATCCTTACCTTCTCCTACACCACCGGTCAAGACAACATTCGCATGGTCCATGATGGAATAAATATAAGATTGGTCATTAACGTTTTCATACTCGTCTGAAAAAACGATATGGTCATTAACATTTTGTGCTACTGTTCTATCTATTCCAGTTCTTGTAACAACTCTAAAAATATTGTTTTCGATATCATATTTCAAAGAATAACCGATATTGCCAAGCAAGCATATATTTTCGCATTCTTCCATGACATTGGAATAGGATGCTTGCAGCAATACTTTTCTACCTTTTTCTTCTATGTCGCATATAATTCCAGGGATTATCCTTCTACTATCTATAGGATGTATACAGTGATGTTCAATCATTGCTTGTATAGCGTCACCTGCGTAACCATTCATGTATTCCGTACCCCATATGATCCTTCTGTGCAATAGCCCTTTTGACATCTTCCCTTTGACAGTAACCTCTTCTTTCCCATCGGCATCTTGTGTTAGTTCTTTATACATGATGATACCGGCTTCATCATTATGACGTATAACGATATAGTTATCTTTTTCCAGTAATGATAAATGTTTAGCATTTAATGGTACATGCAATTCAAATCCGCCACATTCTACAAATCTTCTTTTCCATTGCAGAGAAGATATTTCTTCGATTGATCCGATTGGCTTAAGGTTTTTGTCTATAATCTCTATTAGCATTTTAAACCTCCAGATAACGCTCTTTGTAATATATGGTCACATCCATATTGTTGATGTTATCATCCGCATCATATTTGATAGGATTGTCACCAGGGTAAAGTGAGAAAAAAACTGATCTGTAATCTTTCTTTGACCAAATGCTTTTTCTTTGCCCATTTATAATGCTGGTTATGCTTTTATTGCCATACTCTGTCCTAATTTCAATGATTTCGCCTTCATGCATCACCATATTTAATGCAATATATTCTCCTGTATCTACATTCATAATTTTAGGTCTCTCAACATTACCTTTTGCTAAAATTTTTATAAACATATCACATTTATGATCACCATCGTTTCTAACGTTTACTATCTTAATAGGATCTCTATAGCCAAGCTCTATACCTTCTTGCAAAAACTCACAAGGGAATATAAAAGCGTCAAACCATTTTGCGATATCATTTTTAATCTGTAATACATCAGACCAGTAAGGATCATAACATTTGAAATACAACAGGCATTTACTTGCATTTTTATGTATCTCTGAAAAATAAGGCATCTTTAATGGTGTTGCTATTATTTCTCTAATGTTTATGTCGACATACCTTAATGTAATTTCTTTTTTCGGACTACATACAGCAGTGATCTTTCTTTTAAGATCTATGAGCTCTTCATGCGTACATGCAGCAATAGTGAGTTCTATAGATATGGAGCGAGGATTTAATGTGCTTCCATCTTTTCTCGCTCCATCTTGATTGATTCCTTTTGTTTCATAATTTTCAATATCCACTGATGTTTCAAAATTTTGTAATACATAAGGTACTGTTTCACCAAGCTTTACTTCGTTTTTGCCATTAGACAATATCACTTCCATTCAACTTTACCTCCTACACCATCAAAGCCATTTCTTGCATCGCTATCTTAATGCGTTCAGCAGTTTCACTTGGACTTAAGTGCTTAGGGCTGTTTACATTCAATGTTATGCCATCTTTTGTGGAATACTTAGATTGTTCTTTTGTATATTCTTCGTTTTCTGCTTTCGTGAGTACACGTTCCCCCTTATGCAATCTGGCATTATAACCATCAAATGGTATGTAATCATAACCATTTGCTGCAAACATAGCAGAATTACCACCCTTCCCGCTATATGATGGCGAATATGAGGTCCTATGGCGATCGACATATTCTGTCGTGACGGTGCATATCTTATCCCTTGGATCCCAACGATCCCACTTGCCAAACATCTTATCCCAATAATTTACAATATTGCCTGATGTGATATCAATTTTATCAGCGAGTTCCTCGTTGGCCGACATTAACTTATTTATGCCTTCGCTTCGTATATCTTCTGCTGATTTTTTAGCAGCTTCCAACTCTTTATCTGCAGCATCCATCATAGCTTTTGCAGTTTCTTCCGCCCCTTCTACCTTACTGTCCTTCATCTTCATAGCCGTGGCAATTACCTCATCATGTTCTTCTTGAGCTGCCTTGACGCTTTTATCTCTAATTTTGTTCATTTGTTTTATTGCTTTGCTCGCCATATCGGCCGTTATACGTTCAGAACTATTGTTTAAGTTATAAAGAATAGTTTCTTGCTCAGCTTTGTTTTGTGACATAGCTTCAATAGCATGCCCCTTCATTTCGTCATAAAGTTGATCGATTTTCTTTTTTTGATCACCTGTTACCTCATTGCCATTCTTTGCAATTTCTTTATAAAGCTTAACTAATTTTTCTTTTGTTTTTTTCACTTTTTTAACTCTTTCATCACATTCTTCTTTAGTAGCTTTTATTACTTTTGCAGCCTGCCCATCAACTGATATGCCCACGGACTCAAGAGCACTTTCATATTCTTTTACAGTTGCATCTCTCTGTTTTTTGCTAGATGTTATTATACTTTCAGCCATCATATCTACTTTTTTTGCAATCTTTCCGGTATTACTATCAGTAATTTTCGTAACACCAGTAAACATGTTCAGCGTTTCCTGCTGTGCTTTATCAGACAGATCCATATAAGATTGCACTTGTTTTTTTGTTTCTTCTGAAATTTTTACTGTAGACATAGTCCATTTCCCTGTTGCTTCATCTAAAGCGGCAGTTGTCTTGGATTTGAATATATCTACTTCTGGTATGACATCTTTATTTAAAGTTTTATAGATGCCATACCCAGCAGCACCTATAGCGGCAGCACCAGCAACCCAAGGAGCTGCGGCAACAGCAATACCACCAAGGCTTGACAATAGTCCTCCTACGCCACTGGCTGCTGCAGTAACAGCGGTTCCGGTTCCTGCCGCTCCACTAGCAACGCTTGATAAAGCTGTTGTTGCTGTCCCGGCAGCGGGTGCTATCTTTGATAAAGAGCTACCAACCTTACCGATAATACCAGCGTGCGACGCAAGTGAAGCACCGAGTTTTCCCAATAATGGGACACCTTTTTTTAATAGTGAACCTGTGCCAGAAAGAATTGGCTTAAGTTTACCATAAGTACTCACTAAACTTCCGCCAATCTTTAAAACTGGCCCAGCGGCAGCGGCAAATAGTCCAAATTTAACTATACCGCTTTGCATCTCAGGGGAAAGGCTACCAAATCCTTCTACCAATTTCGATATTACTCTTGCTCCTTCTGTAATTATTGGTATTGCTTTAGCACCTAATTTGATTGCTTCATTCTTTAATTCATTCAATGCCCCTTTTAACTGTTCAGCTGGTGCTGCGTCCATCTTATCAAAGGCTTCTTGCGTTGCGCCTGCTGACTTTTTCATTGCAGATAACATCTCGTCGTACTCTTTACCGTTTCTTTTGGCCAATACAAGTGCTGCTGAACCTGCTTCAACAGACCCAAACATATCTTTCAGAGTTTTACCGTTTTTCTCTGCATCTTTATTCAAAAGTCTTAAAATAGAGGATGTGGATTTACCTTCTTTCTTTAAGTCCGCAAAACCTTTGCCTGTAAGTTCACGTAACGCCTTATCAGTAATTGAACCTGACTTGCCGAGTTCGGACAGCATTGATTTTAAATATGTTCCTGATTCGGCGGTAGCGATACCGTTTTTAGTCAATTGCGCGTAGGATGCCGATAATTCATCCATACCATAATTAACACTTGATGCAACGGGTATGACAGCGCCCATGCTTGATGCCAGTTCATCTACTGTTGTTTTACCTAAGTTTTGTGTGGTGATTAGCATATCGGATATCTTTGTGGCATCTTCAGCTTTCATCCCATAACCATTGATTGCTGTTGTCATTACGTCAACCGCTTTAGCTCCATCTGTAAATCCGCCTTTCGCAAGTTTCATGGCGTCGGTTGTAAATTTTATTGCTTTAGTTTGGTCAACACCAGCAGAAATACTTCCATATACAGCTTCAGAAAATTCCCCTACCGCTACTTTAGACTTACTGGAAGCGTCTAAAATGTCGTTTTTATATTTATCATAATCGACTACATTTTTATCCAGTAATGTAGATACCTTGGCAAATGATGATTCATAATCGACCGCCATTTTTGCGGCGGCGACACCAGCACCGGCGAGCGGAAGTGTGAGAGATTTTGTTAACTTGCCACCGACATTTGACATTTGATTGCCGACTTTGATTGTGCGCTCCATTTGTTTAGACACTTCATTTGCGCGGGATATCGCTTCTGCTTTTATTTTGCTCATATCAGACTTGAAACTGGCAATATCAACCTTGATTTCGGCCATTAAAGGAGCTAATTTTATTGCACCATTACTCATCACTTACCACCTCGATTCTTAAATTCGCGTACTGCTTTTAAATCTGCTTTCGTTTGTTGTAAGCGCCAGAAGTCTTTCATCATTTTCCGGCCTTCTTCCGAACTATTTTGACTGAATATCCATGCATCTTTGCGGAATAAAAGAAAAAGGCTGATAGGTAACTGTATGACTGTGTCGATAGACAAGCCGGTATAGTCAACTATGGCCTTTAATTCTCCGGTGCATGATTCATAAGATTTCTCCCACTCCTCGATTTGATAATATTTTGCAAACACCGCATTACAAACACGTTTATCAGTAGGGAGCGGGAGTGCTAGTTTGGGTCATTCAATGATTTACTGCATAGCTCCATCATAGAGCGATAAACCGCCACCACAAAAGATCGTGGTAAGTTTCCAATTTCTGATTCCTTGACCTTGATTTCCTCTTTGTTACGGTTAAGCATGGCTACTACCGTTTTCAATTGGCTGTCGATAAAATCATTTACATCTGTATTTTCTTCTGCTTTTAGCGCATCTATATACATGCTGTGTGTAGGTTCGTAGACATGTAATGTCATTCCTGGCAGCTTAATCTCTGCTGTGCGCTCTAGGTATTCACTGATGTCCAACATCTTATGCACCTTCCTTTGTCGATTCAGGCAAAGCAGACACTTCGTCGTCTGTCAGTTCTTCATCAATGCGAGCTAAGAATCCTTTAATATACTCGATCGCTGTGATCTGTGCGTCAACAGTCAATTCTTTGGTTGTAAATTCAATAGCGAATCCGTTACCACCCTGGCCAATCATGGTAAATCTTAACTTTTTACCATTTTCTTTCGTGTGCACAAAGCGTAGCAACACCGTCTTAATAGTTGGATTGGATCCACCAAATTCTAAAATCTTTTTTTTATTTTCTTTATCCACGCTTATTTTAGCTGTAGATAATAAAGCTAGCTTATTAAGGTCCCACGATAAGATTCCAGTCTGAGCAACGATTTCTTCTTTGATGACATATGATCGTACTATTTTACCATATTGATTTTCTACATTGTACTTTTCAGGCTTGTAATCTACTGAGAAGCCACCAGAACAGTGACCTACGTTGAAGTCTGGTGTCTCTATCTCCTCGTCCTCAGGTATCGTATTACCAGTAAATTCATTCAAATATAATTCACCAGCACCAAAAATAATTTCATCTTTTTCTGACATTTATTTACACCTCCATGTCATTATAAAAAGGGATGTACACTCCCACATTTGAATCTGATCATTAAACAGATCCCCACCACCGGCAAGTTCGCTGTGATAATAGATATCTCCAGCATGCTGATACGAGGCATCTTCCTCATGATCTAATTTTTCTAACAATTTCTGTTTTATAACCAAAAGTTCGTCATAGTTATCACCCAATATACGTATTTCCAATTGATTCTGTTTTACATGTCCACCCGATAGTGGTGTACATCGATAAGCAATAGCGGGATATGGTCCAAGCGAAAAAAGTGGGGTCGCTTTCAATTCGGTTATATCTTCTAATAAACATCTCATTGCATGTTCAAAAATCATTTCCTACTAACACCCTTTCAATTTTGCTGATGTTTTGTAGCTTGGCATCTTCCAAAAATGGCTGTGGTCTCTGGCCCTGTGTGATATGCCATCCTTTATACTTTCCAGTACGAACACAATACCTCCACGGTATCAATCTTCCATTACCATCCTTTGCATAAATGCCCGTTCCTTGATGCACATACGGAGCATAATCGAGATTACTGAATATTCTTCCTGTTATAGAAATTGCATCGACAGAAATATCACTAGATATTGATGCTCTAAGAATCCCCATATCGACAGGAACATTTTTCTTTGCAGCTATTTCTATTACCAAACATGCCTTTCTCGTCCTTTGTGCTTGTTCTTGTATTATTTGCAATGAAGCCTTCTCTAAAGATGCCACGAACACATCATTGTTTGGCATATAATGTCCTCTTCATAAGTAAAGTAGTAAAACGACCTGATGTATTAAAAGACGTTATTTCATAATTATCCATTCCAACGATTAAGCGATATTCTTTTCCAGGAACAAGATTCTTGTAAAATGTACATCCATTGTGAGTGCTTTGTTCGTATTTAACTGATTGTGAAGATTTAAAAGCATCATTATCATATATTGATACTTCTATTTCGCTTACATCAATCCATGTTTTTTTAGGAGCTCCACTTAATCCTTGTTCTTGGATATTTATCTGTAATATAGCTGGTACAAAATCAGTAAAAACACTCATGGTAACCGCCTGTACTTTCTTAACTTGGCTTTAACTGCTTTAGGAATATCATCAATATAGGTTTCACTGGTACCTGCCTTGCTACTTGACATGATTCCTTCAGCTCCTGTTAAATTGATGCGTATTATGCATAGGTCCTTTATTGGTGTAATCAGATTATCTGATAAATCATTAAAGGACCTTGCGTTAATGTAATTATACACATCATAAATAGCATCATCGATGACTTCTGCTAAATATTTTTCACTTATGCATCTTATATCAGGTCTACTTTTAATTTTCAGCAATACTCTTTTCATAATCTCTTGTTTTTCCACAATCTAACCTCTTTAAAAGAAAGGGATCAATTAAGATTCCAATTGTTCTTTTGCAGCTTCTGTTGCTTTGAATTTAACGATTGCAACTTTAGATTCATTCGTTAGAGCTATGCCATAATGTTCATTTGCTGAAGGTGTATTTGTTCCAGCTAATGCATCACGAGTGTTTTCAACCATGATATTACGCTTCATGAAGATTGTCAGTGCTGGTGCATCTTCTTCTGTTTCACTGTCATTTGTCAGTTTCACAATAGGGTTGAAATATACATCTCCCGTTTTCTTTACGCGGTTAGAAATAACAACTTCGCAACCACCAATCATACCGATAGCCCCCGTCATCATAAGATCCATGGGATATTTATTTTTATCCAGAAAATCCGGATTCTTACGGATCTGTGTCAGCTGCTTGGAATGGATAAACAGTACCTTAGAACTCTGTGCTTCCTCGTTAAACAAATCAACTGCATTGACTATACCATCGTAATCAATGATGTGTGCTGATTCATCTTGTACCAGTTTAGCTTTCTGTAAAGCATCGGCGCAATCTACGTCAATTTTAGATGCAATCGCCATTGCAAGTTGTTTTGCCGCTTCATCAATCGGATTTCCATAACCGGATAAAACAGCTTCATCTGTAATTGAAACAGATTTTCCGATTTTTTTAATTGTGAAGGTGCCAGTAGATGTTTGTAATTTTGCCGTTCCCATCTTTACACCTTCTGCAACCTCAGCAGCATCGCCGATGTAAGCATACTTAGGAATGGTAATCGTATTACCGGGAACCCCTACCAACGTGTCGTCCACTTTTGCAAGTGGTTTAAATAATAATTTTGTTTCTAGTTTCGCAGAAATCATATCTGCCATTACTTGTGGATTGATTAAATTATTAAGCATTGTAGTTTCATTAGCCATTTTGAATACCTCCTGTTAATTGGTCATACAATTCTTTGTTTTCATTGAACAATTTGTTTTTTTCTGTATAATTCATTTTTGAAAATTGTTCCACTGTGATGGTGGTTGGCTTACCTTCTGGATTTTCAGGTGATCTTCCGGTTTTTGCTGGTTTAAACATATCTTTGTACGTCTCTTTCAGTGTTTTCACCTGTTCTTCTAAACCTTCAATACCATCATCTTTCAATTTCAGTTTGCTTTTGTCGATTTTCACAGCCATAAGATCAGGATGCAAGGCATCAGCAAGTGCCTTTTCGATAGCGGCATCATATTTCATATCTGCCAGTTTTGCATCATATTCTTCTTTCGCCTTTTTATTGGCTTCTTGTGCATCTTCTAACTGTTTTTTGAGATCATCGACTGATCCTGCCTTTTTTAATTCTTCTAGTTGTTTGTCCCGTGTTTTAACATCTTCCTGCAACTGCTTAATTGTGTCTACGAATTCTTCTGCTTTCTTCTTGTAAGCGCCGATATCCTGACTGTTCTGATCGATGATTTTGTCAATTGTTTCTTTTTCTAGTCCTAGATCTTCTAAAAACTTTCTTTTCATAATTCCTCCGTTACCTTCGCTTTTTTCTCGTGGGTTGCATCCACTGGTATGCTTGCCTTTTCTCGTCTTGCGCAAGGACAAAATAAAAAGCATGATTTTTCATGCTTTAAGTCGGTGGGTCTTTCACGCACATACCTCCTTTTTGTTTTCATAATTAAAAAAGCACCCAATTTTGAGTGCTTAATCTTTTTCTAATTCATCGAATTGTTCTTGAGTGATCTTACCAGAAGCTAGCAGTTTTTTATGCACTTCACTACTCATATATTTAGCGATTTTTATATCATCATCTGTCAGTTCGACATGCCCTACTACTTCCGGTTTTAAAGGTTCATATAATTTCATTTTGTTATACTCTTCAATGTCACTGTTCTTCATATAACTACTCCTCCTCTAAATAAATATAAGTAGTGTCTTCGACTTTCTTTGTTTGTATTACTATAAACTTAGTTTCCCTCATAAACAGTATTTCATTTTCTTTAGGATTGAAACTACGTATATCCCTTCCATTTTTTGAAAGGATAATTATTTGTACTTCCGCCTCTTCATTATACACCTCGTTTATTGAAGAAGAAAGATATTGGTGGTAGTTAATTTCAGATCCTGGTTTATGCATATCTATAAATTTAATTCTGTCTTCCCTATACATAAATGCCAACGAACGATTCACTATTCCATTTATAGTAGGCATTTTAGAAAGTGCTGAGTCTAATTGTTTTATCCAATCCTTTTCTTCTTCGGTTAGGCTATAACCATTTCGCAAATTGTCATTAAGAGTATAAGCATCTGGCCCGACATATTTAACGACAGCCGCTTTTTCTGACTCTAATAACTCTTGCGATTTGTTTTCTTCAATTATCGGAAGCCATGTGCACCTACACCCTGGGTGGCATGGCAAAATAGGTGCTTTTTCAATATCGTATTCTTTCCCGTGGTTTGCTCCGCATATTTCACATGTTCTTTCATCTTCAGCTGCCCACCACTGTACTTTAGTGATGCCCGCATCTTTATATCCACGCAGCGCACTACGATTCATGTAGTTGATCGTTTCAGTACGTACAAGACGATGCGCATCATTAAAAGAACGATTCATAACATTAGAAAGCTGCACGGCTGCCTCAGTAACTGTTTTACCGGTTGCTATAAAATTGTTAATCACACCGTTAAGATTGCGTTCTAATGCTACCATATCATTCCATAATCTTTCACTAAAAAAAGAGCCATGCCATTTTGCCCTTAGCATCTGCTCCATTTGCTTTTTGTTTGGATATGAGAAATCATTTATATTGAGTGAATGCATTACATTTGAATATACCTTTTTACCTGCATCCAAGATTCTAGATGTTTGGCTTTTCTCAATTGATTCACCAAGTTTTTCTATCTCTTGAAAGATAACACCTTGTTGACCTAACAACTTATTGAAGCGATACTGTTGGCTTCTTGTAAGGCCTCCTTGTTCTTCTGCTGCTTCGGCCAGTGAATAAAGCTCTCGTTTGATACTAGAAGAGGTCTTTTCATACATCTTTAGCAAATCGCGATTTTGTTCCTCTACATTGTTATATGTTTTCCATGTTTCGTTTGCAATACGTTTCTCCCAATACTCGCTGTTACGATAATCACTCATCTGTTACACCACCAATGGGCACTTTATCTTTATATGGCTGATTTTCTTTCAGTGAATCAAGTTCTTTTTGCACATCATCAACCCATGTGCATTTACTAAGCCATGTATCGTCAGACAAACCTAAATTTTTTGCTTTCTGACAGTTGTCAAGGTTCTCTGATTCATTCACTTTCATATTAACGTTAAACTGGATGTTTATTTCCGGCGCTTTGGTCTCATCAAGAAAAACATTAACAAAATACATAAGTTTATTAAATCCAAATGTAAACTGTGTGCACATAGCGCTTGCTTTTAAGTCGAGCAGGCTATACATAAACGACAGAGCTACACCAGAGGGCGAATTGCCATATTTATCAAGATCTTTCATAATACCTTGGCCTGCCTCTGTGATATCACGTTTAAGTTGCTCACAGTGTGCAATTACTGCAGTCAGATCCATTGTAGGCGATAATGTGCTTGCGCCTTCTCCTTCATCAGGATCGGCATCAAGTTTTAATACTCTGCTTCGAATCTTTTCTCTTATTTCATCCTCACTCAAGTTTCCATATCCTTTGATAATGTAAATAAGGTTTCGCACATCATCAATATAGTTTGCTGCCTCACTGCGTGATTTATCATATCCATCGATTAGTGATTTAACAAATTTGATATCAGGCATTTCAATGAAATTGTTTTTGAATGGAATGAAAGGTACTGACCCCCATGAACACCACCCATCTTTACCAAGAAAATGGCTAACTGCGTTACCAGCTTCATCGAAGTTGTTACTATAATCAACAAATATTTCTTTATCTTCTCTGATATAACAAGTAACACCTTCGCTTGTCCAATATTCAATGTGAGTTCTGACTCTATCTTTGCCATTTTTAGTATAAACTTCATCATAGAAGTAAATGCCGGCTTTAAGTTCTTCGTGATCATTGTCTGTCCATACAGGAATAAAGCGCTCAAAAGGTACTGTCATAACTTTAAAAGCGCCTTTCTCATCAATGTATGGGTGCAGCCATCCACATCCTTTATTAGACGCTTCGTAGCCAAGTTTAAGCATCTTGTAAGGAAAGTTATTGCCGAGCAATTTTTGAACTTTTTTCAAATACGTTTCATCTACACATGATAGTGTATATTCTTTTGATAGAGTATAAGAAACTTTTTCATCGACCATATTTTTATATTGAGCGTGAGCATATCGATTGTTAGCCTGGCTGATATCCTCAACTTTGTTTCCTGTTTTCGGATCATATTTATATTTCTTGTTTTCCAAGATTTCGTTATCAACCTTATAATATCTTTCTCCGGTTAAAGCAAGTTTTCTTTGCTCACTACTGATAAACAGATCTATCTTACTTAAAAGCATTGTCTGTATATCATCAGGTTCTCTGATCGCACTCATAGCTGCTTTTACACCTCTTTTCATTCTTTTATAAAACTTCATTTATATTTCACCTCTTTACGGATGATGGTATAAGCAAAATAACGCACTGCATCCATTGCGTGGTCATGCTCCTTAACTGGCTTATCTTCGCCTCGCTCTGCTGCTTTCTCATCCCATATATAACTAGCAAATTCTTTTATGGTGTTTTCACAGCAATCCATAAAAGTTATCTTGCCTTGTTTTAATAGCGATCCAACAAAGCGAATACCATTCTCAACATCATTCTTTGCTTTCTTCACGTAATAACCACGCTTTTTCAGTTCTGCTTTGAATGATGCGGCAGATGGATCTAGGATAATACCTTCTATTTCAATACCGCCAATAAATTCATCAAGATCATCAGCATATTCACTGTCTGTTTTCTGCCGGCTTTCCTCTCGTCCTGAATAGTAATACTCTTTTATGCATACCCAATCTCCCATGGCTTTTTTCTGCCACAAAAGAAAAACGGTCGCATTCTGCGTACCGTAATCACAACTTACGTAATATTTTGATAATATTGCATCTGTGATCTTATCTATAACGTGTTTTGTTTTATCGAACATATCATAGATAATACCTTCTGCAACCGTCCATTTACCAAGAATGTAGCGACTATAGAACACTCCACTATACATTGACCTGTAACGCTCTTTGATACGCTCTGACAGGCTTAGATTGTCGTCCATGGTAAAATGCAGATAGATAAGTTGTTTATCTTTGCGCTTATCTATCCAATTTGTCTTAAACCAGTGATATGGTCCAGCAGGGTTACAGTTAAACCAAAACTTAGATCCGTCAACACTACATCGTCCTGTTGCCTGGTTGACAAAAGATTCCGGCATCAGTGCCACCTCATCAAAGAAGCATCCTGCAAGTGTGATACCTTGGATCAGGTCTTGTGAGGATTCGTCCTTACCCCCGAAAATATAGAAATTGTTTTCTACTCCATTTTTGCTGACTACAACAAGGTTGTCTGCTCTATGGTCTTTTACCTTATAACCTCTACTACGCAACATCAATTTAAGTAATGTCAATACATTACGTCTGAAAGATCCTATTGTTTTACCACACATCCCAAAGTTTTGATTGCTGAATGTTTCCATTGCCCATATAACGTAAGACAACGACATAACAAGAGTCTTTCCTGATCTGATAGCGCCATCTGCAATTACACCGTCTTTATCTTTTGTTCGTGGATCAATCCACCATTTCAATACCTTTAGTTGCTTAGTGGAAAACGGCTTAAAATTAAAAACTGACTTAGATTTCTTCGTCATTCCATCCGCCTACTTCTGCGTTTTTGATTGCATCCAGGAATCCATCATCTTCGATTTCTTCATCCTCTTGTGTTTCCGCTTCCAACTTCTTAGTCTGCGCCCTTAATTTATCAAGCTGTGCTTTTTGCATATCTGTAGCATCACTGTAATGCTTGTCTAACCACTTAAGTGCAAATTCTTTGCTGATGAGTTTCACGGATACACCTTCTTTTCCTTGTTTTACTTCTTGGATAAGTGTTCCGTCTACTTCGCATGATTCTCTTAGTCTAACGAAGTTCTTTTTTTCTTTTAACAGTTCTTTATCTCCATTAGAGTTTTCTATTTTTATCGGTCCATACATTGACATGACAAGCGTTTCTTCTTGCCCAAATTCAAGATAATCCGTTACATCAGAATATGCTATATCCATCATTTTTTGGAAGTAGTCCTCAATTGTATACATCGATTGTTTTATCTTAGCATCTTTGATTGATTGAATATGAGTTTGTATCTTAGGATTACTTAGTAGCTTACATCCATTGACCATCGCTG
>OFMK01000622.1_pt1 | contig 35092 bp, 26 predicted proteins | sample 1541781 | NCBI WGS metagenome assembly OFMK01 (sample SAMN04209250, study PRJEB22552) | human gut metagenome | biome: gut; material: feces | host: Homo sapiens | place: USA: Oklahoma
TTTGAACGAAAAGTCCTCTTTTTCCGTAGAGGCAGTTATTTCACAGCCCCTTTTTTTGAATTACAGGAGATTCCTTTGGAATCCTGTAATTCAAAAAAATGCACTTCGTGCAAATATGCACAACTCGCGAAGATGAAATTATCACTTCGTGAACTGCTCGCGCGCGGAGATTGCGTTTTACGCAATCTTTTTTTAACACAAAAGGGAAAAGGTATAGGAATTGTGAAAGATTCGTGTTACACTATAATAAATATGTCTTAAATAAAGAAGGAGAGCAGTTTCATGAAAAAAGCAACATTAGTCATTATGGCAGCCGGAATCGGAAGCCGTTTTGGAGGCGGGATAAAACAGTTGGAACCTGTAGGACCAAATGGTGAAATTATTATGGATTATTCAATATATGATGCGAGAGAAGCCGGATTCAGCAAAGTCGTTTTTGTGATTCGAAAAGATTTGGAAGCGGATTTTAAAGAAGTCATCGGGAATCGCATCGAAAAAGAGATTGAAGTAGCGTATGCATATCAGGAAAAAGAAGATATTCCGGAGTGTTTCCGCGAGAGATATGAAGATAGAGCGAAGCCTTGGGGAACAGGGCAGGCAATTCTCTGCTGTAAAGACGTGGTGAAAGAACCGTTTTTAGTTATCAATGCGGATGACTATTATGGAAAGGAAGCGTATCAGGAGGCTTATGCGTATCTGACAGGCGGACAGGAAGAATCTGATAAGATTCAGGCGTGCATGGTAGGCTTTGTCCTTGGAAATACATTGAGTGAAAACGGTGGAGTGACAAGAGGAATCTGTACAGTCGATGAGAGCGGACATTTAGTAGATATCGTGGAGACTTCCAACATCGAGAAAACAGCGGATGGCGCGGCAATAAGAGAAGGAGACAGCTTGCGGCCGGTGGACATTCATGTGCCGGTATCTATGAACATGTGGGGATTACATCCGGATTTCTTTGGGATTCTGGAAGAAGGATTTGAAGAATTTTTGGAGCATACAGTTCCGGAAAATCCGAAAGCAGAATATTTGCTTCCGACGATTGTAGGAGGATTACTTCAGAACCATAAAATTGATTTGAAAGTTCTGAATTCACAGGATAAATGGTTTGGAGTGACGTACAAAGAAGATAAGGATGCAGTTGTTGCATCGGTAAGAGCGTTGGTAGAACAGGGGGTCTATCCTGAAAAATTGTTTTAGGAATATTTTTCGGATAGGACTTGAAGGAACAGGGATATAAGACGATAAGGAGGAAATATATGAAAAAAAGGGCATTAGCATTGCTGCTCGCATTCGGAATGGTGTTTGGTAATGTGGGAAGCATGGCGGCACAGGCAACAGAAGTACAAGACGAAACGGTTATAGAAAAAGACTCCGGCGAACCCCAGGAGAACACCGGAATAGGAGAGGGGACAACGGATGAGTCTGTGCAAGGAGAAACAGAAGAGACGGAACCAGAGGTGGCAGAAGCCGAGAACGCTGTGGAAGAAGCAAGTGATAGCGTTTCCGGTGGATTTCATGGAGAGATTTCCGTAGATGAGCAGAACGTCAATGTAGTAGATAAAGACGGAAACGTAACATTTGTGGATATGTCGGCAGATGATACGGTCGTACCGGAACTGTTAGAGGAAAAAGCGGAAACTCCACAGATTGTCAACTTAAGACAGACATCCGGCGTACTGGAATATAAAGAAGTAGGAACCGGAGCAGACGGTTATGTTGCAGGAACATACGGAGCAGATGCCGCATATCTTGGAACGAGCGGCGGTAAAGTAAAATTCATGATAGGCGGTGTCATCGGTGAGATTGCAGAGAGCAAGGTACAGTTAGTCTCCAAATCGAGCGCGAAGTCTGTCAGCTATTATTCCGCATCCGGCGGACGCCTGTATCATTATATTTCCACGAACATAAATGTTACAAGCTATGGAAGTACGCTGGATAACGGACCGGCGCCGTCTTATTTAAAATCGGGAACAAAATATTACAGCTATGACGGACATTATTTCTATATAGAAGATAACTTTGGAAATATGTTGGACGATTACAACAATAATACGAGAACTCATGCGGTAAACGCAAGCACTCCGTACTACAATTATTTCCAGTATCTCCCACTTAGGAGTCAGTCTAACTACACAAGCAGTACGTTAAATACGATTATTAACAACAAGGTTGCTTCCAATTCGAAAATGAAAAATACAGGGGCAACATTTGTGGAGAAGCAGAATACATATGGTGTAAATGCATTGTTAATGACCGGACTTGCAGCTAATGAAAGCGCATGGGGTTCCAGCAATATTGCCCAGACAAAAAATAACTTATTTGGTCTGAATGCGGTGGATTCTTCGCCAGGGCAGAGCGCCAACTATTTCGCAAGTGTAGAGCAGTGTATCAAAGAATTTGCGGAAAAATGGATGTCAAAAGAATATCTGAATCCGAAGAACTGGAAGTATTTCGGCGGTTTTCTTGGAAATAAGGCAAGCGGTATGAATGTGAAATATGCTTCTGACCCATACTGGGGAGAGAAAGCGGCTTCTATGGCTTGGAACTTAGATAAAGATAACGGAAATAAGGATGTCAACAAATATACAATCGGAATCAAGGACACGATAGGACCAAATAATACGGTAAATGTCAGAAGCGAAAGCAACACATCGTCCAGCGCATTGTATAAGACACCGAAACAGGGAAACTGTGCGTACCTTATTTTAAACAAAACTCCAGTCAACAAGTTTTACAAAATTCAGAGTGACGGGGTATTAAACAGCGGAAGGACCGCAATCGATACAAGCACAGGAAACTATGATTTCTCGAAGATGTATGCGTATATCAGCGCGGATTATGTGAAACTGGTGAATAGTGGGAACGGGGGAAGTACTCCTGACCCTGAACCGCAACCGGAACCAGATAATTGGAGGGTCAATGGAATCAAAACGAATATCGCGGCTCCGCAGCCGATGAATACTTCGATTCAATTGACTGCAGATGTCAGTGGAAATACTTCCAATCTTCAGTATAAATTCGTCTGGATGAAAGATAACTGGAAGGATTGGGGAGTCATCCAGAATTTCTCTTCTAAGAATACAGCAACATGGAAACCGACTTCCGGTGGTAATTATACCATTTATCTTGATGTGAAAAAAGGAACAGGAAGTGCAACAACTGTTAGCAAGACATATCAGATTTTAAATTGGAGTTATACAGGAATTTCCACAAACTTATCATCTCCGCAGACTTTGGGTAAATCTATTACGGTTTCCGCAGATGTGAAGGGAACAACGAGTGGACTGAAGTATAAATTTGTATGGGAAAAAGATAACTGGAAAGAATGGGGAGTTATCAAAGATTTATCTTCGACAAACAGTGCTGCCTGGAAACCATCGAAGGCAGGCAATTATGTATTACATGTAGATGTGAAAGATGCATCAGGATACACAGCTACTATGACGAAGAAATTTGAAATAGGAAATGTATCCTGGGAACCAGGAGAGTTGACAACATCGCCGAAGAAGGTGGAGATGGGAAAAGAAGTGACCCTGACACAGAATATAAAGAGCAGTGCATCGAATCTTCCGCTTCAATATAAGTTTGTGTGGGAGAAAGATAACTGGAAAGAGTGGAGAGTCATTCGAGATTTTTCATCTAAAAACAGTGTGAATTGGAAACCGCCAGTAAACGGAAAATGTACAATTCATGTGGATATCAAAGATGATGCCGGTAAAGTGCGCACGAAGAGCACAGCGATTCAGATTGACAGAGGTACATGGAAGTTTGTAAAAATTGAGCCAAGTAAGAAAGCTCCGCAATATGTAGGGGAAAAGATTAATTTTGAAGTAATTACGGAAGGAAATTCTTCCGGTGTACAATATAAATTTGTATGGCAGAAAGATAACTGGAAAGACTGGGCTGTGATTCAGAACTTCTCGACAAAAAACTCGGCAGATTGGATTCCGAGAGAAAGTGGTACGTATAAGATTATCGTTGATATGAAAGACCTGGATGGAAAAGTGACGACGAAAGAGATTACTTACGAAATTGAAGAATCCTATTTTGATTCGGTTGAGATTACTCCGGATACGAAACAAAATGTCGGTGGAAAGATTCATATTCGTGCAAATTATAAAGGCGGAACATCCAAGACACAGTATAAGTTCGTATGGCAGAAAGACAACTGGAAAGAGTGGGGTGTCATTTCAGAACTTTCAAATAAAAATGGTGTGGATTGGGTTCCGAAGTCAACGGGAAATTATACTATTTGTGTTGATGTAAAAGATGAAAAAGGAAAGGTTCAGACAAAAACAAAATCATTCCCTGTAGGTGAATGGACATATGAAGGCGTGGAATTTACAAAGAAATCAGATGGAACATTGAAAATTCAGCCGGAAATAAAAGGTAATACATCAGGATTTACATACAAATATGTATGGCAGAAGGATAATTGGAAAGAATGGGGAATTATCAAAGATTTTTCATCCAGTTCTTCTGTGGAATGGGAACCTAAGACAAGTGGAACGTATACAATGATTGTAGACGTGAAAGACGCAAATGGAAAGGTGGTTACAAAGCAGACGCAATATACCATCAAATAGGAAGTGAAAGGAGGAAGGAGTATGAAAAGAAAAATTTTAAGTTTAATTCTTGCGACAGCGCTTGCTTGCGGAAGTATGAGCAGTCTCAGCTTTGCGGCAGAGGAACCGCCGGTAATCGAAGGAAGTGAGCAGACTCAAGGAGAAAAAGAGGAGATTCCGGAAACTATTCCGGAACAAGAGGAAGCGGCAGAAGAACAGACACAGGCGTTGGACGAGACGACAGGAGAAGTAGAAACGCCGGAAGGAAGAGCAGATTCCTGGAATTATCAAGGAATGCTTCCGGAAGAGAAGAACTTGAAAGTAGGAGAGGAAACCAAGATTTCAGTGAATCTTTCCGGCGATACAGAAGGCTTACGTTATAAATATGTATGGCAGAAGGATAACTGGAAAGAGTGGGGAGTTCTTCAGGAATTTTCAGAAGAAAAAGAAGTGTCATTCGTTCCGAAAAAGACAGGAGACTATACGATTATTGTAGATATCAAAGATGCGGCAGGAAAAGTTGTCAGTAAACAGAACACTTATCATGCGATGACACAAGTTTGGAATTATGAACGGGTGGAAACGAATGTGCCTTCTCCACAGGAAAAATATTCGGAACCGATAGAAATCAAAGCTGTAACATCGGGTGAGACAGAAGGATTACAATACAAATTCGTATGGCAGAAAGACAATTGGAAAAAATGGGGAGTGATTCAAGAACTTTCCGCAAAATCCAGTGCGATGTGGGAGCCGAAAGAAGAAGGCCGTTATACGATTATAGCAGATGTGAAAGATAAAGACGGCAAAATCGTAACAAAGTCGCTGCAATATGAGATTACAAAGGTAAACTGGAATTTTGACAAAATTAATGTAAGTCCTGAAGGAAGTCAGAAGAAAGGAAAACCAATCGAAATTACAGCGGCTACAAGCGGCAGCACGAAGAAGCTGCAATACAAATTTGTGTGGCAGAAAGACAACTGGAAAGAGTGGGGAGTCATCCAAAACTTTTCAGAAAATAATACAGCGACATGGACTGCGCCGAATAAGAGTGGAAACTATAAGATTATTGTAGATGTGAAAGACCGGGACGGAAAAGTTGTAACAAAAGATGCAGACTATTTCGTGGCAACACAGATTTGGGAGCCGGGAGAAGTACTAATCAATGAAGGACAGCCGGGACGTCTCTATGAGAGAACGCCAATCTCTGTCAGCGCGACAGGAGAGACACAGGATTTGCAGTATAAGTTTGTCTGGATGAAAGATAACTGGAAAGAATGGGGAGTGATTCAAGAATTCAGTTCTAAAAACTCCACTTCTGAATGGATTCCGAAGAAGGAAGGAACTTATACTATCTACGCAGATATTAAAGATATTGATGGAAGAAAGCAAACGATAACGAAAGAATATACACCGATGGAAGCTGACTGGAAGCTGACAGAGCTGAATATCAATGGTGAACAGGACCGTTTCGTAGGAGATAAACTGAAAGTGACTGCAGTAACAAGCGGGAATACGGAAGGATTGCAGTACAAGTTTGTTTGCCGAAGAGGAAATGGCTGGAGTGATTGGGAAGTTGTGCAAGGCTTCAGTACAGACAATAGTATAGAAATTCCGTTAAGTAAAGATAAAGACTATCATATCATTGTGGATATTAAGAATCAGGCGGGTGTGACTTGTAAGACAGAAGAAACGACTGTAAGAGTGCATAAATATTTGTCTGCCGGAGCATCCAGTACAAAGGTTTCAACAGGAAAAACAATCCAGTTGTATCCGAATTTGAGTGGAAGCAAAGCAGCGCCGCAGGTTAAATATGTCTGGATGAAGAATAATTGGAAGGAATGGGGAGTGTTAAAAGAATTCTCCACAACTTCCAGCTTGAGTTGGACTCCGACTGCGACAGGAAATTATACGATTATTATGGATGTTCGTATGAACGGAATCACGCAGAGCAAGAGTGTGAATGTGGAAGTTTCCAATAAGAAAAACGGTTGGTATTATGAAGGCGGATATAAATTCTATTACAAAGATGATGTGAAGCAATTAGATTTGGATGGAATTTTGCCGAAACAGTCCAGCTACTATATTAAAGTAAACAGAAAAACATGTTCGGTAACCGTTTATGCCAAGGATGGAAGTAACGGCTATATTATTCCGGTGAAACGATTTGCATGTTCAGTAGGATTGCCGTCAACACCAACTCCGACAGGAACATACTATACACCGGCAAAATATAGATGGCATACGTTGATGGGACCGTCCTATGGACAGTATTGTACAAGAATTACGGGAAGTATTTTGTTCCATTCTGTTGCGGGATACAATAAGACGAGTTATAACATCAAGGCATCTGATTATAACAAGTTAGGACAGCCGGCATCCCATGGATGTGTGCGACTCAATGTAAGAGATGCAAAATGGATTTATGACAATTGTGCATTGAAGACAAAAGTCACAATTTATGACAGTTCCGACCCGGGACCATTAGGGAAACCGCCAACAATTAAAATTCCACCTTCTCAGAACTGGGACCCGACAGACCCGAATGTAAAAAAATAATAGAAAAAATAATGAGATAGAAGCAGGTTTTTGACCTGCTTCTATTAAATTATTACAAAATTATTACAAGATTAAGGAAGAATTAAGGAAGAGAACTTGCACAATATAGGTCAATCGTATATAATGAGGGGTGATATTACGATAAGATGGGGTAGTTATGATGCATTGGATTAAAAAATTTGAAGCTACGATGTGGCTGATTATAAGACTTGTTTTATATTTATTGATTATGGCGATATTTATGTTTGTACTCGCAGAGGAGAATCCGTCGATTATTCGTTTGTCAAGAACGATGGGAATCACGATGACAACATTTGTGATTGTAGGACTTTTGTTCTTACGTGTTTATGGCGCCTATGACGTTGGACGAAGAAAGAGTAAGCCGATTATTTATTCGATTGCACTTGCGACATTCTTTACCGATATCGTTGTATATCTGCAGTTGATGATTATGAATACGATTACACCAGACGTGTATGCGTTCCGATTCAGCAGTATCGGCGCTTTGATTTTGGCATATATTCTTCAAGTTGTGTTAATTGTCATTTTCACTTATGCCGGAAACGCGCTCTTTTTTACAATTCATGAGCCGGAGAGCTGTTGTATTGTAACGTCATCACAGGAAAGTCTGGACTGTATTGTGCGGGCGATTCTTCATTTTAAAAAGCAGTATTGTATCGATTATATCGTGGATTATAGAGACAAGGACTTATACGAAACGATGAATAAAGCGCATACGGTGTTTATTCAGGATGTGCCGGTTGTAGAGAGAAGTGAAATTGTACGGTTCTGCTATAAGAACAAGATTAATATTTACTTCAATCCGGAGATTGAAGATATTGTAGAGATGAATGCAAAATATTATCTCCTGGATGACGTTTCTGTTTTGAACGCCAATGTTAAGGCGTGGACGATGGAACAGAGAATCGCGAAGAAATTGTTGGATATGGGACTGGCGATTGTACTTGGTATCTTGACATCACCAATCTGGATTGTCAGTGCAATCGCAATTAAATTATATGATGGCGGGCATATTTTCTTCAAACAAAAACGAGCGACCATCAATGGGCGTGTGTTTGAGGTGTATAAGTTCCGTACAATGAAAGAAAATGTGGAAAACCGTTCGGTGACAGATAATGATGACCGTATTACAAAACCTGGTAAAATCTTGCGTAAGATTCGTATGGACGAGCTTCCGCAGCTCATCAATATCCTGAAGGGAGATATGAGCTTTGTGGGTCCAAGACCGGAGATGCTTGAGAATGTCAATGCGTATGAAGCGGAACTTCCGGAGTTCCGATACAGACTCCGCGTGAAGGCGGGCTTGACAGGCTACGCGCAGATTGCAGGAAAATATAATACAACACCAAAAGACAAACTGATTATGGATATGATGTATATTGAACAGTTCAATATCATGAAAGATATTCAGTTAATATTCCAGACATTTATCGTACTGTTAAAGTCAGACAGTACAGAGGCGTTTAAAACAGGCGGGGATGAGAAAAAATATATTTTCCGTCCTGCTGTGAATGAAGAGGAGAATCAGTAATGAAAAAGTATGATTATGTGTTAGTAGGCGGCGGACTTTTTGCGGGAACATTTGCTTATCATGCAACAAGACAAGGGAAGAAATGTCTCGTCATTGAGAAGAGAGAAACACTTGGCGGGAATCTCTACTGTGAAGATGTAGAGGGGATTCATGTGCACAAGTATGGAGCGCATATCTTCCATACAAGTAATCGAAAAGTATGGGATTTTGTAAATTCTCTCGTAGAATTTAACCGTTATACAAATTCACCGATTGCCAATTATAAAGGTGAAATCTATAACATGCCGTTCAACATGAACACATTCAGCAGAATGTGGGGAGTTGCAACTCCGGAGGAAGCAAAGAAAATCATTGACGAGCAGCGTGCGGCAATTCAGGGAGAACCGAAGAATCTGGAGGAGCAGGCAATCAGCCTTGTTGGAGAAGATATTTATAAGAAGTTAATTAAAGGCTATACGGAAAAGCAGTGGGGAAGAGACTGCAAAGACTTGCCATCCTTTATTATTAAGAGACTTCCGGTAAGATACACATATGATAACAATTACTTCAACGACTTATATCAGGGAATCCCAATCGGAGGATATAATGTACTAATTGATGCATTATTTGAAGGATGCGATGTAGAACTTGGCGTAGATTACAACGCAGATAGAGAAAAATATAATGAATTGGGAGAAAAAGTTCTTTATACAGGAACTTTAGATTCCTTATATGACTTCTGCTATGGAAAATTGGAATATAGAAGTTTACGATTTGAATCAGAATTGTTAGACGAAAAGAATCACCAGGGAGTTGCGGTTGTCAATTATACAGACAGGGAAACACCGTATACACGAGTGATTGAACATAAACATTTTGAATATGGAACACAGGATAAGACTGTGATTACAAAAGAATATCCGGCAGACTGGGAGGAAGGCATGGAGCCATACTATCCAATCAATGACGAGAAGAATCAGGAACTGTATAAAAAATACAGAGAAAAAGCAGAGCAGGAAGAGAACTTGATTCTCGGCGGAAGACTTGCAGAATACAAGTATTATGATATGGATAAGGTAATCGAATCCGCATTCCAGTTGATTAAGAGAGAATTAGTATAACGATGGAAGTGTCAGTAAGAAAAAGGGAACAGGCTTTTGATATTGCCAAAGGTATCGGGATGTTGGCTGTTATTTTAGGGCATATGTCGATTCCGGATAAGTTGGGAGATTTTATTTTCAGTTTCCATATGCCATTGTTTTTCTTGATTAATGGATATTTTTTGAGGAGAAAAGAAGGCGTAAGCGATTGGCAGTATGTGAAGAAGAAAGCAAAAGCGTTACTGGTGCCTTATGTGGTTACATGTGTTTTTGTAATCTTGTTCTCCACATTTTTTCAAATACAACAAGGAGTGGAGGCGACAGGATTATTGGTAAATGCGAAATCCTGGATATTAGCTTCGATTTATGGAAGCGGAACGTTTACACATTTTTTTAAGTGGGAGTTCCGGATTATCGGGGCGATTTGGTTCTTGCTTGCGATGTTTTGGGCAGATACTATTTTTCACTTCTTGTTAAAGAGTAAAAATCCTTATTTATATGGAACGATTCTTTCGCTTGTTGGATATTTCACGACGAAAGTAACCTGGTTCCCATTTAGTTTTCAGGCCGGGTTAAGTGCAATTTTCTTTATTCAGATTGGATATTTTGCAAGAGAAAAAGACTTGTTCCGGAAATATAAAGATAACCTGCAAGTGACGGTTCTTGCGCTTATTTTTTGGACGATTGCCGTCGTGTATAGTGGAAAACTATATATGGTTGGGAATAACTATGGACATGGTTTTTTGGATGTCATAGGAGCGGTGAGCGCGACGTTTTTGATTCTGAAGTTTTCGGGATTTTTGGAACGAAAATGTACGGCAATTGCAAAGCTGCTCAGCTTTTACGGAAGAAATTCCTTGATTGTACTTTGCTTCCACTTAGTGGAACTGAATACATTTCCTTGGTCTATTGTTCTTGGAAAGTTTTCTTACAGAGCAGGAACTGCGATTGTGTATTTTGGAAAAATACTATGGTCACTATGTATGATTTATGTTGTGAAGCATATTCCACCGCTTAGGTGGGTGTATTGTGCTCAATATAAGAAAAAGAATTAATGAAAGGAGTATATAGCAATTTCAAATTGTTATAGAAAAAAGATGGATAATAAGAATATCAAAGTCAGCATTATCATGCCGGTTTATAAAGTAGAAGAGTATGTAGGAAAAGCAATTGAAAGCATTCAGGCGCAGACATTGACAGACTGGGAATTTTTGATTGTTGATGATGGGACACCGGATAGAAGTGGTGAAATCTGTGACGAATATGCGGCAAAGGATGATAGAATCCAGGTGATTCACAAAGAAAACGGAGGAGCGCCGAGCGCCAGAAATATGGCAATCGAGATGGCGAAAGGCGAATATTTCTATTTCCTGGACTCTGACGATTGGGCAGAACCGACGATGTTAGAAGATATGTATAACCTGGCAAAGCACGATAATGCACAGCTTGTTGTTGCAGGGTTCTATATCGACACATATATTGGGGACGGACAATTCCTGACAGACAATTATGTGGTGGAAGATGCGGTGTATCCGGACAAAGAATCTTTCCGCAAAAACGCGTACAGATTATTTGACAAGAACCTCTTATATACTCCTTGGAACAAACTATTTGAAGCAAAATATGTTATGGAAAACAACTTGCGTTTCCCGACAACATTCTGGGATGACTTTCCATTCAATGTCAGTGTAGTGAGAAATGTGGAGAGAGTAACAGTAACTTCTAAACAGTATTACCATTTCTTGAGAGCGAGAACAGAATCTGAGACGGCGGCATACCGTCCGGGAATGTATGAAAAGAGAGAAGAAGAGCATGGATGGATGATGGACCTTTACAAAGAGTGGCGTGTGAACAATCCGGAAAGCAAGGAAATGATTGCAAGACGTTACATGGAACGATTTGTAGGTTGTGTTGAGAACATCACAAATCCAAAATGTGAGATGACGAAGAAAGAGAAGAAACAGGAAATTAAAAAAATGCTGCAAAACCCTCGCATCGACCAGATGGGAAAAGTGGCAAGACCTCGTTCTTTCTATATGAAACTGTTATTATTGCCGATTAAATGGCATTGTACTTTGCTCACTTACTGGGAAGCAAAAGTGATTACTTATGTAAAAACAAAGAATACGAAGCTGTTTACGAAGTTAAAGGTGGGAAGATAATGGAGAATACAGTAGCTGTCAGCGTAATCGTACCTGCGTACAATGCGGAGAAAGTTGTAAGAAACTGTGTGGAAAGTATTTTAGGTCAAACATTAGAAAACATTGAAATTGTTGCGGTGGATGATGGAAGCAAGGACCATACAAGGAAGGTATTGCGGGAACTGGCTCAAAAAGACGCAAGAATTGTTTTGGTTGAAAAAGACAAGAACGAGGGACTGAGTGCGGCAAGAAATTCTGCATTGCAGGTTGCGAAAGGCGAATATATCGGATTCGTGGATGCAGATGACTGGGTAGAAGCTGATACTTTTGGAAATATGTATGAGAAAGGCCGGGGGGCGGACCTTGTTGTCGCAGGATATCGGCATGATACAATGGATGAAAACCGTACGACGGTAAATATCAGCCGCGATGTGACAACTGCGCCGGGATACTGGACAAACAAGAATGAAATTGCAGCAAAAGCAGCCGATATTGATACTGCGAAAATGTTTGCCTATACATGGAATAAACTTTATAAACGAGAATTGATTCTGGCGAATCATCTTGAATTTTCAAAACAGGTTTTGATTGAAGACTTTATATTTAATACATTATTTTGGGATAAAATTTCAACATTAAGTGTCATAGAGGATATGGGGTATCACTATGTGAAAGCCTCGAAAGATGCGCTGACGCAGAAGTTCCTTCCGGACTTTCTGGATATCATGAATCTGCGTTTTGAATATATTAGAAATCTTTTGACAAAAAATGAAGTGTATACAGGAAAGGCGAAAGAACAGCTTGCCAATATTTATATCAAACATGCTGTGGCGGGTGTCGTTCGAAATTGCTCTCCGATGGGAAATTATAGTTTTGGCGAGCAGTATGCCAGAACGAAGGCGATGCTTCATTATCAACAGGCAAGAGAAGCTTGTCAGAATGCGAAGGGAAATTCAAAGCAGGAAAAAGTATGTAATCTTGTATTCAAAACGAAGAGCACTCTTTTCGTGCTTTTGTTAGGAAAAGCCATTTATATGATGCAGACAAAGTCGAAAACGGCATTTGATAAATTAAAGTAGGTGTAAGATGAAAAAGATAGCGATTGTTTCCTGGGATATGAGCATACTTGGGGGGATTAATCAAGTCATAGCAACGTTGGCAAACGGATTTTGTGAAAGATATGAAGTGTACGTCATATCTTTGGTAAAAGAAAAAGAAAAGACAGCATATGTATTTCCTGAAAATGTTCATGGTGTGCATTATATTCTGGAAAGAAATGCGCGTGGCCGCGAAGTGATGCAGGAAGGGAAACAGAAACTCAAAGAATTTCTGCATCAAGAAGAGATTTCTACCGTTTTTTTAATGGGATTTCAAGTTTCGCTTCCAACGATTCTTATGGCGGGACGTGGCGGAATAGATTATGTATTTTGTGACCATGAAGCGCTTATGAGTCGTTGGAAAGAACGGAAGATTACTCTTGTGAGATTTCTTTCGGCAATTTTGTCGAAGAAGGTCGTGACATTGACGAAAAGTAATGCAGAAGATTATCGCAGACAATTTCATCTTCCGGAGAAAAAGGTGACATACATTTACAATTCTGTCAGTGATAAGGTGATGGCGAATCGGGAAGAATATCATGCAGATTCCAAACGGATTCTTTCCGTTGGAAGATTCAGTCCGGAAAAGGGATACGATATGTTGATAGAGGTTGCGAAAGATGTGTTCCGGGATTATCCTGATTGGAAATGGTATCTCTATGGAAATGGAGAAACTTTTGAACAGATTCAGAAGAAGATTCAAGAAGAGCAGTTGGAGAATCAGGTCATATTAAAGGGCGAGGTCAGCGATGTTTCTAAAATATATGGGGAGGGAGCGATATATGTTCTAACTTCCTATAGAGAAGGGCTCCCGCTTGTTTTATTAGAAGCGAAAGCAAATCATCTTCCTTGTATCAGTTTTGATATTGTAAGCGGTCCGAGAGAAATCATAAGACCTGATATCGATGGAATGCTGATTCCGCCGTTCGACACGAAAATGATGGCAGAGAAGATAAAACTATTAATCAGTAATGATGGGCTAAGAATGAAGATGTCAGGAGAAGCAGATGGAAATCTTGCGCAATTTTCTTCGGACGCGGTCATGAATCAGTGGTTTGAATTAATTGACAATTTATAGAAGAAGGTGAATGGGTGAGAAATATTTTTTGGGAAAAAGGAGAATTCAGGTGGTGGATTTTACTTCTGTGCGCGTATCACTTTTTCCCGTTCATTACAACGAAAGGAAGTATTCTATTATATATATGGGCGTATGTAGTTCCGCTTGTTTATCTGGCGCTCAACATAAATTATTTAAAGCGAATCGTTTCGGCGACGATACATTCAGAGGCAATGATAGCAGTAGCGGGGATTGTATTGCTGAGTTGTGTAAGTATTATCATTCCGATTTTACATAATACCGGAGATTTTACATATTTTACCGGGGCAATTATGACAATGCTGAAGATATGGATTCGTATGCTGTTTCTTGTCGTTGTTATCGTGAAGAATATTCCGGACGCAACGAAAGAAACGTTTATGAAATATTTTATTTTTTCATGTTGTCTGTATATTTGCAGTACAATCGTGATGCTTTTGGTTCCAAGTGTCAGGGAATTATTCTGGGAACTTGTGAAAGAGAGTGAAAGCGCCAAAGCAATGGCTCTGGAGGCGCGTTATCAGACACGATATGGATGGGGAGGATTCTCCGGATTCGAATATACGTTCAAGTGTGTGTTGGGAATCGTATTTATTAACTATCTCATAGATTTGAATATCGGGAAAAAGAAAGTATGGTACTGGGTAGTCGTATCGATGTTCCTGTTTGGAGGAACGCTTTTTTATGGCCGCATCGGTTCTGCAGTAGGAGCGATAATCTTATTTTTCATGTTGTTAAAGCTGCTATTAAAGAGACCGAAAATATTAACCTTCATTGTAATAGGAGGAGTGATAGGAATTATTGCACTTTTGATTTTGCAGAGTAGGAATGAAGCGGTACATGCGTGGTTCCAGTGGGCGTTTGACATGATTGTTACGTTTGTTCAGACAGGAAAAATGGAAACAGGTTCGACGAATGTGCTGTTTGAGCGAATGTTGTTTATCCCGGAAGTGAAAACTATGTTGTTTGGAGATGGACTTTATTCGACAGCAGATGGCTATTACATGTCAACGGATGCAGGAATTATGCGTCCGGTATTATTCGGAGGAATTTTGTTTGCTACACTACGGTATTTCAGCGTATATGCGGTGATGATTATCAATTTCTTAAAAGACGGTGTGAAACAAGAAGAGAAGAAATTGTATTTTTTCCTTTTTGTTATTTGCTTTATTTTTGAAATAAAAGGAGAAATTATCTTCTCGTGTTTACCGATTTTTATATGGGTGTTAGTAATGAAAGCATATGATAGGAGAGAAAAAGATGGAAAGAGAATTAAACTTAAAAAGATTGGTTAAAATGTATGTTTTGAATCTGTGGGTTATTATTTTAAGTGGAGCGCTCCTTGCAGGAGTTGTAGGCGTATTCTTTAAAAGTAGTGGAACTTATACATTGACAAAGCAAGTTTATCTTGTATATGACTTACAGGAAGAAGGAGACAAGAATGCAGAAGTAAGAAAAAACACATATTTTGATGCATACAAGGCACTGTTACAGGGAACTTCTTTGAAAAATGATGCAATGTTCTCAGAGGAAGAACAAGAACGATTGAGCAATATGTCAGTTGAAGTTGCATCAAGCTGTTACACAGTTACTTTGAATGTTCCGGATGACGGAAAGATAGAAAATGATGAAGAGCTCTTTGACCGTTATATTAAGGCATCAGAAATGTGGATGCAGGAAAAATTTGCAGATAAATCTCTAAATGCTGAAGTAGTAAGTGAAGATGTAGTAGCAGTCGGAAGTGGAAGCGGATATATAATGAAGATGATTTTAGGATTCATGATAGGAGCAATTCTGGCAGCCTTTGTGTTGTTCGTATGGTTTGTGATGGATAAAAAAATCAGAACAGAAGAAGATGTAACATATTATACAGATTTAGAGTGCTTGGGTTCAGTAAAGAGGAGAAAATAAATGAAAGAATTATTTGATATTGAAAACATAAGAGAGCGGGTAATGTCGGATTCAGCCAAAGTGTGTGGAATTACAAGTATGAGAAAAGGAGAAGGGAAAACATATATTTCTTCATTGTTGCAGGAAAGCATGGTTCAAATCGGAGATAAAACTCTTTTAATCAGTGCGGACGGAAACTGGGAAACAAATAGAAGCCGTTATGCAGAAGAAACAGTTTTTTGCGTGAAAGATTTGAATGATTTTCAATCCCAGGAAATTGATTCTGAAAAAGTGCGTGTAATTGCATTCCATAATTTCTCAAACTTTGACAAGTTTGTATATAGCAGAGAATATGAACTCTTTTTAGAAGAGTGTAAAGAAAAGTACGACCATATTTTAGTGGATATGGCTGCGTTGTCGGAGCAGAGTGTTTCGAAAAAAATGTGTGAGTTATGTGATGACACGATGATTGTCGTATCAAAAGATGCGGAAAATGGTTTAAATGTGAGAAAAGAAGTAGAACAGCTTCGTAGTGTCGGAGCGAAAATCAAAGGCATCATTTTGAATGAGCATAGTTTTAAGAGAACGATTTTCAAAATGTAATAAGGGTGTTGATATATGAAAGTAAGTGTAATTGTTCCGGTATACAATGTAGAAAAGTATTTAGAGAAGTGCTTAATCTCTATTGCGAATCAGAACTTTGAGGAGTATGAAGTTCTTGTCGTGATAGATGGAACGGAAGACGGAAGCGAAGAAATTGCCAGAAGATATGAAGAAAAATTCCCGGAGATATTTCGGGTAATCGTCCAGGAGAATAAAGGATTAGGTGGAGCCAGAAACACAGGAATCTGCGAGGCAAAAGGAGAATATCTGGCGTTTGTAGATAGCGATGACATGATTCATCCGGATTTTTTGAAAGACACTTATGCGAAAGCAGAGGAAGAAGCAGCAGACATGGTTGTTTCGGACATTGAATATGTTGATGAAGATGGAAAAACCCTTCGCTGTGAGCCGGCGAAACCTGGCAATCGTGATGTCATTCAATTTGATAAGACGAGTAAAATTTTGATGTGGCCAGGTGCATGGAATAAGATTTACAAAAGAGACTTATTTGCAAAAGACCACATTTTTTACCCGGAACGTTTATGGTACGAAGATTTGGCGACGACTCCTATGTTGATATTAAATGCAAAGAGAATCGCGTATATACCGAAGGCATATTATTACTATGTACAGCGGGAAGGTTCCATTATGAGTAGCAAAAATATTGCGAGAAATAAGGAAATCATTACTGCATTTGAACGGATAGCAGATTTCTTTGAAGAACATGGTGCGTATCAGGAATACAAGACGGAACTGGAGTTTTTGGCAATTTATCATATTCTATATACGGCTGCGGTTCGTATCAATAAAGTAGATGCTTCGTCTAAAATTCAAGCGGAACTGGTAGACTATGTGCAACAAAGATTTCCGGGATATACGAAAAACTTTTATCTAAAGACCTTGATGTCTAAAAAAGAGAAAATCGTGATACATTTACTATCAAAAAAGAACTTTAAGACTTTAAACGGAATGTTTCGATTAGTGGAGAAAATGAAATAATGAACAGTACAAAAAAGACGTTGTTAAAAAATACGATTATGTTATACTTGCTAAGATTTTCCACATATTTCTTTAGTTTTATTACAGTTCCATATCAGACGAGAGTTATGGGAAAAGAAATATACGGGAAAATCGGAATAGCAACAGCTTTGATGATGTATTTTCAATTGTTTTTAGACTTTGGATTTTTATTGTCAGGAACCGAAGAGGTAGCAAAGAATCGAGAAGATAAGAATAAACTTTGTGGTATTTTTAGTTCCATCGTTGTTTTAAAAATATTTTTCTCAATGATTTCTGCAGTGGTACTTTTGATGGTATGTAATTTCATTCCGCAATATAAGCAGGATATGACATTATACTTTTTGTTCTTATTGCAGGCAATTGTATCGTCCTTCTTACCGGATTATCTATACAGAGGTTTGGAAGATATGACTGCCATTACGTATAGAACGGTGTTTGTAAAAGCGTTATTTACAGTATTAATTTTTGCCTTTTTAAAAGAACCGTCTGATTATTTGTGGGTGCCGGTGATTTCGATGTGCGGAGAACTTTGTGCAGTCGTATGGTCATGGATTGATTTGAACAAGAGGTATGCGATACGATTTATAAAAGTAAAATGGACAGAGATGTTTGAACATCTGAAAAAGTCCAGTCAGTTTTTCCTATCAAGAATTGCCTCTACAATCTATACGGCAACAAATACGATTATTCTTGGATATATCGACCCGATTGGAGGAACGGTTGGTCTTTATACAGCGGCAAACAAGTTGATTACAACCGGACAGACAGCTTTGGCGCCGATTTCAGATAGTATGTATCCGTATATGATTAAAAATAAAGATTTTAAACTTGTGAAGAAAGTACTGACATGTATTATGCCTGTTATTATTTTAGGTTCCGTTGGGGTTATGATTTGGGCAGAACCATTTTGCACATTTATTTACGGAAAGAACTTTGCAGGAACCGGGGAGATACTTCGGGCGATGATGCCGATTGCAATTCTCACACTTCCGGATTATATTTTGGGATTTCCAACTCTGGGAGCGATGGGGCTGGCAAAACATGCAAATATCTCCATTTACATCAGTTCCAGTATCCATATTGTGAACCTGATTGTAACTTTGAGTTTAGGAAAATTAAATGCAGTCAGTCTGGCATGGCTCATGTCGGTTGCTGTATTTATCGAAACGCTATATCGATTTATCGTGGTGATGAGAAACCGTAAAAAATTTGTGAAAGGCGAATAGATATGAAAAAATGGATATTAGAAAAAGTCAGACCGTTCTTTGGAGACTGGGGGAGAAAACATTTACCCGGTTTATATAAGATTTACGAAAAAATGTTTTGGGCAATTGTAATTAAACGAAGAAATAAGGGACTTCATCAGAAAGGGTACCTGTATCTGGACAAAATTGATGCGGCAATGAAAAAATACGGCGTGGACTATTTCCTTACTTATGGAACGTTGCTTGGAATTATCCGGGAGGGAGAATTTATTCCGTACGATGACGACATTGATTTGGGAGTCATTCAGAATGAAAGATTTTCGTGGGATAAACTGGAGAAAGCGATGGCTGAAATTGGGATGGAGAAGAAGATTCAGTTTCGGTTAAACGGAGAACTGACAGAACAGACATACAGGGAAGGAAATCTGAGTGTGGACTTCTTTTTATATGAAGAGAAAGAAGGAAAATCTGTTTCATATGTATATTACCAGGAAGAAGGAAGAAAGTATGAAAAAGATGATTTTTCCGTCAGTCAGAATGTGACATCTTTGATTGATAAGACAAAAAAAATAGAAAGCAAGGGAAGAACGTTTTCTGTTCCGGAACATCCGGAATTGTTTTTGGAAGAAATTTATGGTCCGGATTGGAGAGTTCCGATTGCGGGATGGAGTAAAGAAAGAGATGTTGTAGAAGGTGGAAAAGGACGTAGAGAAAGAATCGTCTGATAATAATTAGACAAACATTTGAAGTGCAAGATTCTTGTGATAAACATAGAAAAATGTTATACTGAATACGGTGCAAGTTGAAAAAACAGATAAGGAGATTTTACTATGGCAAACATTAGACCTTTTTGTGCTGTGAGACCGGAAGAAACTCTGGTAGAAAAGATTGCAGCACTTCCATATGACGTATATAACAGAAAAGAAGCAAGGGAAGAAGTGAAAAAGAATCCACAATCATTTTTGAAGGTAGACAGACCGGAAACATTACTGAGTGAAACTGTTGACATTTACAGTCATGAAGTATACGAAAAAGCAGCTTGTACTTTGCATGAGATGATGGACAATCATGAGTTTGTACAGGATGCGACTCCGAATTATTATCTCTATGAGTTGACGATGAACGGACGTTCTCAGACTGGAATTGTAGGTTGTGCAGCGATTGACGACTATCTGAATAACGTGATTATGAAGCATGAGAATACACGCTCAGATAAGGAAGAAGATAGAACGAATCATATTGACATCTGTAATGCGCAGACCGGACCGATTTTTCTGACATACAGACCGAATGCGGTGATTCAGGAAGTGGTCAATCGAAAGAAAGAAACCGAAGCTTTATATGATTTTGTTGCGGAGGATGGCATTTCGCATCGCGTCTGGAAAATCTCAGATGCGGAAGATATCGAAGCGATTCAGAAAGCCTTTGAAGGGATTCACCAGATTTATATTGCAGACGGGCATCACAGAGCTGCTTCTGCGGTTAAGATTGGGGTGAAGAGAAGGGCAGAACACCCGGACTATACAGGGGAAGAAGAGTTCAATTATTTCCTGTCTGTTTTATTCCCAAGTGATGAACTTCATGTCATGGATTACAATCGTGTGGTATTTGATTTGAATGGCGATACGGCAGAGAGTTTCAAAGAAAAGATGAGTGAAGCGTTTGAAGTAGAATTGTATGGGGAAGAACCTTATGCGCCGGAAGCAAAAGGAATGTTCGGAATGTATCTGGGTGGTTCCTGGTATAAAGTGCGGGTAAAGAACGCAGAGGATACAGACCCGGTAAGAAGTCTGGATGTGTCCATTCTTCAGGAGAAGGTTTTAAGACCGATGTTGGGAATTGAGGATCCGAAGACAGATCAGAGAATTAAGTTTGTCGGAGGAATCCGGGGGTTGAAGGAACTGGAGAAGGATTCGAAAGACGGTGTGGCTTTTTCCATGTATCCGACGGCAATTGAAGAACTTCTTGCAGTTTCAGATGCAGGAATGCTGATGCCGCCAAAGTCTACATGGTTTGAACCGAAATTAAGAAGCGGATTGTTTATTCATCAGATTTAAGGAGGAAACGAAATGCAGGCGGTTATATTAGCAGCAGGAATGGGAAAACGTCTCAAAGAATTGACAAGTAATGCGACAAAATGCATGGTGGAAGTTAATGGAGTTACGATGATTGAGAGAATGTTATCCCAGTTAGACGTATTGAATTTGAAAAGAATTGTAGTCGTAGTTGGATACGAAGGCAAAAAATTGATGGAATACATCGGGACACTAAATGTGAAGACTCCGATTGAATATGTCGATAACGATATTTATTATAAAACAAATAATATCTATTCTCTCTATATGGCAAAAGATTATCTCGTACAGGATGATACGATTCTTCTGGAGTCCGATTTGATTTTTGAAGATTCCGTATTGCAGAGACTGTTGGACAATCCGTACCCAAGCCTTGCGCTGGTTGCAAAATTTGAAAGCTGGATGGACGGAACGGTTGTCACATTAGATGAGGAAGATAATATTAAAAATTTCTTAGGAAAGAAAGATTTTGTATTTGAGGATATTCCGAACTACTATAAGACGGTAAATATTTACAAATTCAGTAAGGAATTTTCAAATAGTCATTATGTTCCGTTTTTGGAGGCATACAGTAAGGCGCTCGGCAATAACGAGTATTATGAGCAGGTTCTGAAAGTCATTACATTACTTGACAAACCGGAAATTAAGGCGGAAAGATTGGGAAATGAATCCTGGTATGAAATTGACGACGTACAGGATTTGAATATTGCAGAATCTATTTTTGCATCCAAGGAAGAGAAACTGAACAAGTTTAACCGCAGATTCGGTGGATACTGGAGATATCCACAGTTGATTGACTTCTGTTATCTTGTGAATCCGTTCTATCCGAACCAGAAACTGATGGATGAACTGAAAGCAAACTTTGAAAGACTGTTATGCGATTATCCATCCGGAATGGAAATCAACAGTCTGTTAGGAGCAAAATATTACGGACTTCACAAAGAACAGGTTTGTGTAGGAAACGGTGCGGCAGAATTGATCAAATCCTTGATGGAGAATCATGAAGGAAAAGTGGGAATGATTTATCCGACTTTTGAAGAGTACCCACATCGTAAAAAAGCGGAGGATATTGTTCCGTATTGGATTGAAAGCAAAGATTTCCGCTATTCGGCAGATGATTTGATGAATTTTTATGAAGATAAAGAGATTCAATTCCTTGTGCTGATTAATCCGGACAACCCTTCCGGAAACTATATTGAGAAAGCGGACGTTCTTCGTGTTGCTAAGTGGGCAGAGGAAAAAGGAATCCGTTTCATAGTGGATGAGTCTTTTGTAGATTTTGCAGAGACAGAAGGAAGTGCTACATTACTGGAAGAAGAGATTATCAAAGAATATCAGAACTTAATCGTAGTAAAGAGTATTTCGAAGTCCTTTGGAGTGCCGGGGTTACGTCTCGGAATCCTTGCATCCAATGATTTACAGTTGATTGCCGATATGAAGAAAGACGTGGCAATCTGGAATATCAACTCCTTTGCGGAGTTCTATATGCAGATTTTTGAAAAATATAAATCCAACTATGAAGAGGCGATGAAAAAGTTCAAAGATGTGCGAAGAGAGTATGTGAAAATGCTGGAGGAAGTTCCACACTTAAGAGTGATTCCTTCACAGGCAAACTACTTGATGTGTGAACTGACAGGAGAGATGACAAGCAGAGAATTGGCGGAAGAATTGTTGAATGATTACAGTGTGCTGATTAAGGATTTGTCGAATAAAAACGGATTCAGTGGAAAATCTTATATCCGGGTTGCCGTTAAGAGACCGGAGGAGAATGAGAAACTGGTAGAGGCAATGAAAAAGGTATTGAGGTAATCTATGAATATCTGTATATTAGGAGGCGGCAATATCGGAACAGTTCTGCTGGGAGATATTGCCGCTAGAAAAAAATATCATGTGACTCTTTTTACGAGAAAACCTGAGAGATGGAGTCAGGAAATCGAAGTCATTGATTTGGAAAATCAAAAAACAGAGATAGGAAAAATTGATGAAATTACAAATTCACCGGAGGCGCTTCGAAAGGCAGATATGATTTTATCTACGCTTCCATCGAATGTGTTTACTTTTATGGTAGAGATGATAGAGCAGTATATTCGTCCGGGAACATATTTGGGAATCATTCCGGGAAGCGGCGGATGTGAATTTTGTTGTCGAGGATTGATAGAAAAAGGGTGTATCGTATTTGGATTTCAGAGAGTGCATGCGATTGCAAGAATCAAGGAATACGGGAAATCTGTCTATGCTACAAGCAGAAAAAAGGAAGTGCAGATTGGCGCGATTCCAAGAAACAAGACGCACGAGGTATGTCAGGTAATGCAGGAAATCTTACAGATTCCATGTCGTGCCTTGGATAATTACCTGTGTGTAACACTTACGCCTTCAAATCCGATTTTGCATACAACCAGACTTTATGCAATGTTTCGGGATTATTATGAAGGGAAAGTGTATGACAGAAATATTCTGTTTTATGAAGAATGGACAGATGAAAGTTCAGAAATGCTGATTGCATGTGACGAAGAACTGCAGAGAATATGTTCGGAATATGAAGAGCTGGATTTGCGGAAAGTAAAATCCCTAAAGGAACATTACGAATCTGACACAAAAGAAAAGATGACAGCTAAAATTAGTGGCATCCAGGCGTTTAAGGGGATACTTTCTCCGATGAAACAGGTAGAAGGAGGCTACATTCCTGATAAGGAATCCAGATATTTCAAAGAGGATTTTCTTTATGGACTGTGTATTATCAAAGCATTCGGAGAGATTGTACAGGTATCGACACCAAACATAGACAGAGTACTCAAATGGTATGAGACGTTTGCAGGTGTTGAATTTTTTGTGGAAGAAGCATTTGAGGGGAAAGAACTTCTGCATGGAAATATTCCGCAATTTTTTGGATTACATTGCAAGGAAGATGTATATCAGTATTATAAGTAAAGTTTAAAAATGTACATAGGAGAAAAGATAGATGCATAAGAGCTGCTTTATGGTGCGAAACTGGCTGCAATCCAAATGTGTCTGTCATAGGAAAAATATTGCGTGTATGATGTTGATGCTTGGTATCACATTGCTTATGGCATCTTATACAGCGGATAATTTTCCGCAAGGGGGATTTGAAGTATTCATTTGGAGTGCGGCAATTCTATCTTTCCTCCAAGCATTTGAATTTCAGACATCAGAAAAAATCAGGAAAAGATATGGATATATTTTACTACTTGTTTCCCCGGGGATTTTATTCTATGGGATGGAGTTTGTAAACGATAATCCAATTTCCGAAATGGGTTTACTTAATGCGGCTTTGAATTATGCCATATATTTATCGGTATATTTATTGCTGTATGCTATCCTGAATCGTATTTCAGGGGCGATTATCTTAGGAAACATAATTTTTTTCATATATATCGTAAGCAATGCGTTTGTGTATGAGTACCGGGGGACGCCGATTAAGGCGTGGGACTTCTTAGCGATGCAGACTGCGATGAATGTGGCGGGTGAATATGAGTTGAAACTTACATATAAACTTGCCTTTTTGATGTTTTGGGTATTTTTATTATGCTTGTTATCATTGAAAGTAAAATGGCATGAAAGATGCTGGAAAAAGAGAATAATAGTCAGCAGTATTCTCATCATAGTCATTGTTGGAGGAAATGGTGTTTTGCTGTCTAAGGAGTTTATCTCAAGCAATGGCTTGAGACCTGATTGGTGGCAAATAGAGGAAAGTGCGAAAAAACATGGAATGTTATGGGACCTTGTGGCAGGGATACCATATTTAGAAGTAGAGAAACCGGACGGATATTCGGCAAAAGAAGCGAAATCCATTCAGGAGAATGCCACAAAAACGAGGATAGCCGGAACGCAAGAAACAGGTGTGAAACCGGATATCATTGCAATTATGAACGAAAGCTTTTCTGATTTAAAAGTTTTGGGAGATTTGCAGACGACGGGAGAATATATGGGATATTTGAATTCTCTTTCTGAAAATACGGTAAAAGGGAATCTGTATGTGCCGATTCGAGGTGGTTTGACGAGCAACAGTGAGTTTGAGTTTATTACGGGATTTACATGTGCATTTTTGCCGACGGGCACGATTGCGTATCAGACAGTGATTCGGGATGGCACATATAATTTAGGTCAGGTACTGAATGAACAAGGATATCACACGACGTTCATGCATCCGTATTTTGCAAACGGCTGGAATCGAAATGGCGTGTATCGGAATTTTCAGTTTGACCAGTCTATTTTTTTAGAAGATATGGAGTTGGATAAAGAGAAAGACTACGTCAGAGCTTATGTTTCCGATGAGGCAAATTATAAGAAAATTATTGAGCAATATGAGATGAGAAAAGCAGAAGGCGAGAAGATGTTTTTGTTTGACGTTACAATGCAGAATCATGGAGGCTATGCTTCCGGGCTCAATGATGTGCAGGTTGTAGAGCCGCTGCCAAATGATGCGGAATCAGCAGAATATTTATCTTTGATTAAGAAATCAGATGAGGCGTTTCAAACGCTGACAGAATATTTTTCACAAGTAGAAACGCCGACGGTCATTTTGATGTTTGGAGACCATCAGCCTGCATTGAACAACTTGACAAATGCGCTTCAGGAAGGAACTGCAGAAGAAGACGTTGCCGGGAAAATGGAAGAGTATTGTGTTCCATTTGTTGTCTGGGCGAATTATGATATTGAAGAAAAATATTATGATGGAATCAGCGTCAATTTCTTACAAACAATTTTGATGGAGACGGCAGGATTGCCATTGGATGATTACCAGATATATTTGCAGGAACTGATGAAAGAATATCCGGTTATCACGAACATGGGAGTGCGGGATGCAGCAGGAACGTGGTATAAATTTGAAGAGGCGAAAGAATTTGAGCGATTGAAAGAATATAGCTTTGTTCAATATTGGAGATTGATTGAAAATAAAAAAGAGTAAGTAGTAAATATGACAAACAAAGGGGAGATGAATATTGTCAGAAGGTAGAAGAACCCATGAACAGAAGAGGGCGGCACGTCTTCGGGCGAGGAAGAAGAGACGTATTAAGCGGGCGGCTGTTTTGATTGCGGAGATATTGATTCTCTGTCTGCTTGGAGGGATTGCCTATGTGATGGCGAAATACGACAAGTTTCAGACGGTTGCATTTGGAGAAGGGGATATCGTCTCCAATGAAGGGGTGAATTGGAAGGGATATAAGACAATTGCGCTTTTCGGCGGCGATTCCAGAACCGGGGATTTGGAAGAAGGGGCGCAGTCGGATACGATTATGATTGCGGCAATCAACAGCGATACGAAAGAAGTGCGGATTGCATCGGTTTACAGGGACATGACGGTAAGACATGCGGACGGGAAGATACGAAAAGCCAATTACGCGTATTATACCGGAGGTCCGAAAGATGCAATTAATATGTTGAACAAGAACTTCGACCTGGATATTCAGGACTATGTGACAGTAGACTTCAAAGCATTGGCAGATGTGGTGGACTTGGTCGGTGGAATCGAGGTGGAAGTATCCGAAGCGGAAGCGAAGGAGATGAATCGTCACATCGAAGGAACCGGACAGGTTGCAGGGAAAGAAGTACACTATATTGAAGAGAGCGGATTGCAGAAACTGGACGGCGTTCAGGCAGTTACTTATGCAAGAATCCGTAAGAATGCCGGGGGAGACTATAAGAGAACGGACAGACAGAGAACCGTACTCCTGAAAGTGGCGGAGAAGGCGAAGAAGATGGACCTTGCCACGATTAACAAGATTATCAATCAAGTGTTTCCGCAGATATCCACAAGCTTTACGCTGCCGGATATGATTGGACTTGCATCCGGAGCTCTTGAGTATGAAATCAAGGATACGACCGGTTTCCCGATGGAGGCGATGGATGGAAGAATCGATGGGGTAGGAAGTATCATCGCACCGGTTGGCTTTGTGGAAAATGTGGAAGAATTGCACGCGTTTCTTTATCCGGATAAGAAGGCGGAGGATGTATCAAAGACTGTGAAATCGATTGCAAAAGAAGTGGAAGAACTGACAGGAATTGACAGGGAAGACCTGGAAGATTCGGAAGCAGATGTGAATCGAAGCAGCTATTCGGTAGCCCAGCAGGAAGGAAAAGAAGAGAACGCAGCCGATGCCAAGGAGAAGAAAGAGTAGACATTTTGTCGAAAAAAGTGTATGATAACACTTATGATGAATAAATTTACATGGAGGAAGAATACATGAAGATAATGAAGAAACTTGCTGCATTTGTTTTGGCTTTGAGCCTGGCGCTCCCGATGTATTCCATCGTGGGATATGCGGCAGACGGAAATGTATCCTTTACGGACCCGGGGACAAAGACAGGGGAGACCGTTGAAGTAACTTGTGCTCTAAGAGCCGGTGGACAGGGATTGAAGTCGTTTGATATTACGTTAAAGTATGACCCGGAATATCTCGCGTTTGAGAGCGGAGATGAAGGTGTAACGAAAGAATCAGACGGAGTTTTGAAATATTCCGGAACAAGTAACGGCGAGAACCGTATCGGATTCAACATGAAATTCGTTGCTTTGAAGGTTGGAAGTACAAAAGTAGAAGTACAGGAATCCACAGGTGTGACTGCAGGCGGTGAGACTATCACTTGCACGAATGGAAATTCTACGGTACAGATTGAGCAGGGAACAAAGGAAGTGCAGATGCCTGCTACAGGCGCGCAGGATGTTCCGGTAACTGTGGACGGAGTGTCTTACAACTTATCGGATAATTTCAAGAATGCAGATATTCCATCCGGATTTACAGAGACAAAGCTTTCATATGAAGGAACAGAGCGTAGATTTGTTCAGGATGAACAGGGAGCTACAATTTTGGGATATCTTGTGAATGAGCAAGGGGAAGGCAATTTCTTCTTGTACAATCCGTCTACTTCAGAATTTTCTGCGTATGTGATGGTAACAGTATCTCCATCTACGACAATCGTGCTGCAGAAGGAAGAGAAGGGACTGAAGATTCCGGAAGGATATCAGGAAGTAAAACTTACTGTGAATGACAATGAATTTCCGGCATGGCAGAACGTCAATGAAGAAGGATTCTATCTCGTGTATGCGATGAACAGCAGCACAGGAGAGAAAGGGTTCTATCAGTATGATACGGTAGAGGAATCTTACCAGAGATTTGCCGGAGGCGATGCGGCAGCCGTTCAGGAGAAAGAGGCGTCCAGCAATAAGATTGTGAAGCTTGTAGAAGAGAATCTTATGATTGTGCTGATTGCTGTGGCTGCACTCGTTCTGTTATTATTGATTGTTGTCATTGTTCTTGCGGTGAAATTGCGCCATCGCAACTTAGAATTAGATGACCTCTATGAACATGGAGCCGGTGATGTGGATGAACTGGAAGATTTAGAAGACCTGGATGATTTGGACGAGGTTGTTGAAGAACCGGTAAGCAAAGAGAAGGGATTATTTAAGAATCGTTTTAAGAAATCAAAAGAAGAAGAGTTAGAAGACGACGATGACTTTGATTCATTCAGAATTGATGACGAGTACGACGATGAGATGTACGAAGACGATGATTTTGATGATGACTATTACGAAGGCGACGACGATTTCGACGATTCTTATGATGACGATTATGATTATGATTTCGACGATGATGATGAAACAGATGAGGAGTACGATGTAGATTTCATCGACCTTGATTAATAGTGAGAGAAGATAGGAGGATTGCCGGATGGCAGTCCTTTTATCTTTCAAATTTTTTTAACCCTTAAAACACAATTTAAACACAATTAATCGCTAGAATTGTGCTCATAAGGAAAGAGAAAGGAGTCATCGTTATGGACAATGAATATAATTACTATAAACCGGAAGACAATGGAGAAGAACATAAGAATCAGGAAGGAAACGGAGAAGTAAACTTTGTACTTCAGCCGACACCGGAACAGAAGGAAGAGAAGAAGGAGAATCCTCATCGTCCGGAACCTGAGAAAACAAGTGGAGGAAGCCAGCCTCCTCGTTATGAGATGCCAGGACATCAAGGAAATGGCGGGCAGCCACCGAAGCAGCCGAGAGAGAAGAAGAAACATGGGACCGCAATGAAAGTCGCAGTCTGCATTGGGTTGGCAGTTCTTTTTGGAGTTGTTGCGAGCGCCACATACCAGACGAGCAATTACCTTGTGGGTAAGATTTTAGGTGAAGAGGCGCCGAGCAAGGGAAGCAGCAAAGAAGTTTCTACGACAAAGGTGAACAAATCAAGAAGTACGATTACATCGGATGTTACAGATATTGTGAATGAGACGATGCCATCCATCGTATCGATTACAAATATGAGTGTGCAGGAAGTGCAGAGCTTCTTCGGCGGAACCATGCAGCAGGAAGTACAGAGCAGCGGTTCTGGAGTGATTGTTGGTAAGAATGATACAGAATTGTTGATTTTGACAAACAATCATGTGGTAGAGAACAATCAGACATTGACGGTATCTTTCGTAGATAATGAGAGTGTATCTGCGGTAGTCAAAGGGGCAGACCCGGCAAGGGATGTGGCAGTCATTGCAGTGAAATTAAATGACATTAAGAACAGTACAATGGATGAGATTGCGATTGCGACAATCGGAGATTCCGATTCTCTTCAGGTAGGAGAGCCGGTCATTGCTATCGGAAATGCGCTTGGATTCGGACAGTCTGTAACAACAGGCGTTGTAAGTGCGAAAGACCGCGAGCTGTCAGGACTGGAAGGTAAATTAGTGCAGACAGATGCGGCAATCAACCCTGGTAACAGCGGCGGTGCATTATTGAATGCAAACGGAGAAGTGATTGGTATCAATACAGCGAAGATTACGGAAGAAATTCAATCCGGAGCAGAAGGCATGGGATTTGCGATTCAGATTTCCGATATCGAGGAGCTTTTGGAGAACCTGATGAATAAGGAGACGAGAACAAAAGTATCGGATGCAGAGAGAGGGTATCTTGGTATTACCGGAGTAGATGTGAATGAACAGACGGCGGAAGCATACAATATGCCGGAGACAGGCGTATTCGTTTCTGAAGTACAGAAAGGAAGCGGCGCCGATAAAGCCGGTATTATTCAGGGAAGCATCATCACAGAATTTGAGGGCGTTCGAATTGAGGCGATGGCAAGCCTTCAGGAGCAGCTTCAGTATTACAAAGCCGGAGAAACTGTGAAGCTGACATTGAAGGTTCCTGAAAATAAAGGCAACTATGAGGAAGAAACCGTAGAAGTGACACTCGGAAGAGCGCCTCAGACAAGATAGTTTTCAAGTAGACAGATGTGATAGGGCATTTGCAGAGTCAAACGTAAGCAAGACTTTGCAAGCGCCCTTATTTTTTTGCCCTTTTTGTGATATACTACAGAATAGCAGATGGGGAGATGGAAGAGATGACATGGAAAAAGAGAACGCTGATAGGAATCTGTATTCTTGCGGTATTGTATTTTGGGAGTACAGAGGTGACTTTGGCTGTTGAGAATAGTACGGAGGAATCTGTTGAGATAGAAAGAGCGGTAGGAGAAGAGAATCAAGAAGAACCGGATGAGTATCAAGATAAGGAAAAGGGAAGGCTCTGCTCGGAGATTTGGGACGAGGCCGATTACATGGCCGTTTCCCTGGGAGAATGCTATCCGGGAAGCAGGATAGAATATGACAGGAGAAGAAATCGGACCATCCTATATCCCTCAGGCTGGCAGAAGCAGATTGTCGTTCGGGAGAAGGAGAAGGCAGAATTATATTATGGGCGATACCGGGGCAAAGTAGAGTATGAAGAGTATGAATCGATTTCGACGGTTTTGGATGCGGAATTCTTTCTCGGTCCTCTGCGCGCGTTGGAACTTAGGACTTCAGATTTTGAGAAAAACGAAGAAGAACGTCCGGAAGATTTTCAGGATGGGCATCATATTACGCTGACGGACTCGGAACAATTGGAGTTATTTTATGCACCGCTTGTGTATGAGGGAATCTTCCATGAGGATGAAGTGAATTTTACAGCGGTGGACATCTGGCTGAATGAGGAGTATCTGCCGCAGGAAGTTCGATTTACGCTGGAATCAGACGTGTTGGATATCGAGCAGCTTGTAACATTGGAAGAAGAGTTGACCCAGAGATATTCTTATCCGGAAGTAAAGGAATTCAGTGAACATCTGGAGCTTGTGCAGAATATAATGGAAGACATCGTTCCGGAAGAGGAGATTACGATTGCGGATTATGTGACGGATTTGAACAACATTTTGCAGGCAAAAGATGAATATTTCCTACAGAGACTGACGCATCAGGGGGAAGAATTATCATATTATTGTGGATGGGATAAGAGAGCGGTTCTGGCATATCTGGAAGCGGTCAATACGAGATTCAACGCATTTGCGGAAAACAGTTATGAAGCGGATAGTGTGACCAAGGCGGAATATTTGGAAGAGCTGGAAAATACGTATCAATCGGCAAGACAGATAGGCTCCGATGTCTATACGTATATGTTTGAAGAAAGCAGGCTGGCGCCGAAAGAGAAGGCGCTGCTTGTGCTTCGACAGATGGGGGCATATCTGGATAAAAACGGAATGCTGCAGCTTGGGGAAGGAGACCGGTTTGCCAAGGACATGGCGCCGCATTCTCCGTTCTTGGAAGATTATGCGGCTTGTGTGAGGGAGGCATATCAAAAGAATAAACACAAGTATAAAACATTGGATAATGAGATGATTCATCAGTTCCGGATGTATATCGACCGTCATAATATTGCATATGTGCGGAAATATTTTAAAGGGCCGACAGACTATGCGAAGCTTCAGGCATATGCAAAACATTTTGAGATGAAATTATATTATGGGGAACCGTCAAGACATCACAATAAGGTGGAAAAAGGAAGTCATTTTCAGAAACAGAGATACGATAAGATTCTGACGCCGAACCGTCTGTCTGAATTTATCATCAATGTGGAGACCGGAGCGTTTGTCACCCAGTGGGATGTATTGGAGATGAGGGAAGACGGAACGATTGTGAGCGGGGCAGATGGATATATGCAAAGGGAAAGTGACCAGCAATGCACGATTGTAGATACGGAATCTTTCAACTATGCACCGGCAGATTATGTGGAGGCGCATGACGCATTGGATGTACAGCCGGCAACGCCGGGCGACCGGGGCAAGAAAACGCCCTATCTTGAAAATCGTGTAAAACGCGCATTGAAAGAAGTGTGGGAAAGCCCGGGAAAACTCATTTACCGGGAAAAATATAAGGCATCCAAGGATTATTTGAAATAGTTCATGATGGGAGGAAGAAATGAAGAGGATATGGATGGTAGTTGCGACTTTTTGCGGTACGATGCTGCTTGCGGCCTGCACGAAAGAGATACCGGGAACAACAAAGATTGCGGATATTCTGAATGAAGAAACTTATATTCGTGTAAGGATGGGGGAAGCATACCTGCAGGAGGAAGTTACGTTCGATATGGAAGGAGACCGGGCGGTTGTCCCATCGGGAGCCGCATGGGGGCTTCCGAAATACAGAGAGAAAGAAACTGCGGGAATCAGTTATGGGGAAGAAGGCGGCGCGGAAGTATATGAGACAGATATGGAGACAACACCGGAACTTTACGAGTCTTCTTATCTGGATACGCTGCGGAATCTGGGGCTTACCGTAGAAGATGTAAGAGATAGCGGCTATGATGTAAAAGTGGTGGAAAAAGACGCCCTGAAACAATTCGAGGAGGAACTAACGATGCTGTCCGGCATGGTTATCAAAGACGCGTATAAATTAACCGGTGTCAGCATTCGGTTTGACGAACAGTTTCGACCGATAAAGAAAGAATATCAGTTGGAAAAGAAAGAGAAGACAAGGCTGGATAACGAAAAAGTAGATAGTGAGAAATGTAAACAGGAATTCAGTTATGACGTCGGGAAAGTGAAATTTAATACGGCTTTTGAGAAGGTGAAGAAGGAAATAGACAGGGACATGTAGGGATGCCCTGTCTATCTCCTTCTTTCAAAAATTTGTCAGAATCCTATGAATTACATCCGCATTTTCCAGGCATATCAAATTCCGGATTGAAAGCGTAGAAGTTTTTGCTGTCCAAGTGCTCCTGCACAATTCTCAAGCTTTCACCGAAACGTTGGTAGTGCACGACTTCGCGTTCGCGAAGAAAACGTATCGGGTCGCAGACTTCCGGGTCTTTGACAAGACGAAGGATATTGTCGTAGGTTGTACGTGCTTTCTGCTCTGGTGCAACTTTGTAAGAACAACAATAAGAATAAAAATTAGAAGTTCCAATGAATTTCGATAGGTACTTCCTTAGTTACAGGGTCTTTTTTGCCAACAAGAATGTAGTCAATCAGTTTTTCTACAATTTCCCTGTCTAAGTGTTCAAGATTTGTATATTGCTCAATTAACTGGCGACGATTATCACCGTCTTCCATTTTTCTTTCAAGCGTATCAAGCTGTTTTTGCGTATCAGCCACCAGTTTTTCAAGCCTTTCTTTTTGAGTAACGAAGTCCTTTGATAAATCTAAATAATCTTGTTCTGAAAGAATACCTTTTACCTTATCTAAATATAGTTCACGAATACCTTTTGTATATTCGGCAATTTTCTTTTCATAAGTAGAAATAGTAGATTTTAGGGCTTCTTGTTTTTCTTTTAAATTATTATTAAAAGTGACATTTTGTTCCAGTTCATCCTTATCAAGATATGCCATTGACATACGGTTCAATTCTGTAATTACAGCTTGTTCCAGTTTGGGAACAGATATAAAAGAACCGATACAAGCGTCTTTTGATACGTGGCGATTAGAACATTGCAGATACCGTCTGCCGTCTGTCTGCTTATTAGAACGCATTGTATAACCACAATACATACAACGAGTTTTTTGAGCAAATAACCCGATAGTACCGACGGAAAAAGGTTTTGCCTTTTGTTCAATCAGCGATTGTACTTTATCCCAAAGTTCTCGGTCAATGATAGCTTCGTGTGTCCCCTCAACTCTATACCACTCGTCTTTGGGTCTGGGTTTGTTCTGTTTGGTTTTATAAGAAACACTACCGTATTTTCCTTGTACCATATTTCCGATATACATTTCGTTGCACAACATATCAGAAATAGCAAAATATTTCCAAAGTGTGCTGTTTTTTCTTGTGGGTTGCTTATAACGTAACCCATGAAGTCGTTTGTATTCTGTCGGGTTCGGTACACCACGGTCATTCAGCATACGAGCAATAGCTGTTTTACCATATCCCTGTGAAAAGAGGGTAAAAACTTCTCTAACGATTTGTGCCGCTTCTTCATCAATAATCAGATGTCCCTTTATGTCTGGGTCTTTTTTGTAACCATATAAGGCAAATGCACCAATATGGAAACCATTTTTTCTTCTGTCCGTAAGCACGCTTTTGATATTATCAGACATATCTTCCAAATACCATTCATTTACCAAACCGTTAATCTGGCGTGATTTTTTGTTTCCCTTATTCGCAGTATCAGCATTATCAACAATACTAACAAAACGAATACCCCAAACAGGAAAAAGTCCGTGTATATATTTTTCTACTAATTCCAGTTCTCTAGTAAATCGGGATTGTGTTTTACAAAGAATAATATTGAATTTTCGTTTTTCAGCGTCTTCTAACAACTGATTAAAAGCTGGTCTGCGTCTGTCTGCACCTGTATAATCGTCATCACTATAAATATTGTAAACTTCCCACCCTTGCTCTAATGCATATTGAAGCAACATAGATTTTTGATTTTGAATACTGTTACTATCGTCACTTTCTGATTGTTTGTTTCTGTCTTCCTCTGATAAACGGCAATATAAAGCAACTTTTATTTGATTTGTCATAATTTGTTTTCCCCTTTTAAGAGAAGACAAAACAAACTATCTCTGCAATATTATTATAACATTTAGCAGGATAATTTGTCTATCATCTAGCAGGAGTAACCTGCCCCTTATTTTTTTCAAGTTCACTTATCAATTCTATCCATATAGAAGTGTATGCTTTCTTAAACATCCGTTTATCATTGTTTTTAAAAACATTTTTACAGATTATCTTCACATCATTTTTCATTCGACCACCTCACAACAATATATTAAGAAGATATGCAAAAATGCTTGTACTTTATGAAAGATTTTGTCAATTTTAGAAGCAGACAGACGGCTCTGGAAAAGCTCCGCTGGTATTTCAACCAATCTCATTTCTATGAGCAAAACCACCTTTGGGACGTATCATTATTCTGTGAGGATAGGTCGTGGCAAAACGACTTTTCCAACAGT
>OFMK01000629.1_pt1 | contig 34832 bp, 38 predicted proteins | sample 1541781 | NCBI WGS metagenome assembly OFMK01 (sample SAMN04209250, study PRJEB22552) | human gut metagenome | biome: gut; material: feces | host: Homo sapiens | place: USA: Oklahoma
TATAAGCGTGGGTTCATCATATTTGGTGTGGTATCTTTAACTATGGGAAACTCCCCGCTCCCACTTGCTCACCGCCTTGTCGGTGACATGCAGCTGACTGGCCAGCTCTTTTTGGGTCAACTGGTTCTCTTTGCGCAACTGCTGAAGAAAGCTGCCGAGGGAAGAATCCTTCATGGAGGCACCACCTTTGTTTTGTGTGTCCATAGCATAGCAGAAGGCGGGGGAAATGGCAACCGACGAGAGGTCGAGGCGGTGGGAAACCAGCAGTAGAGCGCCGGGAGACGGCTGCCGGCGCTACGGCCAAGAAAACCGCCCCCATCTTTACGGTCAAAGACAGGGGCGGTGGGTTAGGAGGCGGACTGGGTCATGGCGCGCTCGGCCATGCGAAGGGTTTTGCGCAGGAAGATGGCGCTGAGGGTCAGGGACATGAGCTCGGCGATGGGGAAGGCCAGCCAGACCAGGGTAAGGTTGCCCGTCTGGGACAGCAGCCACGCCACCGGGAGCAGGACCACCAGCTGACGGCAGACGGAGACCACCAGGCTGTATATGGGGTTGCCGATGGCCTGGCACACCGACATGGAGATGATGCAGAAGCCTGCCAGCACGAAGGAGAGGGCGATGATCCGCAGGGCCGGGGTGCCGATGGCCAGCATGTTTTCCGAGGCGTCGAAGAGGGAGAGCAGGGCCCCAGGGGCCAGTTCAAAGGCGGCCAGGCCCACGGCCATAATAGCCACCGCGGAGAAAATGGCCAGTTTGATGGTTTTCTTTACCCGGTCGGGCTTCTTGGCCCCGTAGTTGTAGGCGACAATGGGCACCATGCCGTTGTTCAGTCCGAAGACCGGCATGAAGATAAAGCTCTGGAGCTTGAAGTAGGCGCCAAACACAGCGGTGGCGGTGGTGGTGAAGGAGATGAGGATTCGGTTGACCCCGAAGACCATCACCGAGCCAATGCACTGCATGACAATGGAGGGGAAGCCGATGCGGTAGATGTTTTTTACCGTGGGTCCATGAAAGCGGATTTTACGGGGGACGATGTGAATGTCCGGGTTGCACTTGAGGTTCATAATGAGCGCGGCCACCGCAGCCACACACTGCCCGGTGACCGTGGCCACCGCGGCGCCGGCCACACCCAGGCGAGGGGCGCCGAAAAGACCGAAGATAAGGATGGGGTCCAGGATGATGTTGGTCAGGGCGCCCAAAAGCTGGGTACACATGGACAGGTGGGTGCGGCCGGTGGATTGCAGCAGCCGCTCAAAGGTGAACTGGCAGAAGATGCCGATGGAGCAACCCAGGCAGATTTGGGCGTAGATGGTGCCGGAGGATACAATCTCGGTTACGTCGGTCTGGAGCTGGAAGAAGGTGCGGGAGAAAAATACCCCAATGACGCAGAAGAGAACGAAGGAGCACAGAGCCAGAAAGATGCCGGTGTTGGCGGCCTGGTCCGCTTTGTCCTGCTCTTTTGCGCCCAGGGACCGGGAGAGCAGGGCGTTCATGCCCACGGTGGTGCCCGCGCAGACGGCGATCATCAGGTTTTGCAGGGGAAAGGCCAGGGAGACTGCGGTCAAAGCGTTCTCACTGAGCCGGGAGACGAAAATGCTGTCTACCACGTTGTACAGGGCTTGGACCAGCATGGAGATCATCATGGGGACAGCCATGCCGGCCAGCAGCCGCCCCACAGGCTGGACGCCCATCTTGTTTTCCGCGGGCGTGTTGGAAGGGTTGTTGTTCTGCATAGTTCACTTTCCTCATTTTTCCACAAAAAAATAACAATTACATAGCAAATCTATATTGTATAGCAATAAAATAATCTGTCAATGGTCGAATTGGACAAAAGAGAGGAGGCGCTTTTGGCGCCTCCTCTCTTGGTTTCCTTCGATATGGAAGAGGATGGGAAATGTGGAAAATCCTCCTTAGAACATGGGCAGAACAGAGCCGTTGTAGTTGCTCTCGATGAACTCCCGGACCTCATCGGACTGGAGGGCGGCCACCAGGGCCTTGATTGCCTCGTTGTTCTCGTTGCCTTCCTTCACCGCGATGATGTTGGTGTAGGCCTGGGCGGCATCGGACTCGGGGTCCTCGGAGGCCAGGGCATCGGTGGTGGGGTTCAGACCGGCCTGGAGGGCATAGTTGGAGTTGATGATGGACAGGTCCACTTCCTCAATGGTCTGGGGCAGCATGGCGGCTTCCAGCTCCTTGAACTCCAGGTTCTTGGGATTGGAGGTAATGTCGTTGGGGGTGGCTTCCAGGCCCGCGTCCTCCTTCAGCTCAATGAGGCCCAGGTCCTGGAGCAGCAGCAGGGCACGGCCCTCGTTGGTGGCATCATTGGGCACGGCGATGACAGCCCCGTCGGGGATCTCTTCCAAAGAGGTGGTTTTGCCGGCGTAGATGCCCATGGGCTCGTAGTGGATGGAGCCGGCGTTCACCAGGTGGGTGTTGTTTTCTGCGTTATAGGTTTCCATGTAAGTGATGTGCTGGAAGAAGTTAGCGTCATCCTCCCCTTCCTCCACAGCAACGTTGGGGGTGAGATAGTCGGTGTAAGGGACAATCTCCAAGGTGATGCCCTGGGCGGCCAGGGTGTCCACGACCTGCTCCAGAATCTCCTGGTGGGGGGCAGGGGTGGCGCCAACCCTCAGGGTAACCGTTTCGCCGGATGTCTCAGTCTGAGGGGTGTTTTCATCGGCGGGGTCCTCAGCGGGGGTGCCGCCGCAGGCGGCCAGGCCCAGGCACAGGGTCAGCGCCATGGCCAGTGCAAGAAGCTTCTTCATGGGATGGGTTCCTCCTTAAAATAAAATGAAAGAATTTATCTCAGACGCTTGTCCAACTTGGTGGACAGCCAACTGAACAGGGATTGGATGATCTGGACCAAGACGATGATGAAGATCACGGTCACCCACATCATCTCTGGAACCCGCCGCTGATAGCCGTAGCGGATGGCCAAGTCGCCCAGACCGCCGGCTCCCACCGCGCCGGCGATGGCGGTGTAGCCCAAGATGGTGATGATGGAGATGGAGGCCCCCAGGATCAGGGAGGGGACTGCCTCAGGCAGATAGACTTTCCAGACGATCTGCAGCCGGGAGGCCCCCATGGATTGGGCGGCCTCCACCACACCGGCGTCCACCTCGGCCAGGGAGGTCTCCACCATACGGGCGATAAAGGGGGCGGCGGAGACCACCAGGGGGACAATGGCCCCGGGGACCCCCATCTTGGTGCCCACAATGAGCTTGGTGAAGTCCATGATGGCGATCATCAAAATGATAAAGGGGAGGGAGCGGCCCACGTTGATGATCCAGCCCAGCACCCGGTTGAACCATTTGTGGGGCCAAATGCCATGGGGCTGGGTGATACTCAGGAGAACCCCCAAGGGCAGGCCGATGAGATAGGCAAAAACGGTGGAAAGGCCCACCATAATCAAGGTGTCACGGGTGCCCTCCAGCAGCAGGGTGCCGTACTCGGCCCAGAAAGCGGACAGGGATTCAAGCATGGCCGGTTACCTCCTCTACGGTGATGTCTGGCTGGCTCTGGATGTAGCGCAGCGCCTTGGCGGCCTCCTCGGGCTCCTTGGGCAGGCCCAGGAGCATGGTGCCGAAGGCCTTGCCCTCGATGTTCCGGGTGTCTGCCCCCAGGATGTTGACCTTCACCCCGCAGTCAATGGCCAGGGAGGCGATGAGGGGCTCGTAGGAGGAGCCGCCGTTGAAGGCCACACGGATGACCCGGGAGGGGGGCAGCCGGTCGATCTGCACCCCGTTGGGGTAGACCAGCTGGCGGCCAATGTCTGTCTTGGGCTGGGAGAAGATCTCCGCCACGGTGCCCTCCTCCGCCACCACGCCGTGGTCCAGAATGGCCACCCGGTGGCAGACCTCCTCAATGACATTCATCTGGTGGGTGATGACCACCACTGTGACGCCCAGGGTCTCATTGAGCTCCTTCAGCAGCGCCAGGATGGACAGGGTGGTGGTGGGGTCCAGGGCGGAGGTGGCCTCGTCGCACAGCAGGACCTTGGGGTTGGTGGCCAGGGCCCGGGCGATGGCCACCCGCTGCTTCTGGCCGCCGGAGAGCTGGGCGGGATAGGCGTCGGCCCGGTTGCCCAGGCCCACCAGCTCCAGCAGTTCCCGGGCGCGCTTCACCGCGTCGGCCCGTTTGGTGCCGATGAGCTCCAGGGGGAAACAGATGTTGTCCAGGGCGGTGCGCTGCATGAGCAGGTTGAAGCTCTGGAAAATCATGCTGATGTCCTGCCGGGCCTGGCGCAGCTGCTTGTCCCGCAGCTTGGTCAGGTCCTTGCCGTCCACCAGGACAGACCCGGTGGTGGGGCGCTCCAGCAGGTTCATGCACCGGACTAAGGTGGACTTTCCCGCCCCGGACAGGCCGATGATGCCGAAGATCTCCCCCGCCTCAATCTCTAAGTTGATGTCCTCCAGGGCGTGGACCGCAGTGGGGCCGGTCCCGAAGGTTTTGTTCAGATGCTGAATCTGAATGATGGGTTGGCTCACAATTCTCTCCCCTTACCTTGTCCCGTTCCCCTCCGGGAGCGCGGGAATGTACTCTTTCTGTCTGGGCGGCATCCTGGGTGTATGGCTCCCATGGGAGCAAACAAAAAAGTCGTCCTTGATGTTCATCAAGGACGACTGATGCAGCCGTGGTACCACCTTGGTTCGCGCGGCCCCTCACAGAGCCGGCCTTAAAGGGTGCCAGCACACCCCCGGCGCGATGACGGGCGCTCCCGTCGCAGCCTAACGAAGGGGAAACTCCTTCGGTCGGTGCGCGGCTCCGAGACCATCTTCCATCCAGCACGCCGCGCCCTTTTTCACCGGCCGGGGCTCTCTGCTGCTTTGCACAGGATGTACTCTTCTCTTCCTTGCCTTTGTGGTGTTTCATTGTTGCCTTTCAATTTACACCAAAACAGAGGGCTTGTCAAGCACTAATTTTCCCGCAGTTGGACGGCTGCGGTCCCATTGGATGGATGGCTGCCGACGGCGAGATCGGGGGTGCCGCTGGTACCAATATAGGCAGGGAAGGAAGGGTTACCCCAGCCGTTTTACATACTGCCGGACGGACAGAGGCACCGAGGCCAGGCAGAGCAGCAGGGCCAACACCAGGGCTGCCGGTGCGCCCAAAAGGAAGAGGATGCTGCCCTGGGGCAGCGCCGCCCCAGCCAGGCCGGCCAAGGCGGCCACCAGGGCCAGCAAGACCACAAAGAAAATCATCATGTAGAGTCGTGCCTTTTCCACGCCATGGCGGAACAGGTAGGGGAAGAGAATGGCCTGAGCCGCCAGGGTCAGCGCAAACAGCCAGCCCAGGGAAACCAGACGCTCTGCCGGCGGGAAGGGCTGCCCCGCGGCCAGCGCACCGCCGATGGCGTACAGCACGCCTGCCAAGGCCACGCACAGCCAGCCACCCAGATACCGGCTCAGGACGATCTCCCGGCTGGCGTAGGGCAGCATGGCGGCGAAGGTATCCCACTTGGCCCGCTCATCATAGGACATCAGGGACATGGGGAGCATCAGTCCGGCGTAGACCACAAAGAAGGCACTTAAGTTAAGGGCCTGGTTGGGGATCAGGCAGAAGATGGCAATTAAGAGAAGAAAGGCTTTCATCTGTTTCCACATCACGCGGAAATCTTTGTACAACAGAGCTTTCATGGAGTCAGGTCCTTTCTGGGGGAAATTGGTGGGCGTGGGTCAAACATGTACTTTGGAAGAAGGAAGGGGATTACGATACCTCGGTTTGAGTTTTGGCCAAAAAGAGGATGATATCTTCTAAGGTGGTGTGCTCGGTGACGAAGGCGGCGGGAATCTGGTTCCGTTTGACCAGGGCCTCGGCCCCATAGGGGCCCTGCTTCACGCCAGCCACTGCGGATCGGTCCAGCTCCGCAAGCTGGGCGGGGGAGAGTTTTACAATGGCGTATTCCTCCAGCAGCTGGTCCTTCTCCTCGAAGAGGATCAGCTTGCCCTTGTGAAGAAAGGCGATGTAGTCACAGATCTTCTCCAGGTCGCTGACAATGTGGGAGGAGAGGACCACCGTGTGGGTCTCATCCCGGGTGAATTCGTTGAACACGTCCAGGACCTCGTCCCGGACCATGGGGTCCAGACCGCTGGTGGCCTCGTCCAGCAGCAGAAGCTTGGCCCCGTGGGACAGAGCGGCGGCGATGGCCAGCTTCATTTTCATGCCCCGGGAGAAGTCCTTAAACTGTTTGGTGCGGGGAATGTCAAAGCGGGTCAGGTAGCTTTCGTACAAGGGCTGGTCCCACCGGGTATAGGTCAGGGACATCAGCTTACCCAGCTCCAAGGGGGTGATGACCTCGGGCAGGCAGGCCTCGTCCAGCACCACCCCGATGTCCTGCTTGGTCTGGAGAAAGTCCGGGCTTTGGTTGTCGGTTCCCAGCAGGGAAACCTGCCCGTCCTCTCGGGACGTGGCGTTCATCAGGAGCTTCAGAGTGGTGGATTTTCCCGCTCCGTTTTCCCCCACCAGCCCCAAGATGCAGCCGGCGGGGAGGGTGAAGGTGATGTGGTCCAGGGTAAAGCCCTGGTAGGACTTGGTCAGGTCCCGGCATTCGATGGCGTTCATAGCGTACTCCTTTCCATCAGGCGTGGGTTTCATACAGCAGGCGGAACATTTGAAGCAGTTCCTCCTCCCCCAAACCGCAGCTGTCGGCCAGGGAGAGAATTTCCGTCATGTGTTCCTCGATCTGGGTCAGATAGGCTTCCCGGACCAGCTGGGTGTTTTTTTCCGCCACATAGGAGCCCTTGGCGGGGACGGTGTAGAGGTACCCCGCTTTTTCCAGCTCCTCATAGGCCCGTTTGGTGGTGATCACGCTCACCCGGAGGTCCTTGGCCAGGGCGCGGATGGAGGGCAGGGCCTGACCTGGCGGAAGGGCGCCGGATAGAATTTGGTTGCGAATCTGGGTGTAGATCTGTTCATAGATGGGTTTGTCGTTGGCGTTGCTGATGAGAATGTTCATGGGAACCACCTATTCTGTTCATGTACGGTATATACAGTATACGCAGAAAATTGCCCCCTGTCAAGGGGGCAAAAAGGGAGTTTCTTGGTGGGAGAGGGAGTTCTTAGGTCAAATCTTCCGGGAGCAGGGCCATAAGGTCCTCCCGGGAGGGAGCCGATAGACCGGCCACCCGGTCAGCCTGCCGGGCTATGGCGTCCTCGAAAAAGTTCCGGACCTCTCGGGCGTTGCCAAAGGATTCCCCTCGATGGTCATAGAGGGACTGAAGGGCCGCCGCCGCTTTGGTGTCGGCCTCGGGGGAGAGGGTATAGCCATTCTTTTGGCACAGACTGCGGAAGATCTCCAGCAGCTGCCCGGCGGTGTAGTCCGGGAAGAACAGGGATTTGTTGAACCGGCTTTCCAACCCGGGATTGCTGTGGAGGAACCGCTCCATGGGGCCGGGGTACCCGGCGACGATCACCACCAAGTCCTTCCGGTGGTCCTCCATACCTTTGAGAAGGACTTCAATGGCCTCCCGGCCAAAGTCGTTGGGACTGTCCCCGGGGGCCAGGGCGTAGGCCTCATCCAGGAATAAAACCCCGCCCAAGGCAGACTGCAGTACCGTTTGGGTTTTCAGGGCGGTCTGGCCGACGTATCCGGCCACTAAACCGGCCCGGTCCACCTCCACCAGCTGCCCCTGGGACAGCACGCCGATGGACTTGTAGAGCCCAGCCACCAGCCGGGCCACCGTGGTTTTTCCTGTGCCCGGATTGCCCAGAAAGACCATGTGGAGGGAGAGCGGGGGCGTGGGGAGGCCGGCTTCCTCCCGAAGCTGACGGACCTTAACCAGGTTCATCAGGCTGCGGACCTCGGCCTTAACGGTTTCCAGTCCGCACAGCTCGTCCAGCTGGGCCAGCAGGGCCTCTGTCGTGGGCTCTTCCGGCGGGGCGGAGGGAGCGGGGGTCTGAGGGCCTGGGGCGGGGATAGGCGCAGGCGGCGGAGCGGGGGAGTCAGGCAGGGAAAGGGCAGGGGGTACGGGGCTTCCCGGCAGGCTCTCCCGCTGCCATTGGGTGAACCACTGGTCCAGATAGGAGGAGATAGCCGATGCTGCCTCCGGGGTCCCTGGGCCGGCGGCCTGGGCGAAGAGGGTCAGCGCGGCGGCCAGGGTGTCTAGAAAGGCCCGGGCGGTCCTGTGGCCGGTCTGGCGGTCGTAGGTACATAACCGGGAAAAGAAAGGGGGCGCGGGAAGGGCGGTGCACCCACCGGCCTGGGCGGTCAGTGCCCAGAACAGGACTTCCGGGGGACGGACGCTGCCGGAGTAGAGGGCGTTGTACCAGGCGGTATGGGCCGGGGAGAGAGGCGTACCGCCGGCCTGCCAAACGGCCAGGGCGCACTGGCGGAAGAAGGGGTCCCCCTGCTGCCGCACGGCGATCCGCAGGCCAGGGTCCGGAAGTTGGGAGAGGAAAGCGGCCATGGAAGCCGCGTATTGCGTGTGAAACTGTGTGGTGTCCATGTGAGCCTCCCTGTTAAGAAAATGTACCCACCAGGAAGAACACCAGGTCAATCCCCATAAGTACGGTCAGCAAAGCGGCCAGTCTGCCCCGGGCCCGGGGAGAGAGTGCGGCCAGGCCCCGGTCCAGCAGGGGCTGCAGGATATAGAGAAAGAACAGGCCCCCCAGGCCGAAGCGGATAGAGGGGGAGAGGGCGATCCGACCTTGAAAATGGTAGCGGTAATTGACATAGGTCTGCCAGGGCCAGCTCCCTGTCAGTGCCTCGCAGAGATAGGAGGCGCCTAGCTCCACTAGGGTGGCTGAGACCATGCAGCCGACAAAGAGGAGCGGCAGCCAGAGCAGCCGCTGTTTCCAGGGTTTGCCCTGGATCAGCCGGTAGAACAGGAGCAGAAACAGCAGGGCACCCACCCCATAGACCGGGCAGTAGGGACCAAAGAGAACCCCACGGTTGGAGAACCCCCAGCGGTAGACGACCACCTCCAGAAAGACCTCGTAGCACCAGCCGAACACAGAATAAAAGACGAAACACAAGAAATATTTTTGGAAAAATTGGCAGAGCCGTTTTCCCACGGAAAGGGAGGGTACAGGGGAGGAGGCAGCAGGCATAGTGGTTCCTTTCCCGGGCAGACACAAGAAGCGGGCCCGTCACAAATTTCTTTCACTATACTGGAAAAATCTTGGCAGGTCAAGGCACGCGCCATTTCCCCGGAGAAGGTTGACGATGTTCTCAAACCTGTGGTACAATACGTTAAATTATGACGAGTCTTTCTGAAATGGTAAAGTTTTCCTTAGCATAGATCACATGAGGAGGAAACCAAAATGGAAACCAAAAAGATTACATTGAGGAGTCAGACGGTGCAGTGCCCTCACTGTGGGGAGTACTATTCCGTGACCTATAAATACTGCCCGTTCTGTGACGCCGGCCGCCAGGAGGAAGAGCGGAAGCTGGCAGAGAAGAAGAAAAAGAAGCAGGCTTTTTTGGGAAACCTCTTCGGCAGCCATGAACCGGAAAAGAAGAAAAAGCAGGCCAAGAACCCCGATCAGGTGGAACTGGACAGCGCGCACGCGGAGCGTCCACTGCGGGAGAAAGGCCCTCGGGAGACCGGGAGCAGGGAACCTGCCATGCCCAGAGAGCAGATCGAGAAAGCGCATGCACCCAAGGACTCTGGGCAGAAGGAACATGTGGGGAAGGAGCCCATGCGCAAAAAGGAACCGGTCCGCCGGCATGGCGCCCGGAAGAAAACCAGTGAGATGACAGAGGAGGAAAAGGCGGCCCACCTGGCCGAGCGGGAGGCCAGAGCGGCCGCCCGGAAGCGGGAGCGGGACCGGTTGGCCCGAGAGGCCGCCCTGGCGGCGGCGGAGACGGTGGAGGCACAGAAAGCGCCCGCCGAAGCGCCGGCGCAGGTGGAGGTCCCCACGGTGGAGGCAGGCCCCGTCTTTGAGGAGGTCACTGTCCCTGAGACCTTTGGCTTTGCCGAGCCCCCTCTGGTGGAGACCGATCCGGCCGCCTTTGTCCAGGCGCCGGTTTCTGCGGAGGGACCGGTGGTGAAGACAGAGCCCACGCCTGGAGAGAGCCAGGAGATTCCGGTCTTTGCCCCTGGGGCAGAGGCGGACCAGGCGCCTGTGGAAGAGAGTGCCAAGACCCAGTGGGACACTCTGAAGGACCTGGAGACCTTGTCCCAGGCCGCTGACGAAGGCGCCCCTGCCATCCCGGTCATGCCCCAGGCAGAGCATACGGAGGTCCAGATAGGGGAGACCGTGCCCGCCGCGCCGGCCCAGGAGACAAAGGAACCCGACGGGCAAGAAACGGCCGCCCCGCAGGAGGGGGTCCCGGCGGAAAAGCCCGTGGAGACGGAGGAGGACCTGGACGCGCTGCTCAGTGAGATTCGGGATTTGCTGGCGGACAGCCCTGTGCCCAAGCTGGACCCGGAACAGCTGAAAAAGCCGCCGCAGCCTGTGCCGGAAGTTTCCATTCCGGACGCGGCTCCGGTTCCCCCGGCGGAGGCGCCTGCGGCAGATGCTGCCCCGGCCCCTACCCCCGCAGAGAGTCCTGCCCAGGCGGAGCCCGCGCCGGAGATCCCGACGGTGGAGGAACCGACCATTCCCATCGGGGAGATTCCCTCCCAGGAGATCGGGCAGGACGCCGGCCAGGCGCCGGCGGAGCAGGTGCCTGCGTCGGTTTTTGACGAACAGCCCACCCAGGTGATTCCCACCCAGGAAATCGCGGAGGAAATGCAGGCGCAGGAGGAAGCTGCCCCCCAGGAGGAGCTGCTCGCGGCGGTTCGTCCGCCCCGGGAGCGGGCCCCCCGGGAACGTGCAGCCGCCCGGAAGCCGGAGAAGAAGACGAAGAAAAAGGGCGGCCCCAATGTGGCGCTGATCCTTCTGTCTCTGGTGATTGTGGCAGCGGCCGCGTTTATTGTGGTGCGCAATGTGGTGCCGGCCTTCCAGGACGGCATCCTTGGCGGCGGAGAACCGAAGACGGCGGAAGGCCTGACCCTGGACAGAACGGCGCTGGACTTGGCGGAGGCGGGAACCACCATGGCGCTGGTTCCCACCTTCTCTCCGGAGGGGGCCACGGCCCAGCTCACTTGGACCAGCAGCAAGCCGGAGGTGGCCACGGTGGATGAGAAGGGGACGGTCACGGCGGTGGCCCCCGGAACCGCGGTCATCACCGCCTCCATGGAGAATGGACAGAAGGCGGAGTGTACGGTCAACTGCACTTGGTCCGCAGATGCCCCCAGCCAGGAGCCCGCCGGGACAGAGCCCGCGGCCAATGGAGCGGACGCCCCCGCGGAGACAAAGCCCACCCTCAGCGCCAACGACATTACCCTGGACAGCGAGGGGGACACCCAGCAGATTACGGTGACCGGCACATCGGGGGAGGTCACCTGGACCAGCAGCGACACCAAGATTGCCACGGTGACTGCCGACGGCACCATCACCGCGGTGGCCCCCGGCCGGGCCACCGTGACCGCCAAGGTGGGGGACCAAACCCTCAACTGTGCGGTGCGCTGCATTTGGTGAGGAGGGACCGCCGTGAATGAGGTGATACGCGCCCTGAAGGAGCGCCGGAGTATCCGGTCTTACCGGACAGAGCAGGTCCGGGAAGAGGACCTGCAGCAAATTTTGGAGGCCGCTACCTATGCCCCCAGCGGCATGGGGGCCCAGCCGGTGATCCTGGTGGCGGTCCAGGACCCGGCGACCATTGCCCGCCTGTCTCAGCTGAACGCCGCCGTGATGGGGACGAAGACCGACCCCTTTTATGGAGCCCCCACGGTGGTGGTGGTATTGGCCGACCAAAGCCGCGCCACCTGGCTGGAGGACGGCAGCTTGGCCATGGGCAATTTGATGCTTGCGGCCCACGCCCTGGGCCTGGGCTCCTGCTGGGTCCATCGGGCCCGGGAGGTTTTTGCCGGGGCAGAGGGGCAGGAACTGCTGCGCCAGTGGGGCATCCAGGGCAACTACGCCGGCGTGGCCCACTGCCTTTTGGGGTATCCCGACGGGCCTCTGCCCGAACCCAAGCCCCGAAGGGAACATAGAATTTACCGCCGTTGAAGTACGGCTTTCCCCCGTAGAGCAGAACACCCCCAGCGCCATCCGGCGCTGGGGGTGTTCTGGTTGTCTGGAGAATGGACTCAGCGAATTTGTCCATCCCCGTGAATCACGTATTTATAGCTGGTCAGCTCCTCCAGGCCCATGGGGCCTCGGGCATGGAGCTTTTGGGTGGAAATCCCCATCTCACAGCCCAGGCCGAACTGTCCCCCGTCGGTAAACCGGGTGGAGGCGTTGACGTAGACCGCGGCGCTGTCCACCAGGCGGGTGAAGAGGTCCGCATGGGCTCGGGTCTGGGTGAGAATGGCCTCGCTGTGGCCGGTGGAGTGGCAGTTGATGTGGGCAATGGCCTCCTCCACGCTGTCTACCACCCGGACGGCCAGGATATAATCCAGAAATTCCGTGTCGAAGTCGTCATACCCGGCGGGGATTCCCCTGCCCAGCACCTCCATGGCCTTGGGATCCAGCCGGAGCTCCACCGGGGGCTGGCCGGCCTCCCGGCGGCGGACCACCAGGCGGTCCCACAGCTGGGGCAGAAAGTCGGGGGCGATGTCCCGATGGACCAGGCAGACTTCGGCGGCGTTGCACACCGAGGGGCGGCTGGTTTTGGCGTTTTCCACCACCGACAGGGCCTTTTGCAGGTCGGCGTCGCCATCTACGTAGATGTGACAGATTCCGGTGCCGGTCTGAATGCAGGGGACCTTGGCCTGGTTGACACAGGTTTGGATCAGAGAGGCGCCGCCCCGGGGAATGAGCAGATCAATATAGCCCACGGCCTGCATGAGTTCATTGGCGCTGGCCCGAGTGGTGTCGGTGACCAAACTGACCAGGGCAGTGGGCAGGTGATGCTGTGTCAGAGCTTTGTGCAGGGCGGACACGATGGCGGTGTTGGAGTGAATGGACTCCTTCCCGCCCCGCAGGACGCAGACGCTTCCCGCCTGGAAGGTGAGGCTGGCGGCATCTGAGGTGACATTGGGCCGGGACTCATAGATGATGGCGATGACCCCCAGGGGGACAGAGACCTTGTTGACCTGGAGCCCGTTGGGCAGGGTGTGGGAGGCCAGGGTCCGCCCCACCGGATCGGGGAGGGCCGCCACCGCCCGGACGCCGGCGGCCATGTCGGCAATCCGGCCCTGGGTCAGGCGCAGGCGGTCCTGCATCACCGGGGAGATGGTGTCCTGGGCCGCGGCCAGGTCCAGGGCGTTGGCCGCCAGAATGGCGGGGGTGTCCGCCTCCAGGGCGTCGGCCATGGACAGAAGAACGGCTTTCTTCTCCTCGGTGGAGAGGGCGGCCAGGGCGGGCTTGGCCGCCAGCGCCTCCTCCAGCAGGGGGCGGGTGATGGTCAGCTCGGTGGGGTCGGCAGCGGCAGAGGCGGAAAATTCGTGGCCGCTGAAAGCGGGCGGCGGATAGCAGGGCATCTCGCCGGAGGGAGGGGGAAGATTCATGGCAGTCTTATCCTTTCTTTCCGCGGAAGCGGCTGCCCACGGGCTTGCCGTCCGCGATGTCATAGAGTACAGAGGGAGAGGACCCATTGGCAATGACCATGTCACAGCCGGCCTGGGTGCAAATGTCTGCGGCCTGGAGCTTGGTGGACATGCCGCCGGTGCCCAGGGAGGACCCCGACCCGCCGGCCAGTTCCCAGATCTCCCGGGTGAGCGCGGGGATTTCCGCGATGAGGGTGGCCTCTGGATGGGTATGGGGGTCGGCGGTGTAAAGCCCGTCAATATCGGACAGCAGGATCAGCAGATCTGCCTCCATGCTCACGGCCACCACGGCGGCCAGGGTGTCGTTGTCCCCGATCCCCATTTCCTCGGTGGCCACCGTGTCGTTTTCGTTGATGATGGGCAGGGCCTTCAAGTCCAGCAGACGGCGCATGGTGTTGTGAAAGTTTTGAAAGCGGTCCGGGTGATCCACATCGGCGGCGGTGAGCAAAATCTGGGCCACGGTGTGATTGTACTCGGCAAAGGCCTTGTCATAGGTATACATGAGCTCACACTGTCCCACGGCGGCGGCGGCCTGCTTGGTGGGGGTGTCCTCGGGCCGGTGGGGGAGGGAGAGCTTGCCCGCCCCCATGCCGATGGCCCCGGAGGAGACCAGGATGATCTCATGACCGGCGTTTTTCAGGTCACTGAGGACCCTGCACAGTTCCTCCACCCGCCGGATGTTCAGCAGGCCTGAGGGGTGGGCCAGGGTGGAGGTGCCGATTTTCACCACAATACGTTTGTTTTCCATGGGAAGGCTCCTTTGGAGAACCGAAGGCGGGGAGTGCCCGCCGGTATTTTTTGGGAGTTTTATCGTTTCTATTGTACTGGATGGAGCGGGGCCTGTCAACGCCGGAAGGGGAGGAAATAACGGGAACAGGAGCTGGGACACCACGGTGTCCCAGCTCCTGTTGTACAAAGAAGGCGGGGGCTCACAGCCCCGTCAAATGCCGGCGCAGCAGGTCCAGGGCGGTCTGGGCGGCCTGCCGGCGAATCCGGTCCCGGTCCACCTGACCGGCGTGAAGGGGAACCACCTGGCACTGCTCGCCCCAGGCCAGGCCCAGGTAAACCAGGCCGATGGGATTGCCCCGGTCGTCCGGCTCCGGGCCGGCCACGCCGGTGGTGGACAGGGCGATGTCACACCCCAGAACGGCTTTGGCTCCCCGGGCCATGGCCTCGGCCACCTGGGGAGAGACCGCGCCGTATTGGTCCAGCAGTGTCTGAGGGACCCCCAAGACACCGGCTTTCACCGCATTGGTATAGCTGACAATGCCTCCCCGAAACAGGGCAGAGGAGCCGGGCAGGTCGGTGAGAAGCTTGGCCAGGAGACCGCCGGTGCAGGACTCGGCAGTGCCCACGGTGAGCCCCCGCTCCTTCAGCAGCCCATAGCAGACTTCCTCCAAACAGGACACATCCACCCCAATGACCTTGTCCCCCAGCAGGGCCTTGACCTGGTCCACCACAGGGGCAATGCGGGCCAGGGCCTCCGCCTCGGTCCGGGCGTGGGCGGTGACCCGCAGCTCCGTGCCGGTGGGCTTGGCATAGGGGGCCAGGGTGGGGTTGTGGAGGGAATTCATCAAATCCCGCAGCAGGGCCTCGGCAGCGGACTCCCCGATGCCGAAGGTTTTCACCGTGCGGGAGACGATCACCCCTTCCGAGAGCCCTTTCAGGTAGGGGACGGCCCGGTGGCGGAACATCATCTCACACTCCCGGGGCGGGCCGGGGAGCATCAGCACGTGGATGCCGTCGGCCTCCATGGCCACCCCGGGGGCGGTGCCCCAGTCGTTGTCCAGGACGGTGGCCCCCTCTGGGATCATGGCCTGCTGGAAATTGTTTTCCGTGACAGGCCGCCCCATGGCGGCGAACCGGTCCCGAATCCGCTGGGCCGAGGGCTCGTGGTACACCAGGGTCCGGCCAAAGGCCTGGGCCACGGCGACTTTGGTGAGGTCGTCGCAGGTGGGGCCCAGCCCCCCGGTGGTGATGAGAATGTCCGCCCGCTGGCGGGCAATGTCCACTGCTTGGCGGACCCGCTCCGGGTTGTCCCCCACCACGGTGTGATAGTAGACGTTGATCCCCAGCTGGGACAGTCCCTCGGAGATCATTTGGGCGTCGGTGTTGGCAATGTTGCCCAGGAGAAGCTCCGTGCCCACGGCGATGAGTTCAGCGGTGTGGCTCACGGGTGCAGCACCACCCTTTCGATGCCCTGCATGGCGGTTTCGATCAGACCGTCGATATCCAGGGCGGCCTCGGCCTCCTGGATTTCCTCCAGGGAGGGGCGGGTTTTAGGATGGCGGGGGGTGAAGACCGTGCAGCAGTCCTCGTAGGGGAGGATAGAGGTCTCAAAGGTGCCGATTTTCCGGGCGATCCGGACAATCTCTTCCTTGTCCATGCCCACCACGGGCCGGAAGATGGGGAGAGAGACCACCTGCCCTGTGACCGCCATGGCCTCCATGGTCTGGCTGGCCACCTGGCCCAGGGACTCTCCGGTGACCAGCCCGTGGGCCCCCACCCGCTGGGCCACCCGCTGGGCAATACGCATCATGAACCGGCGCATGAGCAGGGTGAAGAGGGACTCGGGGCAGCTGCGGCGGAGTTCCTCCTGAATCTCTGTAAAGGGGACCACATGGACGGTGAGGCGGCCGCACCAGGGGGTAAGCAGCCGGGCCAGCTCCAGGACCTTTTCCTTGGCCTCGGGGGAGGTGTAGGGGTAACTGAAAAAGTGGACCATCTCCAGAGCCAGCCCCCGTTTGGCCATCATCCAGGAGGCCACGGGGCTGTCGATCCCCCCGGAGAGCAGAGAAACGGCGGTCCCCCCTACCCCCACCGGCAGTCCGCCGGCGCCGGGGGTGGGATTGGCGTGGACATAGGCGGCAAAATCCCGGACCTCCACGTGGACCACCACCTCGGGAGTGTGCATATCCGCCTGGATGTGGGGGAAGGCCTCGTTGAGTTCTCCGCCCACAAACTGGGACAGCTGGATGGAGGTCATGGGAAAGGACTTATCCGACCGCTTGGACTCCACCTTAAAGGTGCGGGCGGCCATCAGATCGTCCCGGAGGTAGGTCTTGGCGGTTTCCAGAATGGCCTCGGGGGTTTTCTCACAGGCCTTGGCCCGGGAGAGCCCCACCGCCCCGAACAGGCGGCGGAGGGTTTCAAAGGCCCCGTCCAGGTCACAGCCGGCCTCCTTGGGCTCCACGTAGGTGATGGACTGGCGGGAGTAGATGCGGAACTTGCCGTATGGCTCCAGCCGACGGCGGGCGTTGCCCATGAGGCGCTCCTCGAAGGTCCGGCGGTTGAGACCCTTGAGGACCATCTCGCCCATTTTCAGCAGAAAGATTTCCTCTCCCACCGGGAGAGACTGGGAAGTATTTGACATAGCGGTGAATTCCTTTCGTGGATGATGGAATAAACGCCGGGGTCCGGCGGTGTACAAGGGGTATTAAGATGCAAAATAGTCGGATTCCCGGTATTGGATGGCCTCGGCCAGATGGTGGGCCAGGATGGCGGCCGCCCCGTCCAGATCGGCGATGGTGCGGGCCACCCGCAGAATGCGGTCATAGCTGCGGGCGGTGAGTCCCATGTGCTCGTAGGCCCCTTTCATAAGGGCCTGTCCCTCTGGGTCCAGGGCGCACCAGCGGCGCAGGGCCTCCTGGCCCATGGCGGCGTTGCAGGTGGGGCCATCGGGGCCGAAGCGGGCGCTCTGCCGGGCGCGGGCCTGGGTGACCCGGGCGCGGATGGCGGCGGAGGATTCCCCGGGGCTGCGGTCGGAAAGGGCTTCAAACTCCAGGGGAGGCACCTCGGCGAAAAGATCAATCCGGTCCAGCAGCGGGCCGGAGAGCTTGCCCAGGTAACGCTTCACCTGGGCCGGTGTGCACCGGCACCGGCCGGAGGGATGGCCATACCAGCCGCATTTGCAGGGGTTCATGGCACACAGAAGGGTGAAGTCACAGGGGTAGGTCTCCGACGCGGCGGAGCGGACCACGGAGATGATCCCCTCCTCCATGGGCTGGCGGAGGACCTCAATCACATCTTTATGAAACTCTGGCAGCTCATCCAGAAAGAGAACCCCATGGTGGGCCAGGGAGATTTCGCCCGGCCTGGGATAGGGATTCCCTCCGCCGGCCATGCCGCCGGCGGAGATGGTGTGATGAGGGGCGCGGAAGGGGCGCTGGGTGAGCAGAGGATGCTCCTTGGTGGTCAGCCCCATCACCGAGTGAATTTGGGTGGCCTCCAAGGCCTCCCGCTGGCTGAGAGGGGGCAGAATGGAGGGGAAGCGCCGGGCCAGCATGCTCTTGCCCGAGCCCGGGGGCCCCACCATGAGAAGGTTGTGTCCCCCGGCGGCGGCAATTTCCAGGGCTCGCTTCACCGGCTCCTGTCCCCGGACCTCCGCGAAGTCAGGAAGTGGAAGGGCATCCGGTGCCCCGGACCAGGGCGGGGCGGGGGCGATGGGGGACTGGCCGGTGAGGTGGGCGGCCAGCTGTTCCACCGTCTCCACCGGGTAGACGGTGAGCCCCTCGGCCAAGGTGGCCTCCGGGGCGCTGTCAGCGGGGACGAACAGACGCTGAATTCCCGCATCCCGGGCGGCCAGGGCCATGGGGAGCATCCCCACCACAGGGCGCAGGGTGCCCGACAGGGAGAGCTCCCCCACAAAAGCGCAGTGGGGGTCCGACCAGGTCAGCTGCCCGCTGGCGGCCAGGATGCCCACGCAGATGGGCAGGTCGTAAATGGTGCCGGACTTACGCAGGTTGGCAGGGGCCAGGTTCACGGTGATCCGCCCTACCGGGAAGGGATAGCCGTTGTTCTTGATGGCAGAACGGACCCGTTCCCGGGCCTCTTTTACGGCGGTGTCCGGCAGGCCCACAATGTCAAAATTGGGCAAACCGCTGGCCAGGTCGCACTCCGCAGTTACCTCGTAACCGGAAATGCCCTGGAGCCCAAGAGAGCGCACCTTATACAGCATAACAGCCCTCCTTCCCCTGTGCAGACAATATACCATATTCACTATGCCACAAAACGCGGGGAGATACAAGGGGCGGCATACATTTCTCCCTGGGTTTTCCAAAAATAACACCCTGCCGAGGGCAGGGTGTTGCTGTGGGAATGGATTCTTCTGTCAGATCAGAGCGCCGTTGAGGAAAGTGAGACCCAAAGGAGTGAGTGACACGTTGTCTTGGATTGTGCCGTCTGCGTTTTGAATGCAATAGTGAATGGTACCGGTGACCGAGCGGGTCACGTCCACATACTCTGTGTAGGTATCGGTGATCGGCATGGCATACCTGGGGCGGCCCTCCCGGAGATCTACGATTTCTGTGGGGAGGGTGTCGGAAAACATGAGCCAGCGCTGTAAATAGGATAAGTCCCGGCAAATATCCTCTTGGGAGAGGGCGGTCCCGGTTTTCTCGCCATAAGCCGCCGCCAACTGGGCGGCGCAGGTCTGTACAGGGGCGCTGTTTCGGTAACTGACCATCTGAGCGTAGGGGACAGCATAAAGCGCGATTCCCAGGGCCAGAAGCACCGCAAGAAGGATCGGCAGGAAGCGGCGCCAGGGTTTGGATTTCGTCATAAAAACTCCTTTTCTCAAGCGGGGTGGAAGGGACTTGGGGTTTCAGCCCGCATGGAGCCCCAGAAGTGTTTTCCCACACAGTAGACGGTATGGGTGCCGGCGGGCAGAGACAGGTCGGCGGGATCATCGGTCGTCCAGAGAAGGGAGGTGCCATCCGCGGAGAGGAAGAGGACCTTCACATCTCCGAACAAGGGGGCTGCGGTGACGGAGCAAACCTGCGCTTGGTCCAGATGCAGGGTACCCACGGCAGTGATCCCGGACAGTCCCCATTGATGGGAGGAGACGGTGTGGTCCATGGAGGTGCTGACAGAGGAGGAGATGGATTCCTCCAAGTGGAGAACCATGTCTTTCTTGGGCAGATCGTAGAGAAACGCCAAATCGTTGGAGTGCGTGAACCCTCGGAGAAGGAGCAGCAGAGAGCAGCAGAAAGCAAACCCGATGATCAGGCGGGGCAGTTTAGGGAGGAAACGAAACCGCTTCATAGAAACCCTCCTTAATTGCGCTCGAAAGAACTTTTGCAGGGGAGACACAGGCCAGCCTCCTGGAAGGGAAAAACATCCAAAAATGGAAAAAAGAAACGATGGTTTCTACGGATTATTTTATCATAAGTTCATCTTTTTTAAGGAAAGGTGATTCTTAATGAAAAACTCTCAAACTGTAATTCGTTCCATTTTGGGTACAGCCGATGTGGATATTCGTCCACTGGCCTACGCGGTGGATGCTGCTGTGGAGCTGATGTTTCGGCAAGGTATCCCGGAGGATGACATCGCGGTGATCAAGGAGCTTTATGCCAAAGCGGCCGAGCGCCTGCCGAAAGGGAAGAAGGGGAAACGCAGTGTTAAGACGGTGACCAAACAGATTCAGCGGGTGGCGAATGCGTGTTGGGATACTTTGGTCCGGGAAGGGATGGTGGAGCACCACCTCGGCCGGCCGCGCAAAACCATCCCTGCGCCCAGAGAGATGATTTTCTATCTGGCCTCCCAGGCCTATTGGGAAATACCGTATTTCCAGGCGATGGAGGAAGAGAAAATTCCGCTTTTTTCTCCTCAGGAGAACCGAAAACCAGCCAGTTCCAGAAGAAAAAAGAAGGACTGAGGGGGAAAGATACCTCCCTCTTCTATTTCTATAACGAACGAACAGAGGAATCTGTGACGGGAAATCCCCAAAAATTTTTACAAAGTTTTTGGGAGCAGTCCATAAAGAGCGCGGAACGTTGATTGCCACAAGAAGAAAGCGCAAAGGGCGGAGGGAAACTTCTCTCCGCCCTTTGTGCAGAAGGCGTTTTTCGCCTTGTTTTTAGGCATTGGACAGCATGGCGAAAAGAAGATAGTATACCAAAAAGCCAAAGGAGAGAATACAGCACTCCAAGGTAGGGAATTTATCTTTTGCGGCTTTTTTCATCATAGAGGCGAGGAGAAAGGGAATGCTGCAAAAAAAGGGCAAGAACAATAGATTCATGATTCATTACTATCCTTTGTAGTTTCCAAATGCAAAAGGGGAGAGCTCTCCTTCCCTCCAGAAATATCTTTCAGGAAAGCAAGGCAATGTAATTGCCTGTTTCCACGTCGATTTGCCGCACTGCATTCCTTGCGGCCAGAAAAGAATCGTATGTTCTTGAGAGGACTGCTTTGTTATCTTCGATTTTTTCTAAAATTTCAACATTTTCTTCATCAAAATGGTCCTTTTTTGTGGATTCGAGCACAGAGGAATCATACCCTGTCATACCTTTTTCAAGAGAAAGCGTTTCAGACAATTTCCAAATACCGTCCTCTTTGACCATAATAACTTCCAACGCATCTCGGTTGATGGGGTTGGAAACGGTATACCCGCCATCCTCCTCCTGGGTTACCCATTTGTTCCAAGTGACAACCGTGGCTTTTGCGGTTGCTTTTGTTCTGTTGTCAGAAAGGACGAGACCTGTGATGTCGCACTGCGTTACCCCACCGGCGATACAGTTATCAACGACAGTCTGATGGCTGCGAAACAGACAATCTCGATTGAGCCATTTGTAAAATTCATTGCAGTAGATATCTGCCGCATAGTATTGATCGACCTTTTGGTCAAACTGAACGGCCAGAGCTTCCAGTTCCGCGTCTGTCAGGGAGGAAGACAATCCATCCTCCGATGTGAACATGCCCATTTGCACCTGGACTTCTTCCGCGCCGATGAGCGCGTCACGGATTGCGGCAATGTCTTGGGGAAAGGGGGCTTTGGCCGCCGTGATCACGAAGATGCAAATTGCCAATGCAGCAACGGAAAGAAGTACAAAACCAGGTTTGACACTTCGTTTTTTCATAGAATGACCTCCCTCATTCCGACGTTCGAACCAAAGGCGGATGTGCGAACATTTTTTTATGCGGGTATGGTCTTATTTGTCGGGATGCCGAGGATATACTTTTGATTTGGAGATGATTTGATCCTTTTTTCTTGCTTTATACAGTGTACAGGAAAAAAGAGAAAATGACAAGATTGACGGGGGAATTGTATCTAAATTGTAATAAGGTGCACAGATTTGTCGCTTTTCAGAATAAGTAATAGGCGGGTGACCCCTCAAATCCAGAAGAAGAACGGCGGCGGAAGGGAGGGAAATATTTTTCCCTTTTAATAACGAAAGGACAGGGGAATTTATGACTGGAAAGTCCAAAAAAGTTGCACAAAGTTTTTGGGAGCATTCCATAAAGAGAACAGAACATTGATTGCCAAAAGAAAGCACAAAGGGCGGAGAGAAAATTCTCTCCGCCCCATGGAGAGGGATACGGACTTACCAGCGAGTTTCGTTCCTGGGGACTGGGCTTAGGCATGCTCTTTCAAAAAAGAAAATAGAGCGTTGCTGTCAAGGGTATATCGCAGGCCGTGGTAGAAAAGAAGGTTTCCTTCCGTGAGGACCAGTAGGTCGGACTCGCCTTGTGGGTGTTCCAGATAGAGGGTATAGCTTGTTTCCTCCAAGGGGTACTCCATATGGGGGTTCGCACCGTGAAAGGTTGCGTTTACGGTCTGAGCAAGGGAATAGAAAGCGGCAAAGGTCTCTTTGTCCCATATAACGGGAGAGGTTGTTTGGCTGCTTTGTTTCTTTGTTACGCTGCATGTAAGAATACCATCAGTCTCTCCAAGACGGTTTGCTACGGTGCTGGTGATTGGAAGTATGACGATGCAGGAGGCAATCAGAAGACAGACAACGATTCCAATGATAAGTCGTTTCATAATAATCATTTGAAAAATCCGGAATAACTCTGTGTATTCATTTTATCGTGTTTGCCGATGCCAACAGCGCCGTTAAAGACTTGCCGGGCTTCTTTGGACAAGTTTTGGGGGCTCTGTTTATACTTCGGGGAGAACACTTGGCCTTTATATCTGAAGTCTTTGTTGTAGGAACCCGCATACTTGGGAGAGTCGCAAGGCTGGAAAACAGCATAGGAAGATACCTCATCAAACTGCTGAGCTGACGGTGTAGTTGGCGTCATCCAGTGTGCGCTCCACAAAGGTGCGGATTTCACCGGGCGTTAGCAAATACCCTCGGGAGGGGAACAGGCAGCCATCGGAGAACACCATATTGAAGGGGCCTTCTCCCACGATGTCGTCCTGTGCCAGATCGATGTTTACCAGGTTGGAGCCATTTTGAATGACAATCAACATATACTGCCGCTGGCTGGCATCGCCGCTCCAATCTGTTTCATGGTTCGGGAGCAGATGCCGCTGGCGGCTCTCTGCCAGAAAGTCCAGAATGACCAGTTCTTTTTCCCGGTCTTCCTCTGTTTTGGGAGACCACACACGGAGTTCCCCATCGGCGCGGAGTTCCACTGCCTGAATGTGGGCGTCACCGCTCCGGGGAAGGACTGGCCCAGTGGTGTGGGGATAAAGCAGGAAAAATGAGACTGCGGCGGTTGCCAGTATGGCCAGGCAGAGGCATAAAATTCGGTTGCGTTTCGTCATAGCATCCTCCTAAAGGCACATATTCCCCCTCAAGAGGAGGCGAACGCCTCATCAACAAAGGCTCGAATTTCTTCCGGGTGGATTAGGGTACAGATCAGAGCATTGGGGAAAGAGGGATGGGGAGAAGACGGATAGGAATAGTTCACGAAATCATCTTTGTCGTGGTAGGAATGGAATCCTGCTGGGCCCAAAACGATGCCACGGGTACTTCCGTCTGGCATGGATAGCATAAGGGTCACCACATCCCAATCGGCGGGGTACCCACCGTAGAGGGTTCTCTGGAAGGTATAACGTTCCTGGGCAGAGGAAAGATACTCCACAATTTTTTGGGCGATTGCCTGGTCCTCCTCTGTCATGGGGACCCAAGAGTAGGACGTTCCGGAACCGTTGGGAGAATCCATGTGAATGACCGATAACTGGGTGTGTTCTGGTGAGCGGACAACGGCGTGAGGAGTCAGGAAGTAGGCAGCGGATAAAAGCAGTGCCGTCAAAAATAAAATAACGGCGAAAGAAAGGGCATCTTTTCGGCGCATAGGCTCACGCTCCAACTGTTTTTTCAAAATAACTTCCCTCATTCCAACGTTCGAACCAAAGGCGGATGTGCGAACATTTCTTTTGCAGGTATGGTCTTATTTGTCGGAATGCCGAGGATATGCCTTTGTTTTGGAGATGATTTGATCTTTTTTCTTGTTTTATACAGTGTACAGGGAAAAGGAGAAAATGACAAGATTGACGGGGGAATTGCATCTAAATTGTAATAAGGTGCGCAGATTTGTTGCCTTTCAGAATCGGTAATAGGCGGGGGCCTCTCAAATCCGGGAGAAGAACTGCGGCGGAAGGGACGGAAATATTTTTCCCTTTTAATAACGAAAGGACAGGGGAATTTGTGACGGGAAATCCCCAAAAAGTTGCACAAAGTTTTTGGGAGCATTCCACGGAGAGCGCGGAAAATCAATTGCCAAAAGAAGAAAGCACAAAGGGCGGAGAGAATGTTTTCTCCGCCCTTTGTGGGAAGGGGAACTCTGGTGTATATACAGAAATAGGCTGTTATACAGAGAAAGATTACGAAAAATTTTGAGGCAATAGTAATAAGTTTTCTAGTTCAGATATTAGTAAATTGGAATCTAAAATTTGATATTTTTTTTCTCCGTAGGCCTTACAACTATAGTTTTCGTTTCCTAAAAATATAAATTTTGAGCCGTTTTCTGAAGAAATTAGAATTTCAAATTCAATATCATTAGTTGAGTAACCGTTAGAGTTTGCTAAGGTTAATTTTTCAGAATAATGACTTAGGCAATTTAGAAGGGCTTTTTCGTTGTAGGAAGTAATTTGAAGTTCTTGATTTGCAGTCTCCCCATTGAAGCCTGGATTATAAATTACACTACGAATTTGATAATGGCCGGTGTTGCTGATAATCGGTCGTGGAGAAAAAAGTATGTGTACAATAAAGAGGAAGGTGAAGAAAATTATTAAGCCCAATGATAAATATATTTTTGTTTTTCTATCAAAAAGCAAATTATTATAATGAGTCATTATTATGTCCCTTTTAACACGATAGTTACATCATACAATTTTACCCTTAAGTAATCTTCAAAACCAATTCGAGAAAGAGCTGCTTCGCTATCATTCCAATGTTTGGAATAATAAGTCTTATTGATAGAATTTTTTCCGGAGAAAGATTGGCCGTTTGAACCGTAAAGTTGATATGTATCCAGCCTGTTAAACCAAACTTTGTGAGAGTTTTTTCCAGGCATATATTTTCCGGTTGCTTGAGCCATCATGGAAGTTTCTTTTTGAAGACGATCATAGATGAGTACAGCAGTACTTAAATCACCTCCAGAGCCAGAAATAACAGGCCCTTTTGCTGCTTTGTACAAATCATATAGGCTTTTGCCAACACCAAAAACAGAAATGGTTGTGGAAGCAATTCCGGCGCCTGAAACCACTACATTAGCAAACGCTTTAGAAAGAGAAAGAGCAGAAGTTCCTTCTTTTTTTACTGGGCCAGCATGGAGATGGCGATATGCAATAGTGCAATCTCTCATATTCCAAGTGTAGCCAGTCTTATCTTTGTATTTATAATTAGTATATTTAGGTGCCTCGGCAACTCTTTCAGAGATGGAATCCATGGATGGCATATCCTTATCATTTAAAATGCTGGGAGCATAAAGTTCAATAGAAAACTCAGTATTTCCTAATTTCTTTTGAGAGTCAACTACTTCCTGCATATTTGTAATTAATTCAGAAGAAATACTATACTTAGAAAAAATTCTTTGATTTTTATCAAAATTTTCCGTGTCTATATTAATTTTATCTGTTAAGAGATACGAGTTAGAGGTATTTTCTAATAGATATTTATCTTTGGAGATTTTGAAAATTTCTTCATCGTTTGTTGGATATGCAATAATAACTTTTCCAATTTCTACGTCTTCAACTTCATCTGACGCAATGGAGTTAGAGGGAGCTATCCTGAATTCCCCGTGGCCAATAGACTCAAATTTGGTAGCTGAATGCTTAGTGCTTGCGTTATTTGCGTAGGCAGTAGAGGTTAATAATCCTAGAACCATGGAGATGGAGAGAAGTATGGAAAGAAATTTTTTCATGATATTTTTCCTTTCTTTGTAGTAATAATGGATTTTTAAGGAAGATTAAATATTGCTATTAGTAATCTATTAACTATGTCATAAAGTAGTTCCTCCTATCTCTTCTCCGTAGTGAAACGGGCTATCTTCACTTCGTCCCTCTACCCTATACATGTCGTGCCGACCCGATTTATTTGCATCGGGATCGAAAAAATAAAAAAATTTTCGGGCCGCATCGTTTACGGCCCGAAAAGGAAAAGTGATGGTTATGCCCGTACCGCGCTGGAGCCGATCCAGGTGGCCCCGGTGCCGCTGGCGTTTTTGGCGTAGCAGTGCGCGGTGATGTAGTAATATTTTCCGGGGGTGCCTTTGTATGTGAGGGAGATTACATTGGAAGCACAGTTCTTTCGAATCAGATTGGCGTTTTGATTTCGCGTGAAGGTGCGCACCGGCTTGTACGTTCCATTGGCCTGCCGTTCGTGAACAATAATTTCGGTGGCCCCCAGTTCTTTCATTGTACCGGAGGCAGCAACGTCCACTTTAATCCGCAGGGTTCCGCCGCCCACGGCGGTTGCTGAAACATAAGTGTTGTTAAAATAATCACTGGCTCGGGCGCCGGCGGGAATGACCATGGTGAACAGGAGTACCAGGCAGAGCAAGAGGGAAAGCTGTTTTTGACCAATGCGTTTCATGTGTTTTTTCCTTTCTGTTTCATTCGTAAATGGAATCAATCATTCGTTTCAAGGTGTCCGGGCTGAGGAAGCCGTGCAGGCTGCATTCCGTGGAGCCGTTTCTCCAAACGGCGGTGTTCCGCTCCATATTTCCCATGATGTAGTGGGAAATATGGTTGGCGTAGTATTCCTCCACGGGACCTTTGTTTTTTTCGTATTGACGGGTGGGTAAGTCCTCGACGGTGTCATAGATTCCCACGGACAGGAGAAACTCCTGGCCCTCCAGAGAAAAGACCACCACACAATAATAGCCGTTCTCCACGGTATGTCTCTCCACCTGCACCACGGAGCTGCCCGGCGGATACCAGGTGGGCAAAACAGGCCGGTCTGTCAGCTCGGACACGGTTTTTTCCACCTGCTGGTAGTCCGGGCTGCGGAGGACCGCCTCGGTTCCGTCGGGGTCCCTGGACAGGAAGGAGAAGTTGGCGTCAGACCACTGCACCAGATTTTGCAGCAGACTGCTGCCCTGCACCGGGAGGATGGAAAGGCAGACCAGGACACAGACCACGGCCGCCACAGCCAGGGCGCGGCGGGGCGCTTTTCTTCGGCGGGGCTTTTGCGGGGCGGCGGACGGCGGGACCGGCGCGGCCTCTGGGAGAGGACCTGCGGCCTCTGCCTCGGGTTCCATGGGCGCTATCTTCCCGGCGCGGAAGGCATTCCACGCGGCATCCACATCCACCGCCGGGGCAGCTTGGGGCATTCTCTGTTCCATCACCTCCATGATTGCCATGACCAAGTCTGGATTGGAGTGGTCCTCTCCCGCGGCGAAATCCTGCTGGAGCAGGTCTTCCAGCGCTTGGGTGGAGAGCTGTTCCAACCCGGCGTACTGTCCCAGCTTGTTTTTGGGATCGTTCATAGTTTGGAACCTCCTCTCTTTTCTTTATGTTGTGCCGTGTCACTTTTTTTGCAGGGCGGATCAGAAAAATTTTCAATCTCCCAGTATGTTTTTTGAAATCGGAGCTTGATGCGCCGGACACGGGCGGCCAGGGTGTTCTGGTTCAGGTTTTCCTCTGCCGCCAGCTCCTCATAGGTCATCCCTTCCAGATACAGCCGTTTCAGCAGCTCCAGCTCTTCTTGGGAGACCAACCCTTCCAATTCCAGGTCGGCCCCCGGCGGGGGCTGGAAGGGCTGGTGGGACAGCGCGGCCTGGGCCTGGAGCAGGCGGGCGGCCCACTGCTGGTCGGCGCGGATCATGTTTCGGACCACGTTGTTTACCGTGTTGTACAGCCAGCCGGCGGGATTGGGGCTGGCGAACAGGTCCTCCCATTTGGACCAGGCAATGGCAAACGCCTCCTGGACCGCCTCCTCCGCCCGCCCAGGATCGGATGTCTGGGCGTTCCTGGTTAGGAGGGTTTGGGCGTACCAGACCAATTTGCTGTAATGGGCGCGGAACAGGGACTCTACCTCCCGGGCAATGAATTGCATTTCGGGTGCGGCCATGGGGGTACCCTCCTTTTCTTTCTCTTGCCATAGTATAGCAAAAATATTGGAAAAAAGAAGATACAATTCGATGACAATGACTCATTCCGTGGGCGGCCGCCGGCGGAGTTCCCGGGGGGCCCAATGGGGGAGGGGGAGGCGCTGCATAGCGGCGAAGACGGACTCCTTCAGTTTGGGATACTGGGGTTCCAGGGAGGCAATGAGGGTTTTGACCTCCTGGCGCTTGGTGTGGCCGTCGGCGGGGCAGGGGTTGTGGACCACCGGGAGCTGGAGGTGGGGAACCGCCTCCCGGATCATGGCCTCGCTGACATAGAGAAGGGGGCGGATTTGGGTGATGTCCGTGCGGTCCAGATAGGTTACGGGGTGGAAGCAGGACAGGCGGCTCTCATAAAACAGGGAGAGGAAGAAGGTCTCCACCGCGTCGTCATAGTGGTGGCCCAGGGCGACCTTGTGAATGCCCGCCTCCAGCAGGGCGGTGTGGAGGGAGCCCCGGCGCATTTTGGCGCAGAGGGCGCAGGGATTTTTCTCCCGCCGGGTCTCAAAGATCACATGGTACATCTGGGTGGGAATCCGGTGGAAGGGGACGCCCAGCTCCCGGCAGTAGTCCGCCAGAGGAGACAGGTCCATGCCCGGGGTCCCCATGTCCACCGTAAAGGCCTCCACGGAAAAGCCCCCGGGATAAAACTGTGCCAGCCGGGCCAGGGCGGCCAGCAGCACCAGGGAGTCCTTCCCCCCAGATACCCCCACGGCCACCCGCTCCCCGGGGGCGATCATATCATAGTCCTCCACACACCGGCGGAGAAGACTGAGAATCTTTTGCATGACGGGTACACTCCTTGCGCACAAAAATGAAAATAGAACATGAGGATTCGGAAGAATAGAAGAGGATAGAAGAGAAAACGAGAGTTCTTGCAGGGGTAAATTAAAAAATTCAGAAAAAGCGTTGACAGGCTCCCATGGCGGTATTATAATGTAGCCTGCTGAAAACACCGGCCTGTGGTTTCTCCAGCATTATAAAGGAGAAGCAAACCCTTTGTAAAGCGGGAGAAGCCACCGGCCCTCCTTAGAATATAAGGAAGAGAAATTTTTATTGGAGGTTCGACCCTATGTCCACTTTTATGGCCAACAAGGGCAACATCGAGCGCAAGTGGTATATCCTTGACGCCGCTGGCAAGCCCCTTGGGAAAACCGCTACCGTGGCAGCCACGCTGCTGCGGGGCAAGCATAAGCCCGAATACACCCCCCACGCCGACTGCGGCGACTTTGTCATTGTCATCAACGCCGAGAAGGCCGTGCTCACCGGCAAGAAGCTGGATCAGAAGTACTACCGCACCCACTCCGGCTATGTGGGCGGCCTGAAGGAGACCAAGTACCGTAAGCTCATGCAGGACAAGCCCGAGCTGGCCATGAAGCTGGCGGTCCGCGGCATGATGCCCCGGAACATCATCACCAAGGATTCCCTGACCCGCCTGAAGATTTTCCGCGGTCCCGAGCACATCCACGCCGCACAGAAGCCCGAACTGTGGGCCGCAGAATAAGGAGGAGTGAGACCATGTATAAGAGCAAGAAGCCTTACCATTACGGCACCGGCCGCCGGAAGTCCTCCGTGGCCCGGGTGCATCTGTTCCCCAACGGCACTGGTGCCATCACCATCAACGGCCGTGACATCGACGACTACTTCGGCCTGGAGACCCTGAAGCTCATTGTCCGCCAGCCCCTGGACACCACGGACCTGCTGGGCAAGGTGGATATCTCCGCCACCGTCTCCGGCGGCGGGGTCACCGGCCAGGCCGGCGCCATCCGCCACGGCATCAGCCGCGCCCTGCTGGAGATGAACGCCGAGTATCGCCCCGCTCTGAAGGCCGCCGGGTTCCTGACCCGCGACCCCAGAATGAAGGAGAGAAAGAAGTACGGCCTGAAAGCCGCCCGTCGTGCGCCTCAGTTCTCCAAGCGCTGAGATTGTCTTATCCAGAAGCACTGTCCTTTCGGACAGTGCTTCTTTTTTGCAGGGATTTCTTGTCTCGAGGGGCGGGTTGTGCTATACTTTTTTCATCCATTCAGAAGAAAAAGGAGGGCGACAACATGAAACACCATGGGGAGACCTTTTCCCTGGCCAACGGCGTGGACATTCCCTGTCTGGGGTTTGGCACCTGGCAGATGAAGGAGGGGCCGGAGACGGTGGCGGCCATCCAGAAGGCTTTGGAACTGGGCTACCGGCACATTGACACAGCGGCATACTATCAAAATGAGAGAAGCGTGGGCCAGGCGGTCCGGGCCAGCGGCCTGCCCCGGGAGGCGGTCTTTGTGACCAGCAAGGTCTGGAACACAGACCGGGGGTATGAGAGTACTCTGCGGGCCTTTGACCGGACCATGGAGAAGCTGGGGCTGGACTATTTGGACCTCTACCTCATCCACTGGCCGGCCGCGGCCAACCGGTTTGACAACTGGGAGGACATCAACGGTCAGACCTGGCGGGCCATGACCGAACTGTACCAGCAGGGGCGGGTCCGGGCCATTGGGGTCTCGAACTTCCTGCCCCATCATTTGGAGCCCTTGCTGAAGACGGAGGTGGCGCCTATGGTGAACCAGGTGGAGTGCAACCCCGGCTGTCAGCAGAAGCAAACCCTGGCCTACTGCCGGGACCATGGCATCCTGGTGGAGGCGTGGAGTCCCCTGGGATCGGGCCGTGTGCTGGAGAATGCGACCTTGCAGGCCCTGGGAAAGCAGTATGGGAAGTCCGCCGCGCAGATCTGCCTGCGCTGGTGCCTGGAGCAGGGGGTCCTGCCTCTGCCCAAGTCGGTGACCCCCCAGCGAATCCAGGAAAACACAGCCATTTTTGACTTTGCCCTGACCCCGGAGGATATGGCGCGGATTGCCGCGCTGCCGCCCTTCGGCGGTTCGGGACACGATCCGGATCAGATTGCATTTTAATGCTTTGACAGCGCGGGAAGGGAGACGGCGGCGATGTTCGGACGAAAAAAGAAGGCGCAGAAGCGGGAGGAACACCAGCAGTCCCTGCGAAAGGGCTTGCTGTTTTGGCTGCCGGGGGGCTCTTCCCGGCTGGATGTCTATGTGGATTACTGTGTGATCCGCTGCTTGGGGAAGACCAAGATGAAGGAGAAAGAGCGGGTGATTCCCTTCACCTCCATTCAGGATGTGGTCTATACCCCGCCCACCGCCATGCGGCTGGCCTGCCTGCAGCTGATCACCAAAGAGATGCCGGATGTGAAGAAGAGCTATTGGTATGCCTATGAGAACAATCTGGTGGTGGTCCACCCCTCCACAGAGGAACTGGCCCACAAGGTCCGGGCCTACATTCTCAATCCCAAGGGCTCTGATGTGGTCCCGCCGGAATACCTGAACCAGCTGCGAAAGGAGCTGAAAAGGGCCCGCCGGGCGGAGGCGGAAGCCCAGGCCCAGGCGGAGAAGGAGGAGAAGGTCCGCAAGAAAGAGAACCCTGCCGCCACGGACCAGGAGACAACGTAAAAAGCGCCCCCTTTGGAATTGTGACCCGAAGGGGGCGTTTTTGCGGGAATCTTGCTTTTTCCCGGGGGAACCGGTAAAATGAAAGAAAACGTCCCACCCAAGAGAGAAAAAGGAGACAGTTTCATGTATGAGAAGCTATTTTCCCCGGGAGCCATCGGCACGCTGACCATCCCCAACCGCATTGTGATGACGGCGGCGTCCGCCTCCCTGTCCCAGCCGGACGGGACCATGACGGAGGACATGCTGGCATACTACGAGGCCCGGGCCAAGGGGGGCGTGGGGCTCATCATCACCGAGATGGTCTGTGTGGATGAGGCGCGGGGGGTCCTGTTCCCCCGGGAGCTGAACGCGGCCCGGGAGGATAAAATTCCCGCGTTCCGGGCACTGGCGGAACGGGTGCATCCCTATGGCACCAAGATATTTGCCCAGCTGTTCCACCCCGGCGCCAACGCCGACCCCAAGCTGAATCCCCATCTCCCCCTGGTCTCCGCCAGCGACGGCAGGGGGAAGAAGCGGGGGACGGCCCAGGCGGCCACCCGGGAGGACATCCAGGAAATTGTCCAAAAGTTTGGCCAGGCGGCCCGACGGATCAAGGAGAGCGGGATGGATGGGGTGGAGGTCCACGCCGCCCACCACTACTTCCTCCACAGCTTTCTCAGCCCGGTGACCAACCATCGTACCGACGAATACGGCGGCAGCCTGGAGAACCGGACCCGGATTCTCCGGGAGGTGGTGGAGGCCATTCGGGCCGCCTGCGGCCGGGACTTCCCCCTGATGTTCCGGATTTCCCTGGAGGAGTACATCGGCCGGGAGGGCTACCATGCCGACACCGGCATTCAAATTTGCCAGATGCTGGCCTCCTGGGGGGTGGACGCCATCAATGTCACCGCCTCGGGGACCGACAGCAAGCTCAGCCAGAGCGTGGAGCCCATGTACTATCCCCAGGGCTGGCGAAAGCACCTGCCCAAGGCGGTGAAGAGGACGGTCCCCCTTCCCGTGGTCTCGGTGGCCCTGATTCGGGACCCGGCCTATGGGGAAAAGCTGCTGGAGGAGGGGGTGCTGGACTTTGTCGCCTCCGCCCGCAGCCACCTGGCCGACCCGGACTGGGGAAACAAGGCGCGGCAGGGCCGGGAGGAGGAGATCCTCCCCTGCATCTCCTGTATGGCCTGCTTTGGCAAGTACGAGCAGGCAGGGCACATCACCTGCGCGGTGAACCCGGAGACGGGCTACGAGGCCCAGTTGCCCCCGCTGCCCCAAGATGGGGAGGGCCGCCTGGTGGTGGTGCTGGGGGGTGGCCCCGCCGGATTAGAGGGGGCCTGGGTGGCTGCCCGCCGGGGGTTCCGGGTGATCCTGTTTGAGAAGGCGCCACAGCTGGGCGGTCAGCTTCTGCTGGCCGCGGGGACGCCCCGGAAGGAGAAAATTCAGTGGCTTTTGGACAGCTTGTGCTTCCGCTGCCGCCAGGCGGGGGTGGAGCTGCGGACCGGCTGTGCCCCCACCCTAAAGGAGCTGGGCCGGCTGTCCCCCTATGCCATTTTGGATGCCACCGGCGGGGTGCCGGGGATTCCGGCCGCGATCCAGGGGGCCCGGGAGAGTCCGCTGGTCTGCACGCCGCCGGCGGTCATCACCGGCGCCCTGGACATCCGGGAGGAGAGCGTGGTGGTGGTGGGCTCGGGGATGACCGGCCTGGAGACCGCGGAACTCCTCTCGGACCGGGCGCGGAACAATGCTGTCCTGGTGCTGGAGGCCGCCCCCCGGCTGGCCCCTGGGGTTCAGGGCTCCAACCGCAACGGGGTAACGGCGGTGCTGGAGGTGAACAACGTGGTCTTCCTCTGCAACCGCACCCTCACCCGGGTGGGGGAGGACCGGATCTGGTTTGTGGACAGCCAGACCGGGGAGGAATACGTCTATCCCTGCGACCGGGTGGTCCTGGCCCTGGGCACCGTCCCCGCCCGGCCCTACGGGGACCGGCTGGGGGAGGTCTGCAGCCGGGTGATCCCTGTGGGAGACGCGGTGAAAGGCGGACAGATCTGGGATGCCGTGCACGCCGGTTACCACGGGGCCCGGCGCATTTGAATCTTTTTGAAAAATCCCCTTGACTCTCCCCTTGGGTCATCCTGTATCCTTGCCTTGTGGTCCGGACCCACCATTCAATCTCCACAGGGAAAGGAGGGCATTGCATGCTGACCATTCATCAGATGGCAGAGCGGACTGGGGTTACCATCCGTGCCCTGCGGTATTATGACAAGATTGGCCTGCTGCCGCCCGGCGCGGTTTCCCCGGCGGGTTACCGTCTCTATGGACCGGCGGAGTTGGAACGGCTCCAGCAGATCCTGTTTTTTCGGGAACTGGAGTTTCCCCTGGCGGAAATCAAGGCCATCCTGGCCAGCCCGGCCTATGACCGGACGGCGGCCTTGACGGCCCAGCGGGCGCTGCTGCGGGAGAAGCGGGACCGGCTCGATGGCCTCCTGAGACTGGTGGAAGCTGCCTTGAAAGGAGAGACAACCATGGAGATGGCGTTTACCGCTTTTGACCGGGAGGGGTACGAGGAGAAATGCCGGGCCTACGCCCGGGAGGTTAAGGCCTGCTGGGGGGATACTGCGGCCTGGAAGGAAAACCAGGAGAGACAGCAATCCGGCGAGGAGACAGCCTGGCGGGCTGCCCAGACAGAGGCGGAAGAGCTGATCGCGGCCTTTGCCCGGAGCAGGCCGCTGCCTCCCGAGCACCCCCAGGTGCAGGCTTTGACGGGCCGGTGGCAAGCCCACATCACCCGGCACCATTATTGCTGCACCAGGCAGACGCTGGCGGGACTGGGAGAGCTGTATCGGACCGACCAGCGGTTCCAGGTGTACCTGGATCAATGGGGGACGGGAACCGCAGCGCAGATGGCGGCGGCCATTGCGGTGTACTGTGGGGCACAGGAGGAGGATGCTTCCCCCAAAAAATAATCTATTGCACATTGCCTCTGCCCGCAGGTGCGGCGGGGGATGAGATGGGAGAGGATACCGGATGGAACCAAGAACCCTGCTGAACGCCTTGGCCGTGGCAGAACGGCTGAAGGGGACCACCCGCCACTGCTACACTTCCAACGGCAGGCGGGAGAGCGTGGCCGAGCACAGCTGGATGATGACCTTGATGGCCTTTTTCCTGCAAGAGGAATTCCCGGAAGCCGATATGAACAAGGTCATTCGCATGTGTATCATCCATGACCTGGGGGAGGCCTTTACGGGGGATATCCCCAGCTTTGAAAAGAGCCCGGCGGACGAGGATCGGGAGGAGACGCTGCTGCACCGGTGGGTGGCCTCCCTCCCGGCGTCCTGCGCCCGGGAAATGGAGGAACTGTACGAGGAGATGGCCCAGCGGAACACCTTGGAGGCCAAGCTCTATAAGGCCATTGACGGATTGGAGGCGGTGATCCAGCACAACGCCTCAGACCTGTCCACTTGGATTCCGCTGGAGTACACGCTGAACAAAACCTATGCTGACGACAAGGTGGCCTTTTCCGACTATCTCGTGGCACTGCGGCAGGCGGTGCGGGAGGACACCCTGCGTAAGCTGGGAGAGCTCTGAGCGCCTCTGCCCAGAGAAGATACCTTGCATCCACAGAGAGGCCGCCGGCGCAGATGCG
>OFMK01000635.1_pt1 | contig 34643 bp, 33 predicted proteins | sample 1541781 | NCBI WGS metagenome assembly OFMK01 (sample SAMN04209250, study PRJEB22552) | human gut metagenome | biome: gut; material: feces | host: Homo sapiens | place: USA: Oklahoma
GAATCGGATTTATCTGGATGGCAACACAGGGGGTGTTTGATGTATTCGGCGATCCGCTGATCGGACTTCCGATTTTGTTTGTGGCAATGGTCGGTATTTTTGGAGGCTATTTATTTCCAAAGCAGATTCCTCCGCTTGTCGTTGCGATTGTGGGTGGGATCATTTATGCATTCTGCCTGGGAAGAACAACCGTAGATTTCAGCGGAATCGGTTTCTATATTCCGAATCCTGTTAACGGAATCCAGCATCTGATCAATGGTGTGGCAGTTGTTGCTCCTTATCTGACGATCGTGATTCCGGTGGAAATCTACAATTTTATCGAGACCATGGACAATGTAGAGGCAGCAAATGCAGCGGGAGATAATTACAGTGTAAGAGAAACACAGTTTGCTGACGGAATCTGTACGATGCTTTCCGCAATTTGCGGAGGAGTTGTTCCGAATACAGTATGGCTTGGACATGCAGGCTTGAAAAAAGCCAAAGCGGGTGTTGGATATGCACTGGTGTCAGGTCTGGTACTGGGAGCGGCAGGAATCTTCGGTCTGTTTACGTTCTTAAGCAACATGGTTCCGCCGGCAGTATGTGCAGTGACATTTTTATGGTGTGCGATCGTCATGGTTGCACAGGCTTTTAAAGACTGTGACAAAAAGCATTATGCGGCAGTTGGAATCGCGATGGTTCCGCCGGTTGCTGATTATCTGTATACACAGATCACAGGAAGTGTGGGACTGGCAGGGTATATGACAGAGGTAATGCCGTCAGGACTGGCAGAATACAATGCAGAAGTAACGCAGATGATCAAGGATGCGGGGGTTATGTGGAACGGAGTACCTGCGGTGAAATCAGGCGCAATCATCATTGGAATTCTGTTAGGAACAATGACAGTGTTCATTATTGACAAGCAGCTTCATAAAGTGGCAATCACGGCAGTAGTAGGATATGTGCTTGCATGTTTTGGATTTATTCACAGTGCAGGACTTGGATTTTATCCGGTCTCACCGTTTGCAGTCGGATATCTGATCGTGGCGGTGCTGGCGCTGATTCTTTATCAGGGGCGAAAGTCGTGGTTTGAAGGGCCGGATGATTTTGATTATGTATGATACATCGTTCTTGCGGTCTTGAATGGAATCCATGCTCTACAGAACAAAAAAATCTGTAAAGAATAAGAATATGTTTCGGCAAAGCAACGGGAGAAATTCCGTTGCTTTGATTTTGAAATCAGAAATCGGCAGTATCCAAAACGAGCTCACAGCATACATCCGGAAAGCTCTGCATCAATGCCGTATTTAGCTTGTGGTTTGCCTCACGGACATTTTGTACAGACAGAGTTTCTGCAGAAACATGAAAATAGATGGCAACCCACATTTTTCTTCCAGTACGTGAGATATCGTAGAAGACAGGAGTGAATGCATAGTCTTTTAGAATACCCTCGGAAATTTGTTTGATCTGATCCACGGTTTCTTGATCCGGTGAAAAAAGCAGCAGTTCACGAAAGGTTTCCAGAAGCATTTTGATGCTTTCCGGGATCATAAACAGCATGATCACGATGGCAATCAACTGATCAAAGTAAGGGGATAAGAATGCCAAAGGGGTATGCTTTAGCTGCATTGAAATAAAAAATGCAAAGGACATTCCGAGACTGTAGCAGACATCCAGTTTCCAACCTAAAATCTCAGCTTTTACGGTAGGCGATGAAATATTTTTACTCATCAGTTTCATAATCAGTAAAATGAGAAGACTTGCGAAGCCAAGGAACATTTGAAATAGAGAAACCTGCCCTTTATCAATATTACTGCCTCCGGAAAATAATTTTTCGATTACTCCGGTAAGAACGCTTGCGGTAACAGAAATCAGCATGATATTTTTAATCAGAATAAAAACAGATTCCAACTGAAAAAATCCATAGGGATGTTTTTCAGAAACCGGCATATGAAACAGCGGGGTTAAAAAAAGAAGCAGGACGATAAAAACAAGTTCTGAAGCATCATATAAAGCGTCCATTAATGTAGACTGCGAATGACTGTATATGGCATAAAACAATTCTACGATCACGAAGCAGACGCCAGAGAGAAAAGAAAGAAGCAAAATCTTCTCTTCCAGAATCTCTTCGGGACTTTTTTTGGAAGCGTGTAAACTCATAAATTCTCCTTTCGATGTGCAATATGATATTGTCAGCGATAATTTGCGGCAGTCCGTTTTTCCTTTCTGGAAATGCAGACAATATAGTAAAATATAGCAAAATATGCGAAAAAAAACAAGAACAATTCTTTTGGAAAAGCCGGAAAACGAAAACAAAAAAGGAGCTCTCTTGTATTTGGGGGGAAGAGATAGTATAATATGAAGAAAAGACAACAGAAAGGATAGAAAAACAGCTATGGAAAAAACATTGTGGGAGATATATAATGACACACAGCTTGCAGAGCTTGAAACTCTGACAGCAGATTACAAAAAATTTCTGGATGCAGGAAAAACAGAGAGAGAATGTGTGACAGAAGTGATCCGCATTGCAGAAAAAGAAGGTTATGTAGACTTAAATAAGAAGGATACACTGCAGGCAGGAGATAAAGTATATATGGATTGGATGGGGAAATCCATCGTGTTATTCCAGATTGGAGAGGATTCTCTGGAAAAAGGAATGAACATTCTTGGAGCACATGTTGACTCTCCTCGTTTGGATCTCAAACAGAATCCATTATATGAAGAAAGTGGATTCGCATACTTTGATACACACTATTATGGCGGAATCAAAAAATATCAGTGGGTGACACTTCCGCTTGCAATTCACGGAGTTGTAGTGAAAAAAGATGGAACAAAGGTCAATGTTGTGATTGGTGAAAAAGAAGAAGATCCGGTATTTGCAATTACAGATCTTCTGCCACATCTCGGATCTAAGCAGATGGAGAAAACAGCAGCCACAGTGATCGAAGGAGAGGCTCTGGATATCCTGGTTGGAAGTGCTCCGCTTTGCGGCGAAGAAAAAGATGCAGTTGCAGCGAATGTTCTGAAATTGTTAAAAGAGACATATAGTATGGAAAAAGAAGATCTCATGTCTGCAGAGCTGGAGATTGTTCCGGCAGGAAAAGCACGTGACTGCGGTCTGGATAAGAGTATGGTGATCGGATACGGTCAGGATGACAGAGTCTGCGCATTCACTTCCCTGATGGCAATGCTGCACACAGAGAATAAGAAAAGAACATCCTGCTGCATCCTGGTGGATAAAGAAGAGATCGGAAGCGTTGGAGCAACTGGAATGCAGTCCCGCTTCTTTGAAAATGCAGTTGCAGAGATTCTGGACAAGTGCGGAGAGTTTTCTGAATTAAAACTTCGCCGTGCAATGGCAAATTCTACCATGATCTCATCGGATGTGGGAGCTGCATTTGATCCGATGCATGCGGATGTTTATGACAAGAGATCTAATCCGTTCTTTGGAAAAGGTATGGTGCTCAATAAGCATACGGGATCCAGAGGAAAAGGTGGATCTAATGATGCCAATGCAGAGTACATTGCAAGACTGAGACATGTATTTGATGAAAATCAGGTTGCATTCCAGCTGACAGAGATGGGCAAGATCGATGCCGGCGGCGGCGGAACAATCGCATACATTCTTGCAAACTTCGGAATGGAAGTGATCGATGGCGGTGTTGCAGTGCTGAGCATGCATTCTCCATGGGAACTTTCAAGCAAGGCGGATGTATATGAAGCATATCGTGGATACTGCGCATTCTTAAAAGATATGAAATAAAAGACAGGGTGAGAAGATACTTCGTGAGGGGTATCTTCTTTTTATGTGATGGGATTTGTTGGAATTGTGCAAAATGCATAGTTTTTTTGCGAGATTCACGACAATATATTTGTTAAATGCTGAAAAATAAAAGGTGGAATGATTAAAATAACCAAAAAATAGATGTAAAAATTGTACATAATTATGTACAAAAGGCTTGACGTATTTCGGCAAAACCATTAAAATATTATATGCGACTTAGTGCAAATTTATTTGAAAAAAATTATATTAGGAGGTCGTTTAAAAATGGCAACAAAATGGGTGTATATGTTCACCGAGGGTAATGCAACAATGAGAAACCTTCTCGGTGGAAAAGGCGCAAACCTTGCAGAAATGACAAGTCTGGGACTCCCGGTACCACAGGGATTCACAGTTACAACAGAAGCTTGTACACAGTATTACGAAGATGGCAGAAAGATCAATGATGAGATTATGGCGCAGATCATGGATGCAATCGTAAAACTGGAAGAAATCACAGGAAAGAAATTCGGAGATAAAGAAAATCCGCTGCTCGTTTCCGTACGTTCCGGAGCAAGAGCTTCTATGCCTGGTATGATGGATACAATCCTCAACCTTGGATTAAACGAAGAAGTTGTTGAGACTCTGGCAGAGGCATCCGGAAATGCACGCTGGGCTTGGGACTGCTACAGAAGATTCATTCAGATGTATTCTGACGTAGTTATGGAAGTAGGTAAAAAATACTTCGAAGAGCTCATCGACAAGATGAAAGAAGAAAAAGGTGTAAGCCTTGACGTTGAACTGACAGCAGAAGACTTAAAGACTTTAGCAGGACAGTTCAAAGCTGAATATAAAGAAAAAATCGGTACAGATTTCCCTTCAGACGCAAAAGAGCAGTTGATGGGAGCTGTAAAAGCTGTATTCCGTTCATGGGACAACCCAAGAGCCAATGTATACCGTCGTGACAATGATATCCCATATTCTTGGGGAACAGCTGTTAACGTACAGATGATGGCATTCGGTAATATGGGTGATGACTGTGGAACAGGTGTTGCATTTACACGTGACCCAGCTACAGGAGAAAATGGTCTGTTTGGAGAGTTCCTTACCAATGCACAGGGTGAGGACGTTGTTGCCGGTGTTCGTACACCAATGCACATTTCCGAGATGGAACAGAAATTCCCGGAAGCATTTGCACAGTTCAAAGAAGTATGTAATACACTTGAAAATCATTACAGAGATATGCAGGATATGGAGTTTACTGTAGAGCATGGTAAATTGTATATGCTTCAGACACGTAATGGTAAGAGAACAGCACAGGCTGCTCTGAAGATTGCTTGTGACCTTGTTGACGAGGGAATGAGAACAGAGGAAGAAGCTGTTGCTATGATCGACCCAAGAAACCTTGATACTCTGCTTCACCCACAGTTCGACGCTGCCGCACTGAAAGCTGCAACACCAATGGGCAAAGCACTTGGAGCATCTCCAGGAGCTGCTTGCGGTAAAGTTGTATTTACAGCAGATGACGCTGTAGCATGGGCTGCAAAAGGAGAGAAGGTTATCCTTGTTCGTCTTGAGACATCACCAGAAGATATCACAGGTATGAAGTCTGCTCAGGGTATCCTGACAGTTCGTGGTGGTATGACATCTCACGCTGCTGTAGTTGCACGTGGAATGGGTACATGTTGTGTATCTGGATGTGGCGACATCGTTATGGACGAAGAGAATAAGAAATTCACATTAGCTGGCAAAGAGTTCCACGAAGGAGATGCAATCTCTCTTGATGGATCTACAGGAGCTATCTATGATGGAATCATCCCAACAGTTGATGCAACGATCGCTGGTGAGTTCGGAAGAATCATGGGATGGGCTGACAAATACAGAACTATGAAAGTTCGTACAAATGCTGATACACCGGCAGATGCTAAGAAAGCCCGTGAGCTTGGTGCAGAAGGTATCGGACTTTGCCGTACAGAGCACATGTTCTTCGAGGGTGACAGAATCGATGCATTCCGTGAGATGATCTGTTCTGAGACTGTAGAAGAAAGAGAAGCTGCACTTGAGAAGATCCTTCCAGAACAGCAGGGAGACTTCGAGGCACTTTATGAGGCACTGGAAGGACATCCGGTTACTATTCGTTTCCTTGATCCACCGCTTCATGAGTTCGTTCCTACAGATGAAGAAGACATTAAGAAACTTGCTGATTCCCAGGGCAAAACTGTTGAACAGATCAAAGCTATCATCGATGGCTTACATGAGTTCAACCCAATGATGGGACACCGTGGATGTCGTCTTGCAGTTACTTACCCAGAGATTGCCAAGATGCAGACAAAGGCTGTTATCCGTGCAGCTATCAACGTACAGAAAGCACACGCTGACTGGAACGTATGCCCAGAGATCATGATTCCACTTGTTGGTGATGTAAAAGAATTAAAATACGTTAAGAAGATTGTTGTAGAGACTGCTGATGCTGAGATCGCAGCTGCAAACTCTGATCTGAAGTACGAAGTTGGTACAATGATCGAGATTCCAAGAGCTGCTCTTACAGCTGATGAGATCGCAAAAGAAGCTGACTTCTTCTGCTTCGGTACAAACGACTTAACACAGATGGCATTCGGATTCTCCCGTGATGACGCTGGTAAGTTCTTAGATGCTTACTATGATGCGAAGATCTTCGAGAATGATCCATTTGCTAAACTTGACCAGACAGGTGTTGGTAAATTAATGGATATGGCTATCACATTAGGTAAGCCAGTAAATCCAAACCTTCACATTGGTATCTGTGGAGAGCACGGTGGAGATCCAAGTTCCGTAGAGTTCTGCCATAAGATTGGCTTAGACTATGTATCTTGTTCACCATTCCGTGTACCGATCGCTCGTCTTGCAGCAGCACAGGCTGCTATCAATAACAAGTAATACACCGTATAGAATAGGTGTAGAAACTTAATTAGTTTCAATAACAGAACCCCTTACGCAATGAAAGCGTAAGGGGTTTTTTGTCAATTTTTTTTAAATTTTTGTCATGTATTTTTTTATATCTCTTATAACTGTAGCTGGATTAGTTGTATTAGGAATTATGTCTGATAGGTATTTGCGGATTTTTTTATAAATAGGTTTGTACAAAACAAGAAAATCATCTAGTTCATAGCAACCGCTAAGGGATGCTAATTCTTTCATATCTTTTAAAGGTTTAAAAAATACAAAATGTGCTTTAGGAATATATTCAGTAGTTAGAAAAACTTTTTTAAAATATTCCACTTTTGTTTCGCTTTCTACAATTAGAAAAATAGTATTTTTTAAATTGATATTTTTAGGAACACATCGTTCTAAAAATTTATAAATATTGTTTTCACTAGTAAATTTATCATATGGATAGAGATTTAGAGTTTTGTAATTTGTTGAAAAATCATTTTTACATTCAAATCTCAGAGGTAATATATGAGAAAATTTTGTTCCTTCTAATTTCAAAAAACGAATGAACCATAAAAAGATATGGCAGTTATTTGAATTAAGGTTTGCAGAAGAAGTTAAAAAGTGCAAATGGCTAGGAACGTGATAACTTGAAAGAGCCTTTTGTATTGTAGATAAGGCAATCTTTTTCTCATATACAATTTTTATATAAAGAGATAGAATTTCATCGTCCCAAGCATAAAATGGAAGGTGTACATCTTGTGGTGATGGAAAACGTTTTAAAAATGCTTCTAAAAAATTATCGTAGTTTTTAAATAAAGATACGACGCCAGAACGCTGGTATTTTCTATTAAGCACACCAAATTTATTTGTGTCTTCATTCAGTGCTTTGATTCGTGATTTGGCTTCTTTATCTGTCCAGCCTTTATTTGAGGCTTCGTTTGTTAATAACATTTTGATTTTTCGTGGCATATATCCTTCTTTTCTTTTCAAGACACAGAATATATCAATAGCTTCAACTGGTTCAAGAACAAATTCTTCATATATTAGCCTAAGCAAGTTTAAATTATCATTCATTTTATTTCCTCCTTAGATACATAATATCATAAAATCTAAAGAAAATTATAAAAATACTAAAAAACGCTAAGATATATGTTAGATAAATCCAAAAATGAAGTCACTTTTTCTAAAGATTGCTTTTGAAATAAGGGTGGAAAAAGGATTGTTAAGGGACGTAAGTTAGAGAGTGTGTGGCAGACATTTATTTAATATAATGATATATTCTAGATGTAGGACAGATAAACATTGACCTACAAATTTCATTGCAATGAGAAATAAATGAAGAAAGAGAGGAAAAGCAAAGGGATTTCCGGGATTCCTTTGTATTATAATAACATGAAATTGATTTTTAAACAATTACATCTTGATGAAAATCAAGAATATGAAGCGGTTGTACGCGATGTAGTAGTTAACAAAAAGAAAGGAACGTTGTGGATTTTTGTTGAACTCGATGAAATGAAAAATCAAACATTCATGAAGTCTTTTCCGTTAGCGTTAACAGAAGGAAGTTTACTATGGAACTTCCTAAACGATAATGAGTTACTAGACCGTAAAGGGAACATGGAAACAGACGATTTAATTGGAAGAGATTGTGTTGTAACCATGAGTCAAGGAAAAGATTCAAATTGGTATGTAAATGAACTGGATTTATTCATTGAAACAGAAGCAGATGATGACTGGGGAGATGATTTCGATGATGATGAGGACATCAACTTTGGAGACGACTAATCATGAAAAAACTATTTACTAGAATCGAATCCATGCTAGATGAAAAGCGACTTCAAATTGTAAGACTAGACACAGAAGAAAAGATGCTGCTTGCCAACGGGGAGTTTACCCCGTTGGAAGCCAGTGAGAAAGCATTGCGTACATTATTTTACAAAGAGAGCAGTCTGTTTTTAAGTGGCAAGCAAATTCAAACACTAAAGGAATACCTTGAAATCCACCCAGTCACAGATACAACAGTCTATCAGACAGCCAATAGGATTTACAATGACGGAAATCTGTATGCGTATGAACTGGAAAGAGAAACAGGCAAGTGTATTGTGATGACAGAAACGGAAATCTGTATTGGAAAGATTTCGCATGTGTTCTTCAGGCATTCTTCAGATTATAAGAATCAGATTGAGCCGGAATGGAAAGTGGACGTGCAGGATATTTTTCCTTTAGTCCATAAGCATTTTAACCTCAAAAATGAAAAGCAGGAAAAACTATTGATTTTATATCTCGTAACTGCTTTTTGGGGATTGCGGATTGCACACCCATTATTAATACTTACAGGGGAGAAAGGTTCTTCTAAGAGTACGACCATGAGAAAATTGGAACGATTGATAGACCCGAAGAAAAGTGACTTATGTGGGTTGCCAAAGGGAAGTGATGGATTGGAGTTGCGTCTGTCGAATACATATTTTGTCACACTTGATAATCTGTCAAACATCAGCAGAAATGTATCGGATACCATTGCGAGAGCAGTAACAGGTGGATCTGTAACAAAACGAGCATTGTATCACAACACAAAAGAGATTGTAATGGATATCAAGGCATTAGTAGCAATGAATGGTGTATCTCTGATTGCAAAAGAGTCCGACCTTTTGGATAGGTCTTTGATTCTTGAGTTAGACAGAATATCATCAAAGGAAATCAAAGGTGAAGAGGAACTTTGGGAAGCGTTTGAAAAAGACAGAGCGAAGATTCTAGGGTGTGTTTTCCTTATTCTGTCAGAAGCCTTGTTCGACCAAGAGGAAACAACTGTGAAAGAAAAAATTCGTTTGGCAGATTTTCATATTGCTTGCATAAAAGTAGGACGTGTATTGCATATGACGGAATCCGAAGTATCATCATTGCTGTGGGAAAATCAAAAGAATGTGAACAGACAGTCGATAGATGAGGACATTGTTGCTTGCTGTCTGTTGGAATTGATGAGCCATGAAAAAGAATATGTCAATTCAGTTACAGGACTTCTTTGTGACCTGTCAAGAATTGCTTATCAAAATGGGATTGTAAGCAGTACCCTGCCTAAGACACCGAATCATTTGAGTAAGCGGTTAAGCAAGATTAAGAGCAACTTACAATCGGAATACAACATCACATATCATATTGCAAACGTAGGTGCTTTCAAAGAAATCACTATTAGGAATAATGAAAAAGTTTGCGACAGTTGCGAAAGTGAGAATCATCAGTAAGGAAAAGCAAGATGAGGTGTTCTTTCGCAAACGTCGCTAAAAAACAGAAATTTTTTTCAAAAAGAATTAGAACGTGAGTCCACCGCACAAGCGGTTGGACTCCACGTTCCAATCACTTGTAAGAATAGGATTTTTGAAACGTATATTATTCTTATGAGTGATTGAAATGAAAGAAAAGGAGGCAGTATGCAGGACAATAACAACGATTTCAATAGAAAAATCGAAGTGCTTTTATTAAAAATGTTATTGGTTCATCAAGTAATCAATCACTCAACCTATAAAAAAGTACGGAGACAGTATGAGGTAAAGGAGTTGAGTTGAATTGGATAATTTGGCATATAAACTCGGTTCAAGAGCAGTAAGCAACCGATACAGGACAAATCAAAATGATAAGGTAAGAGTTTGTTTTTACGGAAGAGTATCTACACAGCATGAAGCACAGATAAACGCATTAGATAATCAGCTTCAATGGTATGAATCTGTTTTAAAAGACCATCCGAACTGGGAGAAAGTCAAAGTATATGTAGATAAGGGAATATCAGGAACACAGGCAAAGAAAAGACATGGATTTATGCAGATGATAGAAGATGCGTCAAAAGGAATGTTTGACCTTGTCTGTACACGTGAGGTTTCAAGATTTGCCCGTAATACCCTTGACAGTTTGGACTATACTAGAAGATTAAAAAACATGGGAGTTGAGGTATTCTTTTACAATGACAATATTTGGTCTTGTGAATCAGATGGGGAACTGAGATTAACAATCATGTCCGCTATGTCACAGGAAGAATCAAAGCATATTAGTGACAGGGTATTAGCAGGACACAAAACGTCAAGAGAAAAAGGGGTTCTTTTTGGTAATGGAAATATTTTAGGATACAGATTAGTCAAAGGGAAAACGTCAGTAGAAAACACCTATGAAATCATAGAAGAAGAAGCGGAAACAGTTCGGCTGATTTACGACTTGTATCTATCGGGGTTAGGTGTAAAAGCGATTGCAAGCAAACTGATAGAATTGCACCGAAAAAAAGCAAATGGAGAATATAATTGGGAACAGAGTGCCGTCAATCGTGTTTTAAATAACAAGACATATGCAGGGTATATAGGATATAATAAATCTTATACAGCAAGTTTTTTAGACCATAGGAGAGTACCCATTTTAGACCGTTCCCAATATGAATATGTGAAAGGGAATTTTCCACCGATTGTTTCAGAGGACACATGGAATCGTGTGCAAGCCTTGAAAGCGAAAAAGACAATCTGTATTGGAGAGAGGACTCGTGGAAAACCTATGGCAACGGATAAATGGGTGAAAACGCTTGTTTGTGAGTGTGGAAGCACTTATAAAAAATATACATGGCGAGTCAATAAAAACGGAGAGGAAAGTAACGGTTATCAATGCAGAAATCAGGTGGTAAATCGGAAAAGAAGCTTTCATGTGAAAAATGGTTTGGATGGTACTGGTCGTTGTGATGTTCCGTCTATTTGTGAATGGAAACTTGATTTCATGGCAAAAGCAATTTTTCACAGATTATGGAAAAATCAAAAAGATTCTCTTGCAGAACTGATGGGAACGATTGAAGAACATTATACAGTCGATAAGGAGGAACATTCAGAGAGGTATGAAGTAGAAAAGTTGCAAAGGGAGTTAGACAGGCTTCAAAAAAGGAAGAATAATCTTGTTGATATGCGACTGGATGATTTGATAGATGAAACTCAATATCAGAAGAAATATAATCTAATTACAGTACGAATTGAAGAGGTTGAGATTTCTTTGCAGAAACTACAATGTGATGGTAAAGAGATAGAGCCTGTAGATGTGACTGCAGAAATACAAAAGATACAAGAATATCTTGATAAGGCTTGCAACTTGGAAGAGAAACAGATTAGTGGAGAACTGATTGAGGCTATTGTAGAAAGAGTTACTCCAACAGAAGAAGGTGTTTTTAAATGGTATTTAAAAGAGGAAGATTATGACATGGAAATGCAATTTCAAGAAGAACAGTATGTGTTGATGGACAGATTCACCTTAGGATTTGAAGAAGCCAAAGCATATCGGAAGTCTTTTGGAAATTTCATCAGAGCAAAGCAATGGAAAGACTTAGTTGTAGAAGTATATATTAAGAAGTTGTAAAAGCAATTTGGCTAAAATTGATAATAAGGAATATTGAATATGAATGATAGAGGTAAGGACTAATAGAGCGAGAAATCTATTAGTCCTTTTTTGCGTGTTTTTAGGAGGAAAGAGCATGATTACAGGAGAAGTGAATATGAACATTTGGGCAGTTGGAACAGATGATGGGAAAAGTACTTATGAGATTCGGCGAAAATGGGGAGAGGAGGGAAAGAAAGCATTAGTGATAGAGTTGTACCCGACTATTTCGGTAGAGAACTGTGGAGTATTAGATGTATCGACTATGCACTTGATAAATCATGTGAATGATTTTGGGTGGAAAGAAATGCGGATTGTCAATCTGTATGCAAATGTTATTACAAAGAAGCCGAGTGTCAGCGAGTTACAAGAAAACAGTCTTGCGTATATAGAGGAGATTTTGGAAGAGGAGGATATAAAGACATATGATATTGTGATTGCATGGGGAAATTCATTGCTTACACATAAAGGAACAACCAATGTCAAAATAGATTTGTTGTCTATGCTGGAGGAAAAAGGACTGGATAAGAATGTAAAATGTATTTCGGTAGAGGGAATCAGTTTGAAAAGCCTTGGGGTTCATCCGCTCTACTTAGGGTTGCATTATCCAAGAGAGAAATGGAATTTGATGGATTATCCATTAAAAGAAAGTTTAGAAGCCTTAGTACAGAGTGAAAAGCGTGACAAGGCAGAGAAAGGGAAGAAAGTAACGAATACAGCCAAAAAGAAAGGAAAGGCAGAGGGGGAAAGTCATGAACATAAAAATCAAGACGTGGGAAGCGTTGAAAATGTTAAAACAGATAAATCCATTGTTGGCTAATAATGAAATTCCGTTGGAGATTTTAAATACGGTTGAAGAATTACTTGAGAATAAGGATATAGGAAGAAATGGCTATATTTCTATCATCCTGACACCTGTTCAAGATGATACATCAGATATTTTAGAAGAACTGAATCTTGACCATACTTTAGTGCGGATTCCAGACAATAATTTTCTTCAAATCGACATTAAGAACAAGAAGCACCCAATGAATGAAAACAGGAGATGGGTTAGTTATGATTTGGAATTTTTAGACAGACAGGGAAAGGTGTATGCTATCTATTCCATGAAAACGGTAGGAGAGTGAAAAAGATGATTAAAAAATTTTGGACGATTACGCAAAAAGAAGAAATCGAGAAGTGCTGTTCTGAGTATGAGATTCCACAAGATATAACATCAGAGATGTTCAGAATTATTCATATTTTAGACGAGAACTATGGAGTTGACAGAGCGTTAGAGTCTGATGGCGGATATGTGGCTTTGCTTGTGGAAGAAAATTATTCAGATGACTACGAAAAGATTTTGAAAGAACATAATTTGAAAAAGAGTTATGCTGAGTTTCAAGACATTTTTCCTGTAACAGAAAAAACAGAATGGTGTTCGGATTTATACATAGTGACGAATGATTATGGAATTACAATCATGTATCCCCATGAGAGATAATAAAAGGAGAGAACAAACTTAGAAGTGCGTAGGTTCTCTCTTGAAATATCAATTATTTACTTGGGGGAATGTATTCTAATAAGTCATGTAAATCACATTCTAAGGCATAACAAAGTCGGGAAAGGACAGCAATATCTAAACGCTGAATAGAGCCATCATAATAGTGTTTGAGTTGGGTTCTCTGCATTTCTGCACGAAAAGATAACTTGCTCAGAGAAAGTCCTCGTTCTTCCATAATTTCTTTTAAATGTAATTTGACTGTGCCAAATTCCAGATCGTTCATGTCAAAATCCTCCTGCTTATATCATATTTGATTTCTATTGCCATTGTAAGCGGTGGATATATATGGTATTATTATGGTGTAGATATATGCACTTTAAGATTGGATTATCAAAGAGAGAAATGGAATTTGATAGATTACCCATTAAAAGAAAGTTTAGAAGTCTTAATTGTGGTAGAGAAGGCGGAGGAAGAGAGTATGTTTGGAAACGAAAGAAAAATTAAAGTTACACTGGTAGCAGATGAAGACGAACAAGTATATGCAAAATTGTTGCAGGGTTTAATCTCAACGAAAGATGATGAGGAAGAAAGTATTGTAGGCGTAAAAGATGGGAGCGTTGAATCAGTATTGTGGCTTTTTAAAGAAAAAGAGGGAAATAGACCTACGATATCTTCAGAGCAAAAAATGATTTATTTCGGTAAAAATAAAATGACAAAAGATGAAATAGAAATAATGAATGAAAAATATAATTATTTTGGTATGCATTATGGTTGGATAGGGAATACAGCGGTAATATATGTTGACAAAACGTCCAAAAGTTTAGAGGAGTATGAAACTTTTTTAAAAAAGGCAGAAGAAATAGGGTTAAAATTTGAACATGCAGATGAAAAAAATGAATTAAAAAAAGTTATTTCAAAAGGAAAGGGAATTGTAGAAAACGTAGCAAATAAAAAAGTTTTAAAAACATTTTTAAGTAGTCCGATTTCAAAAGTGGGAAAAAAAGTAACGGATACTATGAGTGACAAAATTGAAGATACCGTAGGTATGGTATGGGGAAAAGAATTGTGGAAACAACAGTATACATTTTTGATAACTCATTTTTATTTAAATGCTATGAATCAGTTCTTAGGAGAATAACTATATGAGCAAGTTTGAAGATGGATATAGGTATGTTGCTGAAAATGTAGGGGCATTTTCAGGGGCAATGTCGGGGCAGGATTACATTCAGGCTATAAATACAGAGATTAATAAACTTTGTTCAGAATTAAATCGGTATGCAGGAAATAGATTGTCAGATGAAAGACTAGCAGGATTTATGGCAGAACATTGGCATGCAGGAACTTTTAATATTAATGCAGTAATAGAGGGTTCGACATCGAGGGCAAAAGTAGAAGGGTTGAATACTTTGGGGTCAGTAGATATTGCAACTAATTTTGATAAGATGTATGGCTCTAAGTATATTAAGACACCATTGGGAACAGCAGAAGCTCAGAGTGTAAGTTTACATCAAAAATATATGGAATATTTGGGACGAATGAAAGGAAGCGGTGAAACACCGATTTCATTTGAAGAATTTTTGCAGAAGAAAAAATTTGAAGGACAAGTATCGGAAAATTTATCAATGTATGCAGGACAATTCAGGATTGTTCCACACGACCAAATAGATACTGTAAAAGAGATTTTAAATAGAAAAATAGCAAAAGAAGCAAATGTAAGACCTGAAATAGCAGAAAAATATAAAGAAACGTTGGAAAAAATAACGGATAGAGTTTCTGATGGAAAAACTGAAGGGATTCCACTAGATAGAGAAAACGCAATAGAATTAGCAAAGTTAGCAAGAGAAGAAGGGATAGAGCCTGAAAAATTAGGATTGACAACAGAACAACTTGTAGGTATCGAAGATATTTTACATGATTCGATTCAAGCGGGGATTTCAGCAGCAGTAATAACAGTAGTGCTTAAGATTGCACCTGAAATATATCGAGTATTGTTATCTTTGATTCAATCGGGTGAATTGGATGTTGAGAGATTAAAAGAAACTGGCAAAATGGTGTTAAAGACAGCACCAGAAGCATTTCTTAGAGGTAGTTTGTCGGCAGGAATTGTAAGTGCATGTAAATCGGGTATGTTAGGCGAATCTTTAAAAAAAATAGAACCAGGAGTGGTATCTGCATGTGTAGTATTAGGAATGGAAGTTCTGAAAGATTCTTTCAGAGTAGCAGCAGGTAAAATTACAACAGCAGAAATGGTTAATAATTTAATGCAAGGAACGGTTTCTACAGTTTGTTCTGTTGCACTGGGAAGTGCCATGGGTTCTGCAATTCCTGTAGTTGGCTATCTATTGGGAAGTTTTGTAGGAGGCATATTAGGAAATCTTGCATATTCGACAACTACAGATGTATGCATGGCATTGTGTGTGAAACATGGATGGACAATGTTTGGAATTGTTGAACAAGATTATCAAATGCCAATAGAAGTGTTAGAAGAAATAGGTGTAGAAGTTTTTGAATATGAAAATTTTTCTTATGAAGATATGGAACATGAGAAATTTGAATATCAAAAATTTGAGTATAATGAATTCACACCAATTACACTTGAGATTCGGATACTAAGAAGGGGAGTTATAGGAGTAAGGTCGGTAGGATATGTATAAAATACTAGAACAAGAATTAGAACATGATTTACAAAATCAATAGGACGAAAGGCTGACATGTGAAAATGTGTCAGTCTTATTTTTTAGGAGAGTGAGAGATTGACAAAGATAAATATTGAAGAATGGTTTTCTTCTCCGAAACGGTGGGAAACAGAACATGAGTGTTTAAATATGGAAAATATCAATGAAAAGCCTTGCACTTATGAGGGGAGTTTGGAAGAGTGGATAAAAGAACTGACAACATTTATTTTTCTTTATCCGAAAGAATGGAATAGAATTTTGATAGAGTACGAAGCCATTCATTCTAAACAAAAACAGAAAAAGTGTGACAGGTTAGATTTTTACAGAGATGATGAAGGGTATTTGCGGAAGGTAGGAGAAAAAGACAATCTCCTTCGGTTTCATTTTCAATCTGATTGTTTCACATATAAAAATCAGATTGACTATATAATGGAAGAAACAAAAATTCTGTCCTTTGATGAATATCTGAAATATTGTAGATTGAACGGAAAAGAGAGAACGCTATATTTGCAGAGATTAAAAGATAAATTAAGTAAAGAGGGCTTCCAAACACAAGAAGCGTTTCAAATTTCCTTTGAAATAGATTATGACTCCTCAGATTTTAATAATAGGGATATTTATGTTGATATGTTAAATCATACCTATGTATTTTTATAAAAGCCAATGTACAGAGATGAAATGTATATTGGCTTTTAAATTGCAAAAGAAAAGGAGAAAAATAATGTATTTGAAACTTACCAATGAAAGTGAAGTCAGACTATTAAGGCAGATAAACTGTCTGCTTGGGAAAAAGAAATTGCCAAATGATGTACTAGGAACAGCAAGAAGAATCATAGAAAAGAAAAAGTTTACAGTACATGATTGTGTTGTTATTTTTATGAACCCAATCAAAAATGATACGATTGGAATTTGTGATGAGTTAAGAATCTATCCATATACAATAGAAACGGATGAAGATTACACAATGGATATTAAAGTCCCAAAAGGAACAGAACTTGAATGGTCAGGGTATATGATTAGGATTAAAGAAACGGGAGGACGGATTTATTTAATCTATCCAATGAGAAAGCAAGATGTGAAAAAGAGAGTTGGTTTATAAATGGAGGAATCTATGGAATACGTTATGATTGGAACAGGAATGGCAGTAGCAATTACTTGCATTTTGATTTTAGAGATGATAGAATACAGGAGGATTCAAAATGAAACGAGAAAAGTTATTTGAGTATTTTTTACAAGGAATTACAGTGATTGTTACTCTGTATGAAATATCAAGGACAGGTAAACGAAGTCGAAGAAAGTGACAATTTTAATACAAGGGAAATCCTAAGATAAGGCAATTCCTACATGGATGGTGTACTGCCAGTCATATAGCACCCAACAGGCAGCTATCGCTGACAAATAAGATTTTCAATTGAATTAATAGATTGAAGCATAGAACCCCGCTTGAAAACAAGCGGGGTTTTAGTATGCGAGAATCACATTTTCCTGTAAAAAATATTTTCAATTTCAAATGAATTATGATACAATTAACGGAAAATAAATGTAACATATATTTGAAAGATAGAAGGACTGTTTTAAGCAGGCGACGAGGTAATACAAAATGGGGATGAAAGTAAATGCAGAACTTCCGCTTCCGGCAGATTTAAAAGCAGAATATCCAATGCCGGAGAAATTAAAGGAAATTAAAAAAGAAAGAGATCAGGAAATCAGAAATATTTTTACTGGGGAATCAGATAAGTTTATTGTTTTGGTTGGTCCATGTTCGGCAGATAACGAAGATTCCGTTTGCGAATACGTGAATCGTCTGGCAAAAGTGAACGAAAAAGTATCAGACCGTCTGATGATCATCCCAAGAATTTATACGAATAAGCCAAGAACAACCGGAGAAGGCTATAAAGGAATGCTTCATCAGCCGGAACCGGATAAAGCGCCGGATCTGTTGGCGGGGATTATAGCGATCCGTAAAATGCATTTGCGTGCGATTGAAGAAAGTGGATTTACAGCAGCAGATGAGATGCTTTACCCGGAGAACCGGAGCTATCTGGACGATATGTTGTCTTATGAGGCTATCGGAGCCAGATCCGTAGAGAATCAACAGCATAGACTGACAGCCAGTGGTATGGATATTCCGATCGGTATGAAAAATCCAACCAGCGGTGATTTTTCTGTTATGTTAAATTCCGTTATTGCGGCGCAGAATTCTCATAGATTTATCTATCGAGGTATGGATGTGACAACGGACGGAAACGACTTGGCACATGTAATTTTGCGTGGCGGCGTAGATAAATACGGAACTTGTATTCCGAACTATCATTACGAAGATTTGGTGCGTCTTCTGGAAGCCTATGAGAAGAAAGAGTTGAAAAATCCTGCGGCGATCATTGATGCAAATCATTCGAATTCGAATAAAAAGTTCAAGGAACAGATTCGTATTGTCAGTGAAGTGATCCACAGTCGTAATTACAATCCGGAACTTAAGTCATTGGTAAAAGGAGTGATGATTGAAAGTTATCTGGAGGAAGGAAGTCAGAACATTGACAGTGAACGTGTATACGGACGTTCGATTACTGATCCGTGCCTTGGATGGGCGGACACAGAGCGGTTGATCTATGAGATCGCGGAGAAATGTTAGGCTTTATCCCGATACTCTTTTGGTGTTAGATTCTCCCATTTTTTAAATGCGGTACAGAAGCCCGAAGAGCTTGTAAAGCCACAGCGGCAGGCAATCTCCTTGATTGAAACGGAGGTTGATTTTAACAGAAATTTTGCGGCTGATATTCTTGTAGAGAGCAAATATTGATAAGGAGTCATGCCGGTTTCCTTTGTAAATACTCTCGTAAAATAGAAAGGGCTTAGACATGCTTTTTCTGAGAGCATTTCCAGTGTCAAAGGTTTCGCAAAATGTTCGTTGATATATAAGATGACATCCCTTACCGGAGCATGGTTCGGGCAGAGGTTGTCAACAGGCGGAGAGATCAGAAGATTCAGTGTCTGAGTAATCTTCAGGGAAATATCAGACTCACATAATTTGTCCGATGAATGAAAGAGAGTTAATAGCTCTCTTAGATTTTGATAAATGGCAAAATAATCAGATGGAAGGATGACATTTCCATATTCATTTGATAAAAAATCATAATAAGTTTTGGCAAGTGGTCCGTTAAAATGAAGCCACAATGCACGCCAGCCACAGGAGCTTTCATACTGATGAGGCAGATAACAGTTAATCAGTACAAGGGCTCCTTTTTTTGCATGGAAATATTCCCCATTCAAAATCAGATCACATTCCCCATCTAGAATTAACATGAGTAGGAAATTATCAAAATGACTCCTTTTTAAAGAATAGCCGGCAAGGTAGTGATACAGCGCGATATGGGTGGGATAAAAAAATAACTGTCTGGCAGTTAGGCTGGGGGTATATACATAATATTCGGAAATAGAATCAATGAATTTACTGTGAACTTTCAAACCACGTTCCTCCTGACAATAAAATGAAATATTTTAATTAGATTTTACCATAAGTCAAGGGAAAAGAATATTATAATAGAGCAATTTTTTGAAATAAATCTGCAATATATAGGATTGAAAAATAAAGAGAGCACAGGTATTATTTAAAGTAACAGAATTACTTATAAGGAGAGATTTTGATGTCAGAGTTGCGTTTTGAAAAGATAAAGATTATAGGAGCAGAACTGGGAGAGGAATCCTGCGTACCGGATCTTTTGGGAGAACACATTTTACAGAATTCTCTGAAATTCCGGCTGGATGAGAAAGACGAGATCTATGAGGGATACGGAAGGAGAAAAAATGCGTATCCATATCGGCAGTACAATAATTATACGAGGGAAGTGAAGGAAAGAGTATGTGAAGCCGCCGTATTGGAAAACCGGTTTTTGAAAGCAGTCTTTCTTCCGGAGTACGGAGGAAGACTGTGGGAATTGTGGGATAAGAAGACGGAAAAGAATCTGCTCTATACCAATGATGTTATTAGATTCAGCAATCTTGCTGTGAGAAATGCGTGGTTCAGCGGAGGTGTTGAGTGGAACATAGGAGTGATCGGTCATACGCCATATACGACAGATCCCTTATATACTGCGGTGACAAAGACGGAGTCGGGAGCTCCTGTGCTTCGGATGTATGAGTATGAAAGGATACGGAAAGTACCATATCAGATGGACTTCTGGCTGGATGAGGAAGATTGCTTCCTGAATTGCAGAATGAGGATTGTGAACGAGAGCGAAGACGTAATCCCTATGTATTGGTGGAGCAATATAGCAGTTCCGGAATATGAAGGGGGACACATTGTCGTTCCTGCAAAGCAGGCGTTCACCAATAGAGATAATGAGGTTTTTAAAGTGGACATTCCGGTTGTAGAAGGAATTGATATTACAGATTATAAAAAAATACCGAAATCGGTAGATTACTTTTTTGATCTTGAGAAAGAAAAACCGAAGTATATTGCGAATCTGGACAAAAATGGATACGGTCTTTTGCACAGATCTACAGGAAGATTGAGGAGCAGAAAACTCTTTTCATGGGGAAACCAACAGGCTTCTGACCATTGGCAGGAATTTCTCACAGAGAATGCGGGGCGTTATATAGAGATTCAGGCAGGATTAGCTAAGACTCAATATGGATGTATTCCTATGGCGCCTCATACTGCGTGGGAATGGATAGAGCAATATGGTCCGGTGAAAATAGATGAAAGCAAAGCTGATTTCTCAAAAATGGAAGAGCAGTTGACGGGGCTTCTTGTTAGTCAGAAGGCTCCCAAGAAGTTGGAAGATCTGTTAGAAGAAACGGAACAGATGGCGAAAACAAAAGCAGAACTTTTGATAAAAGGAAGTAGCTATGGCGCACTGAAACAGCACGGAAACTTAGCAGAACATCTGGAGTATGTGCTTGAAAAAGATACGCTGAAAAAATGGAAAAATTTCTTTGAAACCGGCAAGCTTTACGAGCCGGAAACTGAGGAAGCACCGGATGAATTTCTGATAGATGCAGAGAATCTGGGATTCTTGCAGGATACGCTGAAGCGGGAAAATCAGGACAACTGGTATGCCTTTTATCAGGCTGGAATAGGAGCCTTTGCAGTCGAAGACTTTCCATGTGCCGAGCATTATCTGCTTCGGTCATGGGGGCGAAAGCATAATCCGTGGGCGTGTCATGGACTTGCCTGTGTCTGTCTTCTGTCAGATAGGGAGGAGGAAGCGGCAGATTGGATGGAAAAAGGACTTAGCATAGAGAACCGAAGGGTGTCTTATCTGAAAGAAGCGTTAAAGATTCTGGGACTTTGTAAGGAATATGGTAGGCTGATACGTTGGTATGAGAATCTGGATAAAAATACCCAGGAGATTGGAAAGGTGAAATATTACTATATCCATGCTCTTCATAAGACGGGAGAAGATAAGAAAGCTTATGAACTGTTGGAAGAAAATGGAGGTCTTGTCATTGACGATATCCGGGAAGGGGAGGACTCCGTTGCTTCCCTTTGGAGTGAATTGTATGAAAACCTATTCGGAGTAAAGAAATCGGTTCCGTACCGGTATGATTTTAAAGCATTTTAAAGTGCTTAAAACATGACAAAAGTACAAAAATCAAAAGTTAGTGTAGTGTCTTTCAAAAAGAAAGAAGAAAAAAGTAAAAAGCTTAATTAATATAGGATAACATATTGTTATAATAACGGGAACTGTTCTTTCGAGAAAACAAGTAATTGCGGTGAAAGAACGGTCCCTTATTTTTTAGTGTTTTTTTAACGTTAATTATTTGTCTTAACAACTGTCTTGTCACATGTAAACTAAGGTGTTATAATAGGAGCAATGTGAGTCTGAGAAAGGAAAAAGTTATGGGGATTACAGAACAGATAAAACAATTAAAACAAGAGAAAAATGCGGTGATTTTGGCGCACTATTATGTATCTGCCGAAGTTCAGGAGATTGCAGATTACATAGGAGATTCTTTTTATTTGAGTAAAGTAGCTGTGGGATTAAAGGAACAGATGATTATTTTCTGCGGTGTATCCTTTATGGGAGAAAGTGCAAAGATTTTGAATCCGGATAAGACAGTACTGATGCCGGATCTGTCCGCAGATTGTGCGATGGCACATATGGCAGATAAAGAGACCATTCAAAAAATGAGAGATACATATGATGATCTGGCGGTTGTCTGCTATATCAATTCTACTGCTGAGTTGAAGCAATATTCGGATGTTTGTGTGACGTCTGCGAATGCGGTAAAGATTGTAAAAGCATTGCCGCAGAAATATATTTTCTTTATACCGGATCGGAATCTTGCCCACTATGTGGCACAGCAGGTGCCGGAGAAGACATTTGTATATAACGAAGGGTATTGCCCGGTTCACGAAAAGCTTTTGACAGAGGAACTTAAGAAAGCAAAAGCTGCTCACCCGAAGGCGGAAGTGTTAGTACATCCGGAATGTACACAGGAAATCTGTGAGATGGCAGATTATATAGGCAGCACATCTGGCATTATTAAATATGCCGGAGAGAGCGCAGCACGGGAATTTATCATCTGCACAGAAAATGGAGTGCGTTATGAACTGGAAAAGCAGAATCCGCAGAAGGTATTCTATTTTACAGAAACAGAGCCTGTGTGCGAAGATATGAAACGGGTGACACCTGAGAAGATTCTTCATGTGTTACAGACTGGAGAAAATGAAGTTCATGTGACAGATGAGCTCCGAGAGCATTCTGAAAAACCGTTGGCACGGATGCTGGAGCTTGCAAAATAGAGTTCATAGAGGAGAGAGGAAAAGACAATGGATATATATACTGACGTTGTCATTGTCGGTACAGGTGTCGGAGGATTATTCGCCGCATTGAATATCGAGCCGCATAAAAAGGTTGTGCTGATCACCAAGTCTGATATGGAGAGCAGTGATTCTTTTCTGGCACAGGGGGGAATCTGCGTAGAGCGGGATGATGACGATTATGAGAGTTACTTTGAAGATACTATGAAAGCAGGACACTATGAAAACCGTAAGGAATCGGTGGATATTATGATCCGGTCTTCCAGAGAAATCATTGCGGATCTGGTGTCTTATGGTGTGGAATTCGAGAAGAAAGATGGAGAATTCGTATATACTCGCGAAGGCGCTCACTCTAAGCCGAGAATTTTATATCACGAGGATGTTACCGGGAAGGAGATTACGAGTAAATTATTGGAACGCGCAAAAGAACGAGACAATATTTCCATCTATGAATATACGGCGATGACCGATATTTTGGAAGAAAATGGACAGTGTATCGGGATACTGGCAGAACATGAAGGCGCTGAATGGAAGATTTATGCTGAAAATACGATTCTTGCAAGTGGCGGAATCGGGGGCAGGTACCAGCACTCCACGAATTTTCCGCATTTAACAGGAGATGCATTGGATATCGGAAAAAAACACGGAATCCGTATGGAGCATCTGGATTATGTGCAGATTCATCCTACAACGTTGTATTCCAAGAAGCCGGGGCGGAGATTCCTAATTTCAGAATCAGTGCGCGGAGAAGGAGCAGTTCTTTACGATAAGAACGGGCACCGCTTTGTCAATGAATTACTTCCGAGAGATGTTGTAGCAGAGGCAATCCGAGAACAGATGAAGAAGGATGGAACCGATCACGTGTGGCTTTCGATGGAGCATATTTCGAGAGAGGATATTGCAAAGCATTTTCCGAATATCTGTCAGCGCTGTCAGGAAGAGGGCTATGATGTGTTTAAAGATTGGATTCCGGTTGTTCCCGCCCAGCATTATTTTATGGGAGGTATCTGGGTAGACAGTGACAGCAGGACTTCTATGGAGCATTTGTATGCAGTGGGAGAGACGAGCTGTAATGGAGTTCACGGAAAGAATCGTCTGGCAAGTAATTCCCTTTTGGAGAGTATGGTGTTTGCAAAGAGAGCTGCGAAAGCTATTGAAAGAGCATAGGTGCAGAGTTTATAGAAATGAACAGAGAAGATTAAGAGATAGAGAAGAGGAGAAGAGATCAATGAATCAGATTACAATGAAGCTTCAGGCAGATCATTTGATCATGGAAGCGTTAAAAGAAGATATTTCCAGTGAGGACGTTACAACTAATTCTGTGATGAAAGAAGCTGTTGTGGGAGAAGTGGAACTTCGCTGCAAGCAGGATGGTGTGATTGCAGGTCTGGACGTTTTTGCAAGGGTATTTGAACTGTTAGATGCCGATACAAAGGTAGAGCTGTACTGCCAAGACGGTGATGAGGTGAAAAACGGACAATTGATGGGCAAGGTTGTCGGAGATATCCGGGTGCTTTTGTCTGGCGAGCGTGTAGCGCTTAATTATCTGCAGCGCATGAGCGGAATTGCTACGTACACACATTCTGTAGCAGCGCTTCTGGAAGGAAGCAAAACGAAGCTATTGGATACGAGAAAAACAACACCGAATATGAGAATTTTCGAAAAATATGCAGTCAGAGTCGGCGGAGGGTATAATCACCGCTATAATTTATCGGATGGAGTCTTGTTAAAGGACAATCATATCGGCGCTGCGGGAAGTGTAGAAAAAGCTGTGAAAATGGCGAAAGAATACGCTCCGTTCGTCCGTAAGATCGAGGTGGAAGTAGAAAATCTCGATATGGCAAAAGAGGCGGTAGAAGCAGGCGCGGATATTATTATGCTTGATAATATGTCTGTAGATGAAATGAAGGCTGCCATTGAATTGATAGATGGAAGAGCCGAGACAGAGTGCTCCGGAAATGTAACAAAAGAAAATATCGGACGTCTTACTGCTATTGGTGTGGATTACATCTCAAGTGGAGCGTTGACACATTCAGCGCCAATTCTTGATATTTCATTGAAAAATCTACATGCGATTTAGATAGAAAGGCAGAAAAAGGAGCGGTTATGACAGGTTTAGAGAGACGAGAAGAGATGATTGAACAGATTCGGAGAAGTGCTGTCCCTTTGTCGGGGAAAAGTCTGGCAGAAACTTACGGAGTCAGTCGTCAGGTGATCGTGCAGGATATTGCGTTGATCCGGGCAGCAGGGTATCATGTGATTTCAACAAACAGAGGTTACGTATTGGAACAGCCGGTTCATGCAACGAGAGTATTTAAAGTGAACCATACGGACGCGCAGTTGGAAGAGGAATTGTGTTCGGTTGTGGATCTGGGAGGCTGCGTGGAAAATGTGATGGTGAATCATCGAGTGTACGGACATATAGAAGCGAATCTTCAAGTAAATTCCAGAAGGAAAGCGGCGGAATTTATGGAGGGTATCCGAAGTGGAAAGTCCAGTCCGTTGAAAAATATTACATCTGATTATCACTACCATAAAGTAAGTGCGGATAGCGAGAAGATATTGGATCTGATTGAAGAGACGTTAAAAGAAAAAGGTTTTCTTGTGGAATAAATATAAATAAACTAGGGGACGGGTTAAAAAACTCGTCCTCTTTTCCTGTTGCGCGTGCCTTTGAATGGAATTTCAACTGGACAAATAAGGAGAAGAGTGATAAAATAAGAAAGATTAAATGAGAAATGTTATCAAAATAAAACGTAGATAAATATGAGGAGTGAAATAGATATGAAACTAAGTGAATTGCAGATTGGCGATACTGCAACCATATTGTCTGTAGGAGGCGAAGGAGCGCTTCGACAGCATTTTCTTGATATGGGATTGATTCAAGGAACGGAGGTAACGGTTGTAAAGTATGCGCCGATGGGAGACCCTGTGGAACTTCGAATTCACGGATATGAATTGTCTATTCGTTTGGCAGATGCTGAAAATATTGAGATCAGTGAGGCGCATAAGCCGAAGAAAAGAGAACATACTGGATTGAGGATAGAGAAGCACCATCCGGGCTATGGAGAAGGCGGTAAATTCCATGATAGTAAGGAAGAAAATCCGCTTCCGGATGATGTAACGCTTACATTTGCGCTTGTGGGGAATCAGAATTGTGGCAAAACAACGTTGTTTAATCAGTTGACCGGTTCGAAGCAGCATGTAGGTAATTTTCCGGGGGTGACGGTAGATCGTAAAGATGGAGTGATCAGAGGCTATGAAAATACGCTGCTTACAGATCTTCCGGGAATTTATTCCATGTCTCCGTACAGTAGTGAAGAGATTGTGACCAGAGAATTTGTGATTCGTGAGAAACCTAAGGGCATCATCAATATTGTAGATGCAACGAATATTGAGCGGAATCTTTATCTGACGATGCAGCTTCTGGAACTGGGTTTTCCAATGGTTGTAGCGTTAAACATGATGGATGAACTAAGAGAAAACGACGGTTCTGTTATGGTCAATGAGATGGAGGAGGCGCTCGGAGTTCCGGTGATTCCGATTTCTGCGGTGAAAGGAGAAGGAATCGAAGAATTAGTGCGTCATGCTGTTCACGTGGCAAAATATCAGGAGCGTCCGATGGATACGGATTTCTGTAAGAAAGAAGAGGGGATTCACCGGGGACTTCATGCAGTTATGCATTTGATCGAAGATCATGCGCAGATGACCGGCATTCCTGTTCGGTTTGCTGCAAGCAAGATTCTGGAAGGAGATGCGAAGATTCTGGAGCAGCTGGAACTGACGGAAAATGAGCAGAATCTGCTGACGGATATCGCCAGACAGACCGAGGAAGAGACGGGGATGGACCGTGCGGCGGCAGTTGCTCAGATGCGGTTTGACTACATAGAAAGTGTATGCAGTGAAACGGTCATAAAACCAAGAGAAAGTAAAGAACGACTCAGAAGTAGAAAAATTGACCGTTTTCTTACAGGGAAATATACGGGGATTCCGGCATTTATCGGTATTATGGGGTTAGTGTTCTGGCTGACCTTCAATGTGATAGGCGCTTTCCTTCAAGGGGTGCTGGAATCAGGAATTGAAAGGCTGACCGGCATGGTAGATCAGGCGATGACAGCAGCAAATGTGAATCATGTTGTGCATTCCCTTGTGATTGACGGAATCTTCAACGGTGTCGGTGGTGTCTTGAGCTTTCTGCCGATTATTGTCACCTTGTTTTTCTTTTTATCAATGCTGGAAGACAGTGGATATATGGCGCGTGTCGCATTTATCATGGATAAACTTCTGCGTAAATTAGGCTTGTCGGGAAGAAGTATTGTCCCTATGCTGATTGGTTTTGGATGTACGGTTCCGGGGGTTATGGCAAGCAGGACGCTTCCGTCAGAACGAGACAGGAAGATGACGATTCTTTTAACTCCGTTTATGAGCTGTACCGCGAAACTCCCAATCTATGCATTTTTTACTGCGGCATTTTTCCCGGGAAGAGGCGCGCTTGTTATGGTAGCCCTCTATGCATTTGGAATTGTAATGGGAATTGTGATGGCGTTGATCTTCAAAAAGACAACCTTCAAAGGTGAGGCGGTTCCGTTTGTTATGGAGCTTCCGAATTATCGATTGCCGGGGGCAAAAAATGTGCTGCATTTGCTGTGGGATAAGGCAAAAGATTTCCTCCAGAGAGCATTTACGGTCATCTTCTTAGCGACGATTTTGATCTGGTTCTTGCAGAATTTTGATACAAGTCTGAATATGGTGTCGGATTCACAAAGCAGTATTCTTGCGCTTTTTGCGGGAGTGCTTGCTCCTATATTTGTCCCGACCGGTTTTGGAGACTGGAGGATCGTGACTGCGCTGATCTCCGGATTTATGGCGAAGGAGAGTGTGGTGTCCTCCCTGACAGTATTATTTGGAAGTACAGAAGCATTACAGAGTACGCTTACCGCTGTGGGGGCAGGTTCGCTTCTTGTATTCTGCCTTCTTTATACGCCTTGTGTGGCTGCGATTGCGTCTGTGAAGCGTGAGCTTGGAGGAAAATGGGCAACACTCATGGTGATCGGACAATGTGTGATTGCGTGGATTGCTGCTTTTGCAGTATATCAGATCGGTATGTTCCTATAGTTTGAACTCAGATTTTTGTGACTTTGTGCATGGTTGAACTGTTACAGAAAATAAAAAAAGAATTTGAAAAAAGTATTGACAAATTCAATTTCATGCAGTAAAGTGATGAACATAAATAAAAAAACCGTTGAGAAAGAAGAGTAACTTATTACGTGACATTCCAGAGAACAGCAGGTGGTGGGATTGCTGTATGAAGCAGATAAGTGAATGGCCTTTCGAGGGCAGGCTGAAATTCTTATTCCGTACAGGAGCGAGAAGAGTAGGACTTGTCGGGAACCGAACCCGTTATCAATCAGGAGTGTATGTTAGTACATGAGAAAGTGGACGATTCGTCAATTTGAGTGGTACCGCGATAATAATAATTTTAATTATTACCGTCTCAAACCGTAAGGTTTGAGACGGTTTTTTACTTTATAGGAAATTCTGTTATTATCCGCACACCGGTCCCGAACATTTTCTCTCCTAACAGATCGTAGCAGTACAGTAAGATGTGTAAAACAGCAGTAAAAAGGAGAATGAAATTATGAAGAAAAAAGTAGTAGCAGCAGTGGTAACTTTGGCAATGATGACAGTAGCAGCAACAGGGTGTTCTAAGCAATCCGAAGAGAAAACTATGGATGGTAAGGAAAGCTATACTATTGGAATCGAGCAGTTTGCGGAGCATGGCTCTCTTGATAACTGCCGGGAAGGATTCCTTAAGGGACTTGAAAGTGAAGGAATTACAGAGGGTGAGAATCTGACTGTACAATATAAAAATGCAGCGGCAGATATGGGAACAGCAGGACAGATCTCTGATAGCTTTGTATCAGATCAGGTAGACATGATCTGTGCGATTGCAACTCCGGCAGCACAAAGTGCGTATAACGCGGCAATGGATTCTGAGATTCCGGTTATCTACACAGCAGTGACAGATCCGGTGGCGGCAGAACTTGCAGATGAAGAAGGAGCACCGGCAGGTGAGGTTACAGGTACTTCCGATAAGCTTCCGATTGAAGCACAGCTTCAGATGATGCGTCAGATGCTTCCGGATGCGCAGAAGCTTGGCATCATGTATACGACCAGCGAAGCAAATTCTGTATCTGCAATTGAAGAGTACGAAAAGTTGTCAGGAGACTATGGGTTCCAGCTTGTGACCAAAGGAATTACAGCCACAGCCGATATTCCGCTGGCAGCAGATGAATTGTTAAGTGAGGTGGATTGTATTACAAACCTGACAGACAATACCGTAGTATCTTCTTTGAGCACAATCTTAGATAAGGCAAATGAGAAGAAGATTCCGGTCTTTGGAAGTGAGATCGAACAGGTAAAAATCGGCTGTCTGGCAGCAGAAGGAATTGACTACATTGCTCTTGGAGAACAGACCGGTAAGATGGCAGCACAGGTGTTAAAGGGTGAGAAAAAAGCTTCTGAATTGAATTTTGAGACCATTACAGAGCCGGGCTTCTATGTAAATGCAAAAGTAGCTTCAGATCTTGGAATTACAGTTCCGGAAGATTTATTAAAAAATGCAGTAGAAAATTTCAGTGAGATTACTGCAGAGTAGAGCAGGAGGCAGATTCATGGATTTTGTAGTAACGATTATCGAGCAGGGCTTGATTTATGGAATTCTGGCATTAGGAGTGTATATCACATATAAAATATTGGACTTCCCGGATCTGACGGTAGACGGAAGTTTCCCTCTGGGTGCAGCTGTAACAGCTGCACTTCTCACAAAAGGAATTTCTCCGTTTCTCACACTTGCGGCATCTTTTTTGGCAGGTGCGCTTGCCGGAGTGTGTACCGGTTTCATTCATGTGAAAGGGAAAGTCAGAGATCTGTTATCAGGAATTATTATGATGACCGCGCTTTGGTCTATCAATCTCTATATTGCAGGAACGTCAAATGTACCGCTTTTTTCACAGAAAACAATCTTTAGAAATGATCGCGTGTCCGAATATTTTCCGGATGCTGTGAAACCATACAGCACATTGTTAATCGTGCTTTTGTTGGCGGTAATCTGCAAAATCCTTCTGGACCTTTATCTTAAGACTAAGTCCGGGTATCTCTTAAGAGCGGCGGGAGACAATGATGCGCTTGTAACCGCGCTGGCAAAAGATCAGGGAAATGTGAAGATTCTCGGGCTTGCGCTTGCCAATGGTCTTACTGCTCTTGCCGGTTGCATTTTTGCACAGGAGGAGCGTGTATTTGAAATCTCTATGGGAACCGGAGCGATTGTCATTGGGCTTGCGAGTGTGATCATCGGAACGAGCATTTTCAGGAAACTTACTGTTGTGAAGACAACGACAGCAGTGTTGGCAGGTTCCGTGATCTATAAGGCGTGTGTTGCTGTGGCATTAAAGAATTTTGAGCCGAATGCAATGAAGCTGATCACAGCGGTTCTGTTTCTGGTGATTCTGATATTGAGTATGGAGAGAAAAAGAAAGGCGGAATAACATGCTTGAATTAAAAAACATCAATAAATATTATCATTCCGGCACGGTAAATGAGATGTGCCTCTTTGATGGCTTTGATCTGACAATAGAAGAAGGAGAATTTGTATCGGTTGTTGGGAGTAATGGTTCCGGTAAGACATCTATGCTCAATATTATCTGTGGAAGCATTCCGGTAGAATCCGGGCAGATCTTGATGCAGGGAAGGGATATTACGAAAGAAAAAGAGTATAAACGAAATAGAAAAATTGGAAGGGTATATCAGAATCCTGCAATGGGAACCTGTCCTTCCATGACGATTTTGGAGAATCTGTCTCTTGCAGATCATAAGGGAAAATGCTTCGGTCTTACCAAAGGGACAAATAAAGCAAGAATCGATGCTTACCGGGAAGAATTAAGAAAATTAAATCTTGGTTTGGAGGATAAACTAAACGTGAAAGTAGGAGCGTTGTCCGGCGGACAGCGTCAGGCTATGGCACTTCTGATGTCTGTGATGACGCCGGTTGATTTCCTTATTCTGGATGAACACACAGCCGCATTAGATCCGAAAACGGCAGACCGGATCATGGAGCTTACAGAGCAGATTGTAAGAGAAAAAAAGCTTACAACAATCATGGTCACCCATAATCTGAGATACGCCGTAGAATATGGAAATCGATTGCTGATGATGCATCAGGGAAATATAATTCTGGATAAAAAAGGTGAAGAAAAAGAGAACCTGTCTGTGGAACAGCTTCTTGGACTGTTCAATGAAATCAGCATCGAATGTGGAAATTAGAACTATTTTATTAAAAATATCTGAAAAAATGCACTTTTGTTTCCAATCGTAGTATAATAAGAATAAATCTTGGACAAGAGGGTGAATGAGATGAAGAAAACCGGGAAGAATCCATTGTATAAGAGCTTTGGATATGCATTTGAAGGAATCTTTGCAGGAATCCGAGGGGAGAGGAATATGAAGATCCACTGTTTTGCGGCGGTGTGTGTGATCGTGGCAGGTGTTCTGTTTCATATTTCTGTCACGGAATGGTGCATCTGCCTGGTGCTGTTTGGTCTCATCCTGTCTCTGGAGCTTGTAAATACCGCCATTGAAGCGGTGGTAGATCTTGTGACAGAAGACAAGAAACCACTTGCAAAGCTTGCAAAGGATACGGCGGCAGGGGCGGTGCTGATTGCTGCTGTCATGGCAGCTATGGCAGGGCTTCTTATTTTTGTTCCAAAACTCGTAAGCTTATTAAAATAATACTTGAAAACAGAGAGGAGCATGTGGTATGGAAGGATTAGGAGAAAACGTAAAAAAATTATTATTGGCAGGAGTCGGCGCTGCGGCAACTACGGTAGAGAAGTCAAAAGAAATTCTGGACGACTTAGTGGAAAAAGGAGAGCTTACCGTAGAGCAGGGGAAAGCTTTGAATGAAGAACTGAAACATAACATTAAAAAGACAGTGGAAGAGAATGTTAAAAATACCGAGAAAGCAGATCCTGTAGAAGAGCTGGATAAATTATTGGAGAAAATGACGCCGGAACAGATAGAGGCATTGAAGGAGAGACTTCTTAAATGAGCAGTCAGGAATCAAGGGAATACAGAGCCCGGCTTAGGGAAATGACAGAAGTGCTGAAAAAGCACGGAATTACAAGAGGAGTATCTCCGGAGAAGCTGAGGCTTATATTAGAAGATTTAGGACCTACCTTTATTAAGCTTGGACAGATTATGTCGTTACATTCGGATATTCTGCCCAAGCGGTATTGTGATGAATTGATGCGTCTCCGGTCGGAGGTTGCTCCGATGCCATTTGCAGAAGTGGAAGAAGTTCTCTATGAAGCCTATCATTGTCCGTGGCAGGAAATATTTTCAGAGATTGAAAAGATCCCGATCGGCTCAGCATCTATTGCGCAGGTTCATCGCGCCCGCCTTGAAACCGGAGAGGCGGTTGTGATAAAAGTTCAGCGCAAAGGGATCTATGAAGTGATGGCGCGTGATATCGGGCTTCTTCACCGGGCGGTAAAGCTGCTTCCGCCAGTGAGCATCAAAGATATGGTGGATCTTGATATGGTGCTGGACGAACTGTGGGATGTAGCGAGAGAAGAGATGAATTTTCTCACGGAAGCGGCAAATATGAAAGAATTTGCACAGAGGAATAAAGAAGTAGCCTTTGTTGGAGTACCGAAGCTGTATGATGAGTATACGAATCATGCAGTTCTTGTTATGGAACAAATTGATGGCTGCAGCATTGATGATAAACAATGGCTTCTGGAACAGGGCTACGATCTGGAAGAAATCGGAATGAAGCTGGTGGATCACTATATCAAACAGGTTATGGATGATGGATTTTTCCATGCTGATCCCCATCCGGGCAATGTAAAGGTACGGGATGGAAAGATTATCTGGATTGATATGGGGATGATGGGCAGACTTACGGAACGGGATCGTGAATTGATCGGACGGGCGATCGAAGGGATTGCAACCTCGGATGTAGGACAAATTCAGGATGTTGTCATGGCTCTTGGCGAGTTCAGGGAGAAGCCGGATCAAAGCTGCCTCTATGATGATATCAGCAATCTTCTGTCCCAGTACGGAACGATGGATCTGGGAGAAATTGATGTGGCAGAAGTTATGATGAGCCTTATGGAAGTTATGAAAGAAAATAAGATCATCATGCCGCACGGTCTGACCATGCTTGCAAGAGGGCTTACGCATATGGAGGGGGTGCTCGCTGATATTGCGCCAAAGATCAATATGGTGGAAATTGCATCCAGACATATTGCAGGGAAACTTCTGGAAGAGAAAAACTGGAAGAAAGAATTAAAAGATGGAGGTAAAAATCTCTATCGGTCCATTCACAAAGCAGTGGGGATTCCCTCTCTGGTCAATGACATTTTGCAAGGATACTTGAAAGGGCAGACAAAGATCAATCTGGATCTACATGCCTCGCACGAGTTGGAGAGACTTCTTCGGAGACTGGTCAGAAATGTTGTCATGGGACTCTGGGTTATGGCGCTTCTAATTAGCTCCAGTATCATATGTACAACAAATATGACTCCGAAGATCTGGGGGATTCCGGCACTTGGAGCCTTTGGGTATCTGATGGCTTTTGGAATTGTGATGTATGTATTTTTAAAACATATTTTTTCGAAAAAGTAAAGGATGCAAGGGGAAGGATATTCCCCTGCATCCTTTTTTTGCAAGCGGATCATTACTGGCAGTATTTTTCCATATCTTCTTCGAAGTTGGCGATCTGCCTGGCAAGGGACTCTCTGTGCGCATCAGTCAGGGCCGCCGTAAGAGTTGCCATATTCTCTTCGATCTGGGCAGGGTTATAAGGAATATCCAGGGCAAAATCGCTGAATGCGCGTATCTTCTGAAAATACATATTCGTATCAGGCTCCTCATGGCCGTTTCTGCACATGTGGTACATAGTAACGCAGTCGGTTGCCTCGGTATCTGTACATTCCTTGCAGATCCATTTTCCCAGATAATAATATCTTCCCCCAATATCATATAAGAATCCGGGGAGTTTTAATAATTTTTCCACCATCATTGAACGATACCTCCTTCATCTAAATACAACAGTAGCAAATACGACGGGAAAAAGCAAGCTTTTTGGCTTCTAAAGTGAATTTTTAGGATAGTCTTTTTCTGGATAATAGTGTACAATTAAAGCAGTGAGATTTTGTAAGTCAAGACTCAGAGCAGACGTAAGGAGAAGACGATGGAAAATGCACGGCATACGATGCTATTAGTAGATGATACAGAGATTAATCTTGACATTCTGGAAGGGATTTTTGAGGCTGATTTTATTATATTAAAGGCACTGAATGGAAAGCAGGCGTTGAAGGTCTTGAAATCACAGAAGGTTGATATTGTCATATTGGATGTTGTTATGCCGGAGATGGATGGCTTTGGGGTACTGGAGGCAATGAAGGAAGATCCTGCGCTTGCGGACATCCCGGTGATCATAGCGACAGCGGACGAAGGCGAGAATGAGGAAAGGGCGCTGCTTAACGGCGCCGATGATTTTATCAAGAAGCCATATAATCCAGTAGCTGTTTATAAGCGTGTGGAAAATATTCTGGTTAAGCACGTGCTGGAGCGGGAGAAGTTAAAAGATGCCCTGAATAATTCCAAGATGGAATT
>OFMK01000643.1_pt1 | contig 34439 bp, 35 predicted proteins | sample 1541781 | NCBI WGS metagenome assembly OFMK01 (sample SAMN04209250, study PRJEB22552) | human gut metagenome | biome: gut; material: feces | host: Homo sapiens | place: USA: Oklahoma
AGAAGCCCTGTTTTGCTTTACACATTTTTATAAAAATGAACCGTTCTTTCATTTAATATATTTTTGAAAAAATTCTTCCTCACAAATCGGCTTGTCCAGATAATATCCCTGAATCACATCACAGGACATTGCCCGCATCTCATCCTTATTTTCTGCCGTCTCTACTCCTTCTGCCACACAAGTAATCCCAAGCTTTTTGCAAGTATGAATGACACCTTCTACTACAATTTTTGCCCGGCGGTCTTTAAAAAGATCCGCGACAATCCTGCGGTCTAATTTTAAAGATGTAAGCTCCAGCGTGTACAGCATATAAATATTACTGTACTCTGCGCCAAAGTCATCCAAAGCAATCCGATATCCATCCCGCCGAAAACAGCTTATCACATTGCTCAAACTTCCACTGTCTGTAGAACCAACACTTTCCGTCACCTCAATTTCAATCAGATTCTTCGGAATTAAAAATTCTTCTGTAATCTCATTTGTTTCCTTCAAAATATTAGATTCCAAAATGGTAACCCTGGAATAATTCACAGAAATCGGAAATGGTTTCCATCCCTGATCCATCCACTGCCGCATCATACGACACACTTCCCGGAGAATAAATAAGTCCATATGGCGAATTAATCCTGCTTTTTCAATTGCCCGCAAAAATCTTGCCGGCGCAATCATTCCATTTTCCGAATCCTGATAGCGAATCAAGGCCTCCGCCCCGCAGATTTCGCCGGTTCTGGCATCTGCCTTAGGCTGTAAATAAGCCAAAAAATCTCGATTCTCCATTGATTGCTGAATATCTGAAAATATTTTCCGTATGATAATCAAAAGATGCCCTCTTCTTCCGCTTTTGGTTCAACTCCAATAAAATTTTTTCTTCTGCCTGTTCCTGAAGACGCTCTAAGGAAATGACATTTTGTTCCCATGCTTCGCTGCTTACCACCTGCATCGGATAGGACATTTGAATTTGATGTACTAGTTCCTTTGATTTCTCCTGTAACTTTTCATATGAAAAGTTCGAACAAAGTGCAAGAAACCCAGCTCCGCTAATTCGATAACTTCTTTCTTTTCCAAATAATTTCTTCAGAAGATCTGCCACAAAGATCAAAAGAGCGTCTCCCTGACTTCTTCCATATTGATAATTATATTCTTTCAAATCCACAATATGAACAGTCACCACTCCCATAGACTCATAAAAATCTTCATCAATCAATCCCAGCATTTCCATATAACTATCGTAATTTTGAATCCCAGTTTTACGATCAATATTCCAGCTTTGAGATTCTCTTTGCAAAAGATTTTCATGAGCGCCTATTTTTACTGCTTCATCCAAGTTGCGAATACTTCCTGCGAAGATGTCTGGATTTCCTTCAGAATCTCTTAACATCCTTCCTTTGCACAGGAGATGAACCCATTGGTCCTCCACATTCTTTGCCCGATATTGTATTGCATGGCGCTCAGCTTTTCCATCGGCAATATCCTGATTGCTTCTTAAAAATCCCATCACATCATCCGGATGAATTTTTTCTCCCCAAAACGCCGCTGCATTTTTTAAAATCTGTCTCGGAAGCCCAAAATCCCGAACCATATTTTTAGAATACATAAATTCTCCTGTTTTTAGATTTCCCACAAATCCATACTCATCCATTCCTTCTGTAATTGCCTCAAACAGATGGTCTTTATTATATTGAAACCGTACTGCGCTATCTTCTTTTTGCATTTCCTCATACAGCTTTCTCTTTCCCATCATAATGTGATAATCCCGTTTTTGAATATACATTTGAGAATCTGCAATGGACAATACGTCCGATACTGTCATACGATCTCCTGCATAAATTTTAGCAAGTCCATAGCTGAATGTGACTTTATAATTCATTCCATGAGCTCTTCGCTTTTTCTCCAATGTTTTCAGCATCTGTTTCATCCATTGGTCTACTTCGTCCAGACTGCGGTCTGCAAATACCACAATAAATTCATCTCCGCTTAATCGAAATACGAAATCTGTCTCATCAAGATGCTCCTTTATATTCTGCGCGGCAAAAACAAGAAGTCTGTCACCTTCCATATGACCAAAGGTATCATTCACCCATTTCAGCCCATTGATATCATATAGTGCAACAATTAAATTTTCCTCCCCCGTCAATGCCTCCAGCATCTGCTCTAAATGCTGTTTTCCGGCACTTCGATTGTAAATTCCGGTCAATTCATCCCTCATTGCTTTTTGGGATAAACGTACATTCTCTGTGATATCTACAGAATTTTGGACATGATAAAGACGTCCGTTCCACTTCTTCAAAACATCATAATTCAGAAAAGTCCGCCCGGTTTTACTATTTTCTTCTTTCCATATACTGGATTGTCCAATTTCCATTTTTTGTAGCTTTTGAATTTTACAAAACTCGCATCGACCTTTCTGTCCTTCTTGAAGAGCTTCCCAACAAGTTCGTCCTTCGGCATCTTCCATATGAAATGTCTTTTTCATATAGTCATTCATATATACGATCTTATCGGTTTCTATATCTGTTATGTAAATATTGGAATTTATTTTATTTAAGACATCCTTATAAAATTCAATATCAAATTCAAGCTGCATGAAAGTTCCTCCATTTTCTATCCTTAATTTAGTATATCATTTTTTCTGTAAATAGAGTAGAACAAAATCACCGGAAGTGCCAAAAGGCACATTCCGGGATAGTAAGTGATCGCCAAGGTCCGGGCAGGCTCGGACCTTGGCTCATCCCTATCACAAAAAGAGGTTTCTTTGATTTATGATCGCAGAAACCTCTTTGCTATATAAAAGCGGAAACCCGCTGGATTGTTATTGTTTCATTTTCGGCTGAAAAATAAGAGAGGCTAAGTAAGAGAAAATCAATGCTGCCGAAGTGCCGACCGCAGCAGCAGTAAAACCACCTTCAAACAGACCTAAAAACCCATGCTGGTCTACCGCCTCTTTCATTCCCTTCCACAAACTAAATCCAAATCCTGACAACGGAACTGTTGCTCCGCATCCGCCAAAATGTTCAATCTTCTGGTAAATTCCCAAAGCCCCTAAAATCACTCCGCTTACCACAAGAAGTACCATAATTCTTCCAGGCTGAAGCTTCGTATAATCCATAAGCAGCTGAACAATCATACATATTAATCCACCCACCACAAAAGCTTTTATATATTCCATGAACCTTCCTCCTTTTCCAACAGTACTGCGTGCGCAATTCCGGTTACACTTTCCCCCTCATTAAAGCTGGTTTTGGACATCAGTGCTCCGGTAGGAATAAAGAGCACGCGTTTCCATGTTCCCTCCAAGATCTTTTTCGTGATCATAGAAGCCAGCACTATAGCGCTGCATGCACAACCCGAACCTCCGGAATGGGTATCCTGCGTTTCATTTTCATAAATTTCTAATCCACAGTCCCCGTGAACACCGGAAATATCATATCCGTTATTATTTAACAGTTTTATTAAAATCTGTTTCCCAACTTCTCCAAGATCTCCTGTATAAATTGCATCGTAATCCTTTGGCTGTGTGCCATAATCCTGAAAATGCTGATACAGGACCTGTGCGGCGGCAGGCGCCATGCATGCCCCCATATTCATGGGATCTTTCATTCCGTAATCTACAATCTTTCCGGTTGTAATTCCCCGCACGCGAATGGGTCCCGCTGTTTTGGATACAACAAAACCTCCTGACCCGGTAACGGTCCATGTTGCTGATAAAGGACGCTGATTTCCATATTCCAACGGAAAACGGAACTGCTTCTCCGCGCTTCCGATATGACTTGATGCCACTGCCAAAACATTCTCTGCGAAGCCTCCCGATACAGTGATCGATGCAAGAGACAATGCTTCCCCTATGGTGGAACAGGCTCCAAATAACCCAAATAGCGGCAGATCCAGTTCCTTCAATCCATAGGAGGTCGCTGTATTTTGTTCCAGCAAATCTCCCGCAAAAGCATATCGAATATCCTTTGTGGACAAGTCTGCTTTTTTAATTGCCAGCATCGCTGCCTGTTTCATAAAGCGCCCTTCTGCCATTTCCCATGTATCCTCTCCAAAATAGGGATCTTCAATGATTTGATCCATACGATCCCCAAGAGGTCCTTCTCCTTCCTTCTGCGCGGCAACAGAAGACCATCCCTTTAAATAAACTGGCTTCTCAAATTCGATACTTTGTTTTCCTTTGATTATTTTCATCCCATCCACCCCCATTGTTTGATCATCAGATAAATGACGCCTGCCAGGAAAGAAGAAAAGATTCCATATAAAATTACAGGACCTGCAATGGTAAAAATTTTAACTCCAATCCCGAAAACCTGTCCTTCCTTTTGATACTCAATTGCGGGTGAAGCCACCGAATTGGCAAAGCCGGTAATTGGAACCAGCCCTCCCGCGCCTCCAAATTTTGTAATCTTTCCATAAATATTAAATCCTGTTAAAATAACGCTTAACATCACAAGCTCAATTGTTACAAATAAAAGGGAATCCTTTTTTCCAATTCCCCAATATTTCATCATAAACTGTTTCATCGCCTCACCCAGCAGACAAAAAGCGCCCCCCACAAAGAAAGCTTTGGTACAGTTTAGAATGCTGTTATGTTTTGGCGTAATCTCTTCCACCATCTGGCCATATTCTTGTTTTGTCGGTTCTTTTTTCATGAATTTTGTCCTTTCATTTAAAAATAAAAAATTGAAGATAACATCCTAACATTTTCCCAAATGCAATTGCATAAATAACATAAGGAATTCCGTTTCGGATACTGATTCTCCTGGAAAAAATGGGAAGGCTTTTGAGCGTCTCCGCCAATGCGCCGATCAGGCATCCCACAAAAATACCTCCAAATAATCCAAACACGATTAAGAGTGGATACCCAATGGCAAGATGCCACCGATACAAAAAAACAGCAGTTCCCACGATGCCCCCAAGACTAATACAATTTTCATAGGTTCTCGCAAAGCGAATGGTCTTTGTCAGACCGGCAAGTCTTGGAATTACACCAAGCATACTCAGAAAAGCAAGAAAACTTCCTGCAATAAGCGCTCCAGCACATAATCCGTAAAAAACCAGCATCATGCTACGAATCCACATCCTCTTCCTCCTTTTTCCGATCTGCGTTTATCATCAAAGTATCATTTACATCTCTCTCATATAAACGCATCTGCACTTCAAAAGGCGTAGGATCATCTGTAAGTTTTATTTTCCCTGCATGATTGAAAAAGATCACAATGCCCAATGCAAGACCAGCCGTATAAGAGATATGCAAAAGATTCGGTCCTGTCGGCGCCTTTCCCATAATCAGCTCGTATACGTTATAAAAGAGATCCTCAATTCCAACATCTGTGTTATAACTCATAATGGAAAAACTTGCGCCAAAAAACGCAACCATAATTACAAAAATAATTTTTCCGTAATGCATCCAGATTTTTTCTGACTTCTCTTTCTTATAATAAACAATAAAGTCTTCCGGCCCCATATTTACTACATCCAAGGTTTTATCAATCTCTTTAATTTTTTCCACAATCATAAGAACAGAAAATATTTTTCTCTGATTTCCTTTACTGGAAAATCGATATAACTTGGCATGCTTCACCTGACTTGAGATTTCAGGGTCCGAACAATAGAAAGAAATCACATCTTTCAGCTGTATGCCTGGCTTACTAAGACAAACACTGTCCTCTGCTTTGATATAAACCGTCATCGTCCCATGTCCTTTCCATTACAAATGAACCATTTTCTAGTTTCTGATCATCCCGTTTTGTTAAAAGCAAAAATGCTCCGACAACTAACAGAATTAAAAATGCACAGATCATCCACTGATATTTTCTTTTCACTATTTATCACCTCTCGGTTATTATTTGTAGTTTTCACTATTTCATTCATCAGTTGCAAGAAAAATCATCCGATGTTATAATTTTTCATGACGAACCCAGTTCACGCAAAGGAGATTGACAATGGAACAAGATCAGTTAACCTTATATAAATTAATGATTTTATATTTAATAAAAAAAGTAGATTTTCCCTTGAGTAATTCTCAGATTTCAGAATTCGTTCTGGAGAAAGGCTACACCAATTATTTTACTCTCCAGCGAGCTGTTCACGAATTAGAGGAAGAAGATATGCTTCGAGTGAAACAAATTCGAAATATGAGCCACTACGCCCTCAGCGAGGAAGGCATTGAGGCAATTGAAATGTTTGAGTATCAGATCCCCAATTCTATCAAAGATGATATTTTTCAATTTTTAGAGGAAAAAGAATATGAGCTGCGCAAAGAAGCCAGTGTGGAAGCTGATTTTTTCCCTGCAAAAGGAGATGAATATATGGTCAGTCTTAAAATCAGAGAAAAAGAAAACCCGCTCCTTGAACTCAACCTTAATGTTGTGTCCAGAGAACAGGCTGTTTATATTTGCGACCACTGGAATCAAAAGCATTCCGATGTTTACTCTCTGCTCATAGAAAAACTGCTATTTGATGAACCCTAAGTTTTCATCTTCCCGATGCAAAACCATAGTCTCCATAAACTCCCAAATTTCTTCTCTTCCTTGTTTTGAAAGAGCAGAGAACGGAAAAATCGGACTCTCTTTATCCATCTGAAGCTCTGTGCGAATTTCTTTCAAATGTTTCGGCACCTGGCTTCTTTTTAATTTATCCAACTTTGTTGCAATAATCACCGGATGATACCCATTATACAAAATCCAATCATACATCATGACATCGTTCTTGGAAGGTTTATGCCGGATATCAATCAGTAAAAATACCATCCGAAGCTGCCTTGATGTCTGAAGATAATTTTCGATCATATGTCCCCACTGCTCTTTGACCGACTCCGCTATTTTTGCAAATCCATATCCAGGCAGATCAACATAATAAAATGCATCATTGATATTATAATAATTAATGGTTTGTGTTTTTCCCGGCTGTGCTGAGGTTCTCGCATAAGACTTCCGGTTCATCAGCGCATTAATCAGCGAAGATTTTCCAACATTGGACTTTCCTGCAAATGCAATCTCCGGAAGTTTATGATCCGGGAGCTTACTTGTAATACCACAGACAGTCTCTAAATTTACACTCTTTATAATCATGCTTTACTCCTAACGTAATCAATCTCCAATACGGAATTATTTTACGTTACCGGTTATCACTTGTCAATGGATACATGATGAATCTGTTTTGTATTTTTTGTAATCGGCAAAATCTGATATCCTTCTTTTTTCAATGTTTTAATTAATGAATCCAGCCCCTTCACCGTATTTTTCGCCTCATGAAGATCATGCATCAATACAACGCTGACCTTTTGTCTACGAACATCCTTCAAAATATTTGCATTGAGCTGTTCTGCTGAAACCTGAAAATCAAGGGCATCTCCGCTCAAAGCATTCCAGTCAAAATAAAGCCATCCCTGACGATTAACAAATTGAATATAAGGCATAATATCCTTCACACATTGATTGCTGCTTCCCCCTGGAAAACGGTAAATAAATGGTTTTACCTCTGTCATTTCGTATAAATATTTCTGAAGAGCTTTTAAATCCCTGCCAAAGGCATCCACAGAAGAATAGATCTGATCATAGTTATGACTGTAAGAATGCATTCCCAGCGTATGACCCTCCAATACAATTCTTTGATACATTTTTTTTGCGAATTCTGTTTTTTTCCCAACCACAAAAAATGTGGCTTTCACTTGATTCTTTTTTAAAATATCAAGGATTTTTCCGGTCTGATCCGAAGGACCGTCATCAAATGTCAGATAGACTTTTTTTCCCTGAACCGCACTGCTTTCCAACAGACCGCCTTCTCCTTCCTGCTGACTGGCAATCTTTAATAAATCAGCTCTCTGACTGTTTACCTGCATAAAAAAACCTATTCCCAACAAAAGAATCACCGTATAACCTAATATTTTTTTCTTCATGTTCTCCCTCATTTCCTAAAAAAATGATGTTTCACCAACATAACTACTGTTAGGATATGAAAGAAGCCAAATATTATTCTGGTATCTTTTACTTTAACAAAAAAAGGACAAATCCGGTTCATCTGCTTATAACGAAAAAGCCAAAAGAAATGAAAACAATTTCTTTTGGCTTTTTCATGAATCTGTTTAGAAATATTTTGGGAAGATTTTAAACTTCAAAAATTAAATCACCGTAGCTCGGCATTGGCCAATCCTCTTTTGCAACCAGCATTTCCAATTTATCCGCCGGCTCACGAACCGCATTCATATCTGCAAAAATAATATCATGATAGAAACGAGCCTGCTCTTGGCTTTCCAATCCCTGTGCTTTTGGAAGATCCGTCTCCAGAGTACCAATCGCCGCAAACATTGCTTTTAAGTTTTGTGTAATTTCCTTAAGAAGCGTTTCCTGAACAGAACTGTCAATTCCGATTGCCTTCAGTTCTGATACGCCGTCTGCCAGCTTTTTCTGATATTTCATCACCGCAGGTACAATCTGTTTCTTTGCAATATCCAAAGTAGCCAGAGCCTCAATATTTAATGTCTGAGAATACTGCTCAAATAAAATTTCCACACGAGATTCCAATTCAGCCTTTGTAAAAACGCCAAATTTTTCAAACATTTTCACAGATTTTTCCGTCACCAGCGTCGGAATTGCATCTACCATGGATCTTAGATTCGGAAGTCCCCGTCTTTTTGCTTCCTCTACCCATGCGTTTGCATATCCATCGCCATTGAAAATAATTCTCTGATGCTCTGTCAGCAGCTCTTTTGTCAGCTCATGGGCAGCCATTGCAATATCATCCACATCGCCCTCTATTTTTTCTAACCTTTCACAAATATCCGAAATTACGTCTGCCACAATGGTATTTAATACAACATTGGGATCAGAAATAGACTGTGTAGAACCTACCATACGGAATTCAAATTTATTTCCTGTAAAGGCAAATGGAGAAGTACGGTTGCGATCTGTAGCATCCTTTTCAAACTCCGGAAGAGAATGAACTCCGGATACCAATTTATCTCCATGCTTGGATTTGGTCGCTTCTCCTCTTGTTACCAGCTGTTTTACCACATCTTCCAACTGATCTCCCAGGAAAATAGATATAATTGCAGGAGGCGCTTCATTTGCACCTAGTCTGTGATCATTTCCCGGAGTTGACGCAGACATTCTAAGAAGATCCGCATGCTTATCCACTGCGGTAATGATCGCAGCCAAAAACAATAAGAATTGCTGATTTTCATGAGGGGTTTTCCCCGGATCCAAAAGATTTTTTCCTTCATTGGTTACCATTGACCAGTTGTTATGCTTTCCGGAGCCGTTAATGCCTGCGAATGGTTTTTCATGAAGCAGGCACTTCAATCCATGACGTCTTGCCACACGTCTCATCGTTTCCATTAACAACTGGTTATGATCCGTTGCCACATTATTGGAATTATAAATTGGCGCCAACTCATGCTGTGCCGGTGCAACTTCATTATGCTCTGTCTTTGCGCTAATGCCGAGTTTCCATGTTTCAATATTCAGGTCTTTCATAAACCCTTCAATTCTCGGTTTAATAATTCCAAAATAGTGATCATCCATCTCCTGACCTTTCGGCGGCATTGCCCCAAACAAGGTACGTCCGGTAAAGATTAAATCTTTTCTCTGTTTATATTTTTCCTCATCCACCAGGAAATATTCCTGCTCCGGTCCAACGGAAGTATTTACTTTGGTTACATTTTCATTTCCCAGCAGCCTTAACAGCCGAGTTGCCTGAATGTCAAGAGCCTGCATGGAACGAAGCAGCGGTGTCTTTTTATCCAGTGCCTCACCTGTATAGGAACAAAATGCTGTTGGTATACATAAAATACAGGAATCCGGCGTCTCCTTAATAAAAGCCGGAGATGTACAATCCCACGCTGTATATCCTCTTGCCTCAAACGTTGCCCTCAAACCTCCAGAAGGAAAAGAAGATGCGTCCGGTTCTCCTTTGATCAATTCTTTTCCGGAAAATTCCAATAAAACTTTTCCGTCATCCGTCGGGTTAATAAAAGCATCATGTTTTTCAGCTGTCACCCCAGTTAATGGTTGAAACCAATGCGTGTAATGTGTCGCACCTTTCTCGATCGCCCATTCCTTCATCTCATTTGCGACCACATCCGCAATCGCAGGGTTCAATTCTGTCCCTTCTTCAATGGTTTTTTTCAGATCTTTGTAAACCGCTTTTGGAAGACGTGCTTTCATAACACCGTCATTAAATACATTTGATCCGAAAATTTCTGATACGTTAATTTTTTCCTTCATAGGTTCTTCCTTTCTCTTCTACACATTTCAGACAAAACAAGATGAGCGTTTATAATATAGGAAAGTCAGAACTTTCCTAATATTATAAAAAAGGGGGCGGCAAACAATAATTTATTCATTGTTTGACGCCCTCGTCAGTAACTTCGCTGCATATAGAATACAACGAATTTCTTTTAAAATCAAGATATTTTTTGTATTTTATTTTATACGTTATACATTTTTGACTTTCAAAAGGACATAATTTTTCTTTCCTTTGACTGTTTTGCTCCCTTTCAGTCGGAATTGATACGACGTTCCCACTCTGGCATTCCTCAAGGTATACGTTATGGTTCCACCTTTTTGATAGCTTTTTACCCTCCGATAGTTTCCTCTGCCGCGCTTTACTTCCAGCTGATAGGATTCATATCCCGCCACATTGCCGTATTTCACCTTAACTGTTTTCTTACCGTTTTTTGCCTTTACCTGGCGGACTTTATAGTATTTTCTTCCCTTCGTTCCATTGCGGTAAGGTTTTACCTTAAATTTATAAGAAGCACCGGATCTTACCGTAATCGTCTTAGAAGAAACCTTTCCAACAGTTGTTAATCTTTTATACTTTCCTTTTCCTGCTTTCACATAGATCACATAGCCTTTTGCTTTTTTCTTTTTCTTCCAGGAAAGCTTTATTTTTCTAACAGAGCTTTTCTTGTAGGTAATCGGCTTTTGAACAGATGCCGTATTTTTTTTGCCGACGGCAAACAAATATTTAGAATCATTGGTGTAAAATAAAGTTCCGTCTTCATCCACTGCCGGAGTGCTCATACAATAATTTTTTGTCTCATCCGATGTTGGTTCATAGACCGTATGAAGACGCGCTGATGTTCCGTCCTTTGCCGTATTCACAGCGTATAAACCGCCCGGCATTGTATTGACTGTAATGTATACATTTGACTTGGCAACTATCGGTACGGACTGAGAGTTTTCCGGAAGTTCTATCATGCTGCTGATTTTATATTGGTTGGAAGCTACATTCACAACCGACAAAAAGCCTTTGGAGCCATAATCTCCCACCCTTCCCGAAATATATACCTTTCCGTCTGCATATTCCGGTGAACCTGCCACATATCCGCCGTTTTTTAGAGAAATCGTTGATACAGTTTCCATGGTTCCGTCCTGCTTTACTTTAATTCCATAGAAATTAGCAGATTGATCTGCCAGATAAATGGTATTGCTCGTCCGATTGCAGGCAATACCGCCGCTAAAGTTTCCCAAGAGTTTTTTGCTCCCTGCCTGCCGATACCCCCGTGTTCGATCAAAACTCATCAAATTTCCGGCACTATCAGATATTAAAAGATAATTTCCAAGAACAACCCCCTGATTCCAGTAAAAATTCCCGCTCTTTGATGTGGTAATTTTAGTGATCGATTTTTCTTCATTTTCTTTTGACGGATCATCATCTTTTGTTGTTATCCTATAGTAGCTGCCCGGAGACGACGGACCCCCGGTTCCCACATAAAGTTCCCCATCTGAATACAACAATCTGGAACTGATTTCATGGTCTGCACTTTCACTGATCCAAAGAGATTTTAAAGTCTGAGCATCAAATGCCTGAATTTTTCCACTGTCATAACCAACAAAAATTTTTCCGTCGCCATAGCCAAGATCCGCTATATAATACATTGATTCTGAATACTTGGTTTCTTTTACAATTTTTCCTGTTTTCTTATCAATTTTTACAATTCTCTGACTATGGTTATCTGCTGCATAAATGTAAGAACCGACCATTTTGATTTCAGATAAGGTATCCCATCCGCCTCCGATCTTAACACTCCAGTTTAATTTTGCTTCGCTGCTGTCTTTTGCCGGCTGTACAGTAACTACTTCTGCTCTTGCCACTGTCGGAAATGCCACTGTCATAATCAGTGTCAAAAAAAACGCTGCATACTTCTTTTTTTTCATAAATTTCTCCTTTTTATACTTATTGTGTTATATTTTTCTTCCTTAAAAAAACCATATTTATATTTTACTCTGTTTAATTTTTTTATAAAAACAGGAGTCAGGACCCATAAGAAAACCATATTTGAAATACAGTATTCTAAAGTTACCGGGATGGATGTTCCTAGAACCAACATATACCGTTTCCAGAAAAATCCATCTCCGGCAGCTAAAACCGTCCATACATCCATGACTGCCGAAAACAAAATTCCGGCAAACACTCCGTATAGCATCAAACACAGCCGATGCTGTTCTAATAATTTTTTTTGATTCAGCCATCCGGAAATCCAGCCAATACTCCCCCAGGCAATCATCTGAAACGGCGTCCAAGGTCCCTGCCCAAAGAAAAAATTGGATACAAAAGCCCCAAGAGAGCCACATAAAAATCCTGATTCTCTTCCAAATGCCATCCCGAAAATTATAATCATAGCGCTGACCGGTTTCCACCCCGGTGTCAAGGCAAAAATCGTTCTGGAAACTACAATCAACGCAATCATCACTGCCACAACAACACTTTCTCTAGTCCTTGGCCGACGCTTTTCATATTTCCAATAGTAGGGAATACAGGAAATTGCCGCTAAAACGATCATAAAAAAGTTCACAGACACCTCACTCTCTCCGGCAAAAGAATCCTTTGTTTTTGCTGGCTTGTAATTTTTGCTGATGTTGTGGTATAAAAATAATTATCAGAAAAAAATTCCTCCACATCCGCAATCCCCTCTATTTTTCCATCAAACATCATACCTGCACAATCTGCAAATTCTGCACAAAATTCTAAATCATGCGAAGCCATCAAAATCGTCATTCCCTTTTGAGACAGGTTCTTCAAAAAATGCCCGAACCTTCTGGAATGAATCCGGTCCACCCCTTTTGTCGGCTCATCCAGCAGCAAAATTTCCGGTTTCACCAAAAGCAGCTTCACCAAAGCTGCCATTTGCTTTTGCCCGCCACTTAAATCATAAGGGTGTGTTTTCCTTTCCTTTTCCAGATCGGACATACAAAGCAATTCTTCCAGCAATTGCGGATCCGCCTCAGCCATATCCATTAAATCCTCTTCCAGACAATCTTTCATAAATAAAACAGTCGGGTCTTGTGGAAGATATACGATTTTCCTGGCGCACTCAATCTGACCGTCAAACTTTATGTTTCCGGCAATGCAAGAGAGCAGCGTTGATTTACCGCTTCCATTGGCTCCCACCACCGAAAAAATTTCTCCTTCTCCCAGCTGAAATGACAAATTTTTCAAAACCATATTGGAGTCATATCCTACATATAAGTGAGAAAGCTTCATTATCGGCTGAAAAGGTTTCTTTTTCTCTCTTACAATTTCATATTGGCAGTGCTCTATTTTATCTCTCACTTCTGCCATACAAAACGTGGGCTCTATTTGAAATGTTTGTGACAGCCTGAGAATTTCCGGAAGTGTCTGACACAGTTCCCCGCAATGCTTTGTTAAGTGATGTACGGATTCCCTGACCGTTCCACAGGCTGCAATTTCTCCCTTCTCCATAAACACGCACTGATCTGCCATCTCCATCACATCTTCCAAATCGTGGGAAGAAAAAATGATTGTCATATCAAACTCCTTCTGCAATTTTTGAAGCATCGAAAGAAATTTGCTTTTAGACGCCGAATCCAACTGCGCCGTAGGTTCATCAAGAAGCAGAACCTTGGGATGCATCGCCGTAATTGCCGCAAGATTGACCATTTGTTTTTGCCCCCCCGAAAGTTCCTGTGGCGGACAGTCATAGATCTCCTGCAAATTAAAATAATTGACAATTTCTGCAACGGTCCTTTTCATTTTTTCATAGGATACTCCCAGATTCTCCAATCCAAAAGCAATTTCGTGCCATACGGTGTCCATCACAAGCTGGCTGGACGGATCTTGAAAAAGATAGCCGATTTCTGCCGCAGATTTTCTTCCCTCCAGAGTTTGAATCGGCTTACCTTTGTAAAAAATTTTTCCTTTTCGCTTTCCCACAGGCATCAGTTCCTTTTTTAAATGTCGAAGAAGCGTTGTTTTCCCACTTCCGCTTTTTCCTCCGATGAGAACAAAGTCCCCTTTCCTAATATTAAGAGAAATCTTTTGCAAATTGGATTGATCTGATAACGGATACCGAAATGTCAAATTATCTATTTCAAACATACATACCGCTCCTTCCAACAAAACGGCAGCAGGATTTGAGCCGCCATACATAACATCCACACCACATCCCTCAAAGTTAGAGAATTCCAGATTATCATTGGATAAAAAAAGAATCTGGAATAAAAAGAACTTCTGCTGTAACAATTCAATAGAAATAAAAGCCAGATTTCTGCCATGTGCATAAGGTCTGCCTTGTCCCACGAAAACAAATGAAAATGGGTTCTCTTTCCAACACCGTATCCTCTGGCATTCATAGAATCCAGCTGGTCCACAGACATCTCAAATGCCCATGTTGTCTCCATAGAAAACACATGGACCGCGCGCCTTAGCGGAGATTCCTTTTTCAATTTCTTTCTGACTTCTGTCATTTTTTCCGCCTGCTTTTGGTAACGGGGAACCAGAGCTAATGCCATTGAAAACATCACCCCCAGTTTCGGAAACAGCGTCCCCGAAAGATATACCCAGTGTTCTCGTTGAAAATACCGCTGGAACAGAGAAAAAGCGAAACATACATTCATCAAAAGACATCCGTACCATATTCCATAAAACAAGGCTTCTTTTGTCATCCGGATTTCTCCGTTCTGCCACAGGATCGTTGCTCCCCGCTGTACCAACAAAGGATTGGTCACCGATACAAGAATCGCCAGCAGCAGAAATGGTACAATTTTCTGAAACTTCCTCTCATGATAGAAATACATTCCAATCAAACTTACCGCCTGAATTCCTGTCATCCATGGATGTTTACTTCCGATTACGGTCACAAAAACTGCCAAAAAATAGGACAATATCACAAGAGGATGCATTCTCCGGAAAGCTTTTAAGTACATTTATATGTCTCCCCGAACGCAGGTGTACAGCCATTCGACTCTATCTCCGTCCGATAACAGATAATCTCCGGCAGCAACATTGGGAAACGTTCCATTCACTTTATACATCCAGCCGCTGTTTTTTCCGCAGTCAAATTCATAGAGTCCGTCAATCCCTGAAACATAACCTTTTGAGCTGTCAAAATCCACTCCTGTCTTCTTTAGCACATCCATCACAGTCTCCCCGTCCTGTATTTTGATCGTTTTCCTGTAAATCTCCCCATTGGACGGCACGCGATAATTGGATTGGAGGTCATCTTTATGCTTCAATACCGTTTTACAGCTAATCAAAAAACTACAGTTTTTCTCCTTCGATTCTTTTTTTATCTCCTTGTCAGCCGCATTTGTTTGCTTCTTTTCGGATTGGGTCGTTGTTTTCTTTCTCTTTTTTACAGAACTTGCGTTCTTCTTTTTAGCTGTTTTCTTGGTCTGTGCGGACTTCTCTTCAGAAGACTTCTTTTCTTTTTGTTTTGTCTCTTTGTTCTTCTTAGATTTGTCTTTTAAAGTTTCTTTAGTTATTTTTGCGTTGTCTTTCTGCTGCCCTTTTTCAGAGGAAGTTTCAGCAACATTAAGGTCTGTTTTTTTCGTTTGCTCATTTTCCTGACCATTGGCACAGGCAGTCAATAAAATCGCTAAAACTGCTGTTAATAAACTTATCCTGATTTTTTTCATAAAAAATAGATCCTCCCACTTTTCCATCGGCATAAAAGGATCTACTCTTTTTCAGATACCAGAAGAAAGAGTCTTAAAACCGACTCTTTCTAACATTCCGCAAAATATTTCCTTGGAAATAATGAATCTGTACATCTTGAGAACGACTCCGTCGACCGCAGAGTATATCCTTAGATTATGGCAAGTATTCCGGCTCTGATTCAACGTCTTGGCACCTTCCCGGTTTCCCAGTGGTATGCTTGCCTCAACTCCTCATTACGGCGGCGGGACCGCTCAGGACTTGCACCTGATTCCAATTTCATATCTGATTCAGACAATCCCCGGAAACGTACTTCGCTGATTTCGCTTCCTCCATATATCTGTCAGATAACCATAAAATTATGCTTTTTTCATATGTTAACTATTATTATTCAAAACTTTTCTCTTTCTGTCAATACTTAATTTGTTTTCCCGCCGGGTCCATCCGATAATTTTTTCGATAAATCATCTTCGATACCGGAACAAACCGATATCCTTTCTTTTTTAAATTGCGAATGATCGGTCGAAGCGCTTCCTTTGTGTATTTGGTTCCTGTGTGCATTAAAATAATTCCCCCGGGCTCCAGCGCTTTGTGCTCACAAACTTTATCAATAATCTTTTGTGTTCCAAGATCCATCCAGTCCAGACTGTCCAGTAACCATACAGCTTTCAAAAACTTTCTGCTGATTAAATTTTCCATATAATCTCGATTTTATCATTGAAAATTTCTACTCTATTTATATAGTTTTGGGCTACTTTCTTCTTATCTTTAAAGTCCAATTTCTCAAATACAATCGGTTCAACTTTTTTTCTTACTGTATCTTGATTTTCTAATAATCCTAATAACCCTTTCTTTTTTTGATCCAATTTTTCAATTTCTTCATTTATGTATTTCATTGTTGTCGAAGTAGCTTCACCAATAGCTTGTATTAGGCGATCAATTTTTTCTTCTATTTTCACAATCTGAATTTTCTTTTCCTCATCTGAGAAGTCTCCAACTTCCTCCATTTCCTCCTTATTGGCTGTTTCAATGATCTTTTCTATTTCTTTTTGTACCAATGTTTCGACTTCTTCTATCTCCATTGGAAACCTTTTTATTTCACAACAACCCAAATTTGTATGTCCGGAACACCTCATAAATTTAATCTTTGACTGATCTGACTTTCTAAAATAAGTTCCAATTGTAATAGAATAACCACAATACCCACATTTCGCTAATCCTGTCAGCCATGTATGTTTTCCTGTACCAGAATTTTTGATCTGTCCATTCTTATCTAACTTCCGGTTGCATTTTAACCAAAGCGAACTATCAATCACTCCTGGAATATTTAATAATGAAACGGTTTGATTCGCCGGTTTTGAGTTTGTACGAAATCCTCCATCTGATACATATTGCTTTTTTCCTACAACATGTGCTGCCTTTGTACCATCCCATTCTTCCACAGGGTTACTGAATTTAAAACCTTTCTCCTTCAAATACATATATACTAAAATATCTGCTTTCACATAAACCGGACTGCGAAACAATCTGGATAATGAAATATTATTCCAAACAATCTTTTGATTTGTCTCTACTTTTTGAGCAATGCGCATTTTGGCCAGCTTTCCCAATGACATTTCATCCTTTGCATATTCTTTAAAATTTTCAATCATAATGTGTAAATCACTATCCGGGACTATGGTTGGATGTTTCTTTCCATTAAGATATTCTTCACTATTTTGAAATCCAAAAGGCGCCGGTCCTCCCGGCCATACTCCATTTTTTATTCTTTGATAGTAATTATCTGTGCATCGCTCAACAATCGTTTCCCTTTCCAATTGTGCAAATACCATAATAATAAATAACATTGCACGTCCCATGGGTGTTGCTGTATCAAACTTTTCATTAATTGACACAAATTCTACACCATAGTGTTGTAGGATACTCCAATTTTCTGCAAAATCTAAAATAGATCGGCTAAACCGATCCATTTTATATACAATTATTTTTCTGATTTTACCATTTTTGACCTCCTGGATCATTCTTTGAAAATCAGGGCGTTTTGTATTCTTTCCACTAAAGCCTTTGTCTTTAAAAATCTTATATCCATCTGGTGCATTTGACTCTCTTATTCCAAAATTAATCTGAGTTTCAATTGAAATACTGTCCTTTTTATCTATCGATTGTCTTGCATAAATGGCATCCATATGAAAACTCCCTATTTTGATTTATAATAGATATTATCTTTATGATTCAGTTCACGAATTAAAATCAAGTACCCCTGCCTTCTTTTTTCTTCCATTTCTTTTTTATTCTTATATTTAGGAAAATGATTTTTAACTTCTAATTTGCTCATATTCATCACAATCCTTTCACTTCTTTATTTCATGATATTTCTGTTTTTCCTCTCTTATGACTTTAAATTTTTGTTTTTATATGCCCGTTTAAGGTCGATAGCACAACCGGTTGCTAAGAAAAGAAAACTAACAGTTTTTATATTCTCTTTCTTTTCTTAACAACAGTTTTGTATTATATATAGCCAGGCTTACCATTCCTGTCATATCTAAAAATCTTTGCGTTTAGATCTGCCGATACTGATCGGGAGAGATGCCTGTACAAAACAGCCACACCTAAGTATCATTATACCCCTCAATTCAGGTCATCGCACCAGAGCTGTGCTGCGTCTGGTTTAATGTTCTTCCTTTTATCGCTGGCATCTCACGACGAGTCAAGGCGAGGAATCATTCAGCTCTCTGCTTCGGGAACGTACTATATATAATAATTCAATTGTCAATGTGCGCAAAAAACAATATCGTCCAAAAAAGTGTACTTTTTTAAACCATTAAAATACTATTGATTTTTTACTAATTCTATGATATTTTAAGTATAGAAAACAAGTCCGAAAGAGTACGCATTTTCGGACTACAGCAATGATTATTGGAGGAAAAGTATGAAACAAATCAGAATTATTGTTACTATCTTTTTATTAAGTGTTGGCTGTTTTTCAATGCTGCCAAAAACCACCGTGGATGTTTCGGCTGCAAAAGCTGTCAAAGTCAAAGCGAAATCTAAAAGTACAAAAAGCGGAAAATTTTATATTGTACTTACAGGTTATACAAAAAAGGGAAAAAAAGTTTGGACTCGTAAGTCTGATAAACATATTGGCGCCCAAGTGTCCCAAGTGACATATAAAAAAAGGAAAAATCAAGTTTATCTTTTTGATGGCAAAAAATTGAAAATTTTTCGACTGTCCTCCGGTAAAAAATTAAAACAAATTAAGTTAAAAATCGGTGCCGGTCATTCCTTTGCATTCGATTCCAAAGATAATATATATCTTACCGGTTACTTCTATAATACGGTTTACAAGTTAGATAAAAAAGGGCGTATCCAATGGCGTAAAAACATAAAACATCTTGGTTTAAGTAATGCTTATGGTGCAAAATACAAAAAAGGAATTCTAACCGTTTACTATGAATCTAGTCCACGTGCCGGAGAATTAGATATAAATAAACATTTTTGGATAAAATTTAATTCCAAAAACGGAAAGATAAAAAGTTACCGCAGATAAATAAGATCCTATATGAAAATTCATATAGGATCTTATTTATTATTTCCTCAACTCTTTTGCTTTGTCAAAAAAAGTTGATTTCGGCATGTTACATTGTTTGGCTGCTTCTTTCACACTGATTTTTTTATCTTCCCATAATCGGACAATCTCATAAAAATTATCTGGTACAGCTCTTTTAGGTCTTCCAAATTTTACCCCTCTCGCTTTCGCAGCTGCAATTCCTTCTGCCTGTCTCTGTTTAATATTTTCTCGTTCGGTTTGTGCAACATAAGATAAAATCTGCAACACAATATCTGCAATAAATGTACCCATTAGATTCTTTTCCCTTCGAGTATCCAAAAGAGGCATATCCAGTACCACAATATCCACTTTTTTAACTTTTGTAATAATTCTCCATTGTTCTATAATTTCTTCATAATTCCTTCCCAACCGATCAATTGATTTTACAAACAAAACCGTATCTTCATTCAATCGTTTTAGAAGACGTTGATATGATTTCCGATTAAAATCTTTTCCGGATGATTTATCCATATAAATTTTATTTTTAGAAATCCCCAATTCTTCTAATGCAACCACTTGTCTTGCTTCATTTTGATCCTGACTGGATACACGAATATACCCATATCTTTTTTCCTTTTCGTTATTCATACTCTACCTCCAAAATTAAATAAATTCACAATTCTATTTTGAAGGATTCTCTTTGATACAACATAGTCCAAAAGCATTTTATTAGAATAATTAAAATAACTTCGGTCCCGCCGGGTCCGAAGTTAAAAAAAATTTTTTCTTATTCTATAGTTCTACCTCATTTTCAATTCCTTGGTTTAAACTACTATGCTGTTGTTCTAAACCAATATCTAAATTTTCTAAAATAACAGGATGCTCTAAAGTCGCTGCAACCTCTTCCGAAATTTTATTTCTCGTTTTTTCGACAACATACGTTTTACAAACAGCTTCAAGTGTTTCAAAATTACAATGAAATGGCTTAACAAATTTTTTTGTCATTTGCTCCTCATATATTTTGTCAGCCCGCTCTAGAATGCCTTGCCTCTTACTTCTACAAAAACGAACTTCTTTTTCTAATAGTTTTTTGTAAGCTACATCCTGTATTGCATCAATATCTATTTCCTCATATAACCCTTGTTTTACTGGAATCATTTTTTTAATTTCTAAAACTGCTAATATTCGTTTTACTTTGGTCTTATTTTGAAAAACGAAAATATCATTATCTCTAATTGCTTTTTTATTGATATACTCATATATCAGGTAATTTGTATCTGTTACATTATGCCATTTTCTATGTTTATTTTTAGCTGACGTCAATGGAATAACATATTCCATTCCTTCATTATTTAACAAAATTCCCAAATGTGGTTTATTTTCATAATTACTATTTCTATCAAAAAATACTTCTGTGTCAACTTCATATAATTTTTCTAAATATTCAAGTGAGATTTTTACAAATCTAAAGTTTTCAAAAAACATAGTTTTTATCCTTTGCACAAAAAAAGGGAAGAAACCTTCCCTTTAGACTTTATCGTTGCCCACTTAACGGTAGAGCATCACCATCTTTATCATTGCCCACTTAACGGTAGAGCATCACCATCTTTATCGTTGCCCACTTAACGGTAGAGCATCACCATCTTTATCATTGCTCACTTAACGGTAAAATACACCGCTTTTTATAGGATTATTAAGTCCCCTATATAGACTACAACTTATCTCCTTGTTGTCAGACCTACATATCCTTAGATATGTCTTTTCCTAATCCGAAAGATATTCTCTCTCTTAGTGAATAGTATATCACATTTTCAGAAAAAGTCTATAAAATTCTCCATATTTGTAGATAATATTCTTACATACTCTTGGTAAAAATTCATTGTCGATTATTCCGACAACTTCGGACCCATCGGGTCCGAAGTTAAAAAGAAAATATTCTTCTCTTTCTATACTGCTATCTCATTTTCGATATTAGCAGAAGGTAAACTTTACAAAAAATAAAGCAAGAAAGACAATTCACACCGATACTGAAGATATTGCTTCTATTTCTGCTGACCGAGCTAGTTATAAGCATAATACCAATACAGAAAGGCCTAGCGAAGACGGTGTGCAGTTTGTAACAAGTAATTCCGATTGAACTTGTAGAACACATCAAGGTTTACGAAAACGGCAATATCAGCGTGAAATTCAAATCTGACGATTGGAATGATGATGGATATTTGGACGGAGAAAGCAAATGATTCTGTGAAATATGACAGCTTAGCTACGCAGAAGAATTTTGATAAGTTTTGATGAACAAATTATAAAGCACAGCAGGAAGTAACGGAACAGACGGACAGCCGTTTCCCCTGCCGGGATTATAGCCAACAGAAAAGGAGCGTCAAGGGTAAAATGCACAGTCGTTCCGACTGCCTGACGCTCCTTTTCCTTATGGCTCTTTAGCACCCAAGGGGAAATGGCTTATTGTGGCATTTTTGTCTCTGTGATATAATTGACAAGCTACCGCCCCTAGACAGGTAGAGAAAGGGGGTGCGTACTCAGTGAGTGAATTTTCATCATTTTTTCTCTCTGTTTTGGCAAGTGTAATCGCCTACTACATTTGCAAATGGCTGGACAGAAAGAAGTAATCGGTAGTCAGCCTAGGGATTACGCCACCCTCTCCAAAACGGAATAGAAAAGCCCCGGTGCTGGAACACCGGGGCTTTTTGCGTACTCAATGAGTACTTTCATCATTTTTGCCTACTGACATTATAGCATATGCCTTTCGGCATTTCAAGTATACCCTACTTCCACCACTTGTAAACGGTGGGCTTGCTCAATCCTGTCTCCCGTATGCAGTCCACTTTCTTTCCGTCCGGGTGCTGACGCTGCCATTCTTGGACAATCTTCGACTTCTCTCCGTTTCCTTTTGGTCTGCCTTGCAGAATATGCAGACATCCGTAAGGATTATGATCTATGACTTACACTATCAAAATTACAGATCAGGCAGATAATGATATCCGTAACATCTATGAATATATTGCCTACGAACTGCAGTCACCGGAGAATGCCAGTAGCCAGCTGGGCAGAATCGAAAAGTGTATTATGAGTCTTGACGATAGGCGGTGTGTTCCTGACCATATACACAATACAGCGTTGCTGTTCTGTCGTTGGAAATGCTGCAGTAATGGCCTCTTTTATTCCTGACATTCCTCCTGTTTCTTCAGTTAATTGATCATGCCAAAAAATTATTTGTCGTTTGCTTAACCTAATCATTTTGCTAATTCCTCATATAGTTTACGATTTTTTTCAATCATTCTTTTTGACAGATTTAAAAGATCTTCATCATTTGCTTCCTGCATTTTCTCTGCCTGCCCAAATTCTATTACCAGATAACGTGGTGTATTATTTTTTAAAATAACCACAGAACCTTTCTGATCAACTAGTTTTGCTACTTTAGAAAAATTTTGATTTGCTTCCGTAATTGATACTAAGTTTTCTGTATCTACCATCATATTATATCACTCCTCGTTTTTTATTCTTTTTTTTATTATATGTATAATCTAGGATAAATACAACCTATTTTCATTTTGTAAAAAGCTATTGCTGACCAGATCTATTTTTTTCGATATATTTTGATACACGTTCTCCATAGTTTTATTTGTGTAATCATAAGCACTCCTTATTTTCGATTTTTACTATGTATCATATACCGGAATCTTCTAACTTCGGACCCGACGGGTCCGAAGTTCATACTGTTCTGCTTCTAAGAGGGTTTGGGATTCTTCCCAAAAATAAAAGGGGGATTGGGGACCTCCCCAACAAGCTCTATTTGTCCGAAACCGTCGGACAAATAGGATGCTTGCTTTAAATTTCAATGAAATTTAAATTTTTCACACCGCTCCCTGACGTGTTCGGTGTTTGTTACTGAAAAGAAAATCTGCACTTGCAGATCCACTTCGGACCCGTCGGGACCGAAGTTCCTAATTTCTAATAATTCATTTTCCTTAACTTTTTCCATGTCTCTTTCATACTGATTCTATATTGTTTTCGGCAAATAATTTCGGCACAATTAATTCTCTATTTTTCAATTCATATTTTTCTTCTATTAATAAATTATAAAAAAATTTCTCTAAATATTTAAATTCTATTCCAATATTTTTCGGATAATTCGCATAATTGGAACGTAACAAAGCATTACGAAAATATCGAGCATGTTTTTGAAACATATCATTATTAATAGGAAAACCAATACTATTTAGATATCTTTCTATAAATACCGCCGTTGTTCTTGTATTTCCTTCTCCAAAAGCATGTACCTGCCATATGGCAGAAGTAAATTTTGCAATGTGCTGCACAAGTTCAAACTCATCACAAGAAAGATAATCATATTTTCGTTCTTCCTCAAAATCATATTGAAATGTATCCTGAATCATAAAATAATTTGCATAATTTACCGTTGCACCATTTAGTATCGGTTCTTCCTTACTAATATTATAAGTTCTGAATTCTCCTGCAAAATCATAAATTCCACGAAACAAATATCTGTGAATGGATCTTAATGCTGCCGGACTAAAAGTAAAAGAATCATCCTGCAATAACTGTACAATACGATTTGACACTAAATCACATTCCATTTTTCTGGTTTTATACGCTTCTGATGTTTCGCTTTCATAATGTGAATACAATAACTTTTCAATTTTTTTATTTGATAACTTTCCATAAATATTTTCTTTGGATAATTTTAAAAGATAGCCAGATGGTTTTAAATCATCTACTTGTTGTAATCCTATGGCTATTTTCCAATATTTTTCTCTTTTTTCTATATTCGTCTCTTCTTGATTTTTTGTATAGGATGTATAATAGTTCATTGTTTTCACCAACTTTTATTTATTATAACGTAAGAACCTCAAATTTTATTTTTTCTTTTTCTCATAAAATTAGTATCATTTCTTACTTTGGTCCCATCGGGTCCGAAGTTCCTCCTCTTTACTTCGGTCCCACCGGGTCCGAAGTTCCTCTTTCTTACTTTGGTCCCGCCGGGTCCAAAGTTATGGCTCTGATAATAAACAAGGGGAAATGGCTTATTGTGGCATTTCTGCCACTGTGCTATAATGGACAAGCTACCACCCCTAGACAGGTAGAGAAAGGGGGTGTGCGCTAGTAAGTAAATTTCTGTCATTTTTTCTCTCTGTTTTGGCAAGTGTAGTCGCCTACTACATCTGCAAATGGTTGGACAGAGATGAGTAAACGGTAGCCAGCCTAGGGATTAAGCCACCCTCTCCAAAACGGAATAGAAAAACCCCAGAGGGTGCGACCTCTGGGGTTTTTTGTGCGCTCAATGAGCACTTCTGTCATTTTTGCCTACTGACATTATAGCATATGCCTTTCGGCATTTCAAGTGTTCCCTATTCTTCCGATTTCCACACCTGCCACCAACGCTTTTTTTCATTCCCATTCTTTTGTTCCAACAGTTTTATTTTCAGAATTATATTTCCAATTCTTCATTTTCAATCAGCTTCTATCTTTCCTGTCCCTAATCTCACAAATTTTTTGAACTGTTGGCAAAATACTTTCATTCAACATTACATGTAATACAGCTTTTAAATGTAATTTTTGTGCTTCTGTTATGACAGGTAATCCAAATGCCTTTTCCGGTATATCATCTATCAGTTGATGAATCCTATGCATATCCAGCTTTTTTGTAAATCTCAAGACAGCCTCCGAACAATCTTCATTTTGCAATGATTCCATATACTGAAATGGATGAATATGTTTTTCATTATTTTCGGTAAAAAATGATGTCCCTGTTCCAAGTGTATCTTGTTGAATTTCCTTTCGATTCGATAATCGCCTTTCTGCTACTGATGGATTCCGTTTATTGAAAAAACTATTTCCATTGTCATAAACCGGTGCTAATTTTCCCGACCCATCTGCATTAATAAAAATGCCCCAGTTCCCATTATTTCGATCTCCGTTTCGTATAAAAGCATCTATTACAAACATATCCCAAAATCGCTCCATAACACCTTGTGTTTTCAGAAAAACAGGAGCAGTTTTAAGAACCGTCAATACGTCTTTCAAGGATTCTCCCTGTTGATTGGAAGAACTACTATCTAAATCAGCATCCATTTCAGTTAATGAGTTTTTGATTTGTCCATATTCAACCAAACAATGCATTGGATCAAAATCTTTACAGGCAACAACTATTTTTTCGTCACGATATCCTAACATTGTATCATGTACGGGAATGCCAAATGATGCATAAATCTGAGATCCTATATATTCGCTTACCGGACTCATCGTGTAAGAAAGAATATGTTTTCCTTCAAATTGCTTTGTATTTTCCGGAAATTTTATCATCCATCTTTCACCGTCTATGATGATTGCATATTTAGATCCACTCTTTCCTCCATAATATGTTGTAAAGTCTCTTTGATATTTATTTAAGTCTCTGATCTGAATCATCTCTTCCTCCTCTATCTATTTATAACTTCGGTCCCGCCGGGTCCGAAGTTCCTCTTTTTTACTTTGGTCCCACCGAGTCCGAAGTTCTTCCTCTTTACTTTGGTCCCACCGGGTCCGAAGTTCTTCCTCTTTACTTTGGTCCCACCGGGTCCGAAGTTCCTTCTCCTTACTTCGGTCCCACCGGGTCCGAAGTTCCTTCTCTTTACTTCGGTCCCACCGGGTCCGAAGTTTTACGCTTTCCTTATTTCACATTATAGCACAAAACCAAAATTTTTACGCTTGTGGTCTCATTTCAACTTCAAAATTAAAATCCGAATTGTTTATCTCATAGTTTTTGTTCCCTGTCGGGTTCGGTGTTTATTACTGAAAAGAAAATATGTACCCGCAGATCCACTTCGGACCCGGCGGATCCGAAGTTATTTTCAAAATTATATTTCCAATTCTTCTGCACAGATTTCCGCTTCTTGACTTCCCTCCAGTATAGGTTCTTCAAGCCTTAATTGTTTCCCCATTAATTTTTTATTTAAGTTATCATAAAAATCTTTTCCATATTCTCGTTCTGTAAAACCATGATTTGGTGCTTGTTTTTGCTTCCCTTGATATTTCCCCTGATAGTCTTTCTGCTCTTTGATCGGATATAATTTTTCCCACCCATTGACTACACTTTGATTTAATATCCGTGCCTGTTTTTCTGTGTCGGGCTCCATCGATGCTACATAAGATAAGGTTGCATGAATTTGAACATCTAACAGCGGTTTCCCGATTTCCTTTCGAAACAGTACATAATCTTTCATTGCATCATTTAACTTCGGATCTTCATGGTAGATCGGCTCGTGTTCTTCCTCTTCTTGTTCCTGATTTTCTGTCTGCCCTTCTTGATTTTGTTCTTCTGACTGAATTACCTCCTGTTGTTGCTTTATTTCTTCTTGTATTTGCATTTGCTGTTCCTCCACAAGTTTGCGACGCTCTTCCTGCTGTTCTGCATATTCTTCCAATGCTTCTTGTGCTGCTGCTTCCATTTCCGTCAAAACAGGTTCAGAAAGAAACTGTTCCTGCACTTCCTCTTTTTTCAATTCTTTTTCTACATACTCCACAACTTCCTTTGCACTTTCCGGTTCTTTTTGTGTCTCCAGTTCCAATACCTTTTCCTTTACAATCTCTTCTGCTCTGGAAGACAAAATTTCCCGGATTTTAGGATTCATTTTATTTCCTACTTCTTCTGTCGGTATTGATATGTACAATTTTGCTGTATGCAGAAAAGTGTCCAATATTCTTTTTAATTGTTCCTTAATTTTATCCAACACGTCATGAACCATCATAGTATGCCTAATTTCCTGCATTTGTCCGGATGACATTGCCGGATGATTAAACTGTGTCACATCCAACCCTGTCTGCAAACCCAGTCGAATCTGTTCCATTTGATTCCCTTGATAACTTCCCACCGCATACTGTGATACATCAATACCCTTTTCTAAGCCAAGCCGAATCTGTTCTAATTGATCCGCTTGAAATCCTTTCTCAATGTATTGTTCAAATCCTTCCTGTGCAAGTCCTAATCGAATCTGCTCCATTTCATATTGGTTGAATTTCTGATTTAAATATTTCGATACATCAACTCCCTGCTCCATTCCCAAACGAATTTCTCTCATTTGCTCCGCTTGATACTCAATATTGTTGTATACACTTGTGTCAATTCCGTTTTGAATTCCTTTTTTGATTTCCAACATCTGCATATTTGTAAATTCTTTTTTTGCCATTTTATCATTCTCCTTTTCCGGTAAATCTTCTTTTTTGCCGCTTAAATTTCATCTTCTACAAGATTCTTAATAGAATGATGAGAATACGTTTGATCGGTTACTTTGCTATCGTTTCGTAATCACCGAATCATTCTATTTCTAAACTAACATCCTGTTCTGCATTCGCATCCAAAGTAGCCACGGTATTTTGAATTAACGTGGCTGTATCATAATGCTTTATGCTGTCTGTTTCCAATGTCGGCTGCGATTTTAATATCCGATTTTTGAATTCCTCTGGTGTGAAACCATATTCTGCCGCTTCATTCACAATCACTTCTCTTTCTTGATCAAGATCAACTTCATCCTCAGAGATCAATGGTTTCTCATTCTCTTCTTTTTCCAAATGCCTTTGGTATAATTGAGAAGGTTTTTCTCCCGTTATCGGTTGAATTGCCGAAATATGATTTGCGGCACGATAGGCATTTTGATTTAACTGTCGCTGCCATACTTTCATTTTAGGGGACCATCGAAATCCATTCTTTTTCAGTTCTGATCGTGTGGTCTCTTCCGGTTTTTCATCAAATATAATCTGCAGTCGATTTACTTCTTTATTTGCTACCATCTTGCCTCCTGAAAATTCCCATTCCGGATAATTCATGCTTTGATGAACCGTCAGCGTTTCCAGCCTTTGCTTTAATCGTCGGATATTCGCATTATGATTCGATAGTTGAAAACTTGCATAGGGTTTCTCCTCTCTATGCCATGGATGCTCCATTTCTTGCTGCAACTGTTTTATCTGATCTTTCGTCAGTTCTGGGCAACCATCCAAAGTTTTGTATTTTCGATAATACGCATTGACTGCTTTCATCATCGCCTGCTCTTTTTCCAATTTCTCAAGCTTTTGCTGCAGCTTTAGAACAGCATCGGGACGATCTGCAGAAATTCCCCCCTTTCCTGTACTCTGAATCTTCTGCAAGATGTGATCAATTTTCTCCCGTTCATGAGCGTTTTTATAACGTGCTGCATTCTGTTTCTCTTTTCTCCTGACAGACAAATTTCCACCTCCGGAAATCAACACAGAGGGCATACGAGCATCAATTTCAAACTGCCGATTCATATTTTCAGCAAGCTTTCGCGCATAACGATCCACGAGAGCATCAATCTTTAGATGATATATCGGATCCACCTGTTCTTTTTGATTCCTGGCAATTTCCGCAGCCCGGTTCACCAGCTTTTGATACTCAGACGTGGCACTTCCTGCTTCATAATCTGAAAAGCTATTCATTTCCTTCGCAAGTTTCGCCCCTGATTCATCAATCGGATAATAGCTTACCGGATTTTCAGATCCCTGACCTGCATAAGCTGATTGATCTGCAGCCGCAGCTTCTTCCATTTGTCTGCCTGTATCCAAAATCTCCGGTTGTTCTGCAGCCGGTTTTCGTTGGTTCCGCATTTGCGGCACTTCCGGAAGCTGATAATCCCCTCGGTTTAGCATCTCACGTCCATCTCTTACATAGCTTAACAACGCCTGATAATACGTCGTCTCTCCTGCTGTCAAAGCTTCCCCTGCATTCAGATGCTCTCTGGCACTTTGTTCCAATTGAGAAAGATTGCAATGCAGCTTCAGATATGGAATCGTTTCATTTAAGAAAGTTTCTATTTTCCCGCTTTCCTCTTCCCAGGCTTCTTTTCCTCCCAAATCTATCACATGCCTCTTCCAAGTCTCATCCTGAAGATAAAATTCGTAAAAAGATTGCATGTGCTGAATCAAGGTCCCATCTCCATCTCCAAAGTCTTGCCGTCCTTCATAGTGATCCATTTCTCCATGAAACATATACTCCACTTGAAATTTGGTTTTATCATACCCCTGCCCTGCGGAAGCTTCCCGGTCCAGTTGTCCGAAAAGTTCATTTGCTTTGGAGAACGGAAGTTTTTCTCCGGCTTCCAATTCCCCGCTTTCGCTCCAAAGAATCGTAACCTGTGGCTCCATTAAAAAATTTAACGATCTATCTGTCCCCATTGTTTTTTCTTCTGAAACACTTTGGATTCTTTCCTGCTTTTGTTCTTTTATCCGGTGCTGCTCATAATTTTCCATCAAATATTCTGAAATTCGGTCTGCCTGCCTCACCACCTGAAACAGAATATTTGGATCTTTTTTTAACATTTGAATCCACGATGAAAGGTACCCTGCATGATCTTCCATGAGTTCTCCTTTTAATTCAATCCCTAAATCCAATTGAAGAAACATGGAAGAAAGTTCTGCATTCAATTCCTCCCTGGCATATTCTTCTGTTCCAAAGCGATGCATCAAAGGTCGATTTAGTCTTGTTTCATGCCCTGTTGAATGACTCATTTCATGAAGTAATACAGACAGAAATGACTCCTGATTTTTAAAATAATCTCTTGGAGGCAGTACGATACGGTCTTGTTTTGGATCATAGAAGGCGCGATCCTGTTTCAATTCCAGAATTGCACATTGGCTGGATTTTATAAAGTCTTCGGCCGTTTGCAGCATTTGATTATGCTCCATCGGCACAATCTCCGGTAATGGCTCTATCCCATCCATTTGCTCTGCATTAAACACTCGGAAATAATTGCAAATGGGGTTTTCCAATTGTTTATGGATTTCCTCAATTTTACCCTGTTCATTTTCCTCCCGCACCGTCTTTTCAAAAATCCATTTTTCCAAAAGTACAGATTTTTCTCCTCTCCTGATATGATATCCTGCATCGGATGCCTGTCGAAATGTCAGCCATCGTGGATCCTTATACCCATTTTCATTCGCTGCATACATAAGCCTCGCACAATTTCCGCCACGATATTGATAACCGCTTAACGGATTGTAAGGACGTTGTGAAATATTTTCCCTCCACAGGGCCTTCGACGGACGGACCCCATTCTCAATCTCGGCAATGATTTTATTGACAAACTCCCGTCTTGAATCTATCACAAGTTTATTCGATAATGCCATACTTTCTTTCTCCTTTCCACTGCTTTTTTGTAGAGAATCACCGGAAGTGCCAGAAGATCGGCACATTCCGGGATTTTAAGCGATCGCCAAAGACTTTGGTAAACCCGGACTTAGCACATCGCTATTACACTAAAAAAACAGGACAGCATCTGCTTATCCTGTTTCATTTACAAGTTTACCTGTTCCAAACTTTTAATTTCTTCTCCGATCAGGTCTTCTTCCGGCACATCCAAATCCCAATCATCATCGACTCCCAACTGCTCTTTTAAATATTCTATTTCTTCTGCTGTCATCATTCCATCTCCCTTCTAAATGATTTAGATATCTAAATCATATAATACAATTGTTTTTTTCAGTTATTTACCTTTAGTTTTTTATAATTATTATTGTTTTCTTAGGGTGACATTGCGAAATAAAGAATGTAATCCGACCTTCTGTTCATAGATAAATAAGGAATTAAGGTTCTTCCAAAGACAAATTAAATTCTGTATTTTCCATTTTTCTGCCATCCAAACTTCAAAAGCATATAATAAAATCCAAACAAAGAGTGTACGTCCCTCTTTTTTCTTTTTGTACTTTTTCTTAACGAATTTAGATAATCCAAATTTTTCCAGTTTTAAACGAAGCAAAACAACAGATTCCCCATCTATCATCGAAGTCGTAACTTCCAGAAAATTTCTATAATTCAAACTTTTCAATACTGTACATAGCCGATCACCGGATACTTTTAACATTCGGCATAGTCTTTCGATTGAAAAATACATAAAACCTTCCTGATCTGCTTTTAATGTAAAATAAGATAATAAAAATTTTTCAATTTTATTAAAATTCATCGTCCGGAAAATTCTTTGAATACAGTAGTTCTTATAAGGAATCTTCACTCTCACTTCCTGCTGCATCAAAAAATTTTGAAACACAGCGGTTTCATAAATTTTATTTCTTAAATCGACATCACTGAAAAAAAACAGTTCCGTTTCTTGCTCTATTGGCGCCAAATAATAACGATTGCTAAATTGTTTCCCCATAGATTTCTGCTCTACTGTTACAATATATCCTTTTTGAGCTAAACTTTTTGTTTGTCTTTGAATGGTACGTTCAGAATATCCCGTCTCTTTTTCCATGGTGGCTACTGCCGGATAACAATATCCTTTTCGATCCATACGGCTTAACAGATTAATAAAGACACATTTTCCGGCAGTTGTAATCTGATCGTCCGCCATCACAGCTTGGAAACTTCTGAACATATCCATCGTTTTTTCCTCCCTTCTATCTCAATTTGCAGTCCTTATTCTTATCCGTGGTTTACTCGATTGCAGCTCCGGTGTCCGGTGTTGTGTCCTGTGCTTTATGTATTTCCCAATCGGAAGTATCTTTTGGTGCTTCTGTCATTTCCTCTTCGGTACTTTCCGTACTGACTTCCTGCTCCGTCTCCTTGGCTTTTCTTTCGGTCTGTGCCGGCTGAGATTTTGAGTTCTCTTTTTCCGGCTGATTTGCAATGATCGCAACGATAATAACGATGCACATCATGACAGCTGCAACAATCGCAGATATCATCTTGTGACTCTTTTCTTTCATAATTTCCTCCTATTTTCCTTCTGTTTTCACCGCATGAATATAAGTGCGATAATCTTCTTTTTCATAGCTGCATGTTACAAACGTATACACATTTCCTTTGATTTTTCCTTTGACACTTTCGCTGCTTTTTAAGATCTCTGCCTTCCATCGTTCTTTTTCTCTAATGCTTGAAAATTCAATGGGAAGTACCTTCGGCGCCGCAGCATATGCCGAAACCACCGAAAGAGAAAGCGTTTTTTCCGGAAGATACAAAAGAATTCGTTTGTGCCGTTTTACAAAGGCCGGATTACGAAATTTGACCAGTTCTGCAAACATGCTCCTATCCTTCATATGGTGTCCATAGATCACAGAGTTGTCACTGGAAAAATCCTTTTTACAATTCACATCTAAAAAAATACACCCAGAGCGATTCTGCTTTTTTGAAAAAGTTTTATGAAGATACTCTTCATTATCTTTTCCACAAACCACTGGGTAATCAATCCTTGTGCCCGGTATCTTGATCCATCCAACAATATCAGGATTCCTATTTCTTAACGCTTCAAAATCAATTCTTTCTTTTTGAAAGGTTTCTGTGGTTAATTCTTTGTATTCCATCTGTGCTTTCCGATATTCCATTTTCTTTAAAATGATCTGAGAAATACTGTAAAGCATTACGATCATACAAAGAAGCAACAGCCCATTCCATATATATTTCTTCATATCCGTCCCCCTTTTATTTTTTCGATATCACCCAGAATGGACCTCCTGCATCTGCCCCGGATCGTGCTTCATTTACAATCAAATCTAACGACCATGTTTGTTTTGTTCTTGCTCTGGAACCACAATCTGCCACTGTAATTTTTCCATCCTTAATTCCAGTTAAAACAATAAAATGTCCTTCATCTGTAAAGTGTCCTTTTGCCATGATTGCAACAACCAGCTTCCCAGATTTCAATGCCTTTACAATCTCTGTTTTACTTTTTCCAATCCCTTTGCATTTCACTTTATATTGTTTTGCCAGTCCAGGAATGACACTATGCATACTACCTGAACCTTTGACATAGTACCCATGGTTTCCTGCCCAGGTGCAAGTTTGCCTTGGCGTCACTTTTTTCCCGGATAACGTGGAAATGCAAATAGCCATGCTCGTCGGTCCGCACCCGCTATCGCCGATGGTACTCGTGCTATATGGCAGAGACTTCCATGCAGCATCCCCTTGGTTATAATAAACAACTTTTAAACCACTATTTCCATCCAGCAATAAAACTTCTGCTGAAGAATCTCCGGTGGCAATCGAATAGTACTTCATAACCTTTTCCGCATGATCCGGTGTTCCCTTTGCACCTGCCGGCATCTCTGTACGACTGTACTGCTGACTTAAAGCCAGAGTATACTTGCCTCCATGCTTTTTAATCCATGAAATCCACCGGCTCATGCCATAATTGTATCCTTGAATTGCAACTTTAATGTGATCGATATCATAAGGACTTTCTACATTTGCAGCCTTTAAAGCATCACGAAGTTCCTGAACTCCGGCATTAATACTACATTCCCCATGCCCCTTGGGAATTCCATTTAAGCAGTGACTATGCCCACCATTCTTATCTTTTGATTTTACACAATATTCCCAGTATGCTCCTTCCCCTGCCTGCATTGGATCCGGTTCATTTCCCGAGGATTCCACTTGCATTAATGCCAGCACCAAGTCAACATATCCATCCATTTTATATTTTTTACAATACTTTTCGACCGTAGGTCTCCACTGCTCTACCTTAGCAGATAACGGTGACGCCGCAACACCGCTCGTGGTTCCCATATCGCTGGCCGACATCATTACAACCAATAAAAAAAGAAGCGGTGATAATATCAATAATAACATTCGTCTTCGCTTCTCCTGATCTATCAGCTGCTGAAGCAGCATATATACATGATGTGATACCATTATCTTCCTCCTGCTGTACCAAAATATTCCCATTTATAATCCGGAATCTCAAAATTTACATGCAATCGTTTGGACCCAATCATAAATAACGCGTGACCGCGACGTTTCGACTCTAAGAGTTCTTTTTCTGCCTCCGTCAGATTATACAGATGATCCGTTTCTTCCAAATTCTTTCCATCCGTTCCAAACAAAATCTTATAACAAGGAGTATCCAAAAGCGCCTGTCCATACATTTTGACTTTTTCATCCAAAAAATCCACCACGCTATGGCTAATAATCATCAGACCGGCTTCATGCCTTATACCCCATTTGATAGACACATAGAACGAGTGGTATAATCTATCCAGA
>OFMK01000654.1_pt1 | contig 33985 bp, 32 predicted proteins | sample 1541781 | NCBI WGS metagenome assembly OFMK01 (sample SAMN04209250, study PRJEB22552) | human gut metagenome | biome: gut; material: feces | host: Homo sapiens | place: USA: Oklahoma
AACACCAGCACCGCCAGTTGGACCGGCACTTGGACAGCACGGTGTAAACATTGTACAGTTTACAAAAGAATTTAATGCGAGAACAGCAGATCAGGGAGATATGATTATTCCTGTAGTAATCACTGTATATCAGGATCGAAGCTTCAGCTTCGTTACCAAAACTCCGCCGGCGGCAGTTTTACTGAAGAAAGCATGTAAAATTCAGTCTGGTTCCGGAGAACCGAATAGAACTAAAGTAGCTACAATTTCTAAAGCTGATCTTCAGCAGATTGCTGAGACAAAAATGAAAGATTTAAATGCAGCTTCCATTGAAGCGGCTATGAGCATGATTGCCGGTACTGCAAGAAGTATGGGAATCACAGTAGAAGAGTAGTATTGAACACTGTATAAAATTTAAGACGAAAGTGGGAGGGTGAACTCCCGATATTACCACAGGAGGTATTTTAGAATGAAAAAAGGTAAGAGATATTTAGAGCTTACAAAATTGGTGGACAAGACAAATACTTATGATCCACAGGAAGCAGTTGCTTTAGTAAAAAAATTAGCCAATGCGAAATTTGACGAGACGGTGGAAGCTCATATTCGCCTTGGAGTAGACGGACGTCAGGCAGATCAGCAGATTCGTGGAGCAGTGGTACTGCCTCATGGAACCGGCAAACAGGTGAAAGTGCTTGTTTTCGCAAAAGATGCAAAAGCAGAGGAAGCGAAAGCAGCAGGAGCTGAGTATGTTGGAGCAGAAGAATTAATTCCAAAGATTCAGAAAGAAAACTGGTATGATTTTGACGTTGTTGTAGCAACTCCTGACATGATGGGGGTCGTTGGTCGTTTAGGACGTGATCTCGGACCGAAAGGATTAATGCCGAACCCGAAAGCCGGAACTGTAACAATGGACGTTACAAATGCAGTAAAAGAAATTAAAGCAGGTAAAATCGAATATAGATTAGATAAATCCAATATTATCCACGTACCAGTTGGAAAAGCTTCATTTACAGAAGAACAATTAGCGGACAACTTCCAAACGTTAATCGATGCAATTATCAAAGCAAAACCTGCTGCAGCAAAAGGTCAGTATTTTAGAAATGTAACGATTTCTTCTACTATGGGACCTGGAGTGAAGATTGATACAACAAAATTTGCTTAATTTTTAACAATTTCCCCTTTGTGAGATTCACAGAGGGGATTTTTGCCCCCTAAATTGGAATGAAGAGAGGAAAATGAAGATGAAAGACTTAACCACAGGGAATCCGTTTCAGGTTATTATGCGTTTTATGGTCCCCATGCTTTTTAGTATGATTTTCCAGCAGGTATACAGCGTTGTGGACAGTGTAGTTGCCGGAAAGTATTGGAGTGAATGCTCTTGGAGCAGTGGGAGCTTCTCAGCCTATTACTGCGGTATTTATTGCATTTGCAGTGGGGACAGGAATGGGAATGAATGTTGTTATTTCCCATTTTTTCGGAGCCAAAAAATATAAAAGAATGAAGAGTACCATTTCGACCTCTGTCATTGCGGTTTTGGTGATGAGTGTCATATTGACAGTTGCGGGAACCTTTGGGTGTGATGGGATGCTTGAAATGCTTTCAACTCCGGAAAACATTTTTTCGGATGCGTCTTTATACTTGAAAATATATGTGTGGGGTGTTGTTTTCCTGATGTTGTATAACGCAGCTACATCAATTTTTACAGCAATGGGAGATTCTGTAACTCCATTATTGTTTTTAATTTTTTCCTCTGTTCTGAACATAATTTTGGATGTTATGTTTGTGACGAGTCTGAATATGGGAGTGGCGGGAGCTGCCTGGGCAACATTTATTGCGCAGGGAATCGCTTCGGTTCTGGCGGTTGTGACAGTATTCTTTAAGGTTCAGAAAATCAAAACGGGAAAGTATCGTAAATTTCACTGGATTCTTCTCGGAAGAGTGCTGGCGATTGCTCTGCCAAGTATTATGCAGCAATCCTTTGTATCGGTGGGCCAGTTATTTGTTCAGGGAAGAATTAACAGCTTTGGCTCTGTGGTTGTGGCAGGATATTCTGCGGCATTCAAAATTCAGTTATTTGTACTGGCGGCATTGACAACTGTCTCCAATGCGATTTCAAGTTTTATTGCACAGAATCTTGGAGCAGGTAAGACAGATCGTGTAAAGGACGGTGTGAGTATCGGATTAAAAATAATTCTGGCAATGGCAGTTATGTTTTTTGCAGCCGGTTTTTTGATGGCAAAATCTCTGATGGGACTTTTTGTGGATGGAGCAACGAAGGCTTCATTGGATGGAATAAAAGTCGGAGCCGGATTTTTACACATTGTCACACCTTTTTATCTGGTGATCAGCATTAAATTTATTTATGACGGAGCTCTGAGAGGAATGGCGGTAATGAAAGCTTTTATGATTTCTACATTTACCGATTTGATTGTCCGGGTAGTATTATCCTTCTTGTTTTCTGTTCCGTTGGGATATATTGGAATCTGGTGGGCATGGCCGGTAGGATGGTCTCTGGGAGCGGTACTGTCCATATACTATGGAAGAAAAGAATTGAAAAAATTTTAAAAAATAATTGACAAGAGAAAAATATTGTGGTATTATATTACAGTATTACTGCCGAAGACAGCAGGTGCCGCATGGCGCAACGTAGATCAACCTGCCGAGGAGAGTTTTAGTTTTATGCTAATTATGCCCTTTGTCTTTGGAGACAGAGGGCTTTTCTGATATAAGAGTGCGGTGGTACACAAAATAAATCAAGGAGGTGCACCATTTCAATGGCAAAAGTTGAGTTAAAACAACCAGTTGTAAATGAGATCAAAGAGTTACTTACAGATGCTCAGTCTGCAGTATTAGTTTCTTACCGCGGAATCACTGTAGAACAGGATACTGCAATGCGTAAAGAGTTAAGAGAAGCAGATGTTGAGTATAAAGTTTATAAGAATTCAATGATCCGTTTCGCAGTAAAAGATACTGATTTTGAATCATTATCTGGAGATTTGACAGGACCTACAGCAATTGCTGTTTCTAAAACAGATGCAACAGCTCCTGCGAGAATTCTTGCAAAATATGCGAAAGATATTGAAGTTCTTGAAATGAAATCTGGTGTTGTAGAAGGAACGTTCTATGACAAAGACGGAATCCAGGTAATTGCAAGCATTCCATCAAGAGAAGAATTACTTGCAAAATTCCTTGGAAGCATTCAGTCCCCAATTACAAACTTTGCGCGTGTTATTAAGCAGATTGCTGAAAAAGACGGTGAAGGGGCAGCGGCTGAATAATTATCAGTGAGATTATTAGAATATTATTAGGAGGAAATTATAATGACAACTCAGGAAATTATTGAAGTTATCAAAGGTTTATCAGTTTTAGAATTAAATGAATTAGTAAAAGCTTGTGAAGAAGAATTCGGTGTATCTGCAGCAGCAGGTGTTGTAGTTGCAGCAGGAGCAGGCGCTGAAGGCGGAGCAGAAGAAAAAGACGAATTTGATGTTGAATTAACAGAAGTTGGCGGAGCTAAGGTTAAAGTCATCAAAGCTGTTCGTGAAATCACAGGATTAGGATTAAAAGAAGCAAAAGAATTAGTTGACGGAGCTCCTAAAGTTGTGAAAGAAGGCGCATCTAAAGCAGAAGCTGAAGATATCAAAGCAAAATTAGAAGAGCAGGGAGCAAAAGTAACTCTGAAATAATCAGGGACTTAAGTTCTTTTTATAATGAAAATGAAAGTGCAGTATTAGCTGAAAAGTTGATACTGCACTTTTTTCGTGATATAGTAAGGTTCTTATCTTTGTATATCATAGGTTAAGAAGGAGGCTGCTATGCGAAAGATTATTGATGACAATCGTCTGATTTACAAATGTTGTTATTTGTATTATATAGAGCGGAGAAATCAGACTGATATTTGCAGGATACTCGGACTGTCAAGGACCAGTGTTTCCAGGATGTTGGAGCTCGGGCGAAGTAAAGGAATTGTGCAGATCGAAGTCATAAATCCGGATGTTTTTGATTTTGGTGAAATTGAACAGAAGCTGCAGGAGAAATATCGTCTGAGAGAAGTTATTGTTGTAGAGGGCGATCCTCTGGATTCCAAGGAAAAACACAGGGACAGACTTTCTGAGGCCGCATTTACATTTTTATCAAATATCCTGGAAGATGGAGATTGTGTGGGAGTCAGCATGGGGAGAACGCTGCATCATGTGACTCAGGTAAAGCAGGAATATGATCTTCGAAGTCAAAATCTGCTGTTTGTTCCTATGTATGGAGGAATCAGTCAGAAGAGAACCAATCGTCTGGATGTACAATCCAATCGGATTGCAGTAGAATTTGCCCAGAAGTTTGGCGGTGATTATGTGCAGTTTCTGGCGCCGGCGGTATTTTCATCGAAACAGGTAAAGGATATTTTTTTGAACGAAGAAACAATCCGCTATATCTATCGTTATTTTAATAAACTGCGGATTGCACTTCTGGGGATCGGTGTACCGGAAGCCGGAAAAACCGGATTATTTTATGAAGGATATCTGAATGAGAAAATATTAAAAGAGTGCATGGAAAAAGGAGCTGTTGGAGAGACTGCCCTTCGTTTCTATGATATCCACGGAAACCGTCAGGCTTTTCGCCAGTTTAATGAGCGTGTTGTAGGAATTGAAGAAGAGCAGCTCCAAAATATTGAGATACGAATCGGAATTGCAGGTGGCAGAGATAAATCAGATGCAGTAGAGGGTGCCATACAAGCGGGGGACATTAATGTTCTAATTACCGACCTGGCATGTGCAAATAAAATGCTGGAATCTATGTAGGCAAATGTGGATATGCCTTGATTAAAAAAAACATTTAAACAAATGTTCTATAAATTAAATTGAAAATGACTATATAAAACCTTACAATAAAAGCATCAAAGGGAAACAACGTGAAGAGTAATATAAACGGAGGTAAGAACTATGAAAATTTCTCTGGGGTGCGATGAAGCCGCATATGATTTAAAGGTAGCAATCAAGGAACATTTGGAGAAACAGGGGCATGTGGTGGTTGATCAGGGAGCTGATGCCGGAGAAACTGTTTTGTATCCGGATATTGCCGTAAAAACATGTCAAGGCGTAACGGAAGGTGACTGCGATCGAGGGATTCTTGTTTGCGGAACAGGAATCGGAATGGCAATGACAGCCAATAAAGTTCCGGGAATTCGAGCTGCCGTCTGCCATGATCCTTTTTCTACAGAACGCTCCATTTTAAGTAATGATGCCAATGTGATGTGTATGGGGGCAAGGGTCGTTGCTCCGCAGCTGGCTCTGTACCTGCTAGATATCTGGATGGGACTGGAATTTAAAGATGGTCCTTCTACTCCGAAGGTAGAACGAATCATGCATTATGAACATGAGTTTTCAAAATAACGGAGGATATGAGTATGGATGAAATTTTAACAATGACAATGGAACAGATGGGAACGGCAAATTTTGACTGCAGTTGTGGAAAACATCACCGGATGGACATAAAGAAGTTGATCATGGGGAAGGGCGTTCTGCCTAAAATAAAGGAGATTGCAGAGCCGTTTCATGATGGAAAAATATTAATGGTCAGTGATAATCATACCTTTGCAGCGGCAGGAGAAAAGGTACTGGGGCTTCTGGAAGAAGATCATTTTCAAGTGAAAAATTTAGTTCTGGATTCCGGAGATGATATTTTGATTCCGGATGAAGGGGTAGTGGGAAAAGTGCTGCTGAATATAGAACGGGGAACGAAGCTTTTAATCGGAGTAGGTTCCGGAAGCATAAATGATACTGTAAAATATATTTCTTCCAGAACCTCCATTCCATATGTGATTGTATGTACCGCTCCTTCCATGGACGGATACGTAGCAGACGGCGCTCCGCTGATTTTAGACGGAAAGAAAATTTCCTTTGAGGCAACTCTTCCGTATGGAGTCTTAGGTGATACGGAGATTATGAAACATGCGCCTCAGAGAATGATTCAGGCAGGCTTTGGAGATGTTCTGGGGAAATTGACTGCGTTGACGGATTGGAAATTAGCCAAAGAATTAAATGGAGATTATTATTGTCAGACGTGTGTAACTTTGGTGGAAAGAGCATTGGAACGCGTTATCAGCCGTGTGGATGGACTGGCAAAACGGGAAGATGAAGCCATCTTGTTTTTGATCGAAGCGTTAAATCTAACCGGCGTGGCGATGGGGCTGATTGGGATTTCCAGACCGGCTTCGGGGGCAGAGCATATGCTGAGTCATTATTGGGAGATGGATTTTATTGCAAGAGGCAGATTTCCGGAGCTCCATGGGATTAAGGTCGGAATGGCAACACCGGTGATTGCAGAAATTTTCCAACTGATGAAAGACGATGTGCCGGAGGAAATCTTAAAGGATGCTCCGAGCAGAGCTTACTGTGAGGATTTGCTTGGCAGAGTGGAAGCTCCGGTGTCTCCGAAAGAAATCGGAATTGACAGGGAACTCTTTTATCAGAGTATTTTAAATGGATATAAAGTGCGGAACCGATACAGCATTCTGCAGTTGGCGGTGGAAAAAGGAAAGATTGAAGAAATTGCCAAAAAGGTAACGGACCGTATTTACGGAACAGGCGAATAAGCAGAGAACAAAGGAGGGTCATATCTATGAATCCTGTAGATCAGATTCGATGTTTCGTTCTGGATATGGACGGAACAATATATTTAGGAGGAGAACTCTTTGATTTTACCAAAGATTTCTTGAATCGAGTGAAAGATACCGGAAGAGAATACTATTTTTTTACCAATAATTCTTCAAAGAGCCAGCAGGCTTATATTGATAAACTGGCAGGAATGGATATTGAAATTCAGCCGGAGCAGATGATGATTTCAAGTCATGTAACCATTGAATATTTAAAGAAGCATCATCCGGGAGAATCAATCTATGTGGTTGGTACTCCGTCATTGATCGGAGAATTTCAGGCATTTGGGATGCCGTTGACAGAAGAAAATCCGGACATCGTGATTCTGGGATTTGACACGACTCTAACCTACGAAAAAATATCAAAGGCTTGTCACTATGTTCGGAATGGATGTACTTATTATGGAATTAACCCGGATTGGAACTGCCCGATGGAAGGGGGCACGTTTATTCCGGACTGTGGGTCCATGGCAAAGCTTATTGAGGCGTCCACAGGCAGATTTCCTGAATTTTTTGGGAAACCTTCCAGACATACATTGAACTACATCATTGAGAAAACCGGGTATCGGGCGGAAGAGATTGCGATTGTAGGAGATCGTCTGTATACAGACATTGCGGTGGCAGACGGCAGCGACGTAACATCAATTCTTGTGTTAAGTGGAGAGAGCAGTGCTGATGATGTGGAAAAAAGCGATGTAAAACCGGATATGATTGTAGAGTCCTTGAGCGATATTGCAAAAATGTTATAAAAATGTTAATACCAGTGGAGGTTCGTTGAGAGAACCTCCACTTTTTGTGATAGGTGCGCTTCGTCCTGTTCTTGCGATGAGCCGATTTTAAAAACAATTGTTTATATAGAAGTACAAAATAAAGCATTTAAACAAATGTTCAATAAAATCTGTTTCAAACGTAAAAATAAACTGCTAAACTGTAGTTACAAATTACGAAGAGAAGGAAAGGAGGAAACAACTATGGAAATTTTGCCGATTTTTGGGGTCTTGCTATTCTTATTTGTGATGCAGTCTGTGGGGGGATTTTTTCAGGTGAAAGATTATCGAAAAGCAGTACATAGAGTGAATCAGGCAGGAATGGTAGGAATTGGACAGAAAAAAGGAAGAATGTTGTCGAGAGGACATATTGCGGTAATTGCCTGTGACAAAAATGGGGTGATTACCAAAAGTGAAGTGTTGGACGGAATGACTTTTATGGCAAGATTTCGACCGGTTACAAAATTTTTAGGCCAGGAAATGACAGGCAGAAGCATCTATGAATATTTATGGCAGATTCGCAGTATGGAACCGAAAAAAAGAAAATGCTATAAAGGATACGAGCAGGCAATGGAAGCTTTGGAAAGCCGTCTGGCCCATGAAAAACAAGGAGGAAACTAATGGAAGTTATTTCAAGTTTTGCAAATGGATTTATGACGTTGTTTCAGACGGGAGGAAAACAATTTTTAAGCTGGGTAACATCAATCATTCCCACTGTCATTTGTTTGATGACTGCGGTAAACGCAATTATTAAATTGGTGGGAGAAGACAGAGTAGAAAAGTTCTGTATGAAAATTACAGGGAATCGGCTATGCAGATATATGTTTTTGCCTCTGATCGGAATGATTTGTCTTGGGAACCCGATGGCTTACACATTTGGACGCTTTGTGGATGAAAAATACAAGGTACCGTTTTTTGATGCGGCAATTAGTTTTTGCCACCCGGTTTTAGGATTTTTCCCAAATGCAAATGCAGGTGAATTATTTGTATATATGGGAATTGCAGCGGGAATTGAAAAGCTGGGGCTGCCTTTGGGAGAATTGGCAGTACGCTATTTCCTGGTCGGATTGGTAGTCATCTTGATTCGTGGATTAGTGACGGAACGGATTTTCTTATTTTTACATGGAAAATATCAGAAAATGGAATCACAAAAGGAGGCGGCATAAATGTATCGAGCAATTAAAGTAGAAGCGGGATCCGGAGGTTTCGGGGGACCTTTGGTATTACAGCCGACAGAGGAATGCAATATTATTTTAAGTATGACGGCAATCGGCGGCATATGTCCACTGGCAGAGAAAATTGCGGAGATGACAGGGGGAACGCCTGTAGACGGACATAAAAATAACGTTCCGGACGAACAAATTATGGTAGCGATTGTAGATTGTGGTGGAACGTTAAGATGCGGAATTTATCCTCAGAAAGGCGTATTTACAATTAACACAAATCCGGTGGGGCAATCAGGTCCTCTGGCAAAATTTATTACTCCGGATGTGTATGTATCGGCGGTAGATGAGTCATGTCTGAGTTTTACAGAAGAGCAGGCTGAGGTCAAAGAGCACAAGGCGGTGGAAAAGAGTGCGGAGACCAAACCGCAGCCGGAGCGGTCACAGAGCCAGGAAAAGCCTGGAATTATCACAAGATTCGGAATTGCAGTAGGTAAGGTTGTAGGTAAGTTTTTTGCAGCCGGTCGTGAAACAATTGAGATGGTCATAAAAAATATTCTTCCGTTTATGGCATTTACCAGTACAATCTTAGGAATTATTACAGCATCGGGAGCCGGGAATTTTATTGCAAAAACAATTTCGCCGCTATGTTCCACACTGCCTGGAATGCTTGCGATTTCCGTAGTCTGTGCCTTGCCGATTTTATCTCCGGTATTGGGACCGGGAGCAGTCATCGCGCAGGTTGTCGGTACGCTTCTTGGCTCTCAGATCGCAATGGGAAAAATTCCGGCGCAGTATGCTCTTCCTGCTTTGTTTGCAATTAATGCTCAGGTGGGATGTGACTTTATACCGGTTGGTTTAAGTCTTGCAGAATGTGAGTCAAGTACCATTGAGCTGGGTGTACCGTCTGTGCTTTATTCCAGATTGATCACAGGACCGCTGGCAGTAATTATTGCGTTTGTTGCAAGTACAGGTTTATATTCATAATGTATCGGTCAGAGTGAATGAAAAAGGAGAAAGTTTATGAAATATTTTACAAGAATTAAAGGTTTAGGAAAGGATTCTCTGAATTTTCTTGGAGATCGGGATACAAATTTTATAATTTTATTTAACGAAGATGCGCCGGATGCTTTTTTGGATTTGTGTGTCCTTCATTCGGTGGAAACTCTGGTTGCGGATATTCAGCCGGGAGATAAAATGATTATTAATGAAAAAGGATTTGAGGTGACTTCAGTAGGTTCAGAAGCTAATCAAACTCTTCGGGGGCTGGGACATTGCACCATTAGTTTTCAGGGGGCAGAAGAAGCTCCGCTTCCGGGATATATTTCAGTAACTGGAACAGAACCGCTGCTTCCATCAGATCTGCAGCCTGGAATGACCATTGAGTTTATCTAAAGGTTATAACGCTTTTGGAAAGGTGAGGATGGTGAGAGCCGAAGAATTTTCCCCTTTCTGAAAAATGAAGGCATTCCTGCAGGAATCAAAGCTTTTTTATTTGATTCCTGTGGGGATGCTTTTTTGACACTTTTGGCAATTTGGACCTACCAATTTAGCCAATTTGCTGGAAAAGAGGTTTTGATTATGGTAGGATATAAGAAGGATTGTATCGAAAGGAGAGCGTTATGAAATTAGTCATCATTGAACCTTTGGGTGTAGAGGAAGCGCTGTTAAGAGAAATTGCCGGGAAGGCGCTGCCAGATCATGTGGAAATTGTTTCTTATGATACGAGGGTGACAGATACCGAAACCTTGATTGAGAGGGGAAGGGATGCCGATGTCATCATGGTAGCAAATCTGCCGCTCAGCGGTGAGGTCATTGTAGGGTGCCAAAATCTTAAGATGTTAGCGGTGGCATTTACCGGAATTGATCACATTGATCTGGATGCATGCCGCAAAAGAAATATTGTTGTGAGCAACTGTGCGGGATATTCCACTGCGGCAGTTTCAGATCTTGTGTTTGGGCTTCTGATTTCTCTGTATCGTAGGATTGTTCTGTGTAATGAGACTGTGAGAAAAGAGGGCACCAAAGAGGGACTTGTTGGCATGGAACTGGAAGGAAAAAAATTCGGAGTGATCGGAACCGGAGCTATCGGAACCAGAGTGGCAAACATTGCAAAAGCATTTGGGTGTCAGGTTTATGCTTACTCCAGAACAGAAAAACAATTGGATGGCATCACGTATGTAGGTTTGAATGAATTGTTATCCATCTGTGATATTGTATCGCTTCATGTGCCTCTCAATGACAGTACCAAAGGACTCATCGGAAAAGAACAGCTTCAAAAAATGAAAAAGGAAGCGGTTTTGATTAATACTGCGCGTGGACCTGTTGTGGATTCTCAGGCGTTGGCAGATGCACTGAACGAGGGGCAAATTTCAGGAGCAGCAGTGGATGTGTTTGAGGTTGAACCGCCGGTTCCCGCAGATCATCCTTTGTTTGGCGCAAAGAATCTCATTGCAACGCCCCATGTGGCATTTGCAACAAAAGAAGCGTTAGTAAAACGTGCAGTCATCAATTTTGATAATGTGAAATATTGGATGGAGGGGAATCCAATCAACGTCATGAACTAGAGGATGGGAATGTCAGAAAGAATTCAAATAAAATAGCAGAGGGAACTGGGAAATGAAACAGTGGACGAAAAAAATGATTTTGTGCATGCTGCTTTTAACGGCAGGCAGCTTTTGGCTGCACATCGAATCGGCTTTTGCAGCAGAGCATCAATGGTCCGGTCCGGCATGGGCTTATGATACTCCTGACGAGGCAAGAAATTATGATATGGATGAGGAGAATCGAGCCGGAGTAGCAGTGGGCGGCTATATTTATTTGAAATATGGAAGCAGCTATGAGAAGGAGAACACAGCATCTAAGATAGAATATCAATGGAAGACATCCAACCACAATGTCAGAGTGGAGCCGGAAACGGATGCAAGCTGTGCTAAAATTACAGGGCGGCAGACGGGAACGGCACAGGTTACAGTCACGGCGCTGTATCGGAGAGAAGACGGAAGCATAGAAAAGTCCAGAGTAAAATCTATGGATCTTCAAATTACTGAGCCAAAGCTGAAACAGGACAAAATTGGTCTTGTCGTTTATAATGAAGCGAAGATTTCGCTCACCGGAGCTTCTTCCTATGGAGCAGATCATGTATTATATGCGGCAGATCGGAACAATGATTTCTATGTTTCGGATCGCGGACAGATCTTTGGTTTCCGAAAGCAGACGAGAAAGATTTTTGTCTTTGTTGATGGAATGATACTGACGGCTGATGTAAAATGTACTAATCCTCTGATTCGAGCTGCTTATGTGGTGCAGAAAGGGAAGCCAGTTTCCTATAAAGTGCGGGGCGCCAGCGGGTATATGCCGGTATCGTATCAGATTGGAAATCGGAAGTATGCTTGGATCTCTTCAGGTGGAACGGTAAAAGGGAAGAAGTACGGAAAAACTTCTTTGATAATCAAAGTTGACGGCGCAGTGGTAAAGTTTGATGTTTATATTAGCAAAACCAACGCCTACAAAGCAGTAATGCGGGCTCATTCCATTTGTAAGAGCAAGCCCAGGTACAGTCAGAAGAAGCGAATGAAAAAGGGATATGTAGATTGTAGTTCCTTTATCTGGAAGGCATATGAAAGTGCAAATATGAATTTTGGCAGCAAAAATTATGCGCCGACGGCAGCAGATCTTGCCAGATGGTGCGGGAAACAAAAGAAGCTTTTGAAATTTTCCTCCTATAATAAAAAATCCTCAAAATTAAGACCCGGGGATCTGATCTTTTATAAAAAAAGAAATGGAAAAAACGGGAGATATAAAAATATTGATCATGTAGCAATGTTTATCGGAAATGATACCATCGTACATGCGGATGGCAGGAGTGTGTCTTACGGCAGTCCGTGGTATCGCAAAGCGGCAGCGATTGCGCGTCCGGTAAAATAAAAAAGTGAAAGAAAAAAGAATTCTGGAGACAGGATTCTTTTTTTATGGAAACGGATTGACAAATCCGGAAAATATGATAATATAAATATAACCAGTGGTAACATAATGATATAATCATTTGTATTGAAAAGGAGTTTGTATGGATGAAATTTTGAATATGAGTATCAATGAGATGGCGGGAGTAAGCTTTGCCTGTAAATGTGGAAGAGTCCATCGACTGGAGATTGAAAAGCTGGTTATGGGAAAAAATGCAATCCAACAGCTGCCGGAAATTTTGAAAGAGTTTCAGAACTGTAAGATTTATATGCTAAGCGATCATCATACCTATCAGGCAGCAGGAGAGCAGGCGTTTCATATTTTGAAACGAGAAGGCTTTGATGTGAAAAGTCATAGCCTGGATTCCGGTGAAAATCTTTTGATTCCCGATGAAAAGGCCGTCGGAGCAATGTTTATGGAATTAGAAAGAGATACCGGCATGATTCTTGCAGTGGGTTCCGGAACCTTAAACGATATGGCAAAATATATGTCCTCAAGGACGGGAATTCCATATACGATTGTGTGTACAGCTCCGTCCATGGATGGATATGCATCATCCGGAGCGCCTCTGATCAGGGAAGGTAAAAAGATTTCTTATGAGGCTGTTTTGCCTTACGCCATTGTAGGGGATACGGAGATTATGAAACAGGCGCCGATGAAACTGATTCATGCAGGATATGGGGATGTCATTGGGAAGCTGACAGCTCTGGCGGATTGGAAGCTGTCTCATGAAAAAACAGGAGAGTATTACTGTGAAACCATTGTAAAGCTGGTGCAGAAAGCAGTGGACAAAGTGGTTGTTCATCGAAAAGCTTTGGCAAAAAGGGATGAAACGGCAATTCTTTATCTGATCGAAGCTTTAACGCTTACGGGAATTGCAATGGGCTTAATTGGGGTATCGCGTCCGGCTTCCGGTGCGGAGCATATGTTAAGTCACTATTGGGAGATGGCGGTGATTGCACGGGGGGAAAATCCGGAATTGCACGGAATTAAAGTGGGAATTGCCACACCGATCATTGCAGAAGTATTTGATGAGATGTCAGAGGAACTCCCGGATGCTGTCGAGAAAATGGCGCCGTCCCGAGAAGAAATTGAGGAATTTTTAGAGGACGAAGGAGCTCCGATTCACCCCCTGGAGGCAGGAATTGATCGAGAACTGTTTTACCGGGGAATTTTAAATGGAAATACGGTGCGGGATCGGTATAGTATTTTGGATTTTGCGGTGGAGCATGGAAAGATTCAGGAGATCGCAGAAAAAATCACAGAACGTGTCTATGAGAAAAACTCTTAAGAAAGGAAATGAAAAAATGACAGGTATTTTAATTGCAACCCATGGGGAGTTTGCATCGGGGCTTTTGAACGCGGTAGAATTGATTGCCGGAAAGCAGGAAAAGGTAGGAACGATCGGATTACACCATGAAGATGGAGTCGAAGAGTTTGAAGGCAAGGTCAATCAGATGCTGGATTCTCTGGATGAAGGAGACGGTGTTTTGGTTTTTGTGGATATTCTGGGCGGTACACCGTCCAATGTCATATTCCGAAGCCTTTCCCGGAAGAAATTTAAAGCCATCGCAGGGGTAAATATGGCAATGGTAGTTCAGGCAGTGATGATGCGGGACGCCATGTCCTACGACGAGCTTTATGAAAACGTGTTGGAGACAGCAAAGCAGCCGCCGATTTTACTTCATGAAATGTATGAGGAAATGCAAAAAGAAACAGAAGAAGATGAAATTTAGAGCAGGTTATAAAGCATGAAGAGAAAAATAGACAAAAGAGTAAAAAGAAAAACTCTTTTGTCTATTTTTTATAATCTATATGATAAAAACGCTTTGCTCTTTAGTTAGTCGGTGAAAGAATGGAGTCCGCAAATACCGTCATGGCAGCTTTGACATCTTCTTTGATTGCTTTTTTTCCGACGGCGATCAGATCATGGAAAAAGATCTGTTCCTCTTGCGCAGAGGAGATAAAATCGCGGATTGCATTTCCTCCTGCCAGAGAACTGTATGTATAGTAATTGATTTTTGTGATGCCGTTTTGGATGGCTGTTTTAAAATCTTCATCGGAGACGCCGGAACCGCCGTGCATAACAAACGGAAGGTCGATGGCTTCTTTTATTTGTGTAATGCGGTCAAGATCTAACTTTGGCTCTGTCAGATATACGCCGTGGGTTGTTCCAAAGGAAATGGCAAGAGCATCTACGTGGGTCCCTTCTGCAAATTTTTTTGCCATAAGTGGATCTGTATAGCAATCGTTCAGAGAATCGAAATCCTCAGCCCCAACAGCGCCTCTGCCCTCTCCGCCGCCGACGGAGGAGGTAAAAATATGACCAAGCTCGGCTTCCACAGAAACGCCGGCTGCATGGGCAATTTTCACAATCTCTTTGGTTTCTGAAAAATTTTCTTCATAACTTTTGGAGGATGCATCGTACATAATGGACGTAAAGCCTAATTGAATTGCACGGACACAAAGTTCAAAAGAGGCGCCGTGGTCTAAATGGACACAGACCGGAACAGAAGAGCGTTTTGCATATTGAAGCATGATGGGACCGATTTCTTCCAGAGGAATCAGATTTTCGTGAACCTCTGCATGTTGTAAAATCACGGGAACATTTAATTCTTCTGCTGCAGAAATCACTGCCTGAACAGATTCTAGGTTGGGCACATTGAAAGCCCCCACAGCATATTTGCGTTGTTTGGCGTCATCAAGAATTTCTTTCATAGTTACTAGCATTTGCGATACCTCCTAAAATCCAAATAAAATGTAATATGTTTAATGAAATTATAACCAATGGTAAATATAAAGTCAATATAGATAATACCAATGGTATTAAACTGAATGTTTTAAAGTTTGCAGATTTTCAGAAACAGATTTGCCCGGCAGGAATAGACCGGAGGTTCCTCCGGTGAAAATTTCCGCTCCTGCCCGGGAGAGTGTTCCGATGGTGGAGGAATTTACATTCCCATCTGCCTGAATCGGGATGGAAAGACCATGCTGTTTTAAAAGACCGGACATCTGCTGAATGTGGTCAATTGCCTGAGGCTGAATCTTTTGTCCGGAAAATCCCGGGGCGACAGTTAGCTTTAAAATCCATGCGCATTCTTTTGCCAGATCAATAAAATCGTTTTGAGGTGGCGTATCTGCACGATAGCATAGTACAGGCTCGGCTCCGCAGCGTTTGATTTCATCAAAAATTTGAAGAGGATTTTCTAAACTCTCATATGGAACTGCGATATAGTCGGCTCCACAGGCAGAAAAGCGATGAATGTATTGTTCCGGGTGACAAACGGCAAGATGAACTTCGATGGGAAGTTTTGTTGCTTGGGACATTTTTTCCAAAAGCACATCGCCAAGCATAAAGCATTGATTGAAATTGCCGTCTACGACGTCATAGTGGAAAAACGAAATTTCAGACGCTTCACATTCCCGGATCTGTTTCTGCAGGTTTAGCAGATCCATGCAGGAAACGGAAGCAGAAAATGAAGGTGTGGATAATACTGCTGATTTCATAAAATGTGCTCCTTTCTTAAATGGAATTTGAGTTTAGTATAGAAGAGGCGTAAGACAAATTCAATAGAATATTACCAAAGGTAATTAAATTTGTGAAAAATAGATAAAAAATCCCAGAAAATTTGTAAGAATGTACAAAAAAAGAAAAAAATATTAAATAATATTGACAAAATAGTGCGAAGTGGTATTATTTAATACATAACCACTGGTAATAAAAGAAAGGAGATAATGATGAAAATTGATGGAATTGTACTTGTAAGAATTGATGACCGGCTGATCCACGGACAGGTGATGACTTCTTGGCTGAACTACACCGGAGCAAATAAAATTATGATTATTGATGATGGTGTAGCGTCAGATCCGTTTATGAAAAGTGTTTTAAAAACATGTGTTCCGGCCAATGTAAAGCTTGCGACCTTTGGGGTTGAGAAAGCTGCGGAACGACTGAAAAAAGGATTTGCGGGAGATCGCTGTATTGTGCTGGTAAAGTATCCGGAGACGTTATATCGACTGATGGAAGCAGGGATTTTATTCGATGAGATCAACATCGGAGGTATGGGAGTCAGTGGAACAAGAACAAAGTTTTTCCGAAATATTTCGGCATCCGAAGAAGAAAAGAAGATGTTAAAGGAAATGTCAGAGGCAGGTGCGAAGATCAGCGTGAGGATTATCGCAGAGGACAGTGCAACAGATATTTCAAAAATGCTTTAGAAAATGAAGGAGGAAACAGATGCAAATATCATTAATTCAGGCGATTTTGATTGGTATCGTGTATTATCTCGGAAATATAGGAACCCCGTGGCTTTCACTGTTAGGAAGTATTTCTGTGGTTTATAAACCGTTGGTTGCCGGTACTTTAGTTGGATTTATTTTGGGAGATCCGGTACAGGGGTGTATCATTGGAGCTGCAATTAATTTACCTTATGTGGCATTTATTTCTGCCGGAGGAACGGCACCTCAAGATCCGGGACTGGCTGGAACTGTGGGAACAGCATGGGCGCTGGCAGCAGGAGTGGATCCGGCAGCAGCGGTAACCATTGCGCTTCCGCTGGGACTTCTCGGAACGATGATTTGGGTCGCTCATATGACGCTGGATGTAACCTTTGTGCATATGGCAGACAAAGCTGCAGAAGAAGGCAACATTGAGAAAATTTGTTTTTGGCATGTTGTTCCGCCGCAGATTTTAATGTTTTGTCTATGTGTGATTCCGGCAACAATCGCGACCTATTTCGGCTCTTCTGCGGTTCAGGGAATTATTCAGCAGTTAACAGGGCGTCCGCTGACAGTGCTGCAGGTGATCGGAGGACTTCTGCCGGCACTGGGAATTGCGATGAATCTTCGGGCGATTTCCAGACCAGGAACTCTGTTGTTTTACATGGTAGGATTTATTTTAGTTACATATTTGGGACTTCCGGTGATTGCAGTGGCGGTTTTGGGAGCAGTGATCGGATATTTCTATACTGTGCTGTTAAATCAAAATGCGCCTCAGCCGGCTGCGGCAGAAAATCATCAGACGGTGGTAATGGATGACGATGATGAGGAGGATTTCTAATGATGGAAGAAAAAAGAAAACAATTAAGCAAAAAAGATGTGGTAAAAGCTTTTTGGAGATGGACCTTCTTTTCTCATGCCAATTATAATTATGAGAGATTAGAGGCAACCGGCTTGGTGCATTCCTATAAGCATGTCATAAAAAAACTGTATGGAGATGACCCGGAAGAGTATAAAGCATGCATCAAACGTCATATGCAGTTTTTCAATACCGAACCTCACATCGGTGGCGTCATTCCGGGAATTGTATTGGCGATGGAAGAAGAGAGAGCCAACGGAGCGCCCATTACAGATGATGCAATTAATGGAGTAAAAACCGGATTAATGGGACCTTTTGCAGGAATCGGAGATACTTTATGGCAGGGGACCTTAACGCCGATTTTACTGGCCTTTGGAATCAGCCTTGGTTCTCAGGGAAATCTTTTGGGACCGTTGGTGTATGCCTTGTTAATGTTTGGAATCATGTGGCCGGTGGCATATATTTGCTGGATGAAGGGATATGAACTGGGCAAGGACGGAATTGAAAAGATTCTCGGAGGAAACCAACTCCAGATGCTGATTACAGGCGCTTCCGCGATGGGAGCAATTGTCCTCGGAGCTCTCTCCAGTCAATTTGTTACAGTGCATTGTTCTGCGGTGATTAAATTCGGAGCATTGAAAATGAATGTGCAGGAAACGGTATTTGACGCGCTGTTCAAAGGGATTTTGCCGTTGGCAGTGACTCTTCTGACACTGTATCTGTTAAAAAATCGAAAAATGAAAGCGACAACGGTTATGGTGATTTTAATTGTAATAGGGGTTGTCCTAGGAGGGCTTGGATTCCTTGGAGTTGCATCTTAAATAAAAGACACGGAGGTAAAACAGGATGAGTGAGATGGCAAAAACATTAGTATTTACAGGTGAAAAGCAGATAGAACTCAGAGAATATCCGATTCCCGAAGTGAGTGATGATAAAGTTTTGGTTAGGGTGGAAGCCTGTGCAATCTGTACATGGGAACAGAGAGTTTATACCGGAGTGAAGAAGGTAGAATACCCATTTATCGGCGGACATGAGATGGTGGGCAGAATTTTGAAAATGGGAAAAAACGTAGACCGAAGACAGTGGAAAGAAGGAGACTTTGTAGCAGTCGGGGTGACACTTCCCTGTAAAAATTGCTATCAGTGTAAAAGTGGTAACGAACAAAATTGTGAGCATTTTGACCACAGCAAGCAGCAGGAAGGACTTCCGGAAAAGGGTATGGGCGGTATGAGCTCACATCTGTTAGTTCATCCGGAAAATTTGTTTCCAATCGATCATGTTTCGCCGGAGGAAGCGACGATCACAGAACCTCTGTCTTGTGTACTTCACAGCGTAGAAACTGCAGAGATTGAATTCGGCGATACGGTAGTTGTGATCGGGTGCGGAATCATGGGACTCTTGCATACCATTTTGGCGCAGAAACGGGGCGCCAGCGTGATCGTTTCCGATACAAACGAGGAAAGAACAAAGCTTGCTCAGAAGTTGGGAGCAAGCTATGCAGTAAATCCGGCAAAAGAAGATCTCGGGGAGCGGATAAAGGAAATTACAGAAGGAAGAAAGGCACAGGTTGTTTTTGACACCACACCAATCTCGGCGGTGGCAGAGGATTCTTTGAGGCTTGTGGCAAACAACGGGCGAATGGTCCTTTACAGTTCATTCTATCCGGATACGCCGATCTCCGTTCATCCGGACTGGCTTCACAAAAGCGCGGCAAAACTGCTTGGTACAGCAAATTCCAATACGGTGGATTTCACAAAAGCTACGAGATTACTATCGCAGGGAATTGTAGATGTAAAACCGTTTATCAGCGAAGTCTATGAATTGAAAGACTATAAGGAAGCTTTTGAATCGGCAATTCAGGGGGATAAATTCCGGGTTGTTATAAAATTTTGAAGCATCGAACTTGTAAGAGAAAGGGTGAAATGTTAAGATTATCACATAAGATAATGATTCTATAGCAGAATGAAGAAAGGAGAATATATGGCAGAGAAGAAACGACAGCTTCTTTACATGAAATTATATCATAAGCTTTTGGAGGTTTATGAAGATCAGCCGTATTATTCTCCGCTTCCGGGAGAACGTGAATTGTGTGATATCTACCATGTCAGCAGACCAACCGTAAGAAAAGCTCTGGAAGTTTTGGAGAATGAAGGGTGTATTGTGAGATTTGCCGGTAAAGGAGCATTTTTTATCGGAAATAAAAAAGAAGGAAAAAATGAATCAATTTCCACGAACATCGCATTTTATAATCAGGTGAAATTGCGTGGAGATTATACCAGGAGCAAAGTACTGACGCAAAAGATCAGTACAGCCAGTGAAGAAGTAGCAGGAGCTTTGGGGATCCGCAAGGGAGACCGGGTTTTTCATTTGGAGCGACTTCGTTATATCAATGAAAAGCTGTGGTCCATTGCGGATGCCTATGTCTCTTATGAGCGTTGTCCGGAACTGATTGAGTATGATTTCGCGGAACGCTCGCTGCATAATACCATGTCCAATTATGGACATGTACCATCAAGGGCGAAGAGACATTTGACGGTTCAGAAGGCAGATGAGTACGATGCGTTTAATTTAGGGCTGGAAAGCCGGGCTCCGGTCTGTGTGGCAAAAACTGTCACCTTTGATACCGGTGGGGAGCCGATGGAATATTCGGTTAGTCGAAGTGACGCTTACAATATGTCCATTGAACTGAACCAGCAGAATACAATCAGAGCGGCGGACAAAGAGATCTATACAAATATGCTGTAAGGCGGGAAAACCAGAAAGCACAAGCAAAGGACTGTGACTCAGGAAAAGAGTCATGGTCTTTTTTGTTAGGAAGAAAATATGCACATTATAGTTGACAATATCACACAGCTGATATATATTAAAGATACAAAGGAACACAATAGTGAACGGATGTGCATTTGAGAAGGGAGATATCGCATGAATGAGAGAATACGTGAACTCAAGCGAGAAATACAACAATTAAATGATGCGGGAATCAGAACAACGAATCTTTACCAATATGTGGCAGACTCATTAAAACAGACGGAAGGACAACCAATACAAATTCGGCGGGCAAAAGCCTTTGCTTATGTTTTGGATCATGTTAAGCAGGAGGTTCTTCCCTGTGAAAAAATTGTGGGAACCATGTTGGGGATGTGTCCGCTGTATGAAAATGTTATGACAGAGACAGAACAGGAAACGTATGCTGTCAGGGTGATTGAAGAGTATCTTTCCAGAAAAAAAGAACATCAGGATTTTGATGGAAGTATTCAGTTTGGAGAAGGTCATGCCAGAAGCTTTGAAGATGATTTTACCAGTAAAAAAAGCCGCTGGTCGCTGATGTCCAGAGTACACCATGATGCCAGTGTGGAATTTAAAGATCTTCAAAATATTATTGCAAAAATGCAGGGAAAATACCGGGACCGGGAGATTGAATCGTATGAAATCGGGAGAGAACTGGAAAGAGCCTTTAAGATTCCATATGATCCCGAAATCAAAAAAGCCTACAATGAACTTCCGTGGTTTTTAGGAAATCATCTCAGCTTAAATTACGGAAAGATGATCGGCAAAGGCTTTGAAAGATTGATTGGTGAAATAAAAGAATATGGTGCCGGGGCTGAAACAGCAGAGAAGAGAGAATATTATGAAAGTGCGAGGATTGCTGCTGAGGCATCTTCCCGTTTCGTGAAACGATATGCCGAGACTTTAAGAAATTATCCGACGGAGCGAGGTATTTCGATTCAGAGAAAAGAAGAAATTGAAGAAATGGCGCAGATCTGCGAAAAAATTTCAAGGGAACCTGCCGAAACCTTTTGGGAAGCTGTTCAGTTTACATGGATGCTCCATATAATTGCAAGTATTCAGGGTGGCTCTGCGTTATCCTTTGCGAGACTGGATCAATATCTGTATCCATATTATAAAAAGGATATTGCTGACGGAACGATCAATGAGGAGGAAGCCAAGGAACTGTTATCCTGTCTTTGGTTAAAAGTAAATGAGCCGAAGATGCGGACGGTGCAGAGCGTAACACTGGGCGGTATTACGAGAGACGGGGAGGACGCGGCCAATGAGCTGACCAGACTCTGCCTTGAGGTAGCCGGGGATGTGGGAATGCCGTATCCGAACGTGGGACTTAGAGTGAATCCTGTCAGTCCGTCATGGATTTTTGAAGCAGCTGTGGAGACAGCAAAGGCGGGATGTGGACAACCACAGCTTTTGAATGATGAAGTGTGGATACCGAATATGATGGAACTTGGCTATAGCCGGGAAGATGCCAATGATTATTACAATATGGGATGTGTTGAGATTATGGTTCCCGGGAAACAACCGAATTGGGGGGTAACAGAAGCCATTGCATTCCCTGTATTAATCGAACGGATTATGGACAAATGGAAAAATGATAAAGTGTCTGTGGATACCTTTGACGATTTTATGAAGTTCTACTATGAGGAAATGGATGAAGCCATCGAAGGGGATTATCAGGAAGCGATGAAGAAAAAATCAACAATGCAGAATCAATGTTATGACCCATATGCATCTCTTTTGATTGACGGATGTCTGGAAAGCGGAGTGGATATGCTGCAAGGAGGAAGCGAGTGTCCAATGCACTGGTCAGTCTATGCTTACGGGATCGGAACGGCTGCAGATTCTCTGTGTGCAATGAAAAAATTCGTTTTCGATGAGAAAAAAGTTTCCATGGAAGAAATGTATCAGGCATTAAAGTGCAATTTTGAAGGATATGAAGAGCTTCAGGCAATGCTGATGAATAAAACACCGCACTATGGGAATGGGATCAAAGAGGTTGATGACATTGCCGATGCAGTTTTAACTTACTTCACAAAAAAAGTTATGGAACTCAATGAAAAATCAGGAAAAGATAAATTTGTATCTACACTCTTCGGATATTTCTTCCATATTTATCACGGAGAAATAGCGCAGGCCACTCCTGACGGACGAAAGAAGGGAGAACCGTTTAGCGACAGTATGGGACCAAGTCAGGGGATGGATACCAAGGGGCCTACCAGATTGATGAATTCAGTGCTTCATCTGGATGACAAATATGTGACGGGAGGTTATGCGCTGAATTTTAAGATTAATCCATCCTTCCTTACGGAAGAAAAAGGAAGAAAGTCAATCGAGCAGATTTTGAAAGCTTATATGGAAAACGGAGGACCGCAGATTCAGATTTATACAACCAATATGGAGGATATGAAGGATGCTCAGATTCATCCGGAAAAACACAGAGATCTTATTGTACGCGTCGGCGGATACTGTGAATTTTTTGTAAATCTGGATAAGGTTCTTCAGACAGAGATTATTCACCGCACATTATATGGGGAGGCATAATATGGGGAAAAAGGGTCTGGTATTCGGAATCCAGCATTTTTCCATTCATGACGGAGAGGGAGTCCGAAGCAATGTGTTTTTGAAGGGGTGCCCTCTCTCCTGTCTCTGGTGCCATAATCCTGAGGGAATAACGAAGAATGTGGGGATTCAATACATCAAAAATAAATGCAGGAACTGTGGTAAATGCGGATTTATATTTCGGGATATGTCAAAACTGCACGAGAAGAGTGCAGAGCAGATCCGGGGATATGTCAAACTGTGTCCTTATGGCGCACTGGAGCAGATCGGAAACTGGATGAGCGCACAGGAAGTAGTGGAAGAGGTTCTGGAGGATCTTCACTTTTTTCAAGAGAGTCATGGGGGAATCACTCTTTCCGGCGGAGAACCCATGTTTCAGTGGGAGTTTGCTTTGGAGATTCTCAAGGAATCGAAGGCGGCAGGTCTGCCTACAGCAATGGAGACAAGTGGATTTGCCCCTTTGGAAGCGTATTTGAACGTATTGCCTTATGTGGATGAATTTCTCTGGGATTATAAAGAGACGGATCATGAAAAGCACTGGGAATTTACAGGAGTGGGAAATGAACAAATTCTTGGAAATCTGGATGCCTTGTACGCAAAAGGAGCAAAGATCATTTTGCGTTGTCCGATCATTCCGGGGCTCAATGACACAGAGGAGCATTTTCAGGGAATTGCAGCAAGAAGTCAGAAAATGAGCAGACTTCTTGGAGTGGAGCTTATGCCATATCATAAATTTGGCGTGGCAAAGGCCCGCAGAATCGGAAAGACGGAACAAAAAGAATATGAGGTTCCCACAAAAGAACAAAAGAAGCAGTGGGAGAGGAAAATCAGAGATCTTGGAGGCAGAGTATTTTAGGATACAGAAGTTTTTTGTTGTGTGAAATTTCTTTTCTGCTGCACGAAAAAGAAAAAAGAACACTATAATGAAAAAATGTTCATTTTGTATTGACATTCATTGGAAGTGGGCATATAATAATATCAGGTAGAAAAAATAAACACTAATATGAACGAAAGTTCAAGCAAACCCAAAGAGAAGGAAGGGAGAAAAAATGAAGAGTTGCAAACCGGAAAGCATAAACAAAGATTTGCCGGGAATTATTTTATTGAGTCATGGTCCGTTTGCAGTATCTCTGGTAGATACGGCAAAGATGCTGTTTGGAGAAAGTGAAAACCTGGCCGCGTTTTCTCTGGAACCGGGAGACGATATTGATCGGTATCGAAAAGCATTTACAGAAGCCATTGATGAATTTCCGCAGGGGAGTCTGATTCTGGTAGATTTATTTGGAGGAACACCTTGTAATCAGGTAATGCGTCATATTCAGGAAACAGGAAAGCCGTTGGAAGTGGTCGGAGGTATGAATTTGCCGATGCTGGTGAATGCAGTGCTGTCAAGAGAATCTATGTCCGGAAAAGATTTCAGTCTGGATACTGTGGAAAATGGGAAAAACGGAATTTTCAGAGTGGATACCGAAGGCTTTTTAAATGATGATGACGAGGATGAAGAATAGGAATTTATGATCGAAAGGAAGATTTGATATGGCAAAGAATTTAGCAGTGAGAGTGGATGATCGCTTAATTCACGGACAGGTTGTTACACAGTGGGTCAAGGTGTTTAAGGCACAGAAAATTGTAGTCATTGATAATAATGTGGCGAAAGACAAAATGCAGAAAAATGTTTTGAAATTTGCTGCGCCGCCTGAAATTAAAGTCAGTATCTTTTCTGTAGATAAGGCGGTAGAGATCTGGAATAAAAACCAGTTTGGAAATCTCAATGTGTTTGTACTTTTCAAAGATGTGAAACAGATCAAAGAGCTGGCAGATAAGGGTGTGAAATTTGATGAGATAACATTGGGAAATATGTCCATTATCGGTGACCGCAAACAGATTTATAAATCTACCGGCTTTACAGAGGAAGAGGCACAGACGCTGTTTGATCTTGAAAAAGAAGGAGTAAAGTTACTGTTTCAGACACAGCCGACAGATAAAAAAGAATCTTTGGATATGGTGAAAAAAGTATTTCCGAATGTTCAGTAAATATGAAAAACAAAGGAGGATAAGGACATGACAATTACTTTGGCACAGGCGGTTTTATTGGGGCTGTTTTGTGGAATTGCAAAGTGCTGTATTCCATATACAGCGGGAGCTTTTATGTTTAATACGGTTATTTTTAATGCGGTAATCGTAGGAGCGGTACTGGGAGATATGGCTCAGGCAATGATCATCGGAGCCTCTCTTCAGTTAATTTATCTTGGAGTTATTTCAGCAGGAGGGAACCAGCCGACAGACCCCTGTCTTGCGGCTTATGTGGCGATTCCGGTTGCGATGGCATCTGGCTTAGACACCAATGCCGCGGTGGCACTGGCAGTTCCGGTTGGACTGCTGGGTGTTCAGATCACAAATATTCTTTATCTGGCAGCAGGTTTTTTTGCACAGAAGGGCGATACTTTTGTAGAAAAAGGGAATGCCGGAGGAATGGTACGCTGGTCAATTGTTGCGGTGGGGATTATTCGTCTCCTTTGCTTTGGAACTTTGATTACTTTGGCACTCTACTTTGGAAGCGGTGCATTACAGGGGGTATTAGATGATATTCCGAAGTTTGTAACCAACGGCTTATCTGCCATGGGGGCATGTCTGCCGGCGGTTGGATTTGCAATCATTGCAAATCTGATTTCAAAGCCAAAATACATACCATTTTTCTTTGCCGGATTCTTTTTGATTCAGTATACAAAAATTGGAACGATCCCACTTCTTATGGTTGGAGGGTTCCTGACATTTTTATACATTACATTTACGAAGAATGAGTATACCGGTCATGCAGATTATGACGATGACGATGACGAGGAAGAGGAAGAGGAAGAGGAAGAGGAAGAGGATGAAGTTAAAATTCTTACCAGAAGAGATGTATTAAAATCATATCTGATTTATTGGACATCGGCAGAAATCTGCCATAGTTTTGAAAGAATGCAGGCACCGGCTTTCTGTGCGGCATTGGTTCCGGCATTGAAAAAGTTTTATCCGAAAAAAGAAGATAAGCCTCACTATATCGAAGCTTTAAAACGAAATATGACATTTTTTAATTCAGAAGCGCATTGGGGCGGAGGACCTTGCCTAGGGCTTACCTTAGCGATGGAGGAGAAAAAATCTAAAAATTATGAAGCTCTTCCGGGTGAGATGATTATGAATCTAAAGACAGGTCTGATGGGTCCGCTCGCAGGAATCGGTGATACAATTTCTTGGTCAACACTGATGTATCTGTTTATTGGAATGTTCCTTCCTCTCGCCAAGAAGGGAAATCCTTTGGGCGGAATTGCACCCATTCTTTTGCTGACGGTGATTTGTTTTGGAATTGGATACTTTTTGACTTCAAAATGTTATACATTTGGTTATTCTTTTGCAGAAAATATGTTGAAATCCGGGTTGGTAAATATGATTATTGCAGGAGCCAGCATTCTTGGACTGTTTATGATGGGCGGGCTGGCATCCACTTATGTGACGGTATCAACTCCGCTGAAATTTGCAACCGGAGCTTATTCTACAACGCTGCAGTCGATACTTGATTCGATCGCGCCGGGAATTTTACCTTTGATTGTTGTGCTTTGTATCTGGGGGTACTTATCAAAAGTAAAGCGCAATTATTTTGCGGCAACGTTGGGCGTTACAATAATTTCCTTGGTACTGGGATGTCTTGGATTAATTATTTAACAGTAGATGTTCTTTTCGATTGACGAAAGCCGGGCGCAGTAGATATACTGTTCCTATATGAGTAATTTCAGCAATAGAAAGGTGTGGAAGATTTGAGAGAAGAACGGTTCATCATCAAAGTGGTGGAAATGCACTATAAGCAGGGAATGTCGCAGCAGGAAATCGGGAAAAAATTAAATGTATCAAGAACTACGATTTCCAGAGCGCTGGCACAGGCAAAGCGTGAAGGATATGTGCAGATCAAAATCAATTATCCGGAAAATTCAGCAATTAATCTGGAAGCAATTCTGGAAGAGAAATTTGGCTTGAAAGAAGCTGTGATTGCAAGTGCTCAAAAGGAATCGGAATTAAAAGAAGAAATTGCGTTTTACGCCTCTGATTATCTGTTAAGAACGTTAAAAAATCATATGACGGTAGCGCTGACGAGAGGTGTGACACTGCAGAATATGGTAGAATATCTGAGCAGGGATGTCCGGCTTAAATTTCTAAAAACAGATGATGTGAAAGTTGTTCCTCTGATGGCGGCAACAAACATTTCCGTATCGGCACCGAAAGATTATCGCATGGCATATTCCAATTATCTGATTGAGGAGGTTGCCAAGATTATCAATGGAAACAGCTATCAGATGTTAGCGCCGCAGTATGTGACTTCGCCGGAGGCAAAAGAGGTTTTTTTGAAGGAGCAGAGTATCAAAGAGGTGTTTGACTTGGCCAGGTCCGCCGATATTGCAGTTGCGGGAATCGGTACGCTGGATCAAAATTCTGCTTTGATTAATGCAGAATTAATACCTATGGAGGAGTTTCAAAGGCTCCAGAAAATGGGCGGAACCGGAGAGATTCTTTCACATGTGGTGGATGAGAACGGAAATTTAATGAAAGATCAGTTTGAAGACCATCTGATCAGTTTAGATTTAGAGGATTTCAAAAAAATACCAATCCGCGTCGGAGTTGCATATGGAATTGAGAAAAAGGAAGCAATTTTAGGAGTTTTAAAAGGCGGCTACATCAATGTTTTGATCACCGACGAAAAGGTTGCAAAATATCTGACGCAGGAAGTTTCCTTATAAAAAAATCCCAGAGAAATTTTTATTTCTTTGGGATTTTTTTGTAATAGTCATATAGACAGTTGAAGGGAAACCGCCGATTTTGTTCTGATGACTAATCCTCGGAACTTGTTGCGGCAGAACCAGAAAGGAATAGAAATGAAAGTATATAAAAAACAAAAACGAGGGGAAACCATTCCTCATGCATTTGAGAAAAAAGTATTGGAAAGAGAAATGGCGAAAGGGGCTCCGAGAATTCAGGATCTTTACAGAACAAACGCTGTAAAGACAGAAAATTTGAATTTGGAGCTTCTTCGCAGAGAGATGAAGCAGGAAGGCAAGGATATTACGACGGCCATTATTAAGGAAGAAACAAAGCTGATTCCGGTAAAAGGGCACAGAATTCAGGTGACAATTTATAAAAAACAGGGAAGTTTGAAAGAGCGGCCGGGGGTTTTGTTTATTCACGGAGGCGGATTTTTTGGAGGAGATGTGGCCACCAAGGGAAATCAGTGCCGGTATTTGGCAGAGCAGTCTGACGCAGTTGTTATCTCTCCGGAATATCGGCTTGCGCCGGAAACTCCTTATCCGGGCGCTGTGGAAGATATTATAGGGACTTTGGATTGGATGTGCCTGAATGCAGACGATTTAGGAGTTGACAGAGATAAAATTGCCATTGCGGGGGAGAGCGCCGGAGGTACGCTAGCGGTAAATTGCTGCCTTCGGGATACGGAGAGGCGCATCAAGCTGGCAATGATTATTTACGGGGCATTGGATCTTCTTCCGGCAGAAAAAACAAAATATCATTGGGACTATTCAAAATATGAGATGTATCCGCAGCAAAAAGACTATATCATGAATCGTTTGTTTCGATTTAAAGAGCTGACAGAATCCATCGAATCTCTGTATATCCCTGATGGATATTCTGCCGAGAGCGGAGAGATTTCACCGGTTTATGCCGAGGATGTAAGCAGAATGCCAAAAACGGTTATGATTGAAGCGGAATTTGATTATTTTAGAATTTCCAATGAAGAATTTGTAAAAAAGCTTCAAAGGAGTGGAAAAGACGTTGAGGTTATTTTATATGAAGGGTTAGATCACGGATTTTTTGACCGGCTCGGAAGTCTTGAGCAGACAGCGGATTGCATTGAGGAAATGGCAGAGCGGATGAAACAGCTGTAACGGTTAAGGTCTGGAAAGAAAGATACACACGGATCAGAGATCTCCGGCGGAAGCATTGGGCAGAGAGAGCAATCTGAGACGTGTGTTTTGCTTTATAAGCACGAAATCGGGGAAATGTCAAGAGAAACTTAAAAAAATTGTTGACATGAGAAAATGTGTATGCTAACATAAGAAAATGCTTTAATGTGGGTTTGTCTGCCCATAGTGTATAAATTTTAGCTTGAAAATTGTGAGAAAGTCCTTCAGAAATTGAGGGATATGGGGAGTTCGAGGCGGACTTGTCCGCCTTGATCCGATGTGTAGTATATAAACCAGGTTTAGATCAAGAGGTGAAAAACGTCCATGGAAAAGAACAGAATACAGCCAATAAAATCAGGTACAGGGATGCGAATCAGCTATGCCAGGCAGGATGATGTCCTTGAAGTACCGAATCTGATCGAGATTCAAAAGGATTCCTATAATTGGTTCTTAGAAGAGGGATTGGCAGAGGTATTTGAAGATCTCTCTCCGATTGAAGATTACAGCGATCAGTTGAGCTTGGACTTTGTGGATTATCAACTGTGCAGAAATGATATCAAATATTCAATCGAAGAATGTAAAGAAAGGGATGCAACCTACGCGGCTCCTTTGAAAGTAAAAGTAAGACTTCATAATAAAGAAACCGATGAAATCAAACAGCATGATATTTTTATGGGCGATCTTCCTTTGATGACAGAAACCGGAACTTTTATTATCAATGGTGCGGAGAGAGTCATTGTCAGTCAGTTGGTTCGTTCTCCGGGAATTTATTACGGAATTGCCCATGATAAGATTGGTAAAAAATTATATTCTTCAACTGTAATTCCCAATCGGGGAGCCTGGCTGGAATATGAAACGGATTCCAATGATGTTTTCAATGTTCGTGTTGACCGTACGAGGAAAGTGCCGATTACAGTGTTGATTCGCGCACTGGGAATTGGAACCAATGCAGAAATTAAAGAGTTATTTGGAGAGGAACCAAAGATTCTTGCGAGTATTGAAAAAGATCCTTCGGATAATTATGAAGATGGACTTCTTGAATTATATAAAAAGATCCGCCCGGGAGAGCCATTGTCCGTGGATAGTGCGGAGAGTCTGATTAACAGCATGTTCTTTGATCCGAGAAGATATGATCTGGCGAAGGTCGGACGTTATAAATTCAATAAGAAGCTGGCGCTGAGAAACCGAATCAGCGGATTTGTGCTGGCAGAGGATGTGATTGACCAGACAACCGGAGAGATTCTGGCAGAGGCCGGAATAACAGTGGACATGGAGCTTGCCGACAAGATTCAGAATGCGGCGGTTGCCGGTGTTTTAATTCAGACGGAAGCAGGAAATACCAAAGTATTATCTAATATGACCGTAAATCTTGCGGAATATGTAGATTTTGATCCGGAAGAAATTGGAGTTCATGAGCATGTCTTTTATCCGGTTCTTGAGAAAATTTTGGAAGAAGGGTATGAAGGAGAGGAATTAAAGCAAGCATTGAAGAAAAGCGTGCATGAATTGATTCCAAAGCATATTACCAAAGAAGATATTTTAGCATCTATTAATTATAACATCCATTTAGAGTACGGAATTGGAAACGATGATGATATTGACCATTTAGGAAACCGTAGAATTCGTGCGGTAGGCGAGCTGCTTCAGAATCAGTACCGCATCGGTTTATCAAGACTGGAAAGAGTTGTGCGTGAGCGAATGACAACCCAGGATATCGAATCCATTACACCCCAGTCTCTGATCAATATTAAACCTGTAACCGCATCAGTGAAAGAATTCTTCGGAAGCTCTCAGCTGTCACAGTTCATGGATCACAACAACCCGCTGTCAGAACTGACACATAAGAGACGTCTGTCAGCTCTGGGACCGGGAGGTTTATCCCGTGATCGCGCCGGATTTGAGGTCCGTGACGTACATTATTCCCATTATGGAAGAATGTGTCCGATTGAGACTCCGGAAGGTCCGAATATCGGTTTGATTAACTCTCTTGCCACTTATGCAAGAATTAATGAATATGGATTTATTGAAGCACCGTATCGAGTGCTGGACAAGAGTGATGTGGAAAATCCGGTTGTTACAAACGAAGTCGTATATTTGACTGCGGATGAAGAAGATAACTTTGTTGTTGCACAGGCAAACGAGCCGTTGGATGAGGAAGGGCATTTTGTGCATACTCATGTATCCGGACGTTATCGTGAAGAGACATCAGAATTTGATAAATCAAACCTGGATTTGATGGACGTATCACCGAAAATGGTATTTTCTGTGGCGACATCCATGATTCCATTCCTGGAGAACGACGATGCCAACCGTGCGCTGATGGGATCAAACATGCAGCGTCAGGCAGTGCCGCTGCTTTCCACAGAAGCCCCGGTGGTCGGAACAGGTATGGAGTCCAAGGCAGCTTATGATTCCGGTGTGTGCATCACAGCGAAAAAAGGCGGAGTGGTAGAAAAGTCCACCAGCACAAAGATTGTTGTGAGAAACGATGACGGCGGAAGAGATGAATATCATGTGATTAAGTTTGCGCGAAGCAACCAAGGTAACTGTATGAATCAGAGACCGATTGTATTTGTTGGAGACAGAGTAGAAAAAGGTGACATCTTAGCAGATGGAGCATCTACAAGCAATGGAGAGATGGCGCTTGGGAAAAATCCGTTGATTGGATTTATGACATGGGAAGGTTATAACTACGAGGATGCGGTTCTGTTAAGCGAGCGTCTTGTTCAGGAAGACGTATACACATCCGTGCATATTGAAGAATATGAGGCAGAAGCAAGAGATACCAAATTAGGACAGGAAGAGATTACACGAGATCTTGCGGGGCTCAGTGAAGATGTCTTAAAGGATCTGGATGAAAACGGTATTATCCGTATTGGTGCGGAAGTCCGTGCCGGGGATATTCTGGTTGGAAAAGTAACTCCAAAGGGGGAAACAGAACTGACAGCAGAAGAGAGACTGCTTCGGGCGATCTTCGGTGAGAAAGCAAGAGAAGTCCGTGATACATCTTTGAGAGTTCCTCATGGAGCCTATGGTGTTGTAATGGACACGAAGGTCTTTACAAGAGAAAATGGAGATGAGCTTCCGCCGGGAGTGAACAAAACAGTCCGTGTATATATTGCTCAGAAGAGAAAAATTTCCGTTGGAGATAAAATGGCAGGACGACACGGTAATAAGGGTGTTATTTCCCGTATTTTGCCGGTGGAAGATATGCCATATCTGCCAAACGGACGGCCTTTGGACATTGTGTTAAATCCACTGGGTGTGCCTTCGCGTATGAATATCGGACAGGTGTTGGAAATCCATCTGTCTTTGGCGGCAAAAGTGCTGGGGTTCAATGTGGCAACACCGGTATTTAACGGAGCCGATGAGAATGATATTGCAGATACTCTGAAAATGGCAAATGACTATGCCAATACATCATGGGAAGAATTTGATAAAAAATGGCGTGACAAAGTCAATGATGATGTCATGGATTATTTATATGAAAACAGAGACCACAGAAAAGAATGGGAAGGAGTGCCGATTGATACTACCGGAAAAGTTCGATTAAGAGACGGCCGTACCGGAGAAGAATTCGACAGTCCGGTAACCATTGGATTCATGCACTACCTGAAATTGCACCATTTGGTAGATGATAAAATTCATGCCCGTTCTACCGGTCCTTATTCCTTGGTAACTCAGCAGCCGCTGGGTGGTAAAGCTCAGTTTGGAGGACAGCGTTTTGGAGAGATGGAGGTATGGGCACTGGAAGCCTACGGCGCATCCTATACCCTTCAGGAAATTTTGACTGTGAAATCTGACGACGTTGTAGGTCGTGTAAAAACGTATGAGGCAATTATCAAAGGAGATAACATTCCGGAACCTGGAGTTCCAGAATCCTTCAAAGTACTGTTGAAAGAATTCCAGTCTCTGGCATTGGATGTAAAAGTTCTGGATGAAAACGCAGCTGAGGTTGAAATCAAAGAAAACATCGACGGCGGAGATGCAGATCAAGATCTTGCACCAATGATTGAGGGAGATAGTGTTTTTCATAACTATGAAGAAAGTGAATCTGAATTAGGCGCCTTGGGATACAAGCAGGGAGAATTATCTGAAGGTGAAGACGATACAATCATGTAGATTGGCGAGCAATTTAGGAAGGAGCAGCCTTAATGATGGAATCAAGCAATGAATACGCAAGCAGCAAAATTTCATTTGATGCAATTAAAATTGGGTTGGCTTCTCCAGAAAAGATCCGAGAGTGGTCAAGAGGAGAAGTAAAAAAACCTGAGACGATCAACTATCGAACATTGAAACCCGAAAAAGACGGGCTTTTCTGTGAAAAGATCTTCGGACCGACAAAGGATTGGGAGTGTCACTGCGGAAAGTACAAAAAAGTTCGCTATAAAGGTGTTGTCTGCGACCGCTGTGGAGTAGAAGTTACAAAAGCAAATGTCCGCCGCGAGCGCATGGGGCATATTGAATTGGCGGCGCCGGTATCCCATATCTGGTATTTTAAAGGAATTCCCAGCCGCATGGGATTGATGCTGGATATTTCTCCGAGAACTTTGGAAAAGGTTCTGTATTTTGCCTGCTATATTGTATTGGATCCGGCAGAGACCGATCTTGCATACAAACAGGTATTAACAGAAAAAGAATATAGAGATGCCTATGAGAAATATGGCGACAGCTTCCGCGTGGGAATGGGAGCTGAAGCAATCAAGGAATTACTTCAGGCAATTGATCTGGAAGCAGAGGCAAAATCCTTAAAAGATGAATTTAAGACTGCAACCGGACAAAAAAGAGCCAGAATTGTAAAACGCCTGGAAGTAGTGGAGGCTTTCTGTAATTCCGAGAATAAACCGGAATGGATGATTCTGGATGTTGTTCCGGTCATTCCGCCGGACATTCGTCCGATGGTGCAATTGGACGGAGGACGATTTGCGACCTCTGATCTGAACGACCTTTACCGGAGAATCATTAACCGAAATAACCGTTTAAAGAGACTTCTGGAATTAGGAGCACCGGATATCATTGTAAGAAATGAAAAGAGAATGCTTCAGGAAGCGGTAGACGCCTTGATTGATAACGGGCGCCGCGGACGTCCGGTCACA
>OFMK01000655.1_pt1 | contig 33964 bp, 29 predicted proteins | sample 1541781 | NCBI WGS metagenome assembly OFMK01 (sample SAMN04209250, study PRJEB22552) | human gut metagenome | biome: gut; material: feces | host: Homo sapiens | place: USA: Oklahoma
CATTTTGAACGAAAAGTCCTCTTTTTCCGTAGAGGCAGTTATTTCACAGCCCCTTCCATATTTTCCTTCTTGACTTTTTAAAATGGGTTATATATAATTAACTCTAGAGTAAGCCTAGACTAACTAAGGAGTGGGATGCAGGATGAAATTAAATGAATTACAGATAGGGAGTACGGCGACGATACTTCGTGTAGGCGGCAGCGGTTCGCTTCGCCAGCATTTTTTAGATATGGGACTCATACAGGGGACGGAAGTGACGGTTGTAAAATATGCACCGATGGGAGATCCGATTGAGCTTCGAATCCATGGATATGAATTGACAATTCGTTTGGCAGATGCGGAAAATATTGAGATTAGCGAGCCGCATCATGCGAAAGAAACACAGGTAAAGGCGAAAAAGAAACCATTGAAGCAGGAGGCGCATCATCCGGGATATGGAGAAGGCGGAAAATTCCATGACCGGAAAGAGGAGAATCCTCTTCCGGACAGCGAGACTTTGACATTTGCGCTTGTCGGAAATCAAAACTGTGGAAAGACGACACTGTTTAACCAGTTAACCGGTTCCAAGCAACACGTGGGAAATTTCCCGGGAGTCACAGTAGACCGAAAAGACGGTGTGATTCGAGGATATGACAATACGTTGATTACGGATTTGCCTGGAATCTATTCTATGTCTCCTTATAGTAGTGAAGAGATTGTGACGAGAGAGTTTGTGATTCAGGAAAAACCGAAGGGAATCATTAATATCGTGGATGCTACGAATATTGAACGAAATCTATATCTGACGATGCAACTTCTGGAGTTGGGGCGTCCGATGGTTGTAGCGTTGAATATGATGGATGAACTTCGACAGAATGATGGGGCAGTTCTTGTTAATGAGATGGAAGAACGTTTAGGTGTTCCGGTCATTCCGATTTCTGCAGCGAAAGGAGAAGGAATTGACGAATTGATTCGACACGCAGTGCATGTGGCGAAATATCAGGAATGTCCATTGGAGACGGATTTCTGTAAAAGGGAAGAAGGAATTCATCGAGGACTTCATGCGGTGATGCACTTAATTGAAGATCATGCGGAAGAAGCAGAAATCCCGGTTCGTTTTGCAGCAAGCAAGATTATGGAAGGAGATGAAAGAATCAAGGAACGTCTGAAATTGACGGTAAATGAACAGAATCTACTGGAAGATATTGCGAAGCAGACGGAGGAAGAGACAGGATTGGATCGTTCGGCAGCAGTTGCACAGATGCGATTTGAATATATTGAAGACGTTTGCAATGAAACTGTAGTGAAGCCGAAAGAAAGTAAAGAGCGTATCAGAAGTCAGAAGATGGACCAGTTTCTCACCGGAAAATATACGGGAATCCCTGCGTTTATCGGAATCATGGGGATTGTATTCTGGCTGACTTTCAATGTGGTGGGCGCATTCCTACAGGGAATTTTGGAAAGCGGAATTACAAGCCTTACGAATCTGGTAGACCAGTGGATGGTTTCTGCAAATGTAAGCGGTGTTATCCGCTCCCTTGTCATTGATGGAATCTTCAACGGTGTCGGCGGTGTGTTAAGCTTCCTTCCGATTATCGTTACATTATTTTTCTTCCTCTCCATACTGGAAGACAGTGGTTATATGGCTCGTGTTGCGTTTATTATGGATAAACTTCTTAGAAAACTCGGCTTGTCGGGGAGAAGTATCGTGCCGATGTTGGTAGGATTCGGGTGTACGGTGCCGGGCGTCATGGCAAGCAGAACACTGCCTTCGGAGCGTGACAGAAAGATGACGATTCTCTTAACTCCGTTTATGAGTTGTACGGCGAAGCTTCCGATTTATGCGTTCTTTACGGCGGCATTTTTCCCGAAGCATGGCGCTCTTGTCATGATTGGGCTTTATTTGTTTGGAATTGTAATGGGAATCCTGATGGCGCTGATTTTCAAGAAGACAACCTTCAAAGGAGAGGCGGTTCCGTTTGTGATGGAACTTCCGAATTACCGGATGCCGGGTGCGAAGAACGTACTGCATCTTCTCTGGGATAAGGCGAAGGATTTCTTGCAGAGAGCGTTTACCGTTATTTTCATTGCAACTATCCTGATTTGGTTCTTACAGAACTTTGATATGGGAATGCATATGGTGAAAGACTCCCAGAACAGCATCCTTGCTCTCCTGGCAGGATTCCTTGCACCGATATTCCTTCCGGTTGGATTTGGGGACTGGAGAATTGTGACTGCACTGATTTCAGGTTTCATGGCAAAAGAAAGCGTGGTATCATCCCTTACTGTGTTATTCGGAACGACAGCAGCTTTGCAAGGAAGTATTACAACGGTAGGAGCGGCATCTCTTCTTGTATTCTGTCTCCTCTATACACCATGTGTGGCTGCGATTGCCTCTGTAAAAAGAGAACTTGGGGGAAAATGGGCAGCAGGAATGGTTGTAGGGCAATGTGTGATTGCATGGATTGCGGCTTTTGCAGTATATCAGATAGGAATGTTATTTTAAAACAGAGATTGAAGATGTTAGGGTGTGCGTGAGCACACCCTATTTTTGTGATATAGGAAACTCTGTTTCAAAAAGAATTGACAAGATACCTGTGTGGGGTATATAATTTTTAACGTAAACAAATACACCGGAGGGGTATTGCAAAAAAGAATGACAGGAGGCTTTGTATGGAAGAAGAGAAAAGTTGTTCCTGTTCTTGCAGGAAGACAGAACGGAAAGAGAAGGAGAAGAAGGCGCTGATGAACCGGTTGAAGCGAATCGAAGGGCAGGTTCGCGGGATTCAGAGGATGCTGGAGGAGGACGCATATTGTGCGGATATTCTGACACAGGTGTCTGCGGCAAATTCGGCGCTGAACGGTTTTAGTAAAGAACTGCTCTCGGAACACCTTCATACTTGTGTGGCGAAGGATATCCGACAAGGAAAGGATGAGGCGATTGACGAGTTGGCGGAACTTTTGCGAAAGCTGATGAAATAAAGAAGAGAGAAGGGAGGAAGAATTCGATGAAACAATATACAGTGACCGGGATGAGTTGTGCGGCGTGCAGCGCCAGAGTGGAAAAAGCTGTGAATCAGGTGCCGGGTGTGACTTCCTGTTCTGTAAGTCTTCTGACCAATTCTATGGGAGTCGAAGGAAGCGCCGACCCACAGGAAGTTGTGAAGGCTGTGGAGAATGCGGGGTATGGAGCCGAGGAGAAACGGACAGGGGAAGCAAAACAACCGTCATCGAAGGGCTCTGGGGAAGAGATGCTGAAAGACAGGGAAACACCGATACTGAAGAAGCGGCTGCTGGCATCCCTTGGCTTTTTGATGGTACTGATGTATTTTTCCATGGGCGTGATGATGTGGGGATGGCCGGCACCGAGGTTTTTTGCGGAAAATCCTGTGGCGATGGGACTGTTGCAGTTACTTTTGGCAATAGCCGTCATGGTTATCAATCAGAAGTTTTTCATCAGTGGATTCAAAGGTCTCATTCATCGGGCGCCGAATATGGATACCCTGGTGGCGCTCGGTTCGGGAGCATCCTTCGCATATAGTGTCTATGCTCTGTTTGCCATGACGGAGGCGCAGATGCATGGGGATATGGAAGGAGTTATGCACTATATGCATGAGTTTTATTTCGAGTCGGCGGCCATGATTTTGACCTTGATTACGGTTGGAAAGATGTTGGAAGCCCGCTCGAAAGGACGGACAACGGATGCGCTCAAAGGTTTGATGAGGCTTGCACCGAAGACGGCGGTCATCGTAAAAGATGGTGTGGAGGAGACGGTGCCGATTGAAGAGGTACAGAAAGGAGACGTCTTTGTGGTACGTCCCGGAGAGAATATTCCGGTGGATGGGATTGTGTTAGACGGGCATAGCGCGGTGAATGAATCGGCGCTTACGGGGGAAAGTATTCCGGCAGACAAAGAAGCTGGGGATAAAGTATCGGCTGCCACAGTAAACCAGTCCGGATTCATCCGCTGTGAGGCGACGCGAGTCGGGGAAGATACGACGTTATCTCAGATTATCCAGATGGTCAGTGATGCGGCGGCGACAAAAGCGCCGATTGCGAAAGTGGCAGATAAAGTATCCGGCGTGTTTGTTCCGGCGGTTATCGGAATTGCGATTCTCACATTCATCATATGGATGCTCGCAGGACAGACGTTCGGTTTTGCTCTGGCACGCGCAATTTCCGTACTTGTCATCAGCTGCCCTTGTGCATTGGGGCTTGCCACGCCGGTGGCGATTATGGTTGGAAATGGAATGGGAGCCAAGCATGGCATTATGTTTAAGACTGCGGTGTCATTAGAAGAGGCCGGAAAGATGCAGATAGTGGCGCTCGATAAGACAGGGACGATTACGAGCGGAGAGCCAAGAGTGACGGATATTGTGCCGGACGAAGGCGTTTCGGAAGAAGAGTTATTAATGATAGCCTATGGTCTGGAAAAGAAAAGTGAACATCCTCTGGCACGTGCGATTCTGGAAGAGGCAGAAGCGCGGCAGATAAAAGGTGTGGAAGCGGAGGAGTTCCGGGCGTTTCCGGGAAATGGCTTGTCCGGAAGAATCGGGGGAACGAAGATTCATGGAGGAAACTTTACATTTATTTCTCAAAATTCGGTGATTTCGGGAGGAATGAAGCGAAAAGCAGAGAACCTGGCAGAGGAAGGAAAGACGCCATTGTTTTTCAGTCGGGATGGCGTATTGCTTGGAATCATTGCGGTTGCAGACGTGATGAAAGAAGACAGTCCGCAGGCAATCCGCGAATTACAGAATATGGGAATCCAGGTTGTCATGCTGACCGGAGACAACGAGAGAACTGCGCGGGCTATCGGAAGACAGGCGGGAGTAGACCAGGTGATTGCGGGAGTCCTTCCGGAAGGAAAAGAAAGCGTGATTCGCTCGTTGAAGGAAAAGGGAAAAGTAGCCATGGTGGGAGACGGTATCAACGATGCGCCGGCTCTGACGAGAGCAGATATTGGAATTGCGATTGGAGCGGGAACGGATATCGCGATTGACGCGGCGGACGTCGTGTTGATGAAGAGCAGACTGAGCGATGTTCCGGCGGCGATTCGACTGAGCAGGGCGACCCTTCGAAATATCCATGAGAATTTGTTCTGGGCATTTATCTACAATGTGATAGGGATTCCGCTGGCGGCAGGAATCTGGATTCCGATTTTCGGATGGAAACTGAACCCGATGTTCGGAGCTGCAGCTATGAGTCTGTCCAGCTTCTGTGTAGTGACAAATGCTTTGAGGCTGAATTTTTTCGGAATGTATAACGCGGCAAAAGACAGGAAAATCAAACGTCCGGTGTTCCTGAAGGAAGAGGCTTCAGAAGAAAAGAAAGCGATAACGGAAAATAAACAGGAAAAGGAGAATGAAACGATGGAAAAAACAATGGAAATCAAAGGAATGATGTGCGGACACTGTGAGGCAACGGTAAAGAAAGCGCTAGAAAAACTTCCGGGAGTGGAAGAGGCGGTTGTGAGCCATGAGAAAGGAACGGCAATCGTGAAGATGAGCGAAGAAGTGTCGGACGATGTGCTGCGAAGCACTGTGGAAGACCGAGATTATGAAGTGGTAAGCATTTCTTAAATAAGACGGGGCATAGTAAAGATACACGTTACTATGCCCTAAGTTTCGTTTATGCGTTTACAAGGTTGTCTCGTTCGCTCCTAAAGCGCTGTCTTTTCCTTTATGAAAGTGGTCTTTCTGTAAGATTGCAAAAGCGTTTTCGTAATCATTCTCCCGCATCAATCGAACCATTTCTTTTAGATTCTCATCGGTCTGATGAATTTTCATCCCGTTTTTGACAGAATAGAGTCCCATCCGCACGAGTTCCGCAAGATTGCTTTCATAAATGCGGTTGATTCGTTTATTTTCGAAAATGCTGACAATCTCCATATGCATGTTCGCATCTGCGAGTTCCCATTGGAATGGATTGTTCTCTACGGCGCACATGCGGACAACTTTCTCTTCAATCCGGTAAGAGTATTCTTCATGCTTTCCATCGGTAAAAATCTTGCGGAATGCGATTCCTTCCAGAATTTCCCGAAGCTGATAGATGTCGAAAATATCCTGCTCCGTAATCTCCTTGACGGTCATGGATTTGTGGTAATCGGAGACGATAAGCCCTTCCGACTGGAGTGTACGGATGGCGGCGCGCACCGGATTCCGGCTCATGTTCAACTCTTCGGACAGCATCGTTTCGGTCAAAGGCATTCCCGGTGGGTATGTTAGATTGATAATATTTGTTTTAATCATCTCGTATGCCTGATCGGCAAGAGACATCGGTTTCTCTTTCATTATTTTCCTCTTTCTTCTCGATCCAATATCGCGAGTACATCTGATGATTGTATACGTTATAAATTATTGTATACAAAAAGTAGAAAAAAAGCAAGCGTGTTCATTGACATTTTGTATTCAAAGTGTTATATTGTATACAAGTTATTAAAATGTATACAATTAGAAGGAGACATGAAAGATGATGAAATTAGGATTTATCGGCGCTGGAAATATGGCGAAAGCGATTATGGGCGGAGTTTTAAAAAATGAAATCTTTAAACCGGAAGAAGTGATTGCTTCTGATTTATATGTTCCGGGATTGGAAGCTGCAAAAGAAAGCCTTGGAATCAACATCACAACAGACAATAAGGAAGTGGCGAAGAATTCTGAAGTGCTTGTCTTAGCTGTAAAACCACAGTTCTATGCAGACGTAATCAAAGAAATCAGCGAATATATTACAGAAAACCAGATTATCGTTACAATTGCTCCGGGTAAGACATTAGAATACCTTGGAGAGACATTCGGACATCCGGTGAAAATCGTTCGTACAATGCCGAATACACCGGCTCTTGTAGGAGAAGGAATTACAGGTGTATGCCACAATGAACTGGTAACAAAAGAAGAGTTAGAGTATGTATGCCACATTTTAAATGGATTTGGTAAAGCGGAAGTTGTTCCGGAAAGATTGATGGATGTTGTTGTATCTGTAAGCGGAAGCTCACCGGCTTACGTATTTATGTTTATCGAAGCAATGGCAGATGCTGCAGTTGCTGATGGAATGCCAAGACCACAGGCATATAAATTTGCGGCTCAGGCAGTTCTCGGAAGTGCGAAGATGGTTCTTGAGACAGGAAAACATCCGGGAGAATTGAAAGATATGGTATGTTCTCCTGGAGGAACAACCATCGAGGCTGTTCGTGTGTTAGAGCAGAAAGGCTTCAGAAGCGCTGTATTTGAAGCGATGAAAGTCTGTGCAGAGAAATCAAAAGGAATGTAAAGGAAGAGTTCTGACTTCCGAATGGAGTACATAGAATAGAAGAAACAGAGTAAGGCGTTTTCACAGGTGCTGTGGAGACGCCTTTTTTCGAAATATTGGAAGATGAGGAAGTGGAGAACAACATGCGGTTTACGAAAATGCAGGGACTCGGGAATGATTACATCTACGTGAACGGGATGGAAGAGTGTGTGAAAGAGCCGGAGGAACTGGCGAAGCAGATGAGCGACAGACACTTTGGAATTGGAGCGGACGGATTGATTCTGATTGGAGAATCCGAAAAAGCAGATGTAAGAATGAAGATGTATAATGCGGACGGTTCGGTCGGGATGATGTGCGGAAACGGGATTCGCTGTGTGGCGAAGTATGTGTATGAACGTGGAATCGTTCCGAGGAAATACATGACGATTGAAACGTTATCCGGAGTGAAGGAGGCGTTCCTTTTACCGGATGGATGTGTGAGAGTACAGATGGGGAGGCCGGAAATCGAAAAGATAGGGGCGGAGGTGCTCTCTGGAGGAAACAGGTATTATATGGATTACATTTCTATGGGGAACCCGCACGCGGTTGTGTATGTGGAAGATTTGCCTTCTTTGAATCTGGAAGAGGTGGGACGAAGCCTTGAAATACACAGGGGAGATGGACGAAGAGTAAATGTAGAATTTGTGCATGTCGTGAATCGAAGGACGCTGGAAATGCGGGTGTGGGAGCGAGGGAGCGGCGAAACACTTGCCTGTGGAACCGGAGCGTGCGCGGCGGCGATTTCTGCGGTCGCAAGAAGCTTGACAGAACGGGAAGTTCGGATTAAATTATTAGGAGGAGAGTTACTTGTCAAATGGAGAGACGACGGTCAGGTCGAGATGACAGGTCCGGCGGTTACCGTATTTGAGGGAGAGATTCTAATATAAACTAAAGGAGAAGAGAGCGTATGTTTAAGATTAATGATAATTATTTAAAATTACCTGGAAGCTATTTGTTCTCAACGATTGCAAAAAAAGTGGCGGCGTATTCGGAGATGCATCCGGAGAAATCCATCATTCGTCTTGGAATCGGAGACGTTACACAGCCGCTTGCGCCGGCGCTGATTGATTCGCTTCATCATGCGGTAGAGGAGATGGGAAATGCCGAGACGTTTCATGGATATGCCCCGGAATTGGGATATGAATTCTTGAGAAGCGCGATGGCAAAGAATGATTATGAGGCAAGAGGATGCGAGATTTACGCGGACGAGATTTTCATTTCCGATGGAGCAAAAGGGGATTCCGGCAACATTCAGGAGATTTTCAGCCTGGATAATAAGATTGCGGTATGCGACCCTGTATATCCGGTTTATGTGGATTCCAACGTGATGGCAGGACGTACCGGCACTTATGATGTGGCAAAAGAAACATGGAGCGACGTCATTTACATGCCATGTACTGCAGAGAATGACTTTGTTCCGGAACTTCCGAAAGAGACGCCGGACTTGATTTATTTATGTTTCCCGAACAACCCGACCGGTTCGGCGATTACGAAGGAACAGCTTCAGGTGTGGGTAGACTATGCGAACAAAGTGGGCGCGGTTATCATCTATGATGCGGCATATGAAGCATATATTTCAGAGGAAAATATTCCTCACACAATTTTTGAATGTGAAGGCGCGAGAACTTGTGCGATTGAGCTTCGAAGTTTCTCGAAAAATGCAGGCTTCACAGGCGTAAGACTTGGAGCAACGGTGATTCCGAAAGACTTAAAATGCGGAGACGTCACATTGCATTCTCTGTGGGCGAGACGTCATGGCACAAAATACAACGGAGCGCCGTATATTGTGCAAAGAGCCGGGGAAGCTGTGTATTCAGAAGCCGGAAAGCAGCAGGTAAAAGAGCAGGTTGCCTACTACATGAAGAATGCGAGAACCATCTATGATGGATTAAAAGGAGCCGGATATACGGTGTCCGGAGGCGTCAATTCCCCATATGTATGGCTGCAGACTCCGGACAACATGACATCCTGGGAATTCTTTGATTTCCTTCTGGAAAGAGCCAACGTCGTTGGAACACCTGGTTCCGGATTCGGGCCAAGCGGAGAAGGCTATTTCCGTCTGAGCGCATTTGGCACTTATGAGAATACATTGCAGGCGATTGAAAGAATCAAAGCGTTATAAGCAGCGAAGCTGAAGCTCGGTGATATGTTCCCGGGTATCTTCCGCCTGATGAATATCAATCCATAAAATTTCCAAGACAGGACCGACAGGCGTGAGGTCCTGTCTTTTTGCGTACTCGAGAAGTTTCGGAAGAAACGTACTGTTCTGGTTGCAGTCGCCGCGATAACAGAGAGTCAGATATTCTCCGGCAGGAATGATTTCGTTTCCCCTGTCGCAAATGATGAATACGCTTTCATAATCTCGATATAATTGTTGCCGTACACTCTCTAACGGAATCATGGAGCCGATGCGGTTGTTTCCGATAATGTAGAGGTTGTGCTCGTCTTTGTTCAGGAGGCGTTTGATATGCATGTCCATCTCCTCGTCAGTCTCATAGCCGGAATGAATCATATAGCAGCGCCTCGTGGACAGATGCTTTTTCTCAATCACTCCGATAGGATGGGATTTTGCTTCCTGGATTGTATGAAGCCGTTCTTCTACATTTTCTTTCAATTCAGATAGCGTGCGAATCTTCTCTTCGATAACGAGGAGTTCTTCCGAGAGAAGCTGCTCTGTAGAATGGATGCTTCGATGGTCCATATATTCTTTAATCCGTTCCATCGAAAAGTCCAGGCTCCGAAGGTCGCGTATGACGTTCAGTTTCCACAAATCATTCAGGCTGTAAAGCCGGTATTGATTTTCGCCTCGTTTTGGGGATAAAATCCCTAATTCTTCATAATAGCGCAAGGAATCTGCTCCGATATGATACAGTTTCGAGATTTCTCCGATTTTAAAAAATTCTTTCATAATGATACCTCTTTGATTGGATAGTTAAAAAACGAGTTGACCTTAGTATTATACTAAGGTTTATACTAAAGTTGCAAGAGAGCAATAGGAGGTTATTATGAGATTAGAAGGCAAGTCCTTAAAAAGTGACTTTTTAAAATTCATTATTCCGTCTATTATTGCACAATGGGTCTTTACCCTGTACACGATGATTGACGGTATTTTTGTGGCAAAAGGAGTGTCGGAGACGGCGCTTACGGCGGTCAATATTTCCTTCCCGTTTGTGGCTGGGCTATTTTCCATTTCGATTCTGTTTGCAGTCGGAACATCGACGGTCGTTGCAATCCTTTTTGGAGAGAAAAATGAGAAGCGGGCAAACGAAGTGTTCACACAGAATATTGTAATGTTGACAGTACTCTCGCTTGTCGTGACAGTGGTAGTGCTGGTCGGACTGGAACCATTTGCGAAGTTTTTGGGAGCGACCGATTCGACGCTTCCGTATGTAAAAGAATATATCGGGACGATTGCGCCGTTTGCAGTTTGCTTTATTCTTTCGTATTCTTTTGAAATTTTATTGAAAACAGACGGCTATCCGAAGCTTGCAACCATGATTGTGACGGTTGGCGCGGTGGCAAACTGTATATTGGATTATCTGTTTGTCATGCGTTTCCATTGGGGCGTATTCGGCGCTGCGTTTGCGACGGGAGTATCCCAGGCGCTTGTCATTCTCTTTTACCTGAAACATTTTCTCGGAAGGAAGGGGCAGCTTCGATTTACAAGATTTAAGTTGGATATTCCGCTTATCTGGCGGAAATTCAAGAACGGGCTTCCATCAGGAGTGACGGAGTTCTCGGCGGGAATTATCATCTTCTTCTTTAACCAGGCAATTCTCCGGTATATCGGGGAGGATGCGCTTGTAAGCTATACGATTATTTCCTATGTCAACTCCATCGTTATCATGTCCATGGCGGGAGTGGCACAAGGTTCACAGCCGTTGATTAGTTATTACTTTGGACAGAAAAACATGGAAAAATGTAAGAAACTGCTTCGGTATGGCATCGTTGCGTCGGTGGTGATTTCGATTGTGTCGTTTGTATCTTGTGTTGCGGGGACGGAATGGATTGTTTCGCTGTTCATTTCGCCGGAACTTACAGAGCTTCGCGCATATTCGGTGAAGGTGTTCCGAATCTTCAGCATCTCCTTTTTGATTGCAGGATTGAATGTTGTGGTAGGAGGATACTTTACGGCAGTAGAAGAGCCGACGGCTGCAATTATCATTTCTTTGGGGCGTGGATTTGCGACGTTATTATTGAGTCTTTTGATTCTGACGGCGGCAGCAGGAGGAGCCGGAATCTGGTGGGCGCCGACGCTTTCCGAGATACTTTGTCTTGTGATTACGCTGGTTTTATTCATGCGATATAAAGAAAAACAAAAAAAGTTGTAAAAAAGTGAAAAAAGTAGTTGATTTTTTTCTATAGTCTGTTATAATATCATTGTTGCGTAACGGAAGAGACGCAAGAGATGATGCGGAATGGTGTAATGGTAGCACAGCAGACTCTGACTCTGTTAGTAGGGGTTCAAATCCCTTTTCCGTAGTTATAACAGAATATAGATTGAAGCAATGATGCGGAATGGTGTAATGGTAGCACAGCAGACTCTGACTCTGTTAGTAGGGGTTCAAATCCCTTTTCCGTAGTACATAACGAAGTGTGGCTCAGCTTGGTAGAGCGCTACGTTCGGGACGTAGAGGTCGCAGGTTCGAATCCTGTCACTTCGATTTTAACCCTCGTAAGAACGAGGGTTTTTTCGTGCTTATAAATCAAAATCGATATGGTGATTTGTACAGGAAATGTTGTTGCTCATCTTATGATTTTCTTAATAATATTGTGCATTGTGATATGATAACATATAATAGAAGAAAAAAACTTAAGATATTAGAATATTGAGAATCAGGGAAAGAGGTGACGATATGTTTCGAAAACGTTGTAGGCTTTGCGGTGGGAAATTAGTCGATAATAAGTGTACGCTTTGTGGGTTGGATAATTCCAAGTCGGATGCGGATTATACGGTGAATGTCAATCATTGTGATGGAAAACCGCTAACCCATGTGCATATGGAAGAAAAGAAAGAACAGCCAAAAGAGAAAGAGAACGTAGCACAAGAACAGCCCAAAGAGAGTGTAGCTCAAGAACAGCCCAAAGAGAGTGTAGCACAAGAACAGTATAAAGAGCTGGATGAAGAAACGAGTGAAGTCCAGACAGAGGATTTGGAGGATTCTGTGGAACTTCCGGAAATAGAACCGGTATTTCAGGCGGAGAAAGAGAACAAGAACTCGAAAAAAGGGTGGATTGCGACGCTTGCCGCGATTATTTTAGTTCTTGGGCTGGAGGGAATCGGAGAGATTGCAGATGTTGCTTCGGAATGGTTTCAAGGGAACGCAGAGAAAGAAATGCAGGAAACGATAGAAGTGGTCGATTATGATGATTCTCAATATGAGTATGCGACGTGGGAATTGTCTGATATAGGAGATATATTCGAGGAAGATTTGCAGCGGGGAGAATATATCGTTGGAGTCCATATTCCGGAAGGTACTTACAAGGTCAATAATTTGGGAGGCTACACCTATCTGGCATTGGACGATTTCGAAAACCTGATTTATATTGGAGAAGAATTTCGAGGGACTGGAAAAGAAGTCGAAGATTTGCGATGCTATACAGGGGCAAAGCTGAAGGTTGACGGAGAGAATATGCTGCATTTTTATTCGGAGAATGCACAGTGTGAACGGATGGTAAGTTTGGAAAATCCATTGAAAGAGTCCGTAGAAGTCAAGAACGAATTCGTGGCAGGAGTTCATTTTCCGGCAGGCACTTATGATATTGTGGAGGCGCAAAGTCTGAATACAGGGGTAAAATTTTCTTATATCGTACCAGGAACGATTGCGGAAGATTCTGAAGAGGAAGATTCGCAGGTGACAGGTCTTATTTGGATAGATGCGAGTATGCAGGAATTTGTATATAAAAATCTGTATCTGCCGGAAGGAACGAGGGTGTTTGTAGAGGGAGGAGATTCCGTACATTTAGAACCGAGCGATGGGCTGCCGGAAAGTTATGAAGGATACTATTATATGCATGAGTGATGGAAGGATATGCGTGGAAATTTCGGTATAAATAAGTCGGTGCTGGGAATACTTTCCATAAAAAATGGAGGGTGCTTATGAGATTACCGAAGCATATTGCGATTATTCCGGATGGAAACAGAAGATGGGCGGTTCAGCATGATTTGCAGAAACAGGAAGGATATGAGAGGGGGCTTGCCCCTGGGCTTTTACTTCTGAGAAAGGCGAAAGAATACCGGATTCCGGAGATTACTTATTATGGATTCACGATGGACAACTGCAAACGTCCGAAGGTACAGCAGGAGGCGTTCCGAAAGGCGTGTGTGGACGCGGTGAAAATGATTGAAAAAGAAGGAGGAGTCTCGCTTCTTGTCGTGGGAGATACCGATTCTCCAAATTTTCCGAAGGAACTGCTGGAATATACTGTGCGAAAAGAAATCGGGATTCCGCACATTCGTGTGAATTTCCTTGTGAATTATGGATGGGAATGGGATTTGAAAAACATGGAAGAAAAGAATCCATCCCGCACATTACTGTCCAAGATACATTCCAGAGACATTTCCAGAGTAGACCTTGTGATACGTTGGGGAAATATGAGGAGACTATCGGGGATGCTGCCGGTGCAAACTGTTTATGCGGATTTTTATGTTGTAGAGCATTTATGGCCGGACTATTGTGACGAAGTTTTTGAGAATGCACTAAGATGGTATGACAAACAAGATGTCACATTAGGCGGCTAGAAAAAAGAAAGAGACCTGGAACGAGAGCGTGCAAGTGGAAAGCACGCGGATGAGTTCAGGTCTCTTTTTGCTAACGTTTTTATTTTACGGAGAGTTCCATGATGTAATCGTCCATGACATATCCTTCTCCGATATCATTACACTCTTTTCTTACTGTCTCAAAGCCGAAGTGTTTATAGACATCGATGGAACGGAAGTTGCGTTTGTTGACTGTGAGCCAGATTTTCTCTAAGTTTCTGAGCTTGCAAAGTTCGATGAATTTGCGAATCATTTCTGAACTGATGTGTTTCTTGCGGAAATCCTCGTGAACATAGAGTTTGCTCAGGAACAAAGAACCGTTCTTTTCCTGAATTGCAGCGAATCCGGCAAACGTATAATCATAAGAGATAAGAAAATATTCATAGTCCTCTTCCGAAATCTGTTTGACTAAAGTTTCCGGGGAGAGGAATTTCTCCAACATATAATCGACTTGTTGTGTTCCGATGAGTTTGTCATAATATTCATGCCAGATTTCTTCTGCCATTGCCGAAACAGATAGAACTAACTCTTCGTTTGTGACTGGAATAATGCGTAAATTGTCCATGGGTTTTGTCTCCTTTGCAATTTATATAAATTTTGCTTGTTGTACATGCAACATTAATGGTATTATTATAGTAGATTTTGTCGAAAGAAACAAGAGTGGTTAGATTTTGGAGGATATGAATATAAATGGGCAGCTTTGTAGAATTGAAAAATGTGAAGAAGATTTATCAGATGGGAGAGGTCGAGATTGCAGCGGCCGACGGCATTGATTTCTATGTGGAAAAAGGAGAATTTGCTGTGATTGTCGGAGCAAGCGGCGCCGGCAAGACAACGGTTTTAAATATTTTAGGCGGTATGGATACGGTGACAAGCGGTACGGTTGTCGTGGATGGAGAGAATATTGTGCGCCATAACGCCAAGAGACTGACGAAGTATCGGAGGGATTCGATTGGATTTGTATTTCAATTTTATAATCTGATTCCGAATCTGACGGCATTGGAGAATGTAGAACTGGCATTGCAGATTTGTAAAGACCCGAGAGATGCGGAAGAAGTGCTGCGGGAAGTGGGACTGGGAGACCGGTTGGATAATTTTCCGGCGCAGTTATCCGGAGGAGAGCAGCAGAGAGTTTCGATTGCAAGAGCGTTGGCGAAGAATCCGAAGCTTTTGCTCTGTGACGAACCGACAGGGGCACTGGACTATAATACGGGAAAAGCAATCTTGAGGCTTCTGCAGGACACTTGCAGGGAGAAGGGGATGACAGTCATTCTGATTACGCACAATTCGGCGATTGCACCGATGGCAGACAGAGTTATTCACATCAAGAATGGAAAGGTTTCAAAAGTTGTGGAGAATGAGAATCCAAAATCAATTGAAGAGATAGAATGGTAAGAAAGATGAAGAAAAGGATACTGAGAAAAGAATTTTATATGGAAATCAGGAAAAGCTTTGGCAGATTCCTGTCCATTTTTCTGATTGTGGCATTGGGAGTTTCATTTTTTGCGGGAATCCGCGCTTCGGAGCCGGACATGCGTTTGTCGGGAGATGAATACTTTGACGAGCGGAATCTGGCGGATTTGAAAGTGGTAAGTACAATGGGACTTACAAAGGAAGATGCAGCGGCTCTTGAGAAGACAGAAGGAATCCGGTCGGTAGAATATGGATATAGCGTCGATGCGATGTGCAATACAAAAGACAAGAAAAAAGTCGTACATATCATGTCTGATTTGAAGGACATGAACAAGGTAGATGTGGAAGAAGGAAGAATGCCGCGAAAAGAGAATGAATGTTTTGTGGACATTGACTTTCTGAAAGATTCCGGATACAAAGTAGGAGATGAAATCGTACTGGAATCCGGAACAGATACGCCGCTTACTGACAGCTTGAAAAGCGAAACGTACAAGATTGTAGGAGCCGGAAGCAGCCCTTGCTATATTTCTTTTGAAAGAGGAAGCAGCGCAATCGGTACGGGAGAAGTGAGTGGATTTCTTATCGTGCCGGAGCAGGCGTTTGCGATGGATGTCTATACGGAGATTTATATGACGGTAGAAGACGCTTTTGACGAGGTTGCTTTTACGAAGGAATACGAGTCTGCGGTAGAAAAGACAATGAGCCGCGTGGAGGCGATGAAGGAAGAGCGCCAGAAAGCGCGTCGGGACGAGATTGTTGCGAATGCAGAGAAAGAAATCAAAAAAGCGGAGGATGAGCTTGCGAAGCACCGCGAAGAATTTGAAAAAGGAAAAGCAGAACTTGAGCAGGGAAAACAAAAGTTAAAAGATGCGAAAGCACAGCTTCCTGCCATGAAAGAAAAGGCAGACAAACAACTTGCGGCAGCCAGACAGAAACTAAAAGATGGAGAGGCGCAGATTGCGGCGGCGAAGAAACAGGTGGCTGATGGAGAAGCGCAGTTAAAAAATGCCAAAAAACTTCTGGAGACGAAAAAGAAGGAACTGGAAGCCGGACAAAAATCATACGACGACGGAGTTGGAAAGCTGAACCAGGCAAAGGAAGTTGTTGCTCAAAATGAAGCAAAGTTAAATGAAATGAAAGCCAGTGTTGCACAGCTTGAAAAAGGAATCCAGGAAACAGAGGCGAAGATTACGAAACTGGAGGAGGAAATCCTCAAGTTTGAGCCGACGTTTACAGAGGCGCAGAAGAAGTATGAAGCAATCAAGAAACAGTATGAGGATGCGCTGAAAGAGTGGGAAGAAGGCACCGGCAATGTAACGGAAGAGCAGTTGGAAGCTTTGAAAAAGGCGATGGAAGAAGAATTCAAAGTCTTTGAGCCGATTGATAAGAAGATGAAGGAACTGAAGACTGCGGATGAAGAGGCTAAAAAAGCGCTGGAAGAGTTGCAAAAGCAACTTTTGGATTTACAAAAGGTTGTAGAACAGGGTGAAAAAGAGCTTTCAGCCGGAAAATCCCAGATTGCTACGACGGAAAAACAGTTGTCGGATGCGAAGGCAAAACTGGGAGAAGGACAGAAGCAGATTGAGAATGGCGCGAAAGAAATTGCGGCCAATGAAAAGAAACTGCCGGAATCCAAAGAGGCAATCAAGCAGAGCGAGAAGAAGATATCGGATGGCTGGAAGTCTTATGAGAAAGAGAAAAAGAACGTAGAGAATCAGTTGGCAGCGGCCAATTCTGAACTTGCCAAGAAGGAAAAGGAACTTGCAGACGCAGAGGCAAAACTTTTGGAAGCCGAGAAGGAATTGACAAGAGGTGTGCAGGAAATCGAGAAGGCAAAAAAAGAAGCGAAGGAAATCAGGATGCCGAAGTGGTACGTTTCTGACCGGGATGCGTTCGTAGAGTACACAGGCTACGGCGCGAACGCGGATAGAATCCGGGCAATCGGCAAAGTATTTCCGGTACTTTTCTTCCTCGTGGCAGCGCTGATTAGTTTGACGACGATGACACGTATGGTAGAAGAGCAGAGAGTACAGATTGGAACATTGAAAGCTCTTGGTTATAGCAAAGTTGCAATCGCAGGAAAATATCTTGGGTATGCATTTGCGGCGACGCTTGGAGGAAGTATTCTCGGCGTTCTCGTCGGTGAGAAATTATATCCGTACATCGTCGTAACCGCATATAAGATTATGTATCCGCATTTGCCGAACGTGGTTATTCCGTATAACCTGAAATATGCGGTGATGGCAACAGTGGCGGCGATTCTCTGTACGATGGCGGCAACGATATTCGCATGCTACAAGGAGCTGGAAGCACAACCGGCTGTTTTGATGCGTCCGCCAGCGCCAAAACAAGGAAAAAGAGTATTTTTAGAGCGTGTTACATTTATTTGGAAACATTTAAGTTTCACATGGAAGTCTACTATTCGGAATTTGATTCGTTATAAAAAGCGATTCTTTATGACTGTGTTCGGAATTGGAGGCTGTATGGCATTGCTGCTTGTCGGGTATGGATTGAGAGACTCCATTTACAATATCGCGGTGATTCAGTACGAAGACATTCAGAAATACGATATGCTGACCATTCTGGACGAGGATGCATCGGAGGAAGAAAAACAGGAGCTTCAGACCTATATCGAAGAGGAATCTGGGATTTCCGGTAAAATGAATATTTATATGAAGAATATGACTATCGGAAAGGGAATCCAGGAGGAAGAGGCGTATGTGTTCGTTCCGGAACAGCAGGCAAAATTCAAAGACTTTGTATCTTTACAGGATAGAAAAACAAAAGAAAAATATGAACTGACGGACGAAGGAGCGGTTCTTTCTGAAAAAATGGCGAAAACCTTAAACGTGGAAGTCGGAGACAGTATTTACATTCAGGATGAGAATTCCGAGAAGAAAGAAGTGAAGATTGCTACGATTTGTGAGAACTATATGGGGCATTATCTTTATTTCACCGAGAAAACATACGAATCGCTGTTTGGTGTGAAGCCGGAATATAATGCGAAGATTTTCCAGATGGAACACTACAATGAGAAAGAAGCTCTGCGTATCGGGGAGAAGATGCTTGCTACAGAAGCGGCAATCAATGTACAGTATATGGACAGCATGCGGGGAAGAATCGAAGATATGCTGACAACTCTTGACCGGGTTATCGTGGTTCTGATTGCAGCGGCGGGAATGTTGGCGTTTGTCGTTCTTTATAATCTGAATAACATTAACATTACGGAACGCAGGCGGGAACTGGCGACAATCAAGGTGCTCGGTTTCTATGATAAAGAAGTGGCGGCTTATGTTTATCGGGAAAACGTACTTCTGACAATCATCGGTGCGATTGCCGGATGCGGACTCGGATATCTTCTTCATCGGTTTGTAATTGTAACGGTGGAAGTGGAAGACGTAATGTTCGGAAGAAATATTGAACCGAAGAGCTATCTGATTGCGATGTTGTTTACGATAGGATTCTCACTCTTTGTCAACTGGGTGATGTATTTCAAACTGAAGAAGATTGATATGGTAGAATCCATGAAGAGCGTAGAATAGCCACTTTATACAAATTTAATAATCTTTATAGTTTTGTTAGCACTCTTTCTTAAAGAGTGCTAATTTTATGTTGACTTTTCGAGAATAGGGTATTAAGATATGTGTTAGGCAAAAGAAACAATGCCGGATAGGCATACATAATAAAAAGGAGTTGTTAGAAATGGGAACAAAACACGGAAATCTTTCAATCAATAGTGAGAATATTTTTCCAATCATAAAAAAATGGATGTATTCAGACCATGATATTTTTGTTCGTGAACTTGTGTCTAATGGTTGTGATGCAATCACAAAGTTAAAAAAATTAGATATGATGGGTGAATACTCCATGCCGGAGGATTACAAAGCTAAGATTCAGGTGATTGTAAATCCAGAAGAAAAAACATTAAAATTCGTAGATAACGGTATTGGTATGACAGCCGATGAAGTAGAAGAGTATATTACGCAGATTGCTTTTTCGGGAGCTACAGAATTCCTTGAAAAATACAAAGATAAAACAACAGAAGACGATATGATTGGACATTTCGGTCTTGGATTCTATTCTGCATTTATGGTAGCAGATGAAGTGCATATCGACACGCTTTCTTATAAAGAAGGTGCGGCTCCGGTACATTGGACATGTGACGGCGGCACAGAATACGATATGGAAGAAGGAAACAAGACGACAGTAGGAACAGAGATTACATTGTTCCTGAATGAAGACAGCGTTGCGTTTTCCAATGAATATCGGGTAAGAGAAGTCATTGAAAAATATTGCTCTTTCATGCCGGTAGAGATTTTCTTATCGAAAGAAAATGCAGAGCAGGAATATGAGACAATCTTAGAAGAAGAACTTCGTGAAGATGATGTTGTCGTAGAGCATATTCATGAAGAAGCGAAGATGGAAGAGAAAGAGAACGAGAACGGCGAGAAAGAGATGGTAGAGGTATCTCCTGCGGTTGAGAAAGTGAAAATCAACAAGCGTCCGGTTCCGTTAAATGATACACAGCCTCTTTGGACAAAACACCCAAATGAGTGTTCAAAAGAAGATTACATCGAATTCTACAGAAAAGTGTTCATGGATTATAAAGAACCGTTGTTCTGGATTCATTTAAACATGGATTATCCATTTAATTTGAAGGGTATTCTCTATTTCCCGAAAATCAATATGGAATACGAGTCTATTGAAGGTACGATAAAGCTTTATAACAATCAGGTATTTATCGCAGACAATATCAAAGAAGTGATTCCGGAATTCCTGATGTTGCTGAAAGGTGTAATCGATTGTCCGGATTTACCGCTGAACGTATCAAGAAGCGCCCTGCAGAATGATGGATTTGTCAATAAAATTGCAGATTATATTTCTAAGAAAGTGGCAGATAAGCTTTCAGGAATGTGCAAGACAGACAGAGAAAATTATGAGAAATATTGGGATGATATCAGTCCGTTCATCAAATTCGGCTGCTTAAAAGATGAAAAATTCTGTGATAAGATGAGCGATTATATGCTCTTCAAAAATCTGGAGCATAAATATCTGACTTTGAAAGATATTGCAGGTGAGAAGCCGGAAAAAGAAGAAGGAAAAGAAATCGAGAAGAAAACTATCTTCTATGTGACAGACGAGCAGCAGCAGAGCCAGTATGTCAATATGTTTAAAGCAGAAGGACTGGATGCGGTGATTCTGACACACAATATTGATTCCGCATTTATCTCACAGTTAGAGCAGAGAAATGAACATGTGAAATTCCAGAGAATCGATGCTGATTTGACAGATGAATTCAAAGAAGAAGTATCAGAAGATGATGCAAAAGCATTGGAAGAGAAGAAAGAGACATTGACGGAAGTGTTCAGAAAAGCACTCTCTAATGAAAAACTGGAAGTAAAGGTTGAAAAGTTGAAGAATGAAAATGTTGCGTCTATGGTGACATTATCAGAAGAATCCCGCCGTATGCAGGAAATGATGAGAATGTACAATATGTACGGCATGGACCCGTCTATGTTCGGAACAGACGTAACGCTTGTATTAAATGCAAACCATCCTCTTGTGCAGTATGTACTGGAACATAAAGAAGGTGAGCATACAGAGATGTTCTGTAAACAACTGTATGACCTTGCAATGTTGAGCAATAAACCTCTGAATCCGGAAGAGATGACGGAGTTCGTGAAGAGAAGCAATGAGATTATGATGCTGTTGACAAAATAATTGAAATATGAGACGCCTTATAGAGTTTGAGTATCAGACTTTGTAAGGCGTTTTTGGGAAAATGATATGGGGAAGTTGCTGCTTGCAGATTATTTCCGGTTATGTTGTTCTGGCAACAGTGTAACACATCTACCAATGGGTTGCAATCATGTGTTTGTTGTGTGGAACGATTGAGAGATATTGTGGATAGGGAAATGATATGCTATACTTAGTGAAAAAATCAAGTGGGTGGTAAAGTATGGATACGGGTATAAAAGAAGGCGTAATAGAAGAAATTATTGAATTGGCAAAGAAATATGATATAGAAAAAGTGATATTATTTGGGTCTAGAGCAAGAGGAGATTATCATAGAACAAGTGATATCGATATTGCGGTATGTGGAGGGAATACTGCCCGTTTTGCCTTGGACGTGAATGAAGAGACTTCTACACTTTTGATGTATGATATTATAGATTTAGATGCTAGTATAACGAAAGAATTACGTGTTTCTATTGAAACAGAAGGGAGATTATTGTATGAAAAAGTATGAGAATTTTAGTGCAGCTTTATTGAATATGAAAGATATTTACAGATATGAAGAGCCCTATGATAATGTAGTTTTAACCGGGCTGGTAGGTTTATATGAAATTTGCTTTGAGCAGTCATGGAAAATGATGAAAGAGATTTTAGAGCAACATGGTTATGAAGAAGGTGCGACGGGGTCTCCGAAACTTATCATCAAAACGGCTTATAAAGCAGGAATGATTACAGATGAAGAAGTGTGGATAAAGGCGCTTCAATCGAGAAATAATGTGGCACATGCGTATAATCATGAAATAGCATTGGATATTGTTTTGCATGCGAAAAATGAATACTATGATATGTTTTGCAGACTGAAAAAAGAAATAGATGAAAAGTGGATGTAGAGAATAAAGAAGAAAGGTGTTGGGAAAGGTGGTCCTAACATCTTTTATTTTAATTGAAAACTGTTTTATACTATTGACAAAAAAGGAGTATCGGTAGATATGGTAAATGCAATTTATAGTGTGCTGAACGATATGTCGGAAGTATTAAACATGCAACAATTACAATGTTTACAGGAAACGTTGTTAAAGCACTTGGTAGAAAAAGGAAATGAGAAGAATTGTCCGGTAGATAATGGAGAGTATCTTGATATGTTCATTTCAGCAAGGGATTCGTGAAAATTCAGAAGGAATTGCGTAATAGGTTTGCGTGATGTTTCATAGTGGGAAAGCGGCAGGAAGATTTTCTGCCGCTTTTCTAAAAAAGGCCTAAAAAATTTATAATCTTCAAGTTCCTCCTTGTAAATCATGTATGAATATGGTACGATGAAAGAACGAAATCGAAGAATTCAATTCTTTTAATTTCTGAGAATCTATTTTAAATCTGGCGTTTCGCCAAAGAGTATCAAATGATTTTATTTTGCATATTTGTGAGGAGGACGATTATGTTACAGAAGAAAATTGTATATGAAGGACTATGCTGCTGTGGGATTACAGAAGGTGTGCTTGCCAGGGCAAGATGCATCGACAGTATGCCGTTTCTGGCGATGGCGATTGTGAGGAATGAAGGGTGCAGAAGAGCGCTTGCAAGATGTGAGCGCAACTTGGGGAATTGTGTATTTGCTTACAAAAGGACAGTGTATGCATATAGCAATTTTCTGGAAAACTTTGTTTTAGAGGAACGCCAGGATGTGAGGAAGGCGCTGGGAATGATTCAATTGATTCGGGAAGAAGAGACGGAAGGAAAACGATATCATATATTAATTGAGATTTTAAATGAAGGATTTCGGACGACTAAACGTATGATTCAGAAGCAGGAGAAAATCAGCGGGGCATTTCTGGAGCGGGATATGGATAGAAAGATTCCGGTGAATGCGGTGATTCCGGAGATGATGGTGCAGCTTGTGTTTGCAGAAGAATATGGTGTTCCGATTGAGCGGGACGTCCCCTTTTACCGCGTGATGAAGCGAATGGAAGAACATCTGAACGGATGGATTCAGGAAGAAGGAGAATGGGAAGCGAGCGAAGAAGGAAAGGAACTTTATTGCCGGTTTTGTAAAGAGCATGAAAATGTGGGGAATTGGTTTGCGGGGAGTTGGAGCCTGGACAATGCAAACGAATTGAACGAAGTGATTATGATTCTAAATCAGTTTCATTTGAAAGAGCAGATATTGAATAAAATCTGCCTGAAGGAAAAGGAGGCAGAAATACTTTGTTCGCTCGATGAGAAGATGAATTGGGATGAGTACCGGAAGAAGCTTTTAATTGCAACGTTATGTAAGTATATCCATGAGATTCATATACTTTATACGAGCATGTTTCGGGAAAATGAGAAACAGCAACGGGAAGAAAGAATACTGTGCAGGAAGATGGAGCTGTTAGAACAGGAAAAGAGACAGTTATATAAGGAATTGTGGGCGATGCAGAATTTTCAGAAAGAAGCGGAAAAAGAGAAACGAAAAGAGATGTGTTGTCTGCTTCAATAATCATCAGACAATGGAAAGAAAATGTACCTCAAGAGCGGTAAAATGCTTTTGGGGTACATTTTTTTCGGTGTTTTATTTTCGCTCTGTCTCGATTCCCTGTTTCTGAAAGAATTTTTCCACCATGTTATCCCAGGACTGCTCTAAGGACTTATCGAGGGTAAAGGTGTGCATGGATGTTCCTGTGACGCATTGAAGATGGGAACCGTCATATTTGAGATTCAGATACAATCCGTTGACATCGGAGAGGGTGAAGGCAAGCTGCTGTTGGGCGAGAAGCTTTTCCACATTTGCCTTGGAAAGGGCGAATACCAAATGAAACGAGAGAGGTGTTTTTTTCCCTTTGATTATAGAAAAACAGAATTCCCGGATATCTTTCCAAAGGGAATATTCTCTTGCGCCGATGTCCTCCTGTTCGTCGGAGGTGAAGAAGTTCTTCTTCAAATAACCGTCGATAGTAAAGGTGTTAAAGGTGACAATCTCACCTTCTATAAAATAGAATGGGTCAAAAATCTCAGAGAGGAGAAGCTTTGACATACATTCTTTTACATCTTGAATTTCTAAAAGAATCATGTAGATTTCCTCCTTATTCTATGGAACGTACACTTCATACTTAACTATAGCAGAAACATTGACTTTTTGGAAGTAAATTAGTATCATATTCTTATTGCAGTAAAGGAGCCAGAAGGTATGGAAGAGTTAGTTCGATTGAATAAATTCCTAAGTGAAGCCGGAGTCTGTTCCAGAAGGGAAGCGGACAGATTGATTGAATCCGGAAGAGTATTTGTAGATGGAAAACGTGCCGAGACCGGAATGAAAGTATCCGCGAATCAGGAAGTGAGAGTGGGGAAGAAGGTCGTAAGCAAAGGGAATGAGATGGTTCTGCTTGCGGTGAATAAGCCGGTTGGAATTGTGTGTACGGAGGAGAAACGGGAGAAGAAGAACATCATTCGTTTCCTGAACTACCCAACGAGAATCACATATATAGGACGGCTTGATAAGGATTCGGAAGGGTTGCTTCTGATGACAAATAATGGAGATATTATCAATAAAATGATGCGCGCCGGGAATCGCCATGAGAAGGAATATAAGGTGACGGTGGATAAGGCGGTTACACCCGAATTTATTGAGAAGATGGGCGCAGGGGTTCCGATTCTTGATACGGTGACAAGACCATGTCAGGTAGAGCAGATTGGAAAATATAAGTTTCGTATCATTTTAACACAAGGATTGAATCGGCAGATTCGCAGAATGTGTGAATATTTTGGATATAAAGTGACAAGATTAGAAAGAGTCCGGGTGATGAATATCGAGCTTGGCAATTTGAAGCCGGGCGAGTACCGGAATGTAACGGAGGAAGAGCTGCAGGAACTCTACGAGTTGATTAAAGATTCCTCCAATGAGACTGTGATAGAGTAGGTGAAGTATGGAGCAGAAAAAGAAAAGAATGCAGGAACTCATCGCGCTTCTGAATGAAGCGGGAAAAGCATATTATCAGGATGCGGCAGAGATTATGAGTAACCTGCAATACGACAAGCTATATGATGAACTTGTGGCGTTGGAGGAGGAGCTTGGAGTGACGCTTTCCAACAGCCCGACGATTCATGTAGGATACGAAGTGTTGAGCGAGCTTCCGAAGGAACGGCATGAGAAGCCGATGCTTTCTCTGGACAAGACAAAGGAAGTGGAGAGACTCAAGGAGTTTCTGGGCGCGCAGAAAGCGTTGATTTCATGGAAACTGGACGGATTGACGATTGTCCTTACGTACCGCGATGGAGAGCTTCAAAAGGCGGTCACGAGAGGAAACGGAGAAGTCGGGGAAGTCATTACGAACAATGCGAAGGTATTCCAGAATGTCCCGCTTCAGATTGCGTACAAAGGGGAATTGATTCTCAGAGGCGAGGCGGTCATCGGGTATCGGGACTTTGAGAAGATTAACGCAGAGATTGAAGATGTCGATGCAAAATATAAGAATCCGAGAAATCTGTGCAGCGGCTCTGTCCGGCAATTGAACAATGAGATTACAGCGAAAAGAAACGTGAAATTTTTCGCATTTTCTTTGGTGAAAGCAGATGGAGTGGATTTTGAAAATTCGAGAAAGCAGCAGTTTGCATGGCTTGCCTCCCAGGGATTTAATGTGGTAGAGCATTATGAAGTCACTGCAGATACGGTAGAAGAACGAGTTGCTTTTTTTGCAAATAAGATTGGGGAAAATGATTTCCCATCCGACGGACTGGTACTTGTCTATGATGACATTGCATACGGTCAGTCGCTCGGAACGACAGCCAAGTTCCCGAGAGATTCCTTTGCGTTTAAGTGGGCGGATGAGATTCGGGAGACAACGCTTTCGGAGATTGAGTGGAGTCCATCCAGAACAGGTCTTATCAATCCGGTGGCGATTTTTGAACCGGTGGAACTGGAAGGTACGACGGTAAGCCGGGCGAGCGTACACAATATCAGCATTATGGAAGAGCTGGAATTAGGCGTCGGAGATACGATTCAGGTATACAAAGCGAATATGATTATTCCGCAGATTGCCGAGAATCTGACAAGAAGCGGCGTGAAGAATATCCCGAATCACTGTCCGGTGTGCGGAGGAGATACGGAGATTCGCCAGGTTAATAACGCAAAATCTTTGTATTGCACCAATCCGGAGTGTCAGGCGAAGCATGTGAAGTCCTTTGCGCTCTTCGTAAGCAGAGATGCATTGAATATTGATGGAATGTCGGAGGCAACGCTTGAGAAATTCATTATGAATGGGTTCGTGAAAGATTATGCGGACATTTTTCATTTAGACCGGTTTGCGGAAGCAATCAAACAGATGGAAGGATTTGGAGAAAAGTCTTATCAGAAGCTGCAGGCAAGCATTGAAAAAGCGAGAACAACGACGCTTCCGAAACTAATTTACAGTCTCGGAATCACGAATATCGGACTTGCCAACGCGAAGATGATTTGTAAGGCATTTGATTATGAGATAGACAGGATGATGAAAGCAACGCCGGAGGAATTGAGTGCAATCGACGGTGTAGGCGAGGTGATTGCGAATACGTTTGTAGAATATTTTCGGGATGCGCGTCATGTGGAAGAGGTGGAGAAGTTGTTAAACGAACTCCATATTCCAAAGGAAGAAGCGCAGGCGGAAGAACAGATTTTCGCCGGAATGAATTTCGTGATTACCGGAAGTGTGGAGCATTTCGCAAACCGCAATGAGGTGAAAGAAGTCATAGAGAGCAAAGGAGGCAAGGTGACGGGAAGCGTGACCGGGAAGACGAACTATCTGATTAACAATGATACGACATCCGGTTCTTCCAAGAATAAGAAGGCAAGAGAGTTGGGGATTGCAATTATTTCAGAAGAAGAATTTTTAAAAATGTTAGGTGAATAGGAAGGGTTACTATGCAAGATAAAGAAACGATAATCGATGTAGAGGATGTAAAAGAAGTAGACGTGCCGGAGGAGAAGAAAGAGCATCCGGCAGACGAGAAGAAAAAGGAAGATGACGGATACGAGAAATACTGTTTCATCTGTAGAAGACCGGAAAGTGTTGCGGGGAAGATGATTGAACTTCCGAACCATATCAATGTATGTTCAGACTGTATGCAGAAGAGTTTTGACGCTATGAACAGCGGGGAAATTGACTTGAACAGGCTTATGAATATGCCGGGGATTCAGGTATTCAATATGGCAGACTTTGAAAACATGATTCCGAAGCAGCAGAAAGTAAAACAGAAAAAGCCGAAGGAGAAAAAGGAAGAACCGGTTCTTGATATTAAGAAGATTCCGGCTCCTCACAAGATTAAGGCGAGCCTGGATGAGTATGTCGTAGGACAGGAGTATGCGAAGAAAGCCATTTCCGTAGCGGTGTACAACCATTATAAGAGAGTTGCGACAGATACGATGGATGATATCGAGATTGAGAAGTCTAACATGTTGATGATTGGACCGACAGGATGTGGAAAGACTTATCTTGTGAAGACGTTGGCAAGACTTCTGGATGTGCCTCTTGCCATTACAGACGCTACGTCTCTCACAGAAGCGGGATATATCGGTGATGACATCGAAAGCGTCGTATCCAAACTTCTTGCAGCGGCAGATAATGATGTGGAGAGAGCGGAGCAAGGTATTATTTTTATCGATGAGATTGATAAGATTGCGAAAAAGAAAAATTCAAGCCAGAGAGACGTAAGCGGCGAATCCGTACAGCAGGGAATGCTGAAACTGTTGGAAGGAAGCGATGTGGAAGTTCCGGTAGGGGCGAACAGCAAGAATGCGATGGTACCGCTTACAACAATCAATACAAAAAATATCTTGTTTATCTGCGGCGGCGCATTTCCGGATTTGGAAGAGATTATAAAAGAGAGACTGAATAAGCAGGCATCGGTAGGATTCCAGGCAGATTTGAAGGACAAATATGACCAGGAAAAGAATATTTTAGAAAAAGTAACGGTGGAGGACTTGAGAAAGTTCGGTATGATTCCGGAATTTATCGGCCGTCTTCCGGTTATCTTCACTTTGCAGGGACTGGATGAAGAAAAATTAGTCCGAATCTTGAAAGAGCCGAAGAATGCCATCTTAAAACAGTATCAGAAGCTTCTGGCTCTTGATGAAGTGAAGCTGGAGTTTGAGGATGATGCATTGCTTGCGATTGCGAAAAAGGCAATGAAAAAAGATACGGGGGCGAGAGGACTTCGTTCTATCATCGAAGAGTTTATGCTGGATATCATGTATGAGATTCCGAAAGACGATAATATCGGTCAGGTGACGATTACAAAAGCGTATATCGAAGGAACCGGAGGGCCGATTATCTCGATGAGAGGGCAGGCATTGTTGGAATCGAATACATAAGACAAAGAATCCGGGCATAGAATGGCAGGAAGAAGATAGAAGAAGGAAGTCATATGCCGGAAGAACAAAATGGAAGAGAAACGGACCGGAGAGACACGTGCCGGGAGAAGGTGATGTCGGAAGAATACCGGGACTTTATCTATGAGACGGATATGCCGTTCGAGATGGAACTGGTTGCAGAAGAACGATTGTGCGAGCAGGAGATTGGATTTTCCTATCGGACAGTCTATATTCCGAAGCTCTATACAGACCCGTTGACGTTGGAACGGTTCTCCTACGGCTCCATTCCGAAATGCTATACGCTTTTGGATACGGAAATGTTGAATCAATCAGGGATTTCTGAAGTGCAGAACTATCCGACGCTTCGTTTGATGGGGGAAGGGGTCATGATTGGTATCATTGATACCGGAATCGATTACCAGAATCCTGTCTTTCGAAATGCGGATGGAAGCACGAGAATTGCTGCGATTTGGGACCAGACGATACAGGAAGGAAACGTACCGGAAGGATTTCTATACGGGACAGAGTATGACAGAAACCGGATTAATGAAGCTTTGGAAAGCGATAATCCTCTGGAGATTGTTCCGAGTGTGGATGGGGAATCGAAGCATGGAACGTTTGTGGCAAGCATCGCGGCGGGAAGTGAGAATGTAGAAGCGGGATTTCTGGGCGCCGCGCCGAAAGCGACGCTCGGGATTGTAAAATTGAAGGAAGCGAAAAAATACCTCAAGGACTTCTATTTTATTAAAAACGATGCTGTGTGCTATCAGGAAAATGACATTATGCTCGGTATACGGTATCTGGAGCTTCTTGCACGAAAAAATAATCTGCCTCTCGTGCTCTGTATTGCCCTTGGGACGAATCAGGGAGACCATAACGGAACTTCCCCTTTGGGACATCTTTTGACCGGCTATGCGGATGTGAATAATCTTGCGATTGTGCTCGGAGCGGGAAATGAGGCGAACCAGAGGCATCATTATTACGGTCGGGAAGAAGAGATTCATACGCCGCGGACAATCGAAATCCGGGTAGGAGAAGGAGTGAACGGCTTTGCGATGGAAATGTGGACGGATATTCCCAACGTGTTTACCGCGTCCATCATTTCTCCGGGAGGGGAGCGGATTCCATTCGTCCCATTGAGACAGAGCGGTTCCGGCCAGGTGTACCGTTTTGTGTTTGAAAAAACAACGGTGTATCTGGACTATCGTTTATTTGTAGAGCGAACGAATTCTGAACTCATATTCATACGTTTTGAGGAGCCTTCTCCCGGTATCTGGAAGCTGGAAGTGGAGGCGAACCGCATTGCGGATGGAATCTTTCACGTCTGGCTTCCGGTGACAGAGTTTCTAAGCGGCGAAGTCTATTTTCTCTTATCTGACCCGGACACTACGATTACGGAGCCGGGATGCGTGAGAAATGCGGTAACGGCAGCGAATTATAACGGAGAGAATCATAGTATTGCGATAGATTCGGGAAGAGGATATACTAGAAATGGAAGTATCAAGCCAGATTTTGCGGCGCCCGGAGTGGAAGTGACAGGGGCGGCAGGAAGGAATCAATTTGTGGAGCGAACCGGTTCCAGCATTGCAACTGCTGTGACGGCAGGCGCTTCCGCGCTTCTGATGGAGTGGCTCTATTACCAGGTTGGAAAGCGAAATGTGGATACGGTACAGATTAAAAATTTGCTCATACTAGGGACGGAACGAGTGGAATTTGAAGAGTTCCCGAACCGGAGATGGGGATATGGGAAAATGAATCTTTATCATACGTTCGAAGAATTACGCTCGTTTTGACAGGAGAACAGGAGGAAAAATATGAGAGAATTGTTGGATGGAATTGTGGATAAATTAAGCGATGCTGCCGAGCAGGTGGGGAAAAAGGCGGATGAAGTCATCGAGACACAGAAGATTAAAAACAAGATTCGCGGTTTAGAAAAGAATAACAGAAGAGACTTCCGGGAGATGGGGCAGATGCTCTATGAGAAGTATAAACAAGGGGAAGAACTGGAAGAAGAGTATCGTAGCATCTGCGAATCTATAAAGGAACGGGAAGAAGAGATTGCTTCTTGTGAAACAGAACTTCTGTATGTCAAAGAGGATTAAATATGCTTGCGGCATGCATCGGGATTCTGTTTGGGATTCCGTTATTCGATTTGGGAATGAAATATTATGTGGAAACGCATTATGATGAGGAGACGGAGATTCCGATGTGGAATGGAAGACTCTTTCTCCGCCATGTAAAAAATGAAGGCATGGCATGCAATCTTTTGGAGAAGAAACCGGCGCTTGTGCGATGGTTGTCTTTGATTGCGGCGATTCCGCTTGCGGGATATGCGCTCTTCGTCTTCTTCCGTCGGGGAAGAAGCGCCGAAAAGTTGAGCTTGAGTTTGATGCTTGGCGGGGCAATCAGTAATTTATACGACCGTTTCGTAAGAAAGTATGTGGTGGACTATTTGGGATTTAAGACCAAATGGAAGAAATGGACGAATCTTACATATAATCTCGGAGATTTGGCAATTTTTGCAGGAGGATTCGGTATCATATTTCATGCGCTTTTCGGAAAGAAATAAGTTTAAGAGCCAGGAAGAACGAGAAAGACTTCCTGGCTCCTGATTTTATAAGGAGGTTTGTGAATTTTCCGGTTTGACGTATCCTAATTTTTCCAGAACGTGCTGCGGCTGGTCATAGATGATGATGTCAGCAAATTTGTCGGCAACATCCTCTTCCTCATGGATGACAATCAGATTTTTCCCTTGAAAATGCTCCAAATATCCATGGAATACTTCCGAGCGGAGCGTCGTTCCGAGAAGGAGGAGAAGGTCTGCTTTTGTTACCTCTTCGATGGATTTTGTCAGAAGAGAATTATCGACCATATCTCCGAAGAACGACACGCCCGGCCGGATATAATGTCCGCATTTCTCGCATAATGGAATGGAATCAGACTGGCGGATATAATCGGCAGAATGATTGTGTCCGCAATGCGTACAGTAATTATCATGAATGGAGCCATGCAGATTGATGACATGTCTGCATCCGCCAAGTACGGCGAGGTTGAAAATATTCCCCGTAATGATACATTGAAGTTTTCCTTCACGCTCCATTTCCGCAAGCGCATATGCCGTTTTTGTCGGAGTCAGATGTACTCCGAGAATTTCATTTTTATAAAATTCAAAAAATTTCTTTGGACGGGAGGAAAAATATGCACTTGTATATAAATACTCCGGAGAATCCCCATATTTCGATTCGATTCTATAGGCGACCTCCTGAGATTTGAGGCTGTTCGCACCGCATTCTTTCAAACATCCTGAGCCGCAGAGAGCGACAGTATACTTGCTTTGTTCGAGTGCAGATGCTAATAAATCAAGATTATTTTTAATCATATCCATTCCTCGCTTTCCCTTTTGATATAATATATATTTTCTCATTTTTTGAATGAAAAATCAATAAAATCAGACAAAATATTCTTTCTGAAATTCTGTAAGAAATATTAACAAGAGGGGAGAAGAATGGTACAATAGAGGTAAATGTACGGAAATAGGAGAGTGTAAAATGATACAGGACATTGAACCGCATATTTACCGGAACGAATATCAACCGGTACCGCCGGATTCGGAAAGCTATGTTTTGATTTATGAAGAAAATACTATACTTTTGAAGGAATTGGAGGATGGCATCACTTATCCGACGTTTGAAGAACTGGAAATACAGAATCCCAATCTGTATGAGCGGTATACCTATCTTTTTTCTGTGGATGAGAAACGGTTTTACTATGTGCCGGATATTTCTTTTGATAAACTTTCCGGATATCGGATGGAGTCTGTGAGGCGGTTTCGGGAATTGAAGCCGCAATATCTGGCTTTTGCGGGGATAACGGGAACCCAGTTGATTCGCTGGTATGAAAGCCGCAGATTTTGCGGGGTGTGCGCCGGAAGAATGCGGCATGATACAAAAGAGCGGATGGTGCGGTGCGAGAGGTGCGGGAACATGGAATACCCGAAGATTTGTCCTGCTGTGATTGTAGGGGTCACAAGTGGGAATCGGCTTCTCCTGACAAAGTACGCGGGACGGGACTATAAAAAATATGCGCTGATTGCCGGATTCGCGGAAATCGGGGAATCGATTGAGGATACGGTACGCCGGGAAGTGATGGAAGAGGTTGGATTAAAGGTAAAGAATCTGCGGTTCTATAAGAGCCAGCCATGGTCTTTTTCGGATACGCTTCTGATGGGATTCTATTGTGAATTGGATGGCGGCGATACGATTACATTGGAGGAAGAAGAACTGTCGTTTGCCCAATGGTTCGAGAGAGAAGAGATTCCGGAAGGGAAAGATGAAATCAGTTTGACAAATGAGATGATTCGTTCCTTCAAAAATGGGGAAATCTAGTTGACAATTAGAAGAGGTTTGCATATACTATATGCTTAGAGAAGAGCAATTGCGAATTATAATTATTATAATTTGCAGTTGCTCTTTGTTGTCAGGTGAAGAATACAGGTTGTGTGATTCTTTGCTCGTCACAAAATGCTTAAAATGTGTTCAGATTCATAAAACAGGAAGGAGAGAATATCGTATGAAAACGAATAAGGCAAAAGAACTTGCAATTGATATTGGGGTGGATATTGTCGGAAATATGCTGATTGCAATCGGTGTGTACAACTTCGCTGCCAATTCCGGCTTCCCGGTGGCGGGAATCTCCGGTATTGCCCTCATTTTCTATCATTTGTTTGGGCTTCCGATTGGTATTATGACAGTAGTATTGAATATACCAATCATTTTATTGTGTTATAAACTCTTGGGAAAGGACTTTCTGCTTCGCTCTTTGAAGACAATGATTATCGCATGGCCGCTTATGGATATCGTAGCGCCGATGCTTCCGGTATATAATGGCGACAGGATGCTGTCCGCGATTTGTGTCGGGGTATTCTCGGGACTTGGATATGCGATGATTTATTTGAGAAACTCATCTACCGGAGGAGCAGACTTCATTATTATGTCTGTCAGAGCGCTGAAGCCGCATCTTTCCATCGGGAAAATTGCGTTTATTACCGATGTTATCATCGTAGGACTTGGCGGCGTGTTATTCGGAGATACAGACAGCATTATTTACGGATTGATTCTTACTTATATTTTATCTACGGTTGTGGATAAAGTTATGTACGGTATCGATGCAGGTAAGATGACGCTTGTTGTGACAGACCACAGCAAAGAGGTGGCGGCGAAGATTGATGAGCTGACAGAAAGAGGATGTACGTTCCTGCGTGGAGTAGGAAGTTATTCCGGTGAAGAAAAAATGGTTGTCATGTGTGCATGCAGCAACAAGGAAATGCACAAAGTACAGAAAGCGGTAAAAGAAGTTGACAATCGCGCATTTTTAGTTACAATGGAATCTAACGAAGTGCGCGGAGAAGGATTCAAACCGCACTAGTATAGAATAAATTAAATTTCTGCTATATATTTTTGAGATGATGTATGGTA
>OFMK01000665.1_pt1 | contig 33443 bp, 34 predicted proteins | sample 1541781 | NCBI WGS metagenome assembly OFMK01 (sample SAMN04209250, study PRJEB22552) | human gut metagenome | biome: gut; material: feces | host: Homo sapiens | place: USA: Oklahoma
ATTTTGAACGAAAAGTCCTCTTTTTCCGTAGAGGCAGTTATTTCACAGCCCCCTCGTTTTTATTTTTATACGATAATCTGTGCATAACTTATGCTGAAAAGCTTTTCCTTCTTATTATTTCATAAAGCGGAATACACCGATGACCTTACCAAGAATAGACACATCAGACACGATAATCGGTTCCATCGTATCGTTTTCCGGCTGAAGACGATACACGCCTTCCTCTTTATAGAATGTCTTAACTGTTGCACCGTCTTCGATGAGAGCAACGACCATATCCCCATTCTCTGCCGTCTCTTTCTTCTCTACAAGCACATAATCGCCATCAAGAATTCCGGCATTTATCATGCTTTCTCCTTGTACCTGCAGCATGTAAGTCTGACTGTTCGGCATAAATTCTGCAGGAATCGGGAAATATTCTTCGATGTTCTCCTGGGCGAGAAGCGGTTCTCCGGCCGCAACACGACCGATAATCGGTACCTGTACCATCTCGCGTCTTGTGAGATTAAAATTATCGTCCATAATCTCGATTGCGCGAGGCTTCGTAGGGTCTCTGCGGATATAGCCATTCTTCTCCAACGTCTCCAGATGAGAGTGAACAGAAGAAGTAGATTTCAAATTCACAGCCTCGCAAATCTCACGCACTGCCGGCGGATATCCTCTCTCCAGAATCTGCGACTTAATGTATTCTAAAATTTCTAATTGTTTTGTAGTTATCTTACCGTATGACATAGAATTTCCTCCCCATATATATTACGTAACGAGATATTATTTATATTTTAGCATATTCATGCCAAAAATGCAAACAAATGTTTAGAAAATATGTTCGATTTTTATTGCCTATTCTATTGACAAACATTTGTTCTTGTTGTATGATATGGATAAAGAAAAGGAACTGATGTTCGCAACAGATGTTCGATAGAAAGCTGCAACAGAGTAATACGAATACACAGAAGATATGAGGAGGACGTACCATGGAGAAGAAACAGACACGCCATATGAGAAGGAATAGGAGACTGGTGATTTTTAAGAGAAGAGTCATTTTATTTCTATTTATGATTGGACTTGCAATCGTCGGAAGTTTGCAGATATGTGGGCTTTCCAGTCATGCGCATGGAAGCATATCGGAAGAGCCCGTAGCCTTTAAGTACTATAAAAGCGTCGAAATCAAGGAAGGCGATACGTTATGGGGAATTGCCGAGCAATATATGACGGAAGAATATCATTCTATCTATGAATATATAGATGAACTGAAAGAGATTAATCAGCTGACAAGCGACGATATCCAGTCTGCAAAATATTTGACTGTCGTATATTACGATTCGGATTTTCGCTTATAGAATCCAAAGAGTAATTTATAAGAAATTATTGAGAATAGAAATGGGACATTCCAATTTCATATACATCCGGAAAGCACATGGCAAAGCATACAAACTCCATAAAATTACTATTTGAAGAAGAATTTTTCTGAAGATAGTAATTCTTTTAGATGAATATATCTATACGACAAATACCGATTTTTCCAATAGATATAGACATTTTACGGATTCTGTGATAATATTTACATAGATTCTCTCATTCTAATACTTTTTAACACTTGGAGGAACTTTATGGGAAAAGACATAAAAACATATCAGGAACAGACTTATATCGATAACACACTGCGCCTCCGCGACGTTTTAAATACAATGCCGCCGTTTGTCAAAGATTATTTTCGAGCCATCGAACCGACAACCTCTGCGCGGACAAGAATTTCTTACGCTTACGATATCCGGGTATTTTTCCGCTTCCTGATTGCCAATAACCCTGTTTATAAAGATTATACGCTGGATATGTTCGAACTCAAGGATTTGGAACAGATTGAGCCTGTGGATATCGAGGAATATCAAGAATATTTAAAAGTTTATCAGAGCAACGACAAACATATAACAAACAAGGAACAAGGGCTTTCCAGGAAAATGTCCGCCCTTCGCAGTTTCTATGCCTATTACTTCAAAAGGCAGGCGATTCAGAAGAATCCTACGCTTTTTGTCGATATGCCGAAAATACACGATAAGGCAATCATACGGCTTGATATCGATGAAGTTGCCATGCTTCTCGATTATGTGGAGGAATGCGGCGATAAATTGACTGGCCAGCGAAAGGTCTATTATGAAAAAAACAAGTCCAGAGACCTGGCGATTCTTACTTTATTATTAGGAACAGGTATTCGAGTTTCCGAATGTGTCGGGTTGGATTTGCAGGACGTAGATTTTAAAAACAATGGAATTAAGGTCACGCGAAAAGGTGGAAGTGAAATGGTTGTATACTTCGGAGAAGAAGTCCGAAACGCTTTATTGAATTATATGGAAGGTCCAAGAGCCTCTGCTACTCCCCTGCCCGACCATGAAAATGCCCTGTTTCTCTCGACGCAGAGGAAGCGTATCGGTGTGCAGGCCGTAGAAAATATGGTGAAAAAATATGCCAGAGATGTGACTCCAAACAAGAAGATTACGCCTCATAAGCTTCGCAGTACCTACGGAACGACATTATACAAAGAAACCGGTGATATTTACCTTGTGGCGGACGTTTTAGGTCATAAGGATGTGAACACGACGAAAAAACATTATGCTGCTATCGGAGACGACAGACGCCGTCAGGCAGCCTCCGCGGTCAAATTGCGGGAATCCTTGGAATAAATCAAAGAACTGCTCCTCTTCCGCTTCTATTATATCTATATCTTATAAGCGGAAGAGGATAAGAGATTTTATAAATCTCTGGAATCCAATAGAATCGTAAAAGGTCCGTCATTGAGAAGTTCTACCTTCATATCGGCGCCAAATTCTCCCCGCTCGACAACAGGAACCGATTTCTTACATTCTTGAATAATATATTCATACATTTCATTTGCCATATCCGGAGCTCCTGCCTCGATAAAGCTTGGACGGTACCCTTTCTTACAATTTGCATAGAGTGTAAACTGGGATACGAGGAGTAAAGAACCGTTTACATCTGCAAGCGATAGGTTTGTCTTTCCGTTCTCATCTTCGAAAATACGAAGTCCCACCAGTTTTTTTACTAATTTATCCGCGATTTCTTTCGTATCATCATTCGATACGCCAATCAGTACAAGAAATCCCTTTTCAATTTTTCCGATGACAGTTTCATCGACTGTGACGGACGCATGTTTGACACGTTGAATTACAAATTTCATGCCTATTCTCCTTCCTTTTTTCCAATTACTCATAGCATATTATAGCAAAGCGGCTTTCGTTTCTCAAGGAGCTTCTGCGAGAAAAATACTTGCTTTTTTTTCAAAAATAAGATAACATATGTTAGATATTAAATAAACAAAGGCGGAAGGAATATGAAATTACAACAATTATTGAGTTATACACGAAAAGCGGTAGATGAGTACCAAATGATTGAAGAAGGAGACCATATTGCAGTCGGCATTTCCGGCGGAAAAGACAGTCTGACTCTTCTCTATGCGCTCCATGGCCTGAAACGCTTCTATCCGAAGAAATTTGAGTTGAGCGCCATTACGGTTGACCTCGGCTATTCGGAGACGGATTTCACCCCTGTCGTGCGTCTCTGTGAAGAACTGGGTGTCCCGTATCACATTGTACAGACGGATATTGCCCATATTCTCTTCGAAGAGCGAAAGGAAGCGAATCCTTGCTCTCTCTGTGCAAAAATGAGAAAAGGCGCATTGAATGAAGCGGTAAAAGAAATGGGATGCAATAAGGTTGCATATGCGCATCACAAGGACGATATCATCGAGACCATGCTTCTTTCTCTCATTTTCGAAGGAAGATTCCATTCTTTCTCTCCGAAGACATACCTGGACCGAATGGATTTGACTGTTATTCGTCCTATGATGTTTGTAGATGAAGCAGATGTCATCGGGTTCATGCACAAATATGAACTTCCGGTTGTGAAAAGCAAATGTCCGGTTGATGGTCATACAAAACGTCAGTATGCAAAAGAACTTGTAAAAGAACTGAACGAAGAACACCGCGGCGCAAAAGAGCGGATGTTTACCGCTATTTTAAACGGAAATATCAGCGGATGGCCGGAACGTTTTCCGAATACGCGAAGCCAGGCGTAATATCAGAGTATAGAGAAACTGGACAAATATTTCTATCCGTATCTGTCCAGTTTCTTTCTTACTTATCTTAATCATTCTTTTAAATTTTTTTATTTTTTACGGTACTTCTCATCTCGGCATACGTAATGATTGCATCTGCAGTTCCTTGAATTCCAAGCTTTGAACTATCCAGACAAAGCTCATAACTTTCTGCAGCTCCCCACTTTTTATTCGTATAATAATTGTAATATGTCGCACGTTTCTTATCGGACTTTAGAATCATATCTTTTGCTTTTACGTCTGTCAAATCATATAGGCGTGCAATTCGCCGAATTCTTGCATCCAGACTTGCATGAATAAAAACGCTCATGCAGTTCGCATACGACTCCAACGCATAATCTGCACATCTTCCGACTAAAATGCATGGTCCTTCATTTGCAATTTTCCGAATGGCGTCAAACTGAGCCAAAAATACTTTGTGGTTCAGAGGCATATCCATATAGGTATTCGGTGAATAACCCATCGAATATGTATCCATGACAAGCGAGTACAAAAAACTGTTCGTCGGCTTCTCATCATGACTTTCAAAAAGTTCCTGACAGATACCACTATCTTTTGCTGCTACTGCAAGCATCTCCTTGTCATATACCGGAATACCAAGCTTCTCTGAGACTGTACTTGCAATTTCCCGTCCACCACTTCCAAATTGTCTTCCAATCGTAATAATTGTATTCATTTCTTTCATGATTGTCACGCTCCTTTTCATCAATTGCACTGATACAACCGATTTATAAAACTATTATATAACAACCAGGAAAAAAAGTATATGTTTTCAGATAAAAATTCTATGAAATTTTCTCTAATTTTTCCAAAAGATTTGTGAAATACTCCGGAAGCGGCGCATCTATCTCCAAATATTCTCCGGTTACCGGATGATGGATTCCAAGTATCTTGGCATGGAGCGTCTGTCCCTGCAACGGAAACGGACATTTCGAAGGGCCATAGACCGTATCTCCGAGAAGGGGGTGATGAATACTCGCCATATGGACACGAATCTGGTGTGTCCGTCCGGTTTCCAACTGACATTCCACATAAGTGAACTTGGAAAATCGTTTCAGAACCCTATAGTGCGTAACCGCAGGTTTTCCGTTTTTATGATTGATGCACATCTTTTTCCGGTCAATCGGGTGACGGCCAATCGGTCCTTCAATCGTTCCCTCATCCTCAGAAATCACGCCATGGACGATGGCATGATAGACACGCTTCATATCGTGTACTTTAAACTGCTCTGCCATTTTCTGATGCGCGGTATCGTTTTTACAGACAAGAATGGAACCTGTCGTATCCATATCAATTCGATGCACAATCCCCGGTCGCATCACGCCGTTAATGCCTGACAAATCTTCTTTACAATAATACATCAAGGCATTGACAAGCGTACCGGAATAATGACCGGCAGCCGGATGTACAACCATGCCTTTCGGCTTATTGACAATTAAGATATCCGTATCCTCGTAAAGCACATCGAGCGGAATATTTTCCGGAACGATATCCGGCTCTTTTAATTCCGGAATGACAACGGTTACCGAATCTCCGGCAGAGACTTTGTAATTCGCCTTTACCGGACGCTCATTCACAAAAATCTGTTGTTCTTTCATCAACTTTTGAATATAGGAACGGGAAAGCGTTGGAATCTTTTCCGCAAGCAGACGGTCAATCCGCTTCTGATTCTCGTTCTCTGCGATTTGAAATCTTTCTTCCTGCATAATCTATCCTTTATTTCGATTCATTCTTCTAAAACTCAAAATATCATCCAGCTCATTTTCCGTATAGACAAAAAGAATCAATACTGCCAGCATAATCACTCCCACGACAACAAAAATATCCGCCACGTTGAAAATCGGAAAATCTATGAGTGAAAAATAAAAAAAGTCAACAACATAGCCCAGTCTTACGCGGTCAATCAGATTCCCGATTGCTCCTGTTACAATCAACGCGCTGCAAATGTGGAGTGGAAGGAATCTCTTGTTTGTCGGAAGCTTGATATAAAGCATCAGAATCATGAAGATTATAAACACAAAGCTTACAATGAAGAACCATCGTTGATTCTGCATAATTCCAAACGCCGCACCCCTGTTTTCCAGATAATGCAGTTCAAACACATGGTGAATGATTACGTGCGGCTCCTTGTCTTTCAAATATATGACTGCCAAAAATTTTGTAAATTGGTCAAACAAAATTCCTGCAATGACGGAAACTAAAGTGATTACATAATATTTTATCGGTTGTTTATTCATAGCTCTCACCATCTTTAAATATATTTATATAAGGAAACGAAATAACGTCCTTTTTTTGTCTGTGATAGAATCCCCTGATATTTGAACCGCCCCATACCGCGAACAGAGATGATATCGCCTTCTTTGACCTGATAGCTGTTTGTTGTCATCAATTCCCCGTTTACAAAGACTTTTCCTCCCTCAATCAACGGTACGAGTCTGCTTCTGGATGAACCGAAAGCGAGGGAAAGAAGGCTGTCCAGCCGGACGGAAGCGATGCTCCCCGTTATCTCTTCATAGTTCGGAGTGTAAGTGAACTCCTGCTCTTCCACCGTAGTTACCATGACGGAAGTATGCCGAATCCTCGTCAGATTCTCGCAGATAAAGGTTGCAAGCCCTTCCTGGATGAAGAGATACGCACATGTGTCCATCACAAGAATATCCCCGAGTTTGCTGCGCTCAATTCCGAGATTTAAGATAGCCCCCAGATAATCGCGATGATTCAAAGCCTCTGAGAATTTTCTCTGTAACGGTTCTATCTTCAAAATACGAATGGGATAAAAATGTGTATAATAAAGAGCATCAGGTAGAAATGCAACCATCTGACGCTCTGAATCATCGTATCCTCCGTAAGTTTCATACGTTGTATCGAACTCATCCTTCGGAGTCGTATGCAGAATATTCAGTTCATTCAAATTCAAAAAATCAGAATATGTAACAATCCCACGCCTGTAAGCTGTCTTCGATAATTCTATCAGTCTCTTTTGTAACATGAATTCTTCTTTTTGCATCATATAAATATCCTAACTCAATCCATTAAAATCTTGTTCTAATAGACGGTACGTCAAACGACGTATTTAATAAATCCTGTAAATCGCCTGAAATCTCTACGTTTGTAGGCGTTACGAGGAAGATATAGTTAGAAATCTTCTGAAGGTTTCCGCTGATTGCAAATGTAGCGCCGGAAGTAAAATCAATGATGCGCTGTGCAATCTCTAAATCCAGTCCTTCTAAATTCAAAATAACGGTACGTCCGCTTAATAAAGTCTCTGTAATCTCTCTTGCATCATCTACTGTCGTTGGCTTAATCACACATACCTCCATATTCGCTGCTCTCTTCTGCCCGTTCTGGCGCATCGGAGTCACTTTGTTAGAGGAAGCTGCTGGTGTATTTCTGGACTTATGTTCCGGCTGTAAATCAAAGTCGTCATATTCCTCTTTGTCTTTTTTAAAGAAGCTTTTCTTCGGTTTTGTCTCATACTCTTCTTCGTATTCTTCGTCATCAAAGAAATCTTCTTCGTCATCATATTCGTCGTCGAGTTTCATCATATTTAAGAATTTGTCTAAAACACCCATTGCTAATTATTCTCCTTATGTTGTATTAATGATAATTACGCTCACCGAAAATAGCAGTTCCAACACGAATCATATTGGCACCTTCTTCTAACGCAACCTCATAATCATTCGTCATTCCCATTGATAGAATGCTCATAGTAATATTATCAATGTTTTTGCTCTCAATGTCAACAGATAATTTGTGCATTTTCGCAAAAATCTCGCTGTTTTTTCGTGGATTGTCTACAAATGGAGCCACCGTCATCAAGCCTTTGACACGAATATGGGACATTTTTCCGATTTCATATAAGAGTTCGACGACGTCTTCCGGAAACACTCCGAATTTACTCTCTTCCCTTGCCATATTCACTTCAATCAAAATATCTGTCACCAGGTTCTTCTTCGCGGATTCTTTCTCGATAGTTTCTGCCAGTCGAAGAGAGTCCACCGAATGAATCAGCGCAACCTTTCCGATGATGTATTTGACTTTATTCCGCTGAAGATGTCCAATCATGTGCCAACGGATATCTTTTGGAAGCGCCTCATATTTATCTACCAGTTCCTGTACTTTATTTTCTCCAAAATCCCTGCACCCTGCATCGTAGATTTCCTGCAGCATTTCAACCGGCTTTGTTTTACTCACCGCGACTAACGTAATCTTTTCCCTTGAAATGTCGTGATGTTCACAGACTGTCTGAATGTGTTTTTCTACAAGCTCTAAATTTTCTTTCAGCATGTTTTTCATCTCCTATTGACTAATAATATCATTTTCTTTTACGTGTTCCGCATTTAAGGCGATGTGGTCGTAATTTGCAAGGCTATACCGGTTCCCGGAAGCTACGATATAGTAATCCTTGCTTTCGCACAACACTTTAATCTGTTCAAATACCGCATATCCTTTATTGATATTAAACACCCCCTGAAGACTTGCCTTTTCCTGAATGGTGTATACCATATTCGATTCCGGTTTTAACAGGATATCCCCTTTTTTCAAGTCCTCCATGGAGAGGTATGCCATGTTATTTTCGGTATAATAGACCGTAAGAGGGACAAACTCCGTACTGCCATCCTCGGTTTGCTTGAGAACTCCTTTCTCACTGCTATTGCCGCCTTGTGTCAAATATTCCTCCGGAACGGTGTAAAACTCCTTTTCTGTCACCGCCGATTTTGGAATCTTCAAGCCGGTCTCATCCTCGATAATTAATTCAATCTCCAAGAAACGCTCCTCCGCATACCGTATCATAGAACTGCTGAAACTGAGATACGCCATTAGCTGTCGGTTCTTTTCTATGATTTGCAAACCGGCGATAAGTGTCTGATTGTCTTTTTGAAAACGGACTCTCACACTCGTTTTATCTTTCAATTCCTTTGCTGTCGTATCGGAAATCGGTACGACAACCTTCCAATCTTCCGAGGTCACCAGTTTATACAACGGGTCTCCGGCGGAAACCTTCATATTATTATAGAGTTCTTTTCTTTTATAATCCGCCTGATTGAACATCCCCGGCGTTACATCTTTTGCCTTCAACGATTCATACCCGTCGGTGTGGTAAACGACAATTCCGTCATCCGAAGCGGTGAAGACAGAGGCGCCATTTCCCTGTTCCACAATTCGGTCCAGAACGTTTGCTTTACTGACAGAAGAAACATTGGAAATGGAGTTTTGGACAGAATCCTTGAACGCATAGACGTCTGAAAATGTCTCATCCGAAAATCCATCGGAAAAAGATTGAATCAAGACGCCGATACGGTTTTGCTGGTCGCTTGTCAGCTCCTTCGCATCGTTTTCTTTTTCCGATTCCTTCAAACTTTTTTCTGTTACTTCCTGATTTGTAAAAATACCGACTTTTGTTCCAACCTTTGTCTTCATATTTGTGTTGGTGTAATAGTTGACATATCCGGACTGCTCCGCATGAATCACCGTCTCTTCCCGAATCGCCATGCCGGTATACGCCGTATCATTCAAGATACTTCCCATACGGACTTCATAAGACGTTGTACGTTGCGTTAATAAATACATCAGTACGGTGACAATCAGATAGAATATAATAATCCCAAAGAGAACCATTCCGATATTCCAATGCCACTTTTTTTTATATTTTACAATATTATTATGATTCGTTTTCTTTATCAAACTCAAAGCCTCCTGCTATAATCTGTTCAAAGCAGAACCATTCAAATACCGGTATTTTTTCCCTTGATAAATCTCATGCTCCGCAAAATACTGCATCGCCTCATCCTGCAGTTTCCACCAGCTCGTTCCCCAGTTCGAAAATACCGCGTCTTCCTCCGGAATACGGCTAAAAAGTCGTTCGACGACAATATCCGGAGACAGATACTCCAAAAATGACGCTAAACGCTCGATATATTCTTCTTTTGAACACAAGGTTATTGTACCATCTTCATACGCTTTGGACAACCTTGTGTTCTTCGGAATATATAAAGAATGCAGTTTGACAATCTTCACATGAAGCGCAGACAAGATTTTCGCGCCTTCGATACAATCCCGCATCGTATCGCCCGGGAGATTCAGAATCATGTGCGTACAGATAGAAAATCCATAGTTTTGAATCTGAAGGACTGCATCGATAAATTCCGCCAGTCCATGCCCTCTGGAAATAAAATCTAACGTATGATAGTTGACGGATTGAAGCCCCAATTCAATATTGATGCGGATTCCGGTCTCCTTTTCTACTTCTTTTAAGTAATCCAAATAGTCTGTTCGGATGCAATCCGGTCTTGTGGAAATGGAAATTTCTACAATATCTTGTACTTCTGATGCTTCTTTGATATACGTTTTGAATTGTTCCAATGGCATGAATGTATTCGTATAGTTCTGGAAATAAGCGATGAATTTCTTCGCATGATATTTTGCTTCTATCTTCTTGCGTGTAGTCTCTAACTGTTCTGTCACTGAAACAGAAGAAGACATCGCTTCAAATCCGGTACCCACATCCGCGCAGAAGGCGCATCCTTTCCCATCCAAACGGTTCGGACACGTAATCGGGAGATTGACCGGAAGCTTGTATACTTTTTCTCCGTATGTTTCTTTTAAGTAATCCGAAAATTTATAATAAAATCTTTTTTCTTTCATCTGAACCTCGCTTGCGTATAATTCTCTCTTTTCCGGCAGACACTATCTATGATATCCAAACCGGAAAAGGAGGAAATTTTTATGAAATGGTTTGATAACACAGCTTTGACGCTTGTCATTATCGGAGCAGTAAACTGGCTTTTGGTAGGGATTTTTAAATTTGATATTGTCGCATTCTTGTGCGGAAATCTCTCTTTTCTATCCAGAGCCATCTATGCGATTATCGGTCTTTGCGGACTCTATCTCATCAGTCTCTACGGACGTATCTTGGACTTTTCAAGAGAATAATGCTCTTATTTGAAAAGGGGTGTCCTCATCGAAAGACTCCCCTTTTATTTCCATATATTAGTTTTTCTGAATTGCATGATTCAACATCTCATTCATATTTTTATATAACGCCGGCTTTCCATTCGCTCCCATAATGACAGAAATGTAATAATGATTCTGTTCATCTTTGGAATAAGCGAGAAGACAACGCTTCGCCTCATCCGTATTCCCTGTTTTTCCTCCAAGGTATTCTACCGTAGTCGGTTTCTCGGCTTCACCGGTCATATAAAGGCTTGTATTTTTCCATGTCTCCGTACGAGCTGAACCGTCTTTTCCTTTGAACTGTCCGGTATGGGATTTCTCCGTAATCATCTTCACGAACTGCTCCTGCTTCAAGCATTCATTGAAAATAAGATACAAATCATACGCTGTCGTGTAATGATTGTCTTCATGCAGCCCATGAGGATTGACAAAGTGACTGTTTGTCGCGCCAAGTCCATAAGCTTCCTGATTCATCAATTTCGCGAATTCTTCCACGCTGCCGGAAATATATTCTGCGATTGCCACCGCCGCATCATTGCCGGAAGGAAGGAGTAAACCATAAAGAAGTTCCTCTAACGTAATCTGGTCTCCTGCCCTCAGATGCGCCAGGGATGCTCCCGCAGGAAATACCGTTGCTGTCTTTGAAATCGTAATGGTATCGGAGAGATTTCCATATTTGAGCGCAATCAATGCGGTTAAAATCTTTGTCGTACTGGCAGGATAAAGCTTTTTGTGAATGTTCGAAGAATAGACGACGCTTCCACTTGTCACATCGAACACTCCCGCCGCATGCAATCCGGAATCCAGGTCTACAGAACTTTGCTTGACATCTTCCGTAGCTACGCAAAGGGAAGATGCATATCCGTCTGCCTGATACTCTGTTTTCTTATAATCTCCTGCCTCATAGTCTGCCACAGACATACCGGATGCGGCACATCCGCCAAATGTCAGGCTGACTGCAAGTGCGCAGGAGAGAACTTTCACATATTTAACGATACATCTCACGCCAGTCTAAATCTCCTCTATCAATTGCTAAAATCAGAATCTCTGCTGTCGCAACATTCGTTGCAATCGGAATGTTATGCATGTCGCAGAGACGTACAACATCGTTGACGTCCGGTTCATGCGGCTTCACATTCATTGGGTCGCGAAGAAAAATTAATGCATCGATATCGTTCTGTGCAATCTGCGCACCGAGTTGCTGCATCCCTCCGAGTGGTCCCGCCAGGTATTTCATAATATTCAGATTCGTAACATCTTCTACAAGACGTCCCGTCGTTCCTGTTGCATACAGATTATGTCTGCTTAAAATTCCGCGATAAGCAATACAGAAATTCTGCATCAAAGTTTTTTTGGCATCATGTGCGATTAAACCAATATTCATCTGTAACTCAACTCCTTAGTTATATTTTTTCGGTTGTAAACCAACATTTAAAACGAAACCAATGCCCACAAAAAAGCTGACAAGTGAAGTTAATCCGTAACTTACAAAAGGCAATGGGATTCCGGTGTTCGGGAAGATTCTTGTAGCCACACTGATATTGATAAAACTTTGTATCGCTATGAGTGCGGCGACTCCCCCGCAGATAATCTGCCCCGCCAGATTTTCTGCTTTCATACCAACCAAAATACATTGTATCACTATTAATAATAACAAAATTATGACAATACAACAACCCACAAATCCTAATTCTTCACCAATAATTGAGAAAATAAAATCTGTCTGTGGTTCAGGAATCCAGTTTCCGTTTTTTACGGAAGCAGCTCCTGTGTTATTGAGCCCTTTCCCGGTTGCCTGTCCGGAGCCGATTGCCATCAGCGAATTAATCTGTTGCTGAGCCTCCGCATCTGCATATTTATCCGGCTCTAACCAGGATAAAATACGCTTCTGCTGGTAATCTTTCAAAAAAGGCTGATTCGGCTGAACTGCAATGAAAAGCAGAACAACGACGAGCGGAACGACAATCAAAAGCGTATTCCGGATGAATTTGTAACTCAGTCCTCCCAAAAACATCAACACACAGAAGAGAACCGAAATACAAATCGTATTGGATAAGTTCGGTTGAATCACGATTAATCCTAAGGATGGCAGAATCAGCAATACGCATTTGATGATTGTTTTCGGAGTATTCAAATCCTCTTCGTGTTTCATAAGAAATTTTGCAAAAAACAAAATCATAAAAATCTTGGTAAGGTCTGAAGGCTGCAGCGTTGTAAATCCAAGGTCCAGCCATCTTTGCGCTCCGTTTACTTCTTTTCCAATCAGTTTTACAAGAAGAAGGAGCACGACATTGCCCACATACATCAACCAGTAGAAATTCAGTATCCAATTGTAGTCAAACAGCGCGACAATCAACATGACAATGACGCCAAGGATGACTCCGAAAATCTGTTTTCCCTGAAGACTTTCCTTCGCGCTTCCTACGACAAGGATGCCGATAAAAGAAAGAGCCAGCACAAGTATCACTAATGGAAATCTGAAGTTTTTCAGTTGATAATTTTTCTTAAATTTCACGTTTTATCCTCCGATTGTTCTTGACATTCTCTTGATAGTTCTATAAAAATCTTTGATTGCGATATGCCCACATCAAAAGATTCTGGAGCAACTTCTATGTATTTTGAAACTGTGAAATACAGTTCTTCTCTCAGTTTTTCAAACATATCTGGTGTACAATTTGCATGGTCGGAAACAAGCAAAAGCTTTAACCGTTCTTTCGCAATGGAAACAGAAGTTTTCCTTTCATTTGATGGGAACAGTTTCTTCATATCGCCCACCTCTAATTCTTTCGGAAAAATGAGGTGATTCTGTTGAAAAGCCCGTATCCATGTTCCAAATTCAGGAATGGAACCTCTTCTCCGATAATTCTGCGGCATATATTCTCATAAGCATGTCCGGAAAGCGTTTCCTGTCCAACGACCGCTTCTCCCTGGTTAGTGCAGACAACAATCTGTTCGTCGTCAATGATTGCCCCAATCAAAGGAATCGCGAGTATTTCCGTCACGTCCTCGACAGACATCATGTCTCCTCTTTTTACCATATCCATGCGAATCCTGTTGATGATGAGCTCCTTCTTCTGAATATGATATTCGTCCAGAAGTCCGATAATCCGGTCCGCATCCCGGATTGCAGAGACTTCCGGAGTCGTCACGACAAGCGCCCGGTCTGCTCCGGAAATCGCATTTTTAAAGCCCTGTTCGATTCCTGCCGGACAGTCCAGAAGCACATAGTCAAAACTCTCGCTCAATTCTGCGGTTAATTTTTTCATCTGCTCCGGTGAAACGGAAGTCTTATCCTTCGTCTGCGCGGATGGCAATAAATACAAATCGTCATAGCGCTTATCTTTGATAAGCGCCTGCTTCATGCGGCAATTCCCGGCAATGACATCTACAAGATTATAGACAATCCGGTTTTCCAGTCCCATGACAACATCCAGGTTCCGAAGTCCCAAATCTGTGTCGATTACAACAACTCTCTTCCCGAGACGCGCCAATCCTACTCCAATATTTGCGGTGGTCGTCGTTTTTCCGACGCCACCCTTCCCCGATGTAATTACAATAATTTCGCCCATGTTTCATTCCTCCTGTATGTTTGCTGCACATTCGGAAAAGGAAGAAATTGAAGCGTATCCTTCACACGAATGGCAATTTGCGGCGTAATAGACATTTCTTCGTCTGGAATACGCGCTTTCACGTTTCCAATCCGTATCTTTTGTGGATGCATCATGAATGACAGGATGAAGGAATCGGAAACTCCGCCAATCCCGGCATATGCTTTTCCTAAGAGGCTTCCGAGTACAATGATGTTTCCCTTTGCCGCCACTGTCGCCCCTTTTTCCACATCTCCGAGAATGACTATGCTTGTCTCAGATTCCAATACCTGATTCTTATGAAGCGTTCCTTTACAGAAAATACCATCTTTCCCATACTCCGGAAACAAAGTGTCTTCTACTGCTCTTTTGTACATCTTTTCCCGTTTCTCATCATTGTCTATTATACATACAATTTCTAACTGGGCATTCTTTGAGATTGCCTCAATCAATTGCTGTTCTTGCTCTTTTGTGAGAATACGGCCTTCAAACGATACTGCAAGCCTGCTCTTTCCGAAAAAGCCTGCCGTCCCTTTGAATGTTCTTTCGACTTCCCTTCGCAACGTCTCAAACGCGATGTCGGAATTCAGATAAAGAACGAGACCGTACTTGTTGCTTTTCACCGTCACATAACGATTCATGCACTTTCTCACCCTCTCCGGTTTAATCACCTATTGTTTCTGAAGTAACACTGGATGCCTGATTATGAATAATATCCGACTCCTCAGCAAGTTTGAAATAATATCTTACAATATCGCGTCCGATTTCCGATGCAAATGCGGACTTTGCACCGTTTGCAATACGAACGGATAGAGCAATCTCCGGATTATCGCTTGGAGCGAATCCGGTAAATAACGCATGGTTCGGATGTAAGGTACTCTGCTGTGCAGTACCCGTCTTACCGGACATACTGAAATTCGCCTGACGGAGCGGGCGGAATACGGCGCTGCTTTTCACCATCTTCTTCATGCCCTGATGCACAAGATTCCATGTGTGGTCCGACACATCCGAAAGCTCCGCTTTGAATTTCGGGTCGTATGCCTTTACCAATTCCCCATCTACCGTTTCTATCTTATTCAGCAGCGTCAAATCATAAAGCGTTCCTTTATTCGCTACCGTTGTCACATATTTTGCAAGCTGACTTACCGTATAGTTATTCGTGCCCTGACCGAAGGAAGAACGCACCGCGTCTTCTGTGGAAATGGTCGGTTCAGATTCTGGAATCTCCAGTCCTGACTTTTCATTTAATCCAAACATTTCCGCGTATTTTGTCAGAGTATCGAGACCTCTTGCGTTTGAGAACTTTCCACTGTCGTCCTTACCAAGTTTGTACGCCATCTCACTAAAGAAGACGTTACAAGAATGCTCAATCGCTCCTACCACATTCAGGCTTCCATGACTTCCCGGATGAATCCAGCACTTCGGTCCCGGTTCAATCTTCGTGAACCGTCCGGTACATGTGTAAATCGTATTCTCATTGATTGCGCCTTCCGTAAGACCCGCGACCGCTGAAAGCATCTTATACGTAGAACCAGGCGCCGTCGTTTCCTGTGTCGCATTGTTGTAAAGCGGTCTGGAAGAAGACGTAACCAGTTGATTATAATATGCGGAATCCATCGTATTCGCCAATCGGTTGTTGTCATATCCCGGATAAGATACGCAAGCCAATACGGCTCCTGTATTTACATCCGTCACGACGGCGGACGCAGTACAAGGCTCCAATCCAAGCTGCCCCGGTGTGATTTCAAGAGACTGGATTTTCCCGCGGATGAAATCATACGCGCCGACACTTCCTGCTTTGACCGCCTGATACTGCTTCTCATCATATTTCAGGATTTGCTGCTCGTAAAGCATCAGGCAGACTTCCCGCCCTGTGATGGTGCTGTCTTTAATCATATATTTGTAAATCAGTTTGTCAAATCCAAGGTTAGATTTCAAATATTCTTCCAAATAGAGGAGCATACCTTCATACACTTCATTGGAATCCGAATAATTTCCGCCTGCGGAAATGTAATCGCTTAATTTTGAAGTATCGACCCAGTTCTTGGAAATGGCATATTGGAGATACGTTCCAAGACTGATGGCATCCTCTTCTTTCCAGGCCTTATATGTTTTATCATCGGTATCAATCTTATCTTTCACCAATATTTTTGTTCCATTCAGCAATACGTCGTTGGCAATGAAACTCATGTAAGCCTGCATTTCTTTCGACAAATCTTTATATGCCTTTGCGTTCGGATTCTTCAGTTCTTCCATGACTTTTGAAAGAACGCTCTCTTTTCTGTCCTGAAATTTTTGATATACAATCTGCTCCGTCTCTTTTGCATCTTCTTCTGCAAAATGTTTCAAATCCAGAATACTGTTTGCAAAAAATGCATTGAGCACGTCATCAAATGGAATGATTGTCACATTGTCCGAACCGGCCGTCTTCTCAAAATTCATGACGTTCCGCATATTGGAAACGACAATACCTGCTAACTGTTCTTCCAGAATCTTATAAGTTGCAATCTGCAGGTTTTTATCGATTGTAAGGTATAAGTTATTTCCGGCAGATGGAGCGCTTGTCTGCTCTTGCTGAATGATTTTCCCTACGTTATTTACGTAGAGCGTTTCTTTCCCGTTTTTGCCTTTTAACACTTCATCCATGGTCTTCTCAAGACCTGCTTTTCCGACAACGTCTGTCTTGGAATATTTCTTTCCTTCTTCTTTATACTCTTCGTATTCCGTCTGGGAAATCTTACCCGTATATCCGAGAATCGAAGAAAAATATTTGCTGTCCGGATAAGAGCGCAGGGATTCTTCAGAAATAGAGATTCCTTGCAATGTATCCAGACTTTCCATAATCCCTGCCACTGTCTCATTTTTTACATCTGACGCAATGGTAGTCGGAATGTATTTCTGGAAACTGTTAAGCCCCATAGCATAACGAACGTTCACAAGTTTCAATACTTCTTCTTTTGACAAAGCGTTCTGGTCAATTCCGTAACCGTTTTTCGAATCTTCGCACAGATAAGTAATGATGTCGGAAGCCGAGGAATTCTTCTGCGCCTCTGTCAAATCATCCGTATAGGCTTCTCCATATACATCCGCAATGAATCGAAGTCTTGCCGAATCGCTCTGTGCCACAAAAGTATACTGGTCGTTGGAATCCAGCACAATTCCGAAGTCGTTGATAACGGAATCTCCGTTTTTCTCAATAATATCGATTACTTTCGTAATCGTAGCATTCAAATCTTTATTTTTCTCTGTTTTTGATTCATACGTTCCGTTGTCCTCGATGGTAACGGTGTATGCCAATCTGTTTTCTGCAAGAACGTTCCCGTTTCTATCATAAATGACGCCGCGGGTTCCTTCTACTTCCCTTGTCTTTTCAATCTGAAGTTTATAATTGTCCAGATATTCCTGTCCATGCAGAATCTGCAGACTGAAGCAACGCTGAATCAGAATGGAAAACATCAGGCAGATGACGACAATCGTAACCGCCAGTCTGGATTTCCCAAGTTCTTTCAATTTTGTTTTTATGAAATTAAACAAATTTACTTGCACTCCTTTTTTCTTTCTCTTCAAGTCGTCGGTTGATATGTAAAATCAGCGGATATAATCCGAGTGTAATCAAAAATGTATACATCAGTTCCGGCATGATGATATGAATCAGATAGTATGGAAAATCAAAACGATTCCGCATCATGAACATAATCACATAGATGACAACACCGTATAGAAATTCGCTTCCGGAAATCAGTAACAACGGAAGTTTAATATCTTCGTCATAATATAATTTGCGGAACATTCCGTTGCCGTATCCGATTAACGCATAAATCAACGCATAGAATCCAATCATATTTCCAATTCCGAAGAATATATCTGTAATAAGACCGGACAGGAAACCTACGAACATCCCTTCTTTTTTCCCGCGCATGAACCCAAAGGAGGATGTGACGACTACGAGAAGATTCGGTATCACAGAAGCAATCGAAAGATGTCGGAAAATTGTCGTTTCCAGCAGGAAACATACGATGATGATTACAAACTCTGTCAGTTTTCTTTTCATGTTTCTCACCTTTCCTTATTTCTTCTCCACCATATCTTCTTTTGTAGAAGTGATGACAAGCACTTCCTGTAACTTCTTAAAGTCCACGACAGGCGTAATGTATCCAGAACGTGTCAGATTGTTTTCATCTACTGTAATCTCACTGACATATCCGATTAAAAGTCCCTGCACGTACTTGGAACTGATGTGAGACGTAACGATTTGTTCGCCTTCTTTAATCTCGTTCTCGTTATTCTCAAGCTGTTCAAACCGCAGTTTTCCGTCTGCCATCAGCTTCAAATCTCCCCGGACAATGCAGGTATCCGAAGTGGAAAGCACCATACCGCTCACATTGCTCTGGTCATCGATGATGGAACGAACCTCCGCAGAATGGGGGTTTACTTTTGTCACAATACCGACCAGTCCTTTCCCCGCCATCACGTTCATATCCTTCTTAATGCCATCTTCGCTTCCTTTATCAATCGTGAACGTGCTGAACCAGTTGCTTCCGTTGTTCCCGATAACATGGGCTCCGACTTTTTCATAATCGGTATAGTTTTCATCTAATTTATAAAGCTCGCGCAGACGGTCCAATTCGTATTTGTCCTGTTGGAGACGATTGTTCGACATCGTAAGCGAATCGACCTGTTCCTGCAGCTTTTTATTTTCTTTTTTTACTTCTTCCAAAGTTTCAAAATTCTCTGTAACGTCGCTTAAAAACATGCCGGCTTTATTGATTCCTTTTTGCATCGGTATGACGGTGTAATCTGCCAGCCATTTCAAAGGTCCTACCGCCTTATCGGAAATCAGGGAAAGTCCGATAAACACGATGCAGATTCCGGTCACGATTAAAAGCCAGTATTTACTTGGTAATGATAGTTGTTTTTTTGTTTTCATATTATCTCATCCACCTAAAATTATCATCCGGCATGCTATATGCCAGGTTTTGTAGTTCTTTTGATGAAATAATCCGCCGCAATCCCTTGACAGCAGATAATTCCGGATGTTTTGCAATCGTAACACGCAAATTGGTTACGCCCTTTATATAAGTAGAAATCCCGCTCAAATTCGCGAGCCCGCCCGTCATATAAAGCCCTCGTTTCCATATCTGGGACAGAAGTTCCGGCGGGGTCCGCTCAAGCATCGACTGGATGGCTTTTGCAACCTCATCCAGACACTCTTTGATTGCCGCCCGCACTAAATTGACGGAAATCTCTTTCTGCATCAGCGCACCGGTTTGAAGACTTTTCCCGGCAACCATGATGCGTTTCTGACCTGTATCATCGAAAAGGCCAAATTCATTGCGAAGTGATTCTGCCGTCAACTTCCCGATTAAAAAACCATAATGATGATGCACCCGGTTTACAATCGATTCATCCAATGTGGAGCCACCAGTTTTTATAATCTTATTTAAAACCAACCCTCCGTAAGACAGAACGGAAAGCTCGGTTGTCTCTCCGCCAAAATTGACAATGAAAAGCCCCTTCTCCTTCTGCGGGATGAGTCCGGCTCCAATTGCATCCGCCACACCTCGCTCCACGACGGAGACTTCTTTCGCCTTAGCCGCCGAGTGAACCACCAGGTCAAAAAAGGCTCGTTTTTGTACTGCCGTCACGTCTCCCGGCATGGCAACCACATATTTCGCACCGATTCTTCGCTTTCCGGACTTTAAAAGCTTCGTAAGCAAATACTGCATGCTCTGAAACTGACTAATCTCTCCTTCTTTCATCGGAAACACGACCTCAATATTCTCCGGAGATTTCTCATACATCTCGTAAGCTTCCTCTCCATGTGCAAACACCGTCTTTCCGTCTTCTATTGCAAGTACATTCTTTTCTTTCCAAATTCTATCCTGTTTTTTATCATAAATCTTAATCTCATACGTACCTAAATCTAATCCATACACATTTCTTAGCATCTGTATTCCCCATATCTGCTATATATTTTCATCTCCATAGAGACTGGTGTAACAATGATTTCCAATAATAATGTGGTCCAGCAACTCGATTCCAATTAAGTTTCCGGCTTCTTTGATACGTTTTGTCAATAAAATATCTTCGCGGCTCGGCGTCGGGTCGCCGCTCGGATGATTGTGTAGCAAAATGATTCCGACAGCATTTTTCTGCAACGCTTCGATAAACAGCTCCCGCGGTGAAATCAGAGACGCATTGACGGTTCCTTTCGAAATCTCGGTCTCTCCAAGCAGCCTGGACTTCGTATTCAACATCAGAAGTTTCATATGCTCCTGTTTATAATGGCGCATATCTTCCATGTAATATTCTGCAATTTTTGCAGGGGATGAAAAGTCCGGGCCTTTCGCCACAGAAGATTTTGAAAGCCTGCGGCTTAGTTCCACAATGCAGATAATCTGAAGTGCTTTTACACGACCTATCCCCGGAATTTTCCGAAGTTGTGCCACAGATAGGCCATGCAGACTTATCAGGCCGCCTTTCATTCCGTCCGGATAGAGGACTCTCTTCGCTACTTCCAGCGAGTTCATGTCCCGCGTTCCGCTCCGCAGTAAAACAGCCAGTAATTCAATATCGGTAAGGCTTTCCACGCCCCTCTGCTCACATTTCTCATAAGGGCGCTGCTCCGCCACCATATCTTTGATTTTCTCTCTTTGACTCATGTATCTATTCTAGACTCTTGTTACGACACATGAGTTATTTTAGCATATTTTAAAAAATGTGTACACACCAAAGAACTTAAATTTTTATGAACCCCTGCGGTTTTCGTCGACAGGTTTGTAAGTTTCTGCGATTTTTTCCGCAATTTTTATGCCGTCCATAGCGGCGGATGTAATCCCTCCGGCGTACCCCGCGCCTTCCCCACATGGATAAATCCCCGTAATTTCGCTCATCAACGATTCGTCCCTTACAATCCGGACCGGAGAAGACGTTCTGCTTTCCACGCCGGAAAGTACGGTATCTTCCCGCGAAAATCCTTTGATTTTGTCGTTAAATTTTTTCATTCCTTCCGCGATGGAATCTGCAATTTCTGACGGAAAGATGCTGCGTACATTGGCAAAGGCATAGGAGCCTTTCATTTGCGGGCGCACGTCTCCGAACTGTTCCGATATCCGGTTCTTACAAAAATCTCCATATAATTGAACCGGAATCTTTCCATCTGCCAAGCGGTATGCCCTCTCTTCCAACCGTCTCTGGAACGCCACCCCTGCAAGTGGGTGTTGGCTTTGGAAGTCTTCCGGCGTCACCGTCACGATGATGGCGCTGTTCGCATTCTCACCCGCCCGGTCATGGTAGCTCATTCCGTTTACAGCCAGTCTGCCTTCTTCCGAGGAGGCATTCACGACGTAGCCGCCCGGACACATGCAGAAAGAATAGACGCCTCTTCCATTTTCCAATTGTTCCGCCACTTTGTATGGAGCTGCGGACAAGTAGTCGCTACTCGGAACTCCGTACTGGGATTCATTAATCATCGTCTGCTTATGTTCCACCCGAACACCGACGGCAAATGATTTTGCTTCCATCGGAAGTCCTTTGTCATAGAGTGTCTCAAACGTATCCCGCGCACTATGTCCGATAGCAAGAACTGCCAGTTCACATGGAATTTCTTTTTCCTGATTCACTATCACACTCCGCAGTGTTCCATCTTCGATACGCATATCTGTGACCTGACTATGAAACAGTACCGTTCCTCCGGCTCGTTGAATCGCATCCCGCAAATTCTTGACGACAGTCGTTAAAATATCTGTTCCGATATGCGGTTTGTTCACATAGAGAATTTCTTCCGGCGCTCCATGCTTCACGAAAATCTCCAGCACTTTGCGGTTCCTTTCGAACGGGTCTTTCACGAGTGTGTTTAGTTTCCCATCCGAAAACGTACCTGCGCCGCCCTCTCCGAATTGCACGTTCGATTCCGGATTCAAAACGCCTGTCTCCCAGAAGTGTTTTACATCTTCCATTCGTTCCTCTACCGAAGCTCCCCGCTCCAAAAGAAGCGGCTGATATCCGGCTTTTGCAAGCATATAAGCGCAAAAAAGCCCTGCCGGTCCGCTTCCGATGACGACCGGGGCATGCTGCATACTTTTTTCTCCAGTACACTGGAACTGATAGGTTTTTTCCGGCGCCTTTGTAATCTGTCCCTGTTTCTGTTTTTTTAGAACCTGCGCTTCTCGTTCCACCGACACATCCACCGTATAGACGTAAGAAAGTTCCGGTTTCTTTCGCGCGTCAATCGATTGCTTGATAATCTGCAGATTCTGAATCTGAGCAGGGGAAATGCGAAGCGCTTTTGCCGCCTTTTTCTTAAGTTCTTCTTCTGTATGTGTAATCGGAAGTTTTAACTGGTTAATTCGAATCATTTCTTGTTCCTTTCTTTGGAGCTGCCGCTTCCATTCCGGCGATGGTGCCTGTTGCCCATGCCCACTGTAAATTGTAACCGCCGCATATTCCATCCACATCCAACAGTTCTCCAGTAAGATAGAGTCCCTGCACAATTCGGGATTCCAGTGTCTCCGGATGAATTTCTCTTGTACGGATTCCTCCCGCGCAGATTTGCGCCTGCTCAAAAGAGTTCGTACCGGTAATTTCAATTTCAAACGCTTTACATTTCTTCGCGAAACGCTCCAAATCTTCTGCGGTCACTTCCTTAAGACTCTGTTCCTGACGAATGGCTGATGCACGCAGCAATACGGGAATCAATTTGCGGTTCAGCATACCGATAAAAAATTCTTCCGCCGTCTTTTCAAAATCATAAGCTCTCCGCTCTTTCAAAAATGTAAGAAGTTCTCGTTCCGAATACTTTGGCATAAAATCCAGTTTCACAACCGGACGTTTTTTCTCATATAACGCCATGGCTGCATAACGGCTAATCTGGAATACCGGAATACCGGAAATTCCGTAGTTCGTAAGCTGTACTTCTCCAAAATCAGAGGCAAGACGCTCTCCTTCTGCATAAAGCGAAACCTTAGCGTCTACACGAACGCCGGACACCATCTTAAAAAAAGTCCCTTTTCCATGCAGCTGCACGAGCGCGGGAACAACCGGAGTCATATGGTGTCCCAACGCTTTGGCAAGCGCATAGCCGCTTCCGTCTGAACCAAGTACAGGAGAAGCCTGCCCTCCGGTGGAGAGAATGACTGCATCCGCATGGAATTGTCCTTCCGATGTGCGGATGACAAAATCTTTCCTCTTTTGAATCGATAGCACTTTCGTCTGACAGTGAACCATCACGTGGAGCCTTCTGATTTCCATACAGAGCACATCAAGAACCGCCGCCGCCTGGTCGGATTGCGGATAATAATAACCGTTTCTTTCTTTCGGAACAATTCCAAGCTTCTCAAAGAACCGCAGCGTATCCTCTGTACCGAATCTACGCAGTACGTGCTCTACAATCGAAAGTTCTTCTCCCCGGAAGCAGGAAATATCCATGTTTGCATTCGTATAGTTACATCTTCCGTTTCCGGTGGAGAGAATCTTCTTCCCGAGTCGTTCTTTCTGTTCAAACAGCGTAACGGAAGCGCCTTCTCTTGCCGCCATGATTGCCGCCACCATACCGGAAGCTCCTCCTCCTACAATCGCAATTTTACGTTTTTGTCCCATGTTTACTCCTCATTTATTCCGGCAATGTTACAATCCCGGCGCGCACCAATTTCTCCAGACTCATCAAAATACCGAGTTTTGCATGCGGCCATGTAAGTCCTCCCTGGAAATATACCGCATACGGAGGTTTAATCGGTCCGTCCGCACTCAGTTCAATCGAAGAACCCTGTACAAATGCACCCGCCGCCATAATCACGTCGCTATCGTATCCCGGCATCGCCCATGGAATCGGTGTCACATAGCTATCCACCGGAGCTGCCGCCTGAATGCCTTCACAGAATGCAATGACTCCCTCCGGCTTTCCGAATGTGACTGCCTGAATGATATCATGTCTGCTTTCCGTACTGTTCGGAACGACCGCATATCCCAATGTCTCATAAATATTTGCCGCAAAAATCGCACCTTTTAAGGCGCTGCTCACGACCGTCGGCGCAAGGAACAGTCCCTGATAGAAAGACTGCATCACGCCAAGAGAGGCGCCGACTTCTTTTCCGAGACCCGGAGAAGTCAGGCGGTATGCACAGTTCTCGATATATTCTTCTTTTCCTGCCACATATCCTCCGATTGGCGCAAGTCCGCCTCCCGGATTCTTGATGAGAGAGCCAACAACCAAATCTGCCCCCACATCGCTCGGCTCCACCGTCTCTACAAATTCTCCGTAGCAGTTATCTACCATGCAGATGACGTCCGGTTTGATTCCTTTTACAAAGGCAATGAGTTCGCCAATCTGTGCCACCGAAAAACTCGGACGTGTCTGATATCCTTTGGAGCGCTGGATGGTGACGAGTTTTGTTTTCTCATTGATAGCCTTTTTGATATTTTCATAGTCAAATGTGCCGTCTTCCAGCAATTCTACCTGTCGATATGTAATTCCGTATTCCGCAAGAGAACCTTTGGACTCCCGGATTCCAATCACTTCCTCCAAAGTGTCATACGGTTTTCCTACCGGAGAAAGCAATTCGTCTCCCGGACGTAAGTTCGCGGAAAGCGCCAATGCTAACGCATGTGTTCCACAAGTAATCTGCGGTCTTACGAGGGCAGATTCTGTGTGAAAAACGCTGGCGTACACTTCTTCCAACGTATCGCGCCCCTGGTCGTTGTATCCGTATCCACTTGCATAGTGGAAACAGCCCTCATTGACTCTTCTCTCCTGCATCGCTTTGATTACTTTTAACTGATTGTATTCTGCCACCTGGTCAATGCCTGAAAATCGTTCCTTTAAGGAAGCTTCGATTTTCTGCCCAAACGCATAGACTGCTTCTGAAATTCCAAGTGACTCGTATTGTGATGTCATTTCTAACATTTGATTCCTGTTCCTTTCCTTATCTTCTCTATCAAAAATTCCAGCATGTTCTCTTCTTCATAGCGGAATTGTTCTTTCTCAACCCAGATAACGTCCCGCTCCCGTCGAAACCATGTAATCTGCCGTTTCGCAAAATGCCTTGTGTCACGCTTCAAGATATAAATCGCTTCTTCCAAAGTTGTCTTTCCATCCAGATAATCCAGAATCTCCTTGTACCCAAGTCCCTGCATGGAAACCATATCTCTTGTAAAGCCCTGCGCTTTCAAAGTGCAGACTTCTTCTATCAATCCTTCTTCGACCATCTCGTCAATTCTCCGGTCGATTCGCTCATATAACTTCTGTCTCTCATCATTGAGTACAAAATAACAAAAATCATACGGAGACTCTTTCCCGCGTTCTTCTTCATTATGTTCTGAAATCTTCTTTCCGGTCTGATGATAGAATTCCAATGCCCGGATGACGCGCTTCACATTGTTTTCATGAATCTCTTCTGCCGATTTCTCATCCACTTGACGCAGCATGTCATGTAAATATGCAGCTCCTTTTTCTTTAGCAAGCTGCTCCAATTGACGACGGTATGCATCATCCTTTTCGTTCTCCGTAAAATCGATATCATAGAGAAGAGCCTGAATATAGAAGCCGGTTCCTCCGACCACAATCGGGATTTTCCCTTTTGCGCGAATCTTTTGCATGGCTTCCTTCGCCATCTGTTGAAATTTCACGACATGAAATTCTTCCTGCGGCTCCAGCACGTCGATGAGATAATGCGGAACTCCTTGCATCTCTTCTTTTTTTATTTTTGCCGAACCGATATCCATCCCTCGATATACTTGCATGGAATCCGCGGATATGATTTCTCCGTCGATTGCTTTCGCAAGAGAAATGGATAATTTTGTCTTTCCGACCGCCGTCGGTCCGGTTAATATAATCAATGGTTCTTTCTTCATTTCTTACACAATCCTCTTGAATTTTTTCTCGAGTTCCCGCTTAGTCATTGCGATAATCGTCGGTCTTCCATGCGGACAATGATATGGGTTCTCCAGTTCCAAAAGTTCCCCAATCAAAGTCTCTACTTCCGCGGCAGACAATCTGGAATTCCCTTTCACCGCCGCCTTACAGGACATGGACGCTACTTTTTCCGCAATCATATCCGGCGCTTCCTGGGATGTAATCTCTTCCGCCAGGCCATCCAGCATTTCTATCAAAAGCTCTTTCTTCGCGATGCCGAACAGATTATCCGGAACCGCGCGCACCGCATAAGAATCTCCCCCAAAAGGCTCTATCTCGAATCCAATCTTTGTGAACAAATCCATATGGGTTCGAAGAAGCTCCGCTTCCTGCATCGAAAGATTTAAAATAATCGGCGGACTTAAGTATTGGGAAGTAAACGCACGCGTCTTCATCTCCCGAAGCGTCTTCTCATACAGAACGCGCTCATGCGCCGCGTGTTGGTCGATAATATAAAGCTGCTCCCGAAATTCCACAAGCCAATATGTCTCGAACGCCTGACCGATGAGGTGATATTCCTGCACCGCTTTTTTGCTCAATAATTTTTCATCAAAAAAGTTTAACTGCTCTTCTTTTTGCGGCGCTTTCGTTTCTTTCTCCTCTTTTTCCGCAGGTGAAGAAGCGGAAGGGGTTTGCATCTTCGCATATTGAACCGCCTCCCGAATACGGTCTGCCTGTTCCGTTCCCCGATGAATCTGCCCCTGCTCCTTCACTTCCGCCTGGGAGTGCTGTTGATGATACGAAGCAACCCGTTCCCGCATCTTTTTCATAAAGTATGCTTCGTCCCGCACCTCCGGTTGTGCCGGAATCGAAGGCTTTCTCGTTTCCTGCAAGCTTGCCTGTTCTTTCTGTTCTTTTTTCTCTTCCTTTGGCTCCGGCAATTCCACACGTGGAATCAATTCTTTTTCTGTCAACGCCTCTTTCAGAGAATGATAGACAAAATTATAGACTTCCTGCTGATTGCTGAACCGAAGTTCCATCTTCGTCGGATGCACGTTCACATCCAAATCCTCTCCATCCATCTCAAAATGAAGCACCGTAAACGGATACTTATGCTGCATCGTGAAGTCTTTGTACGCATCTTCAATGGCTTTCGCAAGAATCTGACTCTTCACATACCGGCCGTTGATGTAGTAGTTTTCATAATTTCTGTTTCCTCTTGAGATAAGAGGCTTCCCTATATAGCCGGTCAAATGAATGCCGGCAATCCGTTCATCCACAGATAACAGATTATTTGCTATCTCTCTGCCGTACACATGATAAATTACATCTTTTAGTTTTCCGTTTCCGGAGGTATGAATCTTCTTCTGTCCATTGCTGATAAACTGAATGGAGACTTCCGGATGGGACAGAGCAAGGCGCGTCATCAATTCATTGACATGGCTTGCCTCCGTCACCGGCGTTTTCAAAAACTTCCGGCGCGCCGGCGTATTGTAGAAGATTTGATGCACAAGAAATGTGGTTCCATCTGGAGCTCCCACTTCCTCCATCCCCTGTTCTTTTCCGCCGGAAATGTTATATTTTATTCCAAAATCACATTCTCTCGTCTTTGTAATCAATTCCACCTGGGAAATTGCCGCAATACTGGAAAGCGCCTCTCCTCGGAATCCAAGGGAAGAGATTCCGGTCAAATCTTCTACCGAACGGATTTTACTCGTAGAGTGACGTAAAAAAGCGAGAGGAACTTCTTCCTTCGCAATCCCGCATCCATTATCCGTAATCCGAATCAGAGAGATTCCACCTTCCTGAATCTCTACCGTTACAGCCGTTGCTTTCGCATCGATGGCATTCTCCACGAGTTCTTTCACAATGGAGGCAGGGCGTTCGATGACTTCTCCCGCCGCAATCTTATCAATGGTAATCTGGTCTAATACTTGAATATTTGGCATCGTACATTCCCCTTCTTCTTAGCCCCATCTGTTTTTCAACTTATTTTGCAGTCGATAAATCGTATTCAGCGCATCCATCGGCGTCATATTGCTGACTTCCAGTTCCTCCAACTCTTTCAATACATCATCGTCTTTCACCGTATCGAAGAGGGAAATCTGCGCCAAATCCACTTCATCATAGCGTTTCGTCTTTTGTTTCTTCTTCGTCTCCTGATTCTGTACCGTCAAATCCCGTACACGAGTTGTAATATCCGCGTCGGAAAGCTCCCCGACAATCTCTTTGGCACGTGCAATGACAGATTCCGGAACTCCGGCCAACTTGGCAACCTGAATCCCGTAGCTTTTGTCTGCGCCTCCTTTGACAATCTTCCGCAGAAATACAATGTCGTCCCCTTTTTCTTTCACTGCGATACAATAGTTGTTCACGCTGTCAATCTTTCCTTCCAGCTCCGTCAATTCGTGGTAATGTGTCGCGAACAGAGTTTTGGCGCCGAGAAGTTTCTTATTACTGATATGTTCAACAACCGCCCATGCAATACTCAATCCATCGAAGGTACTCGTTCCCCTTCCGATTTCATCCAAAATGAGAAGACTCTTATCAGTAGCATTTCTCAAAATATTTGCCACTTCCGTCATCTCAACCATGAACGTACTCTGTCCGGATGCAAGGTCATCCGAGGCTCCTACACGCGTAAAGATACGGTCCACGATTCCGATATTCGCACATTCTGCCGGAACAAACGAACCAATCTGCGCCAGGAGTAGAATCAACGCTGTCTGACGCATATAAGTGGACTTTCCGGCCATATTTGGGCCTGTAATAATCGAAACACGATTTTTCTTATCATCCAAAAGCGTATCGTTTGCAATAAACATATCGTTTGGAATCATCTGTTCTACAACCGGATGTCTTCCGTTCTTGATATTGATGACGCCTTTTTCATTGATTTTCGGTCTCACATAATGATTGCGTTCCGCCACGAAGGCAAATGACGCGAATACATCCAGTTTTGCGATAGCTTTTGCCGTCTTCTGGATACGAAGCACTTCCGCGCCGATGGTATCCCGCACCTGACAATATAATTCATATTCCAACGCGTATAACTTATCTTCGGCGCCTAGAATCGTATCTTCCAGCTCTTTGAGACGCGGAATAATATAACGCTCCGCATTGGCAAGCGTCTGTTTTCTTGTATAGTAATCCGGCACAAGGTCCTTGTAGGAATTAGTCACTTCCAGATAATACCCAAATACTTTGTTGTATTTGATTTTCAAGTTCTTGATGCCTGTCTTTTCTCTTTCTTCTGATTCCAACTCGGCAAGCCATGTCTTTCCTTCAGTCTTAGCGCTCCGAAGACGGTCTACTTCCTCGTTGTAGCCATCCCGGATAATGCCTCCTTCTTTCATGGCAAGCGGGGGCTCTTCCACAATGGCAGTCTCTACAAGCTTGTATAAGTCCTGCAGCGGGTCCAGCTCCTCATGAAGATTTCGCAATAAGCCGCTTTGCATTTCTTCCAAAATATAACGGATATGAGGAAGCATCTGCAACGAACATTTGAAAGCGGTCAAGTCCCTCGGATTGGCAGACTGATATGTAATCCGGCTGATTAAACGTTCCAAATCATATACCGGAGACAAATATTCTCGGATTTCCTCTCTTGCGATGGCGTTGTCCTTCAGCTCTTCTACGGCATCCAACCGCGCTACAATCGCATCCTGCTCAATCAAAGGCTGCTCGACGTAACTTCTGAGCGTTCTCGCTCCCATGGCCGTTCTCGTCTTATCCAGTACCCAGAGGAGAGAGCCTCTTTTCTGCTTCTCACGCAACGTCTCACAGAGCTCCAAGTTTCTTCTTGTAGAACTGTCTAAGAGCATGTATTTCCCCGTCGTATAACCGGTAATATGCGTTAAATGGGAAAGAGAAGTCTTCTGCGTCTCATAGAGATATTGCATCAGCGCTCCCGCGGCAATCACACCGCAATTATAATCGCCGAGTCCTAATCCTTCTAAAGTTCCCACTTGAAAATGTTCTTTCAAGACACGCTCACACATCGCATCGTCAAAGTACCAGGCGTCCAGAGAATAAATGGCAATGCCAAGCCTCTCTTTCAAGTCTTCCAAATCCATGCCGCTCATATAAAACGGCTCGTTGCAGATAATCTCAGACGGTGAAAATTTTGCAATCTCATCCAGTAATTTCTTCCCACTGTCAAGTTCCGTCACAAAATAATCGCCGGTAGACACATCTGCCACAGAGAGACCATATCGGTCCGCGATGTAAACGATACACATAATATAATTATTCTTCGTCTCATCCAATGCCTGCACATTCAGATTTGTACCAGGTGTTACGATTCGAACTACTTCGCGCTTCACAATCCCTTTCGCCTGCTTCGGGTCTTCCACCTGTTCACAGATTGCCACTTTATATCCTTTGGATACAAGACGATTCAGATAGCTTTCTACAGCGTGATAAGGAACGCCGCACATTGGCGCACGTTCCTCAAGCCCGCAATTCTTGCCCGTCAATACGATTTCCAACTCTCTGGAAACCGTAACGGCATCTTCAAAAAACATCTCATAAAAATCGCCTAATCTATAAAATAAGATGCAGTCCGGATATTGTTTCTTTGTCTCCATATATTGCTGCATCATCGGCGTTAATGTACCATCCATCTATTTTTTCCTTGTATTTATCAGGTTTTTCGCACCTCTTTTTCGCCTACTACACATTTTACTACACACTTTTTGAAAAAATGTCTTTTGGAAGATTCTGTCCTGATAAATACCGTCCTTTCTTTATGTAATTCCTTTTCCTAATTCTTTTCCTTTTAAGTCCTTTCCCATTTAGATGTATCATTCCTTTCACTGAAAGGCAAAAAAACACATTCTACCAATTCATCAACAATCATAGCAAATTTTGAAAATCTTTTCAATGAAAAAAATTTTTCCTATAAATAGAATAAATTTTTACACCCTCTCCATATTCAAATATTTCTCTCGTAAATACCAGGCATGGTCTTCTGTAATATCACCTTTTCTTTCTGAAAATATTATTTTTGTGATTGTAAATATACTATTCCTCTCTGATATGCAGTCTCTGCAGAAGTTTCGATATCTGGTATAAGCATGTTTTCTTTTTTGCTCTGATTTGGTCTAATAAACTTTTTGTGGGAAATGCCTATCTCAAGCTTAGAATTCTCAAGTGTAAATTTAAGGATATCTCCATAAGCACTTGGCTGATTACTGCTAGCTTCTCCAATAATCTTTCCAAGTTTTCCATCTCGTACCCATGTACAAAGCAATGTTGCAGAACTAAAAGTATATTTATCCGAGAGAATAACCAATTCTATTGGATTGTTTGTTTTTTCTTCTTTGGTTGATTCTTTATATGTTTTAAGTCCTTCTTTTTCTTCATATCCTCGTTGCTCTATTGCAAAAGAAGAGTATCTACATATCATAGTCGATGCAGGTACTGACATTCCAAGTTCATTCAGAATTAAACTACAAGTCTCGCTATTACCTCCCGGATTTCCCCTGACATCAATCATTACTTTGTGACACCCGATATCGAGAGCCTCTGCCAACTCTGAAAGGATGAAATCTAACTTTTCATCGACTACGCACAAGTTTAAATCAATCACAAAAATATCTCCTTTTTTGTAACAGTTATTTTCGCCTACTCCATAAGAGAGCGTTTCAATTTTTTCATTTCCGAAAGGATATTGCTGTTTTCTTCCATCAGAAAACAAGATTTGAACTTTATTATTTTGAATTTTCACCCCACAATTTACTAATACACTTTTGACTATCAAAAATCTTTCTCTGTTTTTCGCTATTGCATTTTGGTTCTCGTGAGGTCGAATTAAATCGATTGTGTGATAAATATCTTGTATGTTTATACCACCAATTTCTTCTATGTATAAGTTTGTTTTTTCCCATTTTCATATAGATATGTTCTGCCATTTTCATAGATTGATTCTATTTGTAAAAATGGAGTTTTTTCTCCAGTTTCCCAGCTAAGTGTCGTATGTCCATCATCAAGGGAGGATAGATAGATGGAAGTTTTTTCTTGAAATTCTGTTATCGGCATTGCTCTTTGTGTGGTTTCTATATATGTTTTTTTTGCAGCTTTGTATTTTTCTTGTTCCTTTTCTAGCACAAAAAAGGGATGTACACTTTCCAGATACTCTATCACTTGGTTCCGGTCTTCTGCAACCTGTGTTTTTGATAAGTTCTGATTTGAGGAACAATCTGTTTCTTTCTGAACCGAACATCCAGATTGGAAAGTTATAAAAAATATTGTCAAAATGATAGAAATCATTTTTTTTAAATATATAGCTTCGGTCTTTTGTTGCATAGTATATCCTTTCTTTTTTATAAACTAACGCCATTTTTTAATGTCTGATACCAAAATTATGTTACGAACTACTATTTTACACCTATTTCTCGTAGGCATCCCTTACTTCAATACATGGGTCACCTAAAATCATCATAGGTTTGCTACAAAACTTATGTGCGATTACTTAGACCAGACTTTAATCGGAAAGCTAATAACATCTTGCAGAACAGACGACTTGAACTCGTTAGAGCAAACACATGACGCGCAACACACAAAAGAGATTCCACTAGGGAATCTCTCATTTCCATGTCCTTTATAATTCGTAGTCTTCTTCTAGTAATGCAGCCTCTTCCAATATCCCTGTTTCTATCTCTTGTTGGCTTAACTGTTCAATCATATTTGCAGTAGCATCTCTACATTTTGTCACAGCATACAAACAATCTTTTATATCGTCTGCGGTTAGTTCAATACTATCGTCTCCTGGATATCGGGTGGAAAAATAATATCCGTCAATGATACGCATTGCATTTTTTGTATCCCGTTCAAACTTCAAATCCATTTCACTGTCTAGAAATTTAATTAGTGTCTGCTGATTAAGCAGCTATCTGTAACTTCCAACTCTTACATCTGTTCC